>WNGG01003335.1_pt1 | contig 18900 bp, 8 predicted proteins | sample 5400661 | NCBI WGS metagenome assembly WNGG01 (sample SAMN13153372, study PRJNA577476) | soil metagenome | isolation source: 100 cm soil or saprolite under Garry oak tree replicate 1 | place: USA:California | collected 2016-06-15
CCAACACCGCAGGTCAATCCCCACCCGTTAATGGACACTCGCGTACGGTGATCGTAGTCGGTTAATCGCGGTAACCAGATGCGGCCAAGTCGACTTGATCCTCTGCGGCAGCGTGGCCGTCAACCGCAGCGGCGCACGATTTGGCAAGGGCGCCGGATACCCAGATATTGAAGTAGCACTCCTGACCAACGCCGGACTTATCAGGCGCACGGCAGCCTGCGGTCAGCCCATCTTATGGGTCTGACCAGCACTGATACGAGGGCCGGGCGGTCGAGGAGATCGTCGAGTCGTTGGCGGCGCGTATCGCGGCGGCCAGGGATGGGGCAGGCGCCACCGGTGGGGAGGAAGCGGGCGGCCCGCTCGTCGAAGGCCACCGCTCGCCGGCGAGCATCAGCGTCGAAACCCACAGTTATTACGTGGCAGCTATGGCAGCGGCGATAACCTGGATCTGGGCCATGAGGCTCTTTGGTGACTGGTCGAGGTCGAGAGCGTGACACATGATCTCGATTCCGGCCCGGCATACGACGTATCGGGTCGGCTCGCCATGGCCCTTGGCATATACAAGATGGCCACTTCGAAGGCCGAGGATTGTGCAGTAGGCGAGGATCTGGTAAAGATCCTCGCTTGGCCCGCCGCCCCGGCTCTGACGCTCCGGCTTGTACTTCGCATCCACGACGGCGATTGGACGGCCCTCTCGTTCCCAGACCAGGTCGGGGGTTAGCTTGAGCCTGCGCGTTTCGTCGAGGTGATAGGTCCGCTTGGGCTGGCATCGGACCTGGGCCTGGGTTAGTTCTTCGGTCAATGCGACTCGTACGAAGTCCTCGAAGACGTCTTCCATGTCAACGAGGAAGCCGTTGACGGCGACACCGCCGGGACCGTGCTCGACGGAGGTGGCGCGGAGGACAAGTTCGGCCAAGCGTAGCGCCGCGTGGTAGCGGGCGTTCAGCCTGCTCGGGGTCCATACGGGTGCAAGAGTTCCCCGAGACAATGGCGTGATCCCGGCTAGCTTGCCGAGGAGGTGCTGGATCATCCGGCGCGACTCGTCGTCCACGCGGGGCACGTTCAGCATTCGGCCGAGCGCGGTGCGCAGGATTTGGTTCTCCACGATGTCGACGGTGAAATCGTCGTACCGAATCTGGAGCGGAAGCTGAAGCCCGCAGTGGCGGTAGAGCTGATCAGTCTCACGGAGCCTGCCGCGAAGGACCGTCGAGACGACGTTCTGTTCTCTGTATCCTTGCAGGATTCCCAGTCGTAGCGCCTGCATGCTCTGCCGCCACAGCGGCTGCGCGAATGCGGGAACGAGGTCCTCAGCCTCCGGCAACGGGATCGTGTCGACACGCCAGTGGGCTCGGCTTGCCGCGTAGCCAAGGAGGAAGAATATCCGCTTGACAGGGATCTTCGGGGAGATATGGATCTCGAACGCGCCTACTCGAACTGATCCAACGCTGTTCCTTGCCTGGACTTGCCACATGTCCGACGCGCCTCGAACGGACGACACCCGCACGATGCCCGAGTCAGCGAGCAGGTTTGCCTGGTCGGGGGTGAGCCGACGCTGCACGCCACGGCCGATCTCGCTCAACGTGATGAGGTCCACCGCAGTCAGGCTTCCACGTCAGCCGGCGCGGTGGACTGGGTCGAGGCTCGCAGGCTGGCGAGCCCGTACCGTTCCTGCAGAGCAAAGTCGGTTCCGAAGTAGAGCTCTTCGAGCAGCGGCATGATCTCGGTACGCCAGACGCGTTCAAGCCCGCCTGGCCGCTCGTAGATAGCCTGCCGCATCAGGTACGACGGTCCGACTGCGTAGTCGCGCCTTTCGATGCCCCCGTCCTCGATGCGGCGGTTCAGCTCGTCAAGCAGATCAGCTGCTTCGGTGGGCAGGGTCCGTTTTTCCAACCAGCGGCGCAGCAGGCCCCGTACCGGCTCCTCGCGGGGGTGTAACTCGACGAACGCGAACCGACGCCGCATCGCCATGTCGACGAGCGCGATCGATCTGTCGGCGGTGTTCATCGTGCCGATGAGAAATACGTTTTCGGGCAGTGTGAACTCCTCCTCCGGCGAGTACTGCAGGCTGATCGACTCTTCGCGGTACTCCAATAAGAAGTACAGCTCGCCGAAGACCTTGGCGAGGTTGGCTCGGTTGATCTCGTCGATGACTAGGACGTATGGGGTACTACGGTTGTCGCCGGCTTCCTCTGCGAGTCTGCGGAATGGGCCGGGCTGGCGCTCGAATGCCAGCGTGCCACCCGGGCCATGCTTCGGGCGGAAGCCCTCGAAGAAGTCTTCGTAGGTGTAGGACGGGTGGAACTGGACCAGTGTCACCGCGTGGTTTTCGGTCAAGTGTCGGGCGAGCCGTTGCGCGAGGTAGGTCTTCCCGGTGCCTGGTGGGCCGTACAAGATGATCTGTTTGTGTTCCCACAACAGCTCTTCCAGTTCGGCTAGCCAGCCCGCGTCATGAATTAGCAGTTCTTCGGCCAGCGTTTGATCGATGTGCCGGAACGTCAGCTCACGCTTCTCTGGCAGAGGCGCTTCTTCGACATAGGGCCGGTAGAGGGGAGCTAGCTCATCGAGCGCGGCGGTGAGGTCGACAACGTGTGCTTGGCTCTGCAGCAGTGTGGGGATCGGAGGATGCAGACCGTCAAGGTCGAGCGGATCGCCGATGTTGTACCAGCGGACAGGCCGGCGCAGGTTGGACCGGCGGTCTGGGGAGTCGGTGAAGTACGCCTTGTCGGTGACTTCGCCGATGAAGACCTCGCCGCGAGCTGTGGCGAGGACAAGGTCACCGGACCGCATCTGTCGCAGGAACCGGTCGAACTCGGCGAGCCGCTGCTCCTGGTATGCGTACGACTTGTGCTGGTAGCCACGCTCGACTGCCTGTTTGAGATCGTCGTAGCCGAGATCGAGGTCGACACGGCCGAGCTGCGAAGCCGCAAGCGACACGAACCCTTCGGCGAGCCAGTCGGGGACGAGATTGCGCCCTTCGACGCTTGATCCCCGTACCATCCATGCCCGCCGTGTTGCCGGCTGTTCCGACACTGGCTGGGTGAGCTCGGCCAATCGCTCCCGCAGCACGTCGGCCATGACGTGCTGCCCCGCGCTTGCCAGCTCCCCGTGGTCGAACTCGACGCCCTCATTGACAAGCCGCTGTCGCAGATCCATGCCACGGTAGCTCCAGTGCGTCATCCCCTCGGTCGGGATGGAGCCGTCGGCGTTGAGAACGCGGTAGGCGTTGGGTACATCGACCTTGGCAAGGAAATCGGCGACCTCCTGGCTGGACGCTCCGGTGAGCTCAGCCAGGTCCTGTGCGGAAGTCCACGTTCCTGGCTCGACAACCGACAGCGCGTTTGCGATGAACTCCTGGAAGCCTCCGAGTTCTTGCTGAGCCTGCTTGCGCCGACGGTCGATCTCGCGGTACAGGCGCTGGCACTCCGCATAGAGCACGGCCCGCTCCTGATACATGTCGAGCGCCGTGATGCCCGCCTCAGTGATCGCCCAGCCCCCTCGCTTGGTCATCCAGCCGACCGTGGCGGCGTCACCGCTATGGAAGTGGAGCGACGTTTCCCAGCGGGAGCCGCCGCTGCGGTTACGCTCGCGCTCGTACGGTGTCGGATCCGCCCGGCGCCCGACCTCGCGAACCACCTGTGCGGATGGCAGTGGCTCGGCGGCGTCGCGGAGGAGACGCAAACACTCCCAGAGGATCAGCGCATGCCGAACGCTCTCAGTAGCCATGATCGCCTTCCTGGTCACGCAGCGACGCGAACACCGTGACGTGGGCCCTGGCCTGGCGGAGGGTCGAGAATCGTCCGGTATGGTCCGCCGTTGCGAATTGCCTCGGCCATCTCCTCGTAGATCTCCAGAATTAGGCGCTTAGTGCGGTATTCACCGTGCCGCTCCTCGTCCTTGCGCTTGACGATTGGGAACGTATCCATGATGTATTCCACGTCATCACGCCGGATGCCGTAAAGGTGGAAGTACGCGGCATCGAGCTCAGCTCGCAACAACGCCCGCCGATTCTCGTCCCATCGAAACGGCTCTCCATCGTCTCCCAGGTCCAGCGCGAAGTGCCTAATGTCGTACGCCGTGTAGATCAGTTCCAAAAGGCGAGCGGAAGTCCAATGCGCAAGCGTGTGGCCAGGTGCCCAGGGCGCCTGGCCGTCGTAAGTCGTGGGCGACAGGACTGGAAGCTGCTTCACGGAGAAGTTGGACATAGACGCGCCGCTGACCTTCTGTCGCGCAGCAAAATCGACGACGAATGACGAAAGGCAGCCACACAAGAGGTGCACACGGTCGCCGAAGATGAGTATGAACTTGTGGTTCGTAGCGACGTGCGGTACCGTCGCAACGATTAGAGTGCGCTCATTAGTCGCGTTGGTGACATCCCGCCAGCCGAGCAGCCACTTGGCTCGCCAGCGCCCCGCCAGCCGCTTGTCAGCCTCTGTCTCCTGAACCCAGTATCGAGGGATCGGGACACGAGAGGGATCGTCCTTCTCGTCAGAGTCAAGCCGAGGAAGCTCCGTGTCTTGACTGCCCTCGGCGCGCTTACTGTAGCACGCAAGGCGATGATCGAAGTGATGGACCAGCTTCGGCTCATATAATGGAAGCGCGCGCCGTCCATCCACGGAGAAGATGTTGCCGTGGAGCGACCAGCCATCGCGCTGGAGCTCGTCACGTGTTTGGAACAGCCCAGAATCGTTGGCCATGTCGAACATTCGGAAGAATGAGATCCGCCATGGGCTTGATTCGGGCCTCTCTTGCCACAGCACCGGTACGCGGCGGTAGATGTCAAGTGTAATGTCGGCGTCGCGCTGACTCTTAAACATCGGACAGGTTCCGGTGTTGGGATTGACCAAGAGCAGGTCGAGTCCGGACACCCGGATCCTCTTGCCACGCGGTGGCAACTGGGCCGGATGCTTGATCAGCGTCGCGAACTCAGCTTCCTCTACGTGGGCGCCGCGACCGCACGCAACCAGGATCGAAAACCGGTACCGTCGGTTTCCCACATCCGTCCAGAGTTGTGGGTTCGTGACGAAGTCGAGTAGTGAGTCCAGCCGTTGCTGCTCGACCAAGTCGCGGAAGAATGGTGCCGTGGTCGCGTCGGTTGCGATGCCAGTCGGAACGATGATCCCGAACCTGCCGAGGGGTGCCGTGATGGCCCGCGCCGTCTCGGCAAAGACAGCATATGTGTTGACATCGCCTCGGCCCGTCAACGGGTAGCGCCCCGAATTTCGGAGAAAATGGCTCAACGCTGCTGCCTTATACAACTCCTTCTGGAACTCAAGGTGGAGCGCACCGTCCGCGGGGTCGTTGCTAGCGATCAACTGCCGAATCAGGGTCTTCCGTTCGGCAGCGTTCGTCGCGTTTGCGATCTCTGCGCGACGCGTAGCGAAGAACTCTTGTTCCTGGAGCTTGACTCGCTCCCAGGGTGGGTTTCCGATAACGCAGCTAAAGCCAACACTCCAGCCCGTATGCGGATCCACGTTATGTCCGTCGCCTCCAAAGATGTGCGGAAATTCCAGATGCCAGTGAAAGAAGCGAAATTGGCGGTCAACATGGCGCACCTGGCTCGCCACCCTGTCGTCGTTGATGGACTCTGGCTCCTCAATCAGCCGCGTCAACAGTCCGTTCGTAACTGCGATGTCACGAGAGTCTTTTATCTTGGCTTGCACAAAGGCAGTGCACCAGGCATCGCAATACAGCTTCTTGTCGCGCTGCTCGGCCGACTTTTGGAACTCTTCGTTCCATCGACGCCTGACTGCGCGCATGTCTTTGAACTCGTCAGGTAGCAAGCTGGTGATCTCGGCGGAGAGCGCACTTAGAGGCGAGTGGCCGATCGGTGCCGGAAGCTGTTGGTACCCGAGGCGGCCGATCTGGTTTTCTTTCCGCAGGCTAGCCACGACCTTCCGATCGTCGCCTTCGAGGGGTGAGAATGCGGCATCCGGAATGCCGTCGTGGAACAGTCTCGGGGTGATGCCGAGCAATGAGTTCCCGATCCGGATATTGGCGTCGAGAAAGTTCAGTACCTTGCCGGGCGTTAGCCCTTCCATCCACAGTGCGAGTTTGGTTAGCTCGACGGCCATTGGGTCCGCGTCGACCCCATAGATGCACCGGCCGATGATGCGGCGCAAAGCTGAACGCACGACTGCATCCGGCGGCTCTGGATCGCCGGTCTCCTCCGCAGCGACGCGTTTCGCGATCCGCCTTGCGGCCGCCACTAGAAAATGGCCGGACCCGCAAGCCGGATCGCAAACGGTGATTCGTTCTAGCGCGGCAATCCGTTCCCGTTGTGTTGGTTTGGCCGCAGCATCCGTGAGAAGCGGATCCAGTGTCGAGTCGAGCAGGCATTCCACCAACGCGGTAGGCGTGTAGTACGAGCCGGTCGCCTTGCGTTCGTTCCCGGGCAGTGTCGTGAGTGAGTAGGTCCGATCGTCCGGGTCAAATCGGGGAATCAGCTCCAGCAGCGACTCGTACACGCTGCCCAGTTCCTCGGCACCCAGGTTGCCGAAGTCGACTGGTCGCAAGCCGCCGCCGTCCTTGGTTCGCACGATGGTCAACGCCCGGACTGCGGCGAGCAGCGCCTCGTTGCTGAGGTGGGCGGTGTCGAGCGGCTCGTCGAAGGACAGCGGACTGCCGTCATCGTCTTCGTACTCGTAGATGCCGCCGATTCCGGGAAGTGCAAGCAGTGGCTGGCCGCCCTCGGTACCAAGTGCTCGGAAGACGACCTGCACCGCTTCCCAGAGATCGCGGTGGCGGTCGCCGTGTCGTTTGCGGGCCAGGCGTTGCAGCCGCGCGGCCGAGTAGTAGGTCGTGTAGCGCTGCTTTGCCGTCGGATCGGCGGCTGGGTTGAGCAGCGCGCTGCGGGCTTCCGCGACGAACCAAAACAGCAAGCGGTAGACGACTCGCAGGAGCGACCGGTTGAAGTCCTCGATCCGTAGGTCCCCGGTGACGGGATGGAGACGTCTTCGCAGACGTGAGTTGTCCTTGCCAGCCAGGAATCCGGTGCCGAGACGGCCGATGGCCTGCTCCACTCCGTTGCGCAGTTGGTCCAGGGCGCGGGTTCCTGCCTCGACTGCGTGTTCACGCCATTGCTCCAGCCAGGACGTCGCTGGGCTGGCTTCTTCGTCGTTCGGTCGGAACCGGGTTTCGTGGCAGAGCAGGTAGAGCAGAACGAAGTCGCTGAACAGGTCGCCGCCGAAGATCGCTTCGAGGTCGAACTCGATGTACGCCGATCCGACTAGGGCGGTAGAGTCGCGCAGCAGCCGCAGGGTCGCGCCGTTCGACAAGATTGCCCACAGGTGGTCGTCCGACCGGTTGAGTAGTTCCTGCACCATGGATTGCGGAGGGCGTCGGGCGGCTCCGGCCACTCGTTTGGTGCGGTGGTCCAGGTCGGTGCCCCATCCGAGCAGGTGGATCGGCACATGGTCGTGGTAGTGGCTCACCGCAAAATTGGTGCCGTCCACGACGATGCCCCCGGCCGGTGTCGCTGGTACTTTTCCGAAGCCCAGCTCGCGGAGCAGGATGTGTAGCCACTTTTCCCGGGTGACGCGGGTCAGTGACATGTCTTGTTGTCCTGTGTGCCTCTTCGTGACCTCCTGGGCAAACTCCTTCCATACCTCCAGCAGATAGGCCCACGACCGGGCGGCCTGGCGGCGTACGGATTCGCCGCGCTCCAGCCCGTACGTCTGCGGCCCAATGCCGGGTAACTCCTTGTCCCCTTCGCGGATCCGGCCGAGCAGGTCCGCCGGCAGCAGTCCGCCGACGATCTTGACCGAGGTGAACGCCGAGTCCCTCATCGTCTGACCCCTGGTAGGTAGACGTAGACGCCGAGCACATCGGCGCTCTTCTGCGCGGTCACGGCGATCTGTCTACGGACGCGTTGTCCACCGGCCTCCCGGGCGCGGATGTGCGCGCTGCGCAGCCGTACGGCGAGGTCGTCTGCCGTCGCGGTTAGGTGCATGGTGAGGTTCGGCAGATCCGACACGGCGTGTTCTAGGAAGTCGGACGCTTGATCGGGCGGCACGTTTCCACTTGGGGCGGCGGCCAAGAGGTCGCGGACTTCGTCGTCGCTCAACCACACCGCTGTCTCGGCGCGACCGCGGTAGCCGAGAACCTGTGCCTCCTCCGCGACGATCTGGCGCGGTTCGTCTCGGCCGGGCAGTTCGACGTGCATCCGGAACCGGACCAGCAGGAGCGTTGTCCGTTTCGTCACCTCGGCGGTGCGAATCACCCCGCAGCGGCGAGCTGGTCGTAGCGCGTCCGGGATCGTTGGATCTAGCGCGCTCTCCAGGATGTACCGGGCGATGGCGGCGACGTTCGGGTCTGTTCGGTCTAGATGTGCCGCTCCGGGCGGTACCGGCAGATCCTGGTAGAACGGCAGTGGCTCGGCGTGTCGGCGTGCAAGCGCCTCGCGCAGCGCAGCCGGCAGTGCTCCGGTCGTCGCGCTAAAGCCGCCCAGCGTCTCGGCCACGTCGGAGCGCAGCGCTCGCAGCGACTCGGCGACGAAGTCCCTGATCTCCGGACCCGCGCCGAGGCTGGCCCGGATCGCGGTCAGCTCGGCGGCCACCTCGCCAGGCTGGATACCGGCCTGCGCGTACTTGGTGCGGGACTGTTTCTCCTTCTCGGCGGCGCTTTGCCAGTCGCGGTGCAGGTCGGTTCGCCTGTCATTCCCGATGCCGTCGAACGCCAGTTGCTCCCAGCCCGATCTGTTGGTGGAGTCCCGAAGCAGCAACCCCTCCAAGATTGCCTCGACGAGGTCATCGCTGCGGTCGGGTACCGGCACCGACACGCCGAGCGCCTTGCGAATCTGCTCGTGCTTACGGAGCAGGACGTCCAGCACGATCCCGTCGATGCCGTTGTCGACCCCGTACAGCAGAACGGCGCGTACAGTCGGCGCGCGCTGCCCGAACCGGTCTACTCGGCCTTCTCGCTGCTCGTGGCGGGTCGGATTCCAGGCTAGGTCGTAGTGGACCACGGCCTGGAAGTGCTCCTGCAGGTTCACGCCTTCGGAGAGGCAGTCGGTTGCCACTAACACCGGGCGGTGGCCTGGTTCCGACGTGATCTCGGCGATCCGCGTCTGCCGTTCCTCGGGCGGCAGGGCTCCGGTGACCGCGCGGACCGTATAGCCTTTGCCGAGTTTGGCTGCCAGGTGGTCGGCGACGTACTCCGCAGTGTCGATGAACCGGCAGAACACGACCGGGTTGAAGCCGTCGAGGAGCAGTTCCTTGACAGCAGTGGTTAGTTCGGTCAACTTGACGTCGTCGGTAGTCTCCAACTCCATTGCGCGCTTGGCGAAGCGCCGCAGTCGCCTCCTGTGGGTCGTCTCTCCCGGTTCGGTCTCGTCGTCAGCACCGGGGATTATGTCGGCCGATTCGTAGGTCTCCTGGTCTGGCAGGTCAAGGACTGCGGCGCGACCGAGCCGGTCGGTCTCCGACACATCTGACGCCTCGCTCGTGGCGGCTCGGGTGAGCAGGGTGGCCGCTGCGGCGCGCGGTGAGGACGCAAGCGCCCGTAGCAACGCCAGCGCCGACCAGTAGCGGACGCGCTGCCGGACCCGACCGCCGGCCATATCGCGGACCGTTTCGCGTGCGTACGCGAGCACGTCGTCGAACAGCCCTCGGTAGGCCGCACTCAGCTCGTACGGACGTTCGGTGCTGAGCCGATCCTCTGGGAACGGCGTGTTTTCAAGGAAATGCCGGATGTCGGCGCGGCGGCGCTGCACGAACTGTCGGGCCAACCGCTCGCGCCCGGTGACCTCGTCAAGGTTCACCGAAGCCAGAGACGGATCGAGCAGGCCGACCAGGTTGCGGAAACCGTCCTCTTTGCCGCTATGTGGGGTCGCCGTCACGAGGATGAGGTGGCGGTCGTGCCGCGCGGCCACGTTCTTCACCAGGTCGTAGCGAAGCATGCGGGACCTCGCGCTGGTGCCGTTCACGACACAGGTGTGCGCCTCGTCCACGATCACCAGGTCGGGGCAGCCGCGCACGAACTGCTCGCGCAGCCCAGGTCGCTTGATGTAGTCAGTCGACACGACAACACAGGGATAGCGATCGAAGATGGTTTCGCTCTGCATCAGCCCGCGCTGAAGTCGAGTGATCGTACTGGGCAGCACCAGCTCGGCGTGGATGCCAAACTTCTCGGCCAGCTCACGCTGCCACTGCTCGGCGAGGGCTGGGCCGCATAGCACCGCCAGACCGTTGGCGTCGCCCTGGGCAAGTAGCTCAGCGGCGATCAACCCCGCCTCGATTGTCTTACCTATGCCGACGTCGTCCGCGATCAGCAGCCGGACAACGTCTTGACGTACCGCCATGAGCAGCGGAACCAACTGGTACGGGCGCGGCTCCACGGCCAGGCTGGCCAGCGATCGGAACGGGCCAGCGGTGGCACGAAAGCCGATCCGCAACGCAGTACGCAGGAGTCCAGCGCTGGTCGCAGGTCCGGCGTCATGCGGGTCGGGACGGGCGAACGACGCCGATGTCACTAACTCCAAGGCGGGGAAGACACCAGCGATCTCATCGTCGCCTGCGCCGAGCGGGCGAAGCAGCAGGAAGTCCGACTGTGATCCGGGTAGAACGACCCATTCCCGACCCCAGACCTCGACCAGGGATCCCACCGAATACGTCGGTGGCTGGCTGGTGGTCTGCGCCGCCGTCACAGCCGTCCCCCTCAGTGGTCCCCGAACACGCTCGGATATCGGGCGACAGCCGCAGCCCATTCCTCGTCGGCATTCATGCGGATGACGCTCCAGCCAAGGTCGCGTAAGTCCTCCACGGCGCGATCGTCTCGTCCGGGCCGGGGACCGGCATCGTGGCTCAGGAACACTGCAACGTCACCGTCTTGCAGTCGGTAGATGAGGTCGGGTCGGGCGTCCACCTCGGACACGGGCGTGTCGACGACGTCCGGCAGTCGGTACTCGTGGATGCGTAGCCAGTCCAGGAATTCATGGATATGGTCGCTCTCGGTTTCCGCCAGCTTCAGATGTGATGGGCGATCCTCGGCCGTCTTGATCACCTTGGCGCCAGCCAGGTCCAGGAGCAGGTCGCGCACGAGATGCCGGTCGATCGCGGCATGCAAAGGCTGATTGCTGTATGACAGCAGACAGTCGTAGCAGGCAAGCGCACAACGATCACGACCGCCCTCACCGGTTGACAGATCTGTGCCATCAACGGCGAAGTGCGCGATCTCCAGGGCCTTGCTGGCGGCTTGGCCAAGCGCGTAACGATCGTCGAGCAGCCTTCGTAGTACCCCGGCCCCACCTTCTGCGCTCTCGATGAACAGTGCCCGCCCCCGTGCGTCGCGCTCGGGTAACAGCTCGCTGGTGAGTTCCGTGTCCTCCAACTGGAACGCCGCTTCGATCCCCCGTTCCAGTGCGACGGCGAAGGTGACCGCCGTCTCTTGGCTCACTCCCGCCACGAGTCGTGTGACGAGGATGTTGCGCCTGTCTTCGACGTATGGAATCACCCGCTGTTTGCGTCGGACTTCCTCGGCCGCGACCAGATCAGTCTCATCCGGCGTGCTGTCCTTGCCATCCGACTCCTTCAGCCACCGACCGGTTGTGATGTCGATCAAGTAGCCAAGTTGGTTCTTGTTCTTACGGCGCCGCCGGCCGAGGTTGATTATCCGCACCGTGGCCGAATCGCCGAAGCTGAGCGTGAGCAGCGGCGCTCCGCCCGGCTTTGCCGCGAGCGCCTCGATCCGGCCCGGTCGATTGCCGTGGTCATGGAACCGGTACGAGGTCTGCAACTCGAACCCAGCGCGGCGGCGTTCCTCCTCGTCCGAGGAGATCCGGTCGCGACGCATCGTACGCACGGAGGTCAGCCGGAGCAGATCCGAGGTGATCGCGCCCAGCGGCTCGCCACAACTCTCACACAGGTCGATACCCACGGCCACGTGGTGTAGGTAGCCACAGGCATCGCAGCGCCGGGCAGCACTCGTTACCACGTCGTCCTGGTCAGCTTCGCCAGGCGGCAGCTGCACGCTCACCACCTGATAGCGGGCGCCCTCGTGATAGATCACCGCGCCGGGACCGAACTCGCTAATCCCAACGAATCGCGGTCGCTGGATATAGTCGCCGTCCCGCCTACCTGTGAAGCCGGGAATGTAGGCGGCCAGGGGCAGCCGCGGGAAAGAGTAGCCCGGTAGGAATCCTTCAGAGGCGAAGTACCGGTAGGAATAGAAATCGGTCTGGAAGTCGTCGGAGTCTTCGTTGCGCAGCAGCGTGAGCTGCGTGCGCGCGTCCCGGGCGCGACGGGCGGCTGCATCACGGGTCTTTGCCGGGATCGAGGTGTCGACCGAGCGGCGCGACTGGGTGTGAAACTCATCTAGTGCGGCCCGATAGAGTTCCTGCCAGCGTCGGCACCCCTCCCGCAGCGTCAGAGGCGCCTGTACAACGACGTCCTCGATCCAGCGTTCCCGCCACCACGGCATCCCGGAAAGCTCTGGCACGAGTTCCGCGAGTACCGCCCGAGCTCGCGCGGCTGCCCGCTCGGCGGCCGTCGGACTGGACAGCCTTTCCCATATCTTCGGCTGGATCTCAAGAGTTGGACGGTCGCCGGCCGCATCGATCAGCTCGGTCAACGATCCATGCAACGGCTGCTCCGTCTCCGCCAGCCAGATCGCCTGCACATGCGACCGGACCAGGTCTTCGTTGGCCAGGTCGAGCCGGGGCGCTGCCACCGCACCGCCGACCATGTCGGTCGGATGCCGAAAGTAATACTGATCGTGCGCGTTGCCAGTGGCGCAGTAGGTCACGACAAGTGCGGGTTGGCCCGACCGCCCGGCCCGGCCCGCGCGCTGTGCGTAGTTGGCCGGTGTGGGTGGCACATTGCGAAGAGCCACAGCGTTCAGGCTCTTGATGTCGACGCCAAGCTCCATGGTCGGGGAGCAGTAGAGCACCGGCAGCTCGGCCTCGCTGAAATCGCGCTCACGATCCTGCCGGTCGGCCGGCGGTACCTGGGCGGTGTGCTCCTTCGCACGCAGCCCGGCCAGGGTCGCCGCGACCTCTCGATAGAGGTCGCAGAAGAAGGGGTTGACTCGCGGCCCGCCCTCGTTATCGAGAGACTTGCGTACCCTGTCCTCAGCCCCAGACTTGCCGTCGCCTGCCGACCATCGGATCACCGCGGCCCTCAGTTGGTGGCCAGCAGCCCCGCGGTCGCCATCTTCCTCGCAGATAGTGAGCAGCCCACCGTCCGCGAGGACGTGCATCAGGTCCTTAATGATCTCCTGGGCGTCTTCGGCCTTCAGCTTGATGTCACGCTTCTCGAATTCGCGAATCACGAAACGACCGAAGGCGCTACGTCCTGATACGTACAGGTGCTGCCGGGGACGCCCTTTGCCACCTGGGCCCGGGAACGCCACGCCGGCGGCCGGGGGCCGCTCTCGCTCGGGCAGCGACCACGGCTCCTTGAGATGCTGGGTCGATAGGCGTAAGAGCTGGTCGAAGCCCTCACTGGTCAGGTACCCGATCTCGATGGCGAGGTTGCGGCGGAGCTCGTCGAGTAGCGCCCAGGCCAACTCCCTGCGGTGGTCTGGATCATCCTGACGCAACGCATGGTGGCAGTGGGCCCAGACCTCGGCATCAGCCGAGACTTCAGGCAAGTCCAGGTAGGAGATACGCAGCAAGCCGGTCTGTTCCAGGTTCGGCATGGTGACCCGCCAGCCGCGTTCCAGGTCGAGGTAGAGCCGGTAGCCCACGACCTCGCGCAGCGCGCGCCACGCCTCATCCCGCTGGCTGTACTTGGCCTGTGGGTTGCGGGCGAAGTCGGCCATGCTCAGACCGAGCGCTTCGGTGACTCGCTGCGGAACGGACTCGTGAGTCAGTCCGTTGGATGCCCCCTGCAGTGCTCGGTACAGCGCGCCGCGGAGCTGCGTCACCTGCACGAAGTCGTTGAAGTGGCCCGCCTGCAACGATGCATCCTGCCGGTTGTCGACGAAGACGAGCAGCTTCTTCGCCGCCGGGTCCAGGCCGTCGCCCTTCGCACGCAGGGCACGGACAACACTGGCACTGACGACCGAGACGGCCGAGCTGCGTCCCTCAGCCGATAGTTTCGCCAACTTGGCGAAGTCCTGGCTGCGCGTCTGCTCGTACGACACTCTGCAACGCAGACAGAATTGGAACGGGCTTGGGATGTAGGCCGCTGACGTGCCGTCATCAGGCGCCACCTCCCGCCCGTCAACGCCGACGTGCAGGACGCTGGGCAGGTACTGCTGCCGGGTTGGCGCGACGATCGGCCCGTGTACGGGGTCGGACGCAACCCAGGAGTACGGCAGACGCCCGTCGGCGAGTACGGTCTCGAAGCTTTCCGGCCATGGCTGGTCGTCGCTGATGTAGAGGTAGCCGCTGGCGTCGTCCCCGCCGCTGGCGTCATTGTCCTGCCGCGCGACGTAACGGCGGGTGCCGCCGTCCGCGAGTCGGCTAACCGCAAGGTATTCCTGGCCGCACTCCCGGCAAAAGGCCGTCGGCACGAGGATCCGCTGTCGGCCCTGGTCATTACCTGGAGCAGTGACCTGGTATTTGCTCGTGACATGGCGCCGCGACGGCGGCTCCAAGGTGACATACACGTTGTCGCCCTTGGACAGGAACTGGTGTAGTCGGAACGCGAAGATCGGACGCCCCGTGTCGGGGTGACACACCTGCGACCCGGTTTGCAGCACGTTCTTGATCGCCGAGCTGCAGTCGTCCGGATCTACCCCGCTTGCCGTAGCCAGCTGTGCCGCAGCCTCGTGGACCGTCAATGGCCGCCGTCGCCGGACTGGGCTGGCGATGGGCGAGTCCGGCTCGAAGCCGAAGGTCTGCTCCACCCAGGCAGCAAGCGGATCCCGTACGAAGTGGTCAAAATCAGCAGCTCGGAGCGGCCTGTCGATGCGGCGCCGGAGCCCCTCGCGCGTCACCACACTCGCCTCAGTGACCCGTTCCAAGGTCTCACCGATGACATGGTTCGGAGAGACCTGCTTTCCAAACAGCCTCGTAGCCACACCGGCGACCAGTCGCCGCTGATCATGCTCGTCACGTTCGCTAGCCATCGTGGCCGAAGTCCCTACGCACTGGACGGCCAGAGCATTACACGCGTCTCGCAGACGGCGGACAAGGAACGCCACATCGGCGCCTTGCCGTCCCCGGTAGGTGTGCAACTCGTCCAGGACCAGAAACTCCAGCCCCTGAGCAGCCGCCACAAGCCCTCTTCGCTCACGAGGACGGATAAGGACCAGCTCCAACATCACGTAGTTCGTCAGCAGGATGTCTGGGGGATCGGCAATGATCGCTCGTCGCTCCTCCTCGGATTCCTGGCCGGTGTAACGCTCGAACGAGATCGGCCGCCCCTCGGGAAACCCAAGTTCCAGGAACTTCCGCAGCTCGCCGAGCTGGCTGTTGGCTAAGGCATTCATCGGGTAAACGATGATCGCCTTTACGCCAGGGCGATAGGAACCGGTCGCCTTGGCTCGCAACAAACGATCAACAATGGGGATGATGTAGGTGAGGCTCTTGCCGGATCCGGTCCCGGTCGTCAGCACATAGCTGTGGCCACCTCTGGCGATCTCGATCGCCTCGCGCTGGTGCCGGTGCAGCCGCAGAACCGGCCCATCTCCATGGTCATCTTTGATCCGGAATATGTGCTCACACTCGCGGTGGAGTAGCCCCTCGGCGACCAACTGCGTGATGGTGCCACCCGGGGCGAAGTTGGGATTTAGTGAGAGCCAGGGCTCAGGCCATTGGTACCTGGACGCCATCCGCTCTGCGACGTGCGTGCGGATGCGGCTGTCAAGGACGTCGACGAAGCTGGCCGTGAACTCGCCGTAGTCGTTGATCAGTAGGTCGCGCACCTCGAATGCGTCCATTCCGCACCCGCCTGCCGTCGCCACGTACTGTGCCGAGAATCCGTCTATCCGTAATCAAACGCAGAAGTTGTTCATCTGTCCAGGTCGATCACCCGAACGACCCATCCGCGGGCCTGCCAGTCCTAGTTGAGTCGACCGGATCTCCATGCCGGACCATCCCTTCGTCCTGCGCCACCGCTTTCGGGTGACCGGCGTTGGCCACCCGCGCGACGCCGGCCACGGTCGATGTCATGCCGAAAACACCGATTCCAACGAAACAAGCCGCGATGCGCACCGTCTCGATCCAAACTCGGAATGATCCACTTACGAGCTGGGCGGACCACCAGCCACGACCGAACCGGAGGAGGTCGCGCACCACCGCCGATACGGGCCTGGCAGCAGCAGGCCGCTGGCGAACTGGTCGCCGTGTACGGCCGGATCGTCGCGGACTACTTCGATGTAGGGCATTCCCGCCGCGTGGCGTGGACCGGCAGGCCACGCGCCGCTGCGCTGCTGGCCGCGCTCGCCGATTCGGATCGTGTGTTTGACGCCAGTCACCGCCCCACACGTACGGTGGATCTTCGCTCAGCGGCTGGCCGGACACAGCGTGGCCAGCATCGCCCGCGCGCTCAACGAACGCGCTGTGCCCTGCCCGCCAGGCGTGGATCCCGAACGCAACCGGTACCGCAGCCGCGCCGGGTGGACGCTGCGTACGGTCGCGGCGACCCTGGCCAACCCGTGTTACACCGGCCGACAGGTCTGGAACCGCCAGAACACCAGCACGATCAACGAGGACTCGCCGCGATGGGCACCGGCCGCCGACTGGGTGATCTCCAAGCGGCTCGCGCACACTTCGCTGGTCAGCGAGACCGACTACATCACCGCCCAGGCCGTTCGCACCAACCCGACAGCTGCAGACGGCACCGCCCGCACGTTCCTACTGGCCGGTCGGGAGCGGGGCTGCGCTGGGCCTCCCTGACACAATTGCGGCATGGGGTCGTTGCCGTGTTGCTCGACGGCATCGACGTCGTCGTCGTGGCAGCCGCGGCGGCGACCCCCTGCAGTAACTGGCACGGCGTCTCGCCGCGCGTGCCAGACAGCGCGGCACCGTCCTTATCTCCAGTGCGAGTGGCCGGCGGCCGAGCTGACGATCGAGGCTGATCATGGGGCCTGGCACGGCCTGGCCGGCGGGCGGGGGCCGGCTACGCTGCCGGGCGGTGACCGTGGTCGTGCGTGGCCGTGGGGTAGCCGAACGCACCAGCCGGGCATCGATGTAGCTGCCGGCGTTCACCGGCCCGTTGCCGATGGTCACCGGGCAGGTGGCCGACCAGGCGGCGTCGCCGCAGTCCGGCGAGGTGGGCTTCGCCGCCACGGCGTAGGGGCTGCCCGGCGGTGCTCACATGAGCTCTCGCGGATCGCAAACCGCTTGACCCAAGTGCCGGGAAGTTGCCTGCCACGAATCGGTCTGCCGCGCGGCGGCTGGTCAAGGTGATGAGCAGGGCATGGCGGCGGCGTCGGCGGGTAGCGGGTTCCACTTGTTGTCGTAGTTAGATCGCGTCCAGGTGCGTCGGGATGATGTCGAGCTGCGTGCCGAGATGGTGGGCGAGCAGCGTCTTGCCGGACCCGCCACACCCGACGACGGTGTCGATCCTGTCCATGATCTCGCACGGTACGGGGGCATGGCCGGTCAGTAGGAGACTGTCAGGAGAGTCGCCCGCTTGTGGATCATCTGTCCGTGTCGGGGTTCGTCGTGGCCGGTGCCGGCGGGGTAGGCGGTGATGACAGGTTGCAACGCAGGATCGCAGCGTGCACTGGCTCGGCGAGGTCCAGGCGCAAGCTGCGGTCGTCGTCGCGCAGCTCGACGGTATCGGGGCAGCTCCACCGACGTAGCCAGCCGTCCAGCTCCTTGCGCCACACGTCGTGGTCGACGTCGTGGCGGGGAAGCTCGTCGGCGGGGATCCGCCAACGAGCCGGGGCGAGGACGCAGCGCCGGTACCGGACGCGGGGCAGGTACGGCAGCCGCTCAGCGGACGGACCCCAGTCCAGCACCGTCCAGGTCGCCGAGTAGGCGCGGGGCAGGTGGGCGAGGAACCGGGCCAGCGGTGGGGGTTGCTTGTCTAGAGCCAGGGCGTGGAACACCTGCGGTTCGATGACCTGTCGGCGGGAGACGCTGACCAGGTACAGACCCGCGCGGGTCGCGGTGAGCGCCAGGTCGCTGAGCGGTATCCCCGCGGTCTCGTCGCCCGGGCTGCGGTGCTCGCCCAAGGACAGCACGTGCGGGAGGTAGGCCGGGATGCGGCAGACGTTCTCGGCGTGCGGGTAAGCCTGCACCGCCAACGCACCCTGGCACCGTGTGGGTAGCGCCCGGTACGCCTGCTCCAGTCCCGAGCCGGTGGTGGTCGGGGTGAACCGGGAGGTCAGCGTTCCACCGGCACGGGCCGGCGCCACCGTGAGGGTGTAGTCGCTATCGTCGAGCGCCTCGGCGTTTGCCGCGTGGATGCGGGCGACAAGTTCGACGTGCGGCGGGATGCGGGTGGCGTCGAGAGGGTCCGGGCCGGCTATCGCGGTGATGGTGTCGTCGGTCAGGACGATCTCTCCGCTGCCGTCCACGATGGCTTGCCAGGCCGGCCCGAGCAGCCGCTCATCGCGCGGTGACGGGCCGTCCACGGGGTCGGGTAGGACGGTGCCGGGGTACCCGGGCGGGTAACCCAGCCCCGCGTCCGGGTCCAGCACGTCGGTGACCGGCACGATGGTTCCGGTGCCGTACCGGTCGCAGAACGCGGTGTGGTAGTCGCGCCATGCCGGCCATCCGGCGGGTTGGCGGGTCAGCCGCAGCAGGGCGCTCGCCGCCCGCGCCATCTCCTCGACGACGTGCTCGGGCAGCCGCAGGTGGCAGTCGAGCCGCAGGTCCACGGCCAGCGGGGTCCGCCCCGCTGTGGAGATTTGGCGCATCCGCTGGGTTAGCGCGGATTTCCACGCAACAGGTTCGACGCAAGGTTCAGACGAGCTCGTAGCGCAGAGTCCGGTTGTCCCACCAGGGCACTGGGGTGGCGGCGGGGAGTTCGGCTTTGCGGAGGACGGGGGTGTAGGCCCGTCGGT
>WNGG01004519.1_pt1 | contig 18900 bp, 15 predicted proteins | sample 5400661 | NCBI WGS metagenome assembly WNGG01 (sample SAMN13153372, study PRJNA577476) | soil metagenome | isolation source: 100 cm soil or saprolite under Garry oak tree replicate 1 | place: USA:California | collected 2016-06-15
CGAAGTCCTGGGTGTCGTCGCCCAGCCGGAGCCAGACGAAGTTGGCCTCGGTCGGCGGCACCGTCCAGCCCTGGGCCAGCAGTTCGTCGCGGACCCGGGCGCGCTCCTTCACCGCCAGGTCGACCCGCTCGTGCAGTTCGGCCTCGGCCGCGAGCGAGGCGGTCGCGGCGGTCTGGGCGAGCGAGTTGACGCTGAACGGGAGCATGGTGGTGCGCACCGCGCTGGCCACCGGCTCCGGCCCGATCAGGAAACCGACCCGCAGCCCGGCCAGGCCATGCGCCTTGGAGAAGGTGCGCAGCACCGCCAGGTTCGGGTGGTCGCGGTACAGGTCGATGCCGTTGGGCACGGCGGGGTCCCTGACGTAGTCCGCGTAGGCCTCGTCCAGCACCACCAGGCAGTCGGCGGGCACCCGGCCGAGGAACTCGGCGAATTCGCCGCCGCGGATGACCGTGCCTGTCGGGTTGTTCGGGTTGCACACGAAGATCACCCGGGTCCGCGGCGTGATCGCGTCCGCCATCGCGGCCAGGTCGTGCGTCTCGTCCTTCAGCGGCACCCGCACGTCGGCGGCGCCAGTGAGTGGGACCAGGATCGGGTAGGCCTCGAACGACCGCCACGCGTACAGCACCTCGGTGCCCGGCTCGGCGGCCGCCGCGAGAAGCTGCTGTGCCACGCCGACCGAACCGCAGCCCAGCGCGATGTGCGCGGGCGGCACGTCATACCGGCGGGCGATCGCCTCGGTCAGCGCCTCGGCGGTGTTGTCCGGGTACCAGTTGACCTCGGACGCCGCCGCGGTGATGGCCTTCGCCACCGAGGGCAGCGGGCCGAACGGGCTCTCGTTGGAGGCGAGCTTGAACGACTGGCCCTGGGCGTTGGCCACCCGGCGGCCGGGCTTGTACGGGGCGAACTGGTTCAGAACGGAACGGAATCGGGGCGATCGGTCGGACACCGTTGTCCTCCGGCTGGGCGGTCGGCTGCGTCACTAGCAGTCTGCCACCGCGCTCCCGCGCGCCGGCCACCTGCGCCGCGCACCGGCCGGCCGTGCCCGGGCCGCGGGCCGGTCAGCCGAGCCCCAGCGAGTCCAGGACGGTGCCGAAGGCGCTCAGCATGTCCTCGGTGTACAGGACGAAACGGGCCTCTTCCAGCCCGCTCGGCGTCCGGCTCACCGTGGTCAGCGCGATCCGCGCGGCGCTTTCCGCGGGCCAGCCGTAGATCCCCGCGGACACCGCGGGGAACGCCACCGTCCGGGCGCCCACTTCGTCGGCGGCCCGCAGCGACTCCTGGTAACAGGACGCCAGCACCGCCGACCGGTCCTCGCGGGGCGAGTACACCGGCCCCGCGGTATGGATCACCCAGCGGGCGTCGAGTTCGCCGGCCGTGGTGGCGACCGCCTGCCCGGCGGGCAGGCCGCCGGGGTAGCGGGTCTTCCGCAGCTCACGGCATTCGGCCAGGATGGCGGGGCCACCGCGGCGGTGGATCGCCCCGTCGACGCCGCCACCGCCGAGCAGGGACGAGTTCGCGGCGTTGACGATGGCGTCGGCCCGCTCGCGGCTGATGTCACCGAGCTTCAGCGTGACCCTCATGGCGCTGGCCACCCTACCGCCGGGGCCGGTCGTCCGGTCTCGGCACCGGGCTGGCCGTTTGCCCGGACCGGCCCGGTCTTCTCCGGTTTCCGCGCGGAGGATAGAGTGACGCCGTGAACAGGCTGGGCGAACTCGAGCGTGCCATCATGGACGTGCTCTGGGACAGCACAGAGCCGCTGACCGTCCGCCAGGTCGGCCTCCGCCTGACCAACCGTGACCTGGCGCACACGACGGTGATGACGGTTCTCGACAGGCTCGCGAAGAAGGGCTTCGCCCGCCGTCAGCGCGACGGCCGGGCGTGGCGGTATCGGGCGGCGGCGAACAGGGAAGCCTACGTCACCGAGCTGATGCTGCACGCCCTGGACCAGACCGGCGACAGGTCTGCCGCGCTCGCGAGCTTCGCCCGCCGGGTTTCTGATTCGGAAGCGGAAGTGCTGCGCCGGGCACTCGAATCCATTGGAGAGCTCCCCCGGGACTGACCGCACGTGTTTTTCCTCGTACTTGTTCTCGCCACCGTCGCCGGGGGCACGGCCCTGGGCGCGGCTGCCCTGGCGTCCGCGCGCTGGCCGTACCGCTCACCCGGCGCGGCCGTCCTGCTCTGGCAGGCGCTCGGGCTGAGCTGGGGCCTGGCCGCGGTCGGCGCGCTGGCCGCGCTCGGCGCGGTGCCGGGCAGGTACGGGGTGGCCGGTGGCGCGTTGTCCGGGGCGGCCGGGGCGTTCCATTCCGCCGCACTCGGGTTCGGCGCCCCGGCGCTGATCGCCGCCGCCCGGCTCGCCGTGCTCGCCGCCAGCGCCGCCCTGTTCGCGCTGCTGGTCTGGGTGCTGCTCGCCGCGTCCGCCGCGGTGCTCGTGGCCCGGCGCCGGCACCGGGCACTGCTCAGCCTGCTCGCCCACGGCGATCCCAAGGTCCCCGGGGCCCTGGTGGTGGACCACCCGGCGGCGGCCGCCTACTGCGTGCCCGGGCTGCGGTCCCGGATCGTGATCAGCGCGGGCACCCTGGACCTGCTTGACTCCGCCGAGCTGGCCGCGGTGCTCGCCCACGAGCGGGCGCACCTGCGCGCGCGGCACGACCTGGTGCTGCTGCCGTTCAGCGCGCTGGGCCGCGCCTTCCCGCGAGCCCGGCTGGTCCGCCAGGCGCAGGCCACCGTGGCGCTGCTGGTCGAGATGCTCGCCGACGACCGGGCGCTGCGGCAGCGGCCGGCCAGGGAACTCGCCACCGCGCTGCTGCGGGTCGGCGCGTCCGGGGCCGGCCTCGCGCCGTCGGGTGCCCTGGCCGCGGCCGGCGCCGCGGACGCCGAGGTGTCCGCCAGGGTCGCCCGCCTGCTCATCCCGCAGGCGCGGCTGCCGCTGCCGGTCCAGGCGCTGGTCTGCTGCGCCGCGGCGCTGCTCGTCGCCGTCCCCGTGACGTTGCTGCTTTTTTCCTTCTGAACGACGCCCGTGGCGCCCGGGCCCCGCACGCCCGCCGCCATCCGTGTGCGCCCTCCCGCGACTTCCGGGCGCACACAACCGAACAGGGGAGCACCCGCTCCCCTCCACTTTCAACGTATAGCGCACCGGGGGGCTTGCGGCAAGCCCCGGGTCGTGCCGCATAATCGCTGGCCGGGGCCGGAACCTGCGGAGATGGGGGTCGTGAATGCGTGTGCTGTCGCCGGCGTATGGGTCGCGCGGGGACGTCGGACCGCGGATCGGAGCTGATGCGTGAATCCCGTGACTATCAGCGCGTTTGACCTTCCCGGCCGCCTCACCGCCAAGGCCGCCCCGGCGCTGATCGCCGGCGACGAGCGGCACTTCGCGGCCATCGCGGAGAGCCTCCAGCAGTCGATCGCCGACCTGTCCGACCGCATCGATGCCGAGCGCAGGGTGCCCGGCGGCATCGGCCAGGAGGCGATGGACCGGGACATGGAGATCCACAAGCTGGCCGCTCGCCTGCGCGTCCTGCGCCGCTTCGGCCTGGACCTGTGCCTCGGGCGCATCGTCGGCGCCGACGATCCCGGGCCCGTGTACATCGGGCGGCTCGGCCTCACCGACAGGGCGGGCCGCCGGCTGCTGCTCGACTGGCGGTCCCCCGCGGCCGAGCCGTTCTTCGGCGCGACCCACGCCAACCCGATGGGCCTGGCCAGCCGCCGCAGGTATCGCTGGACCCGCGGCCGGATCAGCGACTACTGGGACGAGGTGTTCACCCCGGACGGGCTTGACGGGCACGCCGCGCTCGACGACCAGTCCGCCTTCATCGCCAGCCTGGGCAGCAGCCGGTCGGCCCGGATGCGGGACGTGCTCGGCACCATCCAGGCCGACCAGGACGCCATCATCCGCGCGGGATCCCGCGGCGCTCTGGTCGTCGACGGCGGCCCGGGCACGGGGAAGACCGTCGTCGCGCTGCACCGCTCCGCCTACCTCCTCTACTCCGACCCTCGCCTCGGTCACCGCCGGGGCGGCGTGCTGTTCGTCGGGCCGCACCAGCCCTACCTGGCCTACGTCGCCGACGTTCTCCCCAGCCTCGGCGAGGAGGGCGTGCAGATCTGCACCCTGCGGGACCTCGTCGCCGAGGGAGCCGCGGCAGCGATCGAGGCCGACCCGGAGGTCGCCCGCCTGAAGTCGTCCGCGGACCTGGTGACGGCGATCGAGCCGGCCGTCAGGTTCTACGAGAAGCCGCCCGCCGAGGGGATGACTGTCGAGACCAACTGGTCCGACATCTGGCTCAGCGCCGACGACTGGGCCGAGGCGTTCGAAGCGCCAGAACCCGGTACGCCGCACAACGAGGCGCGCGACCAGATCCTGGCGGAGCTGCTCGCGATCCTGATCGACAAGCACCACGGCGACGCCCCGGCTGACCTGCTCCGCAGGTCGCTGATGCGGAACCGGGAGCTGCTGGAGGCCGTCAACCGCGCGTGGCCGCTGATCGAAGCGGCTGACCTCGTCGGGGACCTGTGGTCGGTGCCCGCCTACCTGCGGTTGTGCGCTCCCTGGCTCAGCCCCGACGAGGTTCGGCGGCTGCAGCGCGGGGACGCCCAGGCCTGGACGGTGTCCGACCTGCCGCTGCTGGACGCGGCACGGCAGCGGCTCGGCGACCCGGAGGCATCACGGCGCAAGCGCCGGCGTGACGCCGCTGTCGCCGCCGAGCGCGAGCGTATGGCCAGGGTCGTCGACGACCTGATTGAGGCCGTCGACGACGAATACGGCGTAAGCCTGGTGACGATGCTGCGCGGCGAGGACTTCCAGGACGCCCTGGTCGACGAGTCCGCGCTGCCGGGCGCCGACCCGGACCGGCTGGCCGGCCCGTTCGCGCACATCGTCGTGGACGAGGCCCAGGAACTGACCGACGCGGAGTGGCAGATGCTGCTGCTCCGCTGCCCGTCCCGGAGCTTCACCATCGTCGGGGACCGTGCCCAGGCCAGGCACGGGTTCACGGAGTCGTGGCAGGGACGGCTCGAGCGGATCGGGCTCGACCGGATCAGGCTGGCCTCCCTGAGCATCAACTACCGGACGCCTGAAGAGGTCATGGCGGAGGCCGAGCCGGTCATCCGGGCCGTGCTCCCGGACGCCAACGTGCCGGCCTCCATCCGCAGCACCGGCGTCCCCGTCATGCACGGATCCGCTTCGGAGCTGGGCCCGATCCTCGGCACCTGGCTCGCCGCGCATGCCGACGGGATCGCCTGCGTCATCGGCGATCCCACGTTCCGTGCGACGTCCCGCGTCCGGTCGCTGACCCCGGAGCTGTCGAAGGGGCTCGAGTTCGACCTGGTCGTCCTCATCGACCCGGAGGCGTTCGGCACCGGCATCGAAGCAGCGGTCGACCGCTATGTCGGGATGACCCGGGCGACCCAGCGGCTCGTCATCCTCACGAGCTCCTGACGCCGGCCAACGCGGAGCCTCAGCCGGAGACGCGGAGCCTCAGCCGGAGACGCGCAGCCTCAGCCGGAGACGCGGAGCCTCAGTCGGAGACGCGGAGCCTCAGTCGGAGACGCGGATCCGGAGCCGCCGGAAGCCCTTGCCCTTGTTCTCTATCTTGACGACCTCGATCCGGCCGATCTGGCCGGTCGTGGCGACGTGCGTGCCGCCGTCGGCCTGCTGGTCCAGGCCAACGATGTCGATGATCCGGACCTCCTTGACCTCGGCCGGGACCAGGTTGGTGGCGGTGCGGATGATGTCGGGGATGGCGAAGGCCTCGTCCCTGGGCAGCACCCGGACGTCGATGCGCCGCCCGGCGGCCACTTCGGCGTTGCAGGCGGCCTCGACGGCCTCGCGGAACCCGGGCTGCACCTCGGGCAGGTTGAAGTCCATGCGCGCCGACAGCGGTTCCATGTTCCCGCCGGTGACCAGGGCACCGAAGTCGCGGAACACCACGCCGCACAGCACGTGCAGGCCGGAGTGGGTGCGCATCAGCGCGGTGCGCCTGTCGTCGTCGAGCGCACCGCGCACCGCGGTGCCTGGCGGCGGCAGCGGGTCGCCCTCGGCCGGGATCAGGTAGAGATCGTCGCCCTTGCGGGCACCGGCGATGCGGGTCTGCACCCCGCCCCAGAGCAGGACCCCGTGGTCCGGGGGCTGTCCCCCGCCGCCGGGGTAGAACGCCGAGGTGTCCAGGACGATCCCGTCGGGATCGCTGGCCAGGACGGCCGCGTCCCATTCGCGCAGAGTCTGGTCGTCGAGCTCCAGCCGGTGCGTGCGCCACTGAGTCTCACTCACGCAGGCAGCCTACTGCCGGGGCTCACACTGAGCAGAATTTGCACCAGCCGGCCCCGGCCACCAATCGCGGGGTCCGGGGGCTCGGCGCCCGGGTAGACATCACGGCCCGCGGCGAAGGCGGCCAACGGCCGCCGAGCAGGCAAGGCCAGCCCGAGGCGGTTACCAGGGGCCGTACGGGCCGGACGAGCTGCTCCCGCCCCGGAACTCCCTGACCTTCGGCCGGACGTCGGTGAGGTAGATCGCCGCAGCGACGAAGGCGACGATCGGGAAGAGGCTGACCAGGTTCGGCCCGCCCAGCGTGCTGGACCACAGGCCGATCACCGCGGCCACGCCGAGGATCACCAGCCAGAGCGGCTTGGTCTGCTTGCCCGCGGCCACGAACGCCGGGGCCGGGCGGCGGACGGCGTCCACGAAGGCCCACACCTCGGCGCAGAGCGCGGCGACGGAAAGTACCTCGAAGAACCAGTAGAGCGGGGTCAGCGCGCCCGCGGTGACGAACACGGTTCCAGGTTATCCGGTCCGGACCGGGGCCGGGCCCGAGCGGGACATTCCCGCCCAGCCCGGCCCGGCCGTGCGGTCGGTCACCGGACCAGCCTCAGTGGCCGGCGGTGGAACGGGACGTGGTCTTGCCCTTGGCCTTGCCGTTCAGGGCGGTCTTGCCCTGCGTGGCCGGGGTGTTCTTGGCCTGGGCGGTTTCCGGCTGCCCGTTCAGGGCCTTCTCGCCGCGAGCGGCCAGCGTGTCGTAGCCGTCGGCGGCCTTGGTGCGCGCCGTCTGCACGTACCCGTTCGCACGGGCCTGCGCCGTCTGCGCGTAGCCGTTCGCGCGGGCCTGTGCCGCCTGCGCATACCCGGTCGCGCGGGCCTGTGCCGCCTGCGCATACCCGGTCGCGCGGGACGGCAGCGAGGTCACCGGGTTCTCGGTGCCCCACCGGACGAGCCGCCCGGACAGGTCCTTGAGCGTCTGCGACGCGAGCACACCGGCGCCGGCCACGGCGTGCACGGGCTTGCTGCTGGTGAGCTTGCGCATCTCGGTCATCACGTCGATATTGCGGTACATCGGTTTTCCACCTCTCTCGGCCGCCCGCGGGCGGCCTTGTTCGTGCGCCGGCGGTCGCGCGCCGGACGTCTTGTTGTGATCCCCGTGGTTCCGGCGCTACCGCCGGACCGGGCCCGCGAGCCCGGTTTGCCCGGGCCGCCGGCGCGGCGTCAGCCCCGGGTCCCGGTCTGCAGCGGGCCAGCCGGCGGGGGACCGTTCTTCGCGGCGGTATGGGCGGCATTCGGCTGCCCGTTTGCCGGCATCCCCGGCGTGGTTCCGGCATCCGGGCCGCCGGTGCCAGGGGTGGCGGCTTCCGGCCCGGTGACCTGGTCCGCCGAGACGGCGAGCACCTCGGCGGTGGCGGTCGGCCGGCTGCCGTCCGCGCCGCCGGTCACGCTCCCCGCCGGTTCCCTGCGGAACGACTCGTAGATCTCCAGCAGCACCTGCTTCTGGCGCTCGGTGAGGTCCGGGTCCGCGAGCACCGCTGCCCGCACGCCCGAGTCCGGGCGCCGGTCCTCCAGGATCCCCGCCTGCACGTAGAGCGCCTCGGCGGAGATCCGCAGCCCCTTGGCTATCTGCTGCAAGATCTCCGCGCTGGGCCTGCGCAGCCCCCGCTCGATCTGGCTGAGATACGGGTTGGAAACCCCCGCCGCCGAGGCAAGCTGGCGCAGCGAGATCTTGGCCTGCTCTCGCTGCTGGCGGATGTACTCGCCGATGGAGCCGACGTTCACGGGATTCACACTCACAGTGAAGCACATAATGCTTGCAATTGCAAGCGGCCTGCTAGCACCCCAGGCGGGCCGGATCGGGGTGGCCCGGCCGGGCGGTCAGCCGGGGCAGGGCAGCCCGGTCGGCAGGGGACGCGGTCAGCCGGGGAGGGCAGCCCGGTCGGCAGGGGACGCGTCAGCCGGGGAGGGTGGCCCGGATCTCGCCGACCGGCTCGCCCCCGCCGAGCACGGGCAGGTCGGCGATCCGGTCCAGGGCCCCGCGGTCGGTCCCCGGTTCGCGGTCGGCGCCGAGGACGCGCAGCAGCGCCACCGTGATCGCCGGGATCGCCCGGGGCCCGCCGTCCTCCATCTTCACCGCACCGGCCCGGCCGTCGGCCAGGGCGAACGCCTGCACGCCCTCGGCCCCGGACTTGACAAGCAGCCCGGGAACGGCCTGGTGGAGCGCACGTTCCGAGCGGGCCGTCCCCGACGTCCATGCGGGGTGGGCACGGACGGCATCGGCGACGGATCGTCCCGCTGAGTCCGGCTCCGCAAGCACGAGCGCGCGGAAGGCCCGCGCCAGACCGGTCAGGGAGAGCGCGAATAGTGGCGCGCCGCAGCCGTCGATCCCGGTCGCGGTGACCGTCTCGCCGGCCAGGCGCCCCAGGGCCGCCTTGATCTCGCGCTGCAGCGGGTGGCCCGGATCCCGGTAGGTCTCCGTGGGCCAGCCGGCCGTGACGCAGGTGGCGAGCATGGCCGCGTGCTTGCCCGAGCAGTTCATGTGCACCCGGTCCGGCCTGCCGCCCTCGCCGAGGTACTGCCACAGGGTGTCCTCGTCCAGCGGCAGCGCGGGCGGGCACTGCAGCGCGTCCTCGGTGAGCCCGGCGCCGGCGAGGATCTTCCTGACCCCGGTGACGTGGAAGTCCTCGCCGGAGTGGCTCGCGCTCGCCAGGGCCAGCAGCTCGCCCTCCACGGCCAGCCCGCAGGCCCGCATCGCGGCGGCCTGCATCGGCTTGTTGGAGGACCGGGGGAACATGGCAGCGGAGACCTCTCCCACACCGAAGACCGCGCGCCCGTCTGCGCCGAGCAGCACGGCCGAGCCATGGTGCCGGGACTCTTCGAACCCAGAGCGGATGACCTCGGCGATCACCGGGATGTCAGCTACGGCCGCTCACCCCAAGCATGGCGCGGGCCTGCTCGGGCCGCATCGGCGGCCGCTGGGCCAGGCGGGCCAGCGTGCCCGCGCGCTCGACCAGTTCGGCGTTCCCGGAGACCGGGCGGCCCTTCGCGAACGTGACCGTGTCCTCCATGCCGACCCGCAGGTGGCCGCCCGCGGCCAGCGCGGCGAACATGACCGGCAGCGTGGCCCGGCCGATCCCGGTCGCCGACCAGGTCGCCCCCTCGGGCAGCGCGGAGACCGCCTGGGTCAGCGTGGCCGCGTCCCCCGGCATCCCCCCGGGCACGCCCATGACCAGGTCGCAGTGGACGTGGCCGCCGTGCGGGGCGCCGTGGCCGGCGAGCAGCCGGTGCAGCGTGGCGATGTGGCCGAAGTCGAACAGCTCGAACTCGGGCACCACGCCCAGCTCCTGGGTCCTGGCGTACAGGTCGCGGATGAACGGGTAGGGGTTGTGGAACACGTCCTCGCCGAAGTTGACCGTGCCGCAGGTGAGCGAGCACGCGTCCGGGGCGGCGTCCAGCACCGCGAGCCGGCTGTCGAAGCTGTCGGTGACCGCGCCCCCGGTGGAGAGCTGCACGATGAGGCCGGTGCCCTCGCGCAGCGCGGCCACGGTGTCCTTGAGCCGGGAGAGATCCAGGGTGGGCCGCGCGTCGTCGTCCCTGATGTGCACGTGGACCACCGCCGCCCCGGCGGCCTGGCATTCCTTCGCGGTGGTCACCAGTTCGTCCAGGGTGACCGGGAGCGCGGGGACGGCCGATTTCTCTGATTCCGCGCCGGTGGGCGCGACCGTGATCAGGGTGGCCGCGGGCGGCGAGTTGTTGTTCATGATCAGAGCATGCCTACAGTGCCAGGCCCGCGTCCATCCGGGGTGGCTGCCCGCCCGGTCTCGCCGCTCGCGCTGGGTACCGCCGGCCTCATGCCGTGGGGCCGGACGGGGCGTTCTTGGCGGTCCCGGCCGGGGTGGCGGCGAGGTGGCGGCGGGTGAAGTCGAGCGCCTCGGACAGGTCGGCGAGCCGGGCCTCGCGCGTGGTGGCCCGCCGGGTGTTCACCTCAAGCACCACCATCCCGGCGTAGCCGTCCGCGCTGAGCTTCTCCAGCACCGGCCCGCACGGCTGGGTGCCACGGCCGGGCACCAGGTGCTCATCGCGGTTGGGCAGCCCGGAACCGTCGGCCATGTGCACATGGGCCAGCCGGTCGCCGAGTTCCTCGGCCATCGCGTAGGCATCGGAACCCGACGTGGCGGTGTGCGATAGGTCCAGCGTGACGTGCGGGCTGTCCATGAGCAGCGGGTTCCAGTGCGGCGCGTAGGCGGCCAGTTCCGCGCCCCCGGCGCGCAGCGGGTACAAGTTCTCCACCGCGAAGACGATGTCGGACTCCTCGGCCATCCGCGCCAGCCCCGCGGTGAAGTCCTTGGCGTAGTCCCGCTGCCAGCGGAACGGCGGGTGCACCACGACGACCCTGGCGCCCAGTTCCTGCGCCGCCTCCTTGGCGCGGACCAGCTTCCCCCACGGTTCGTAGCCCCACACCCGCTGGGTGATCAGCAGGCAGGGCGCGTGCAGGGCCAGCACGGGCACGCCGTGATAGTCGGCGAGCCGCCGGAGCGCGCCGGTGTCCTGGCTCACCGCGTCGGCGGACACCATGACTTCGAGGCCGTCATAACCGAGGCGGGCCGCGATCTCGAATGCGTCGGCCACCCTGTCGGGGAAGACCGAGGCGCTGGACAGCGCGACGAGCGGCTCACCTGACCTGGTCCGCAGGCTCAACATTGCTCCTTCCCCCCAGCGACCGGCCTGGGGCACCTTCGCGTGGCCAGCTTATGCGCCCGGCCGGCCACGGACGCTCATCTGGCCGGGCACGAGCACTGGTGTCCGACCCTGCCACTACCGTGCGCTGCATGGGTAATTCCTCCGCCGCGTCGCTGTACCGGTGTGCCGACTGCGGGTGGCGCGCCACCAAGTGGTCCGGGCGCTGCGGCGGCTGCCAGGCCTGGGGAACCGTGGAACAGGCGGCCGCTCCCGCCGCCGCGCGCACCCGCCTGTCGGCGCGGGCCGCGGACCGGCTGGCCCCGGCCCGCGCGGTGCCGATCACGAAGGTGGACGCCCGCGCCGCGAGCGCCCGGCCCACCGGGCTCGACGAACTCGACCGGGTGCTGGGCGGCGGCCTGGTCCCCGGCGCCGTGGTGCTGCTGGCGGGGGAGCCGGGCGTGGGCAAGTCCACGCTGCTGCTGGAGGCGGGCGCGCTGGTGTCCAGGACCGGCCCGGTGCTCTACGTCACCGGCGAGGAGTCGGCGGCCCAGGTGCGGCTGCGGGCGGACCGGATCGGCGCGGTGGGCGACAACCTGTACATCGCCGCCGAGACGGAGCTGTCGGCCGTGCTGGCCCAGCTGGACGCGGTGCAGCCGGTGCTGCTCATCGTGGACTCGGTGCAGACGATCCTGGCGCCAGGCATCGACGGCACCCCCGGCGGGGTGACCCAGATCCGCGAGGTGACCTCGGCCCTCATGGCCGTGGCCAAGCAGCGGTCGCTCAGCACGGTGCTGGTGGGGCATGTCACCAAGGACGGCGCGATCGCCGGGCCCCGCGCCCTGGAACACCTGGTGGACGTGGTGCTGCACTTCGAGGGGGACCGGCACGCCCAGCTCCGGATGGTCCGGGCGCTGAAGAACCGGTTCGGCCCCACCGACGAGGTCGGCTGCTTCGAACTCGGCGAGACCGGGCTGGCCGAGCTCGCCGACCCCAGCGGCCTGTTCATCTCCCACCACGGCGGCCATGTGCCCGGCACCTGCCTGACGGTCACGCTGGAGGGCCGCAGGCCGCTCATCGCCGAGGTGCAGACCCTGGTTGCCCCGTCCCCCGGGGCCGAGATCCCGCCGCGGCGGGTCACCGCGGGCCTGGACTCCGCCCGGGTGGCCATGGTGATCGCGGTGCTGCAGCGCCGCGCGGATGTGAAGCTGGGCAGGCAGGACGTGTTCGCGGCCACGATCGGCGGCGTGCGGCTGGCCGAGCCCGCGGTGGACCTGGCCATCGCCCTGGCGCTGGCCAGCGCGGCCGCGGACCTCAGCGTGGCCGGGCCGGTCGTGGCCGTCGGCGAGGTGGGCCTGGCCGGTGAGGTGCGCCGGGTCCCCGGGGTTGCCCGGAGGATCGCCGAAGCGCAGCGGCTCGGGTTCCGGCGGGCCATCGTCCCGGCCGGCTGGTCGTCCGAGCGCGGCAGCCAGGAGGACGCGGAAGGACGTGGCCTGGCCGCCAGGACGCTGACCGAGGTTCGGGAGGTCACCTCCATCAAGGAGGCGATAGCCGCCGCCCTGGGCGGATAACGGCGCGCTCGGCTGATAACGGCGCGCTCGGCGGATAACCGCCGGCCGGAGGATCGGGTCAGGGCAGGAACGTGTCCGGGCGGTCGAGCAGGAAGACCATCACCTGGCTGCTGAGCTGGCCGTCAAACGCGATGGCGGTGTAGGCGCCCTCGCGCACCGCGCGGCCCGGCCGCTGACAGCCCGGGACCGAGGTGGCCCGGTCCCAGTAGATCCAGCGGACGGCGGGCACGCCGCGGTGCAGCACGACCACCTGCGACCCCGTGCCATGCACGCAGTCCGCCGATCCCCAGATCCGGTTGCGGCCGGAGGTAACCACCACGGTGGCGGACCTGCTGCCCATGTCGAAGCGGCACGGCCGATCCCCGGTGGAGACCGCGTCCACGCCGAGCAGGGGCCATCTCCCCCGCTCATACCAGTACCGGGGCGAGATGAGCGAGAGGACCACGTCGCCGCGGGCGCAGGCCGGGACGTGCGGGGCCGGGGCGCCCATGGCCGGGACGCCCGCGGCCAGGGCGTGCCGGGCCGGGGCGCGCTGGGCCGGGGCGCGCTGGGCCGGGGTGCGCGGCGCGGCCCGGCGTTCCGGTGCGCGGGGCACGGGCTGGCGTGGCAGCGTCCGGGGGCCGGCGGAGCTGGCCGGCTGCCGGGACCCCGCCACGGTGAGCACATCGGAGACGCCCGACAGCGTGCCAGGGCCGGACCGCCGGGCCCTGGCGCCCGTGGTCCTGGTCCGGCTGGTCGTATAGGTCCGGCTGGCTGGATCAGTCCGGCTGGCCGTGTGGGCCCGGTCGGCCGCGGGCCCGGGGAGGGACTGCGGGCCGTTCCCCCGGGGCGAGTGGCCACTCCGGCCCGCGTTGTGCCGCCCGGACCGGCTGCCGCCCGCATGCCGGTGCGCGCCGCCCTGCTGGGCCGACGGCCGCCCACCGTGGCCGGTGGCCGGTTTCGCCCGGGAGGCGTGCAGCACCCCGCTGACGGCCCAGGCCAGGACCGTCAGCACGGCGATGCCCACGACCAGGGCGACAACCCGGCGGCGCCAGTAGGTGGCCGGAGAGACCCAGCCAGCCCCATAATCTGCTTCCCAGGGTTCCTCGGCCGGCGGGCCGCCATCCGTGCCCCGGTCCGGAGCGGCAGCCGATTCGGCGGCAGGAACCGGCTCCGCGGCGCCGGCGGGCGCGGGGAGCGGGCCCGCCGCTGGCCCGGAGGCCGGGACGGGTGCAGGCGTGGCGGTCGTGGCGGCCGCAGGCTCGGCGGCTGCGAGCGTGACGGCCGGGGCCGGCCTGAGCACGGAGACCGGCGCGGCCGGGGCTGGTGTGGGCGCGGCGGCTGCGAGCGTGGCGGCCGGGGCTGGTGTGGGCGCGGCGGCTGCGAGCGTGGCGGCCGGGGCCGGTTTGGGCGCGGCGGTCGGCGCGGTCGGGGCCGGTGTGGGCTCGGCGGCCGGTGTGGGCCCGGCGGCCGTTCCGGGCGGAGGAGCGCCGCCCTGTGGCTTCGCGCTGCCATGGGCCGTGGCGCTGCCGTGGGCCGTGGCGCGGCAGTGCGCCGTGGCGCGGCCGGGCAGGGCGTCGTAGTCGAGCGCGTTGCCGTAGTCCCTGGCCGCGTCGTTGTCCGGCACCGGGCCGTAGTCCAGGGCAGGCCCCTCGTCCAGGGCCGGGACATAGTCCGACACCGCTTCAAGATGGAGCGCCGTCGCCTGGCCGGGAACGGCCGGGCTCACGGTCGCTTCGGTGCTCCCGCTGAGCGGCAGAGCCTCCCTCGGAGCAGACAGCAGGTCCTGGTCAGGCCGTTGATCGGGGCTAGCCGCCGTAGGCTGGCGCCCGGACCCCCCGGCCCCCCCGGACGGGTGATGGTCCATACGGTGATTATGCAAGCTTGTTACTAAACGTAATTGAAGGCTCGCCGGCGGTATACGCCGCGTTATTGTGCCCGGTCTCCGCGTCGCGGGGTGTGCGACAATCGGCGATGTCATGGTGGACGGGCGGACTGCGGCGATCCTGCAGTGGTATTCGTCCCATGCGCGCGATCTGCCCTGGCGCAGGCCGAACGCGGGCCCGTGGGCGGTGCTGGTCAGCGAGATCATGCTGCAGCAGACGCCGGTCTCCCGGGTCCTTCCCGCCTATGCGGCGTGGCTGGAGCGGTGGCCGGCACCGCCAGCGCTCGCGGCGGCATCCCCGGCGGACGCGGTCCGGCAATGGGGCCGCCTGGGCTACCCGCGGCGCGCCCTGCGGCTGCACGCCTCGGCCCAGGCGATCACCGAGCGGCACGGCGGCCAGGTGCCCGACTCGCTGGAGGCGCTCCGGGCCCTGCCCGGCGTGGGCTCCTACACCGCCGCGGCGGTCGCGAGTTTCGCCTTCGGGCAGGCGCACGCGGTACTCGACACCAATGTCCGCCGGGTGCTGGCCCGCCTGGTGCGCGGCGACCTGCTGCCGCCGCCAGGCCTGACCGCGATGGAGACCAAGCTCGCCGAGTCGCTGCTCCCGGCGGAGCCAGGCCTGGCGCCGCGCTGGTCGGTCGCGGTGATGGAACTCGGTGCCCTGGTCTGCATCGCGGACCGGCCCAGGTGCCCGGACTGCCCGGTGGTCAGCGAATGCGCCTGGTACCGGGCGGGACGGCCCGCCAGCGACCCGCATCAGGCCCGGCGGCGCAGCCAGGCCTACGAGGGCACCGACCGGCAGTGCCGGGGGCGCCTGCTCGCGGTGCTCCGGGAGTCCGACGGACCGGTCCCGGCCGCGTTGCTCGACGCGGCCTGGGCCGATGAGCGCCAGCGCGCCCGGGCCCTGGCCAGCCTGGTCGCCGACGGCCTCGCCGAACGGCTTCCCGGCGGCAGGTACGCCCTCCCCGCCGGCCGTGCCGCGGCCCGCGAGCGTGCGGCACAGGACTGAACGTGCCGCTGGATGGCTGACTTGCCGCCGGACCGCTGACTGTACTGCTGGCCACCGACCATGCTGCACGGAGCAACGGCCGTGCCGCGCGGGGCCGCCAACCGCGCCGCGCGGGGCCGCCGGCCCGACCCGCGCCGCGCGGGACCGCCGGCCCGACCCGTGCCGCGCGGGACCGCCGGCCATGATCGCCGGACCGTAGCCCGTCCGGCGATGTGCCTCCGGCCCGGCTGACCCGGCCGCGGTGGCGCCGCGGTCGACGACCAGGTCCGCCGCCAGCGCCTCGATCCGGTTGATCAGGCGCATCCGCTGGCCCGTCATGCTGGTGGTCAGCGAGCCATGTTCGTCGCGGACGCGCCGGATGGCGGCGTCGATCTGATCGGCCGCCGACTTCTGCTGCCTGCTGACCACGATGGAGCCCTCGAGCATGGCGGTGGTCGACGTCATCAGCGCGCCCACCTCGCGGGCCTGGCGGATGCCCTGATCGGCGGCCACGATGGTAGCGCTTGTCTCGTCCTGGACGCCGGCGATGATCTCCCTGATGGACTCGGTCGAGGCCACCGAACGCTCGGCCAGCCTGCGTACCTCCCCGGCGACCACCGCGAACCCCCGGCCCGCCTCACCGGCCCGGGCGGCCTCGATCGCGGCGTTCAGCGCGAGGAGGCTGGTCTGGGCCGCGATCTCGTTGATCAATTCGAGGATCTCGCCGATCTGCTGTGCGCGGTCTCCGAGCGATCCCGCCTGGCTGGCCACACCGTCGATCTGGCTGCGCAGGAACGACATGGCATCGCCGGTGCGCTCCGCCGCCTTGACCGCCGTCTGCATGGTCTCCGCCAGAGACCCGGCCGTGTCGGCGAACTCCTGCGCGGTGGTCAGGGCGTCGGTGGCCACCGCTGACTGCTGCTCGGTCACCTCGGTGATCCGCTGGGCTCCGGTCCGCAATTCCGACGCGACCTCGGTCAGCACCGCTGACGCCGACCGCAGCCGCTCGGCCAGCTCGTCCCGGTCCGACAGCCTGCGGAGCGTCCCGGCCAGATCGCCCGCGCCGGACACCCGGCCAAGCGCCCGCCGCACATACCCGACGAACAGCACGCCAGCGATGACGGACAGGGCGAGGACGCCGGCCGCCAGCGGGACCGCCCGTCCGTGGGCGAGGCTCTGCCCGGCAAGGACGCCCGCTCCGGCCACCGCGGCGATCACCGCGATCCCGGCGGCGGCGGCGAGGTTCGCTGCTCTCCCCGTCGCGCGCTCCTCCCTCCCCGTGGCCGCGCGGCGACCGGGCGGGGCGGCCTCGGGGGCGCCGTTCGAAGCCGCCCGGCGGCTAGGTGGGCCCGCCAGGACGCTGGTGAGCTCCCCGCGGCTGGCGTCCATGGTGCTGAAGATCTACCCAGCGTAAGCGGCCGTGTACCGCGCGGTACCGTCTCGGGCCCCGGGCACCTTGACCCGGGCGCGCCCGGAGCGGGACGGCAACTGGCCCGGGCCGGTCTCCCGGTCCGGGCCAATTGCCACGATGAGCGGACTGTCAGGCCGGGGTAGGCCCGCTAGCCTGCTGCTGCTTGGCGGTGCTGCTCTCCACCTCGGCCAGCGGTGCGTCCGGCACCGAGTCTGGCTTCGGCACGCCCTTGAACGAGAACTGCGCCTCCTCGCCCTCGCCTTCGACATCGACGATGACGATCTGACCGGTCCGCAACTCGCCGAACAGGATCTTCTCGGACAGCATGTCCTCGATCGACCGCTGGATGGTGCGCCGTAGCGGCCTGGCCCCGAGCACGGGGTCGTAGCCCTTCTCAGCGAGCAGGGCCTTGGCGGTCGGCCGCAGTTCCAGGCCCATGTCCCGGTCCTTGAGCCGCTCGTCCACCTTGGCGATCATCAGGTCCACGATCTCGACGATCTCGTCCTGGGTGAGCTGGTGGAAGACGACCACGTCGTCCACCCGGTTGAGGAACTCGGGCCGGAAGTGGTGCTTGAGTTCCTCCTGCACCTTGTTCTTCATCCGCTCGTAGGTGCCGGCGGCGTCACCCTCACGGGTGAAGCCCATCCGCAGGCCCTTCGAGATGTCCCTGGTACCCAGGTTCGTCGTCATGATGATCACGGTGTTCTTGAAGTCCACCGTCCGGCCCTGGGCGTCGGTCAGCCGCCCGTCCTCCAGGATCTGGAGCAGGGAGTTGAAGATGTCCGGGTGGGCCTTCTCGATCTCGTCGAACAGCACGACCGAGAACGGCTTGCGGCGGACCTTCTCGGTGAGCTGGCCGCCCTCCTCATACCCGACATATCCGGGCGGGGAGCCGAACAGCCGCGACACCGTGTGCTTCTCCATGTACTCGCTCATGTCGAGCTGGATCAGCGAGTCCTCGTCCCCGAACAGGAATTCCGCTAGGGTCTTGGACAGCTCTGTCTTGCCGACGCCGGAGGGCCCGGCGAAGATGAACGAACCGCCGGGGCGCTTGGGGTCCTTCAGGCCGGCCCGGGTCCGCCGGATGGCCTGAGAGAGCGCCTTGATCGCGTCGTTCTGCCCGATGACCCGCCTGTGCAGCTCGTCCTCCATCCGCAGCAGCCGCTGCGACTCCTCCTCGGTGAGCTTGAACACGGGGATCCCGGTGGCGGTGGCGAGGACCTCGGCGATGAGTTCCTCGTTCACCTCGGCGACGACATCCATGTCGCCGTCCTTCCACTCCTTCTCCCGCGCGTCCTTGGCGGAGATGAGCTGCTTTTCCTTGTCCCGCAGGGCCGCGGCCTTCTCGAAGTCCTGGGAGTCGATGGCCGACTCCTTGTCCCGCCGGACCTGGGCGATCTTCTCGTCGTACTCCCTGAGGTCCGGGGGCGCGGTCATGCGGCGGATCCGCATGCGGGAACCGGCCTCGTCGATGAGGTCGATGGCCTTGTCCGGCAGGAACCTGTCGCTGATGTAGCGGTCCGCGAGCTGGGCGGCGGCGACCAGGGCCCCGTCGGTGATGGACACCCGGTGGTGCGCCTCGTACCGGTCCCGCAGGCCCTTCAGGATCTCGATCGTGTGCGAGATCGTGGGCTCGGCCACCTGGATCGGCTGGAACCTGCGCTCCAGCGCGGCGTCCTTCTCCAGGTGCTTGCGGTACTCGTCCAGCGTGGTGGCGCCGATCGTCTGCAGCTCGCCACGGGCCAGCATCGGCTTCAGTATCGACGCGGCGTCGATCGCGCCTTCCGCGGCGCCCGCGCCGACCAGGGTGTGCAGCTCGTCGATGAACAGGATGATGTCGCCGCGGGTCCTGATCTCCTTGAGCACCTTCTTCAGCCGCTCCTCGAAGTCACCGCGGTAGCGGGACCCCGCGACCAGCGCGCCGAGGTCGAGCGTGTAGAGCTGCTTGTCCTTGAGGGTCTCCGGGACCTCGCCCTTGACGATCTTCTGGGCCAGGCCCTCCACCACGGCGGTCTTGCCCACGCCGGGCTCCCCGACCAGCACCGGGTTGTTCTTGGTGCGCCGGGAAAGCACCTGCATGACCCGCTCGATCTCCTTTTCCCGGCCGATCACCGGGTCGAGCTTGCCCTCGCGGGCCGCCTG
>WNGG01003062.1_pt1 | contig 18893 bp, 14 predicted proteins | sample 5400661 | NCBI WGS metagenome assembly WNGG01 (sample SAMN13153372, study PRJNA577476) | soil metagenome | isolation source: 100 cm soil or saprolite under Garry oak tree replicate 1 | place: USA:California | collected 2016-06-15
ATCGATCAGAAGGGATCGACGCGCAACCCGCGGTCGACGGTCGGCACCGTCACCGAGATCTACGACCACATGCGTCTTCTCTTCGCGCGGGTAGGGGTGCCGCACTGCCCGAATCACGGGATCCCGATCGTCGCGCAGACGGTCCAGGAGATCGTCGACCAGATCAGCGCGATGCCCGAGGGCTCGCGAATCCTCGTGCTCGGCCCGCTCGTGCGCGATCGGAAGGGTGAGCACCAGCAGCTCTTCGCGACCGCCCGGCGCGGCGGCTTCGCGCGGGTGCGCGTAGACGGATTCGTCCGGGACCTGTCCGAGGACATCACGCTCGACAAGATGAAGAAGCACTCCGTCGAGGTGGTCGTCGACCGTCTCGTCGTTCAGCGAGGCGCCGCGGCGGAGGCGGAGCGCTCGCGGCTCACGGATTCAGTCGAGACGGCGCTGCGGCTCGGCGAGGGCCTCGCGCTGGTCGCCGACGCCGATGCCAAGGGCGGAGAGCGTCTCTTCTCCGAACGCCTGGCGTGTCCCGAGGGGGACGTCTCGATCGGCGAGATCGAGCCGCGAACGTTCTCGTTCAACTCGCCACACGGCGCGTGCCCAGCGTGCACCGGCCTCGGCACGAAGCTCGAGCCGGACCCCGAGCTGGTCCTCGGCAATCCGGACATCTCGCTGAAGGATGGCGCGGTGCTGCCGTGGCAGAAATCGAGCGGCACGGCGCAGTACCGGATGGCGATCCTCGAAGGCCTCGCCCGCAAGTTCAAGTTCTCGCTCGACACGCCGATCAAGTCGCTACCGAAGAAGGCCATCGACGCGATCCTGAGCGGTACCGAGGACGCGCTGAAGCTCACGTATGAGAACCGGAGCGGCCAGCGCCGCTCCTACGAGTACGAGTGGGAAGGTGTGCTGCCCTGGCTCGAGCGTCAGTACCGCGAGACGACATCTGAGTACATCCGCGCGGACATCGAGCGGTACATGAGCGAGCGGCCCTGCCCCGTTTGCAAGGGCAAGCGCCTCAAGCCGGAGGCGCTCGCGGTCACCGTCGGGGGGCGCAACATCGCGGAGGTCACCGCCCTCACGGTGAGCGAGTGTTTCGAGTGGACCACGTCACTCGAGAAGGATCGCGGTGGGCTCGGCGTCCGTGAGCGCAAGATCGCGAAGCAGGTCCTCAAGGAGATCCGCACGCGCCTCGGGTTTCTGGTCGACGTCGGGCTCGACTACCTGACCGTCGACCGCTCCGCCACGACTCTCTCGGGTGGCGAGGCGCAGCGCATCCGCCTGGCGACGCAGATCGGCTCAGGCCTCATGGGCGTCCTCTACATCCTCGACGAGCCGTCGATCGGCCTTCATCAACGCGACAACGCGCGACTCATCCGCACGCTCCTCGGCATGCGCGACATCGGCAACACGATCCTCGTGGTCGAGCACGACGAAGAGACCATCCGCACCGCCGATTGGATCGTGGACATCGGTCCCGGCGCGGGCGAGCACGGCGGGGAGGTCGTGGCCGAGGGGACGATCGACGACATCCTGAAGGAGCCGCGATCGATCACCGGGGCGTACCTCTCGGGCCGACGGCGCATCCCGGTGCCGGCGCGCAGGCGGAAGCCGAGGCCGGAGGCGATCGTTGTCCGCGGCGCGCGCGAGCACAACCTCAAGGACATCGATGTGCGGATCCCGCTCGGGCAGTTCGTCGCCGTCACCGGAGTGTCGGGCTCGGGGAAGAGCACGCTCGTGAACGAGATCCTCTACCGCCGCCTCGCGCAGATCATCTCGCGCGCCAAGGACCGGCCTGGGGCCCACGACCGGATCGAGGGTGTCGAGTTCATCGACAAGGTCATCGATATCGACCAGTCGCCGATCGGCCGTACGCCCCGGTCCAACCCCGCGACCTACACAGGTCTCTTCACGCCGATCCGCGAGCTGTTCGCCGCCGTCCCCGAAGCACGACTCCGCGGCTACACCCCGGGTCGCTTCTCCTTCAACGTAAAGGGAGGGCGCTGCGAAGCCTGCGCGGGCGACGGGATCATCAAGATCGAGATGCAGTTCCTACCCGACGTGTATGTGCCTTGCGAGGTCTGCGGCGGGAAGCGCTACAACCGCGAGGCGCTCGAGATCCATTACAAGGGCAAGTCCATCGCCGACATTCTGGAGATGACCGTCGAGGAGGCGCTCGAGTTCTTCAAGAACGTTCCGATCGCGGAGTCGAAGCTCCGGACGCTGAACGACGTCGGTCTCGGCTACGTCCACCTCGGCCAGGCCGCGACAACACTGTCCGGCGGCGAGGCCCAGCGCATCAAGCTCGCGACCGAGCTCAGCCGGCGCGCTACGGGTCGGACCCTCTACATCCTCGACGAGCCGACGACCGGCCTGCACTTCGCCGACGTCGAGCGCCTCCTCGAGGTACTCCACCGGCTCGTCGACGCGGGGAACACGGTCGTCGTCATCGAGCACAACCTTGACGTCGTGAAGACCGCCGACCACGTCATCGATCTCGGCCCCGAGGGTGGGAAGGCCGGCGGCGAGGTCATCGCCGAAGGAACGCCGGAGGCGGTGGCGCGCGTACGGCGCTCGTTCACCGGACGGTATCTGCGCGATCTGCTTCTGACTGGAGAGGTGCGCGGGATCGCCTGAGCCCGCGTGATCTTTCCATTGATTCTGTAACTGCTTTCCGCCAACAAGCGCACATCTCTTAACGGTTAAGTAATCGTCGTGCAAACCGAATCTCAATAACCGTGCGTCACCGTCGGCCACATCGGTGCGGGCGCGAGGCGCCCGAAAGGTGGCAGAGGATGAAGACGCTTCCACGGTACGGGACGATCGTGACCCTCCTCCTCGCATTGCAAGCCGCTCCGGCGGCCGCGGACACAGGGGTCATTGACGGCTGTTACGACGGCATCACCGGAGCTCTACGGATCGTCCACGACCCGCTTGGCTGTAAGGCGAGTGAGGTCCACGTCAGTTGGAACCAGATGGGAGTGCCGGGTTTGGCAGGGCCGGTTGGTCCGGCTGGTGCCGTTGGTCCCGCTGGACCCCAGGGCGCCCAGGGCAACCAAGGAGTTCAGGGCAACAACGGCGCTAAGGGCGACAAGGGGGATAAAGGAGACAAGGGCGATAAGGGCGACAAGGGCGACAGCGGCAACGTAGGTCCAACAGGTCCGACTGGTCCGACAGGTCCAGCTGGTCCTCCAGGGCCCGCTGGTCCGGCGGGGCCTCCAGGTCCCGCGGGTCCGATGGGCCCAGCTGGCCCAATGGGGCCACCCGGCGCTCCAGGTCCCGCTGGCCCACAGGGAATCCCCGGTCCAATGGGGCCGCCAGGTCCACAAGGCGATCCCGGCACGCCCGGAGCGCCCGGCGCGCAAGGTCCGCAGGGACTCCCGGGTCCTCAAGGACCGGCAGGTCCTCAAGGTCCACAAGGGGATCCCGGCGCCCAAGGTCCGCAAGGACTCCCGGGTCCAATGGGCCCGCCAGGTCCACAAGGCGATCCCGGCACGCCGGGAGCGGTCGGTCCACAGGGGCCGCAGGGACTTCCTGGCCCGATGGGGCCGCAAGGTCCTCAGGGCGACCCCGGCACCCCGGGCGCACAAGGTCCGCAAGGAGTCCCAGGTCCTGTCGGACCGCAAGGTCCGCAGGGAGTCCCAGGCCCTGTCGGACCGCAAGGTGCGCAGGGAATTCCGGGTCCGATGGGCCCGCCGGGCCCACAGGGCGATCCCGGCACGCCAGGCGCGCAAGGTCCACAGGGAATTCCGGGCCCGCAGGGTCCCGCAGGTCCTCAGGGTCCAGCGGGTCCTCAGGGTCCAGCAGGTGCAACCGGCCCAAGTTCTCTCACTGGGATGCTCACGACCGTGAGCACGCCGGCATCGGGGACGACAGCGACACAGATTTGTCCGCCCGCGAATCCGAACGTCGTCAGTGGGGGATACACCGGAATCGGTGCTGGCGGCAACGGTCAGTACACGATCGAGAGCTTCCCGAGCGCGTCGAACGCGTGGACGGTGAGCCTGAACGTGACCGACCCATCGTGGACGATCTACGCGATCTGTTCCAAATAGCGCTGGGTGAGACGACAGAGCCGCTGCCCGCACACTGCGGCGCGGCGGCTCTCGTTGCGGGATCGCCTGGCGGTAAGGCCCTCAGCCGCTCGACGCTAGCAACGCGGTGACTGAGCGACCCACGCCTCGACTCGGTCGACGCCACAGTCCTCGCTTCGCCGGCCTCACGGTCGTCATGCGCTTGCGAACCAGGTTCGTGACGGCGATATGCAGATCGCTCGACGCGCTCGTATGGGACGAGCGCCTCGTGCCGGTCGCATGAGCCCAGTCCGAGGAGATGTTCCGGCTCAAGTACTTCAGCCCCGAGTCGCCGGCCTCGGCTACGTACGTGCGCTCTTCCCCTGGCTCCGCTGACGCGCGCGGCGCACCCGCTCCGAGAGCAATCGTTTGGCGCGCTCGAGCTCGGATCGCCGTGTCGGCGACAGGCCCCGTCCGGCTCGATTCACGAAGTATGTGAGCATGCGCATTCCCGACGCGGGTCCTTTTGGTGAGACCTTGCGCGAGGCAAGCGTCCGCGCGATCGTCGCGGCGTCCTTGGTGAAGAGGCCGGCCTCGGGGTGGGTCGCATCGGTCTTCACCGAGGCGACCCAGCGTTTCGTGGTCGTCTTCTTTCTCGGCACGCGCTTTACCGCCTGTCGGTCAGGTCGCCCGCTACTTCGCTCGTCGAGCCTTGACGATGTTGCGACGCGCCGCCGCCCGCTGCGCTGTCGTCGTCTTGCGCCGTGGGCGGACGGTCTTCCGCCCGCCGCGCGGCCCCCGCCGCGTCGTCGCCGCCCGCAAGCTTGAGGTAGGCCGAGCGATCCTGTCGTCCTTCGACACTTCGATCCCGTGCTTGCGAGCCGCCGACATGATCTTCCGGCGCGCGGTCTCCTTCGCGGATGCCGACGAGAACTCGGTCTGATTCCACCGTGCCATCGCGTTCCGCACGTGGCTCTCGTCATTCAGCGGTAGGTGTCCTTCGCCCCGCGCGTCGACATACGCGAAGACCGACTTCGGCATCGCTTTGCGTTGTTTCTCCCGCAAATCAGGCATCTGTGATCACCCCCGCATCTGGAGCGCTGCATAGATCGTTCCGCGGGCCGCGTCGATCTCCGCGAACAGGCTCGCCTCCCATATCTCGGCGCGCGGCGCCCTACGTCGCCCCCGTTTGGCTGGCGCCTGGCCTGGCGCGCGCGTGGCGAGCACGCGTCCTCGCTCTCCGCAGCCGGGCGTGATCCAGACGTAGCTCCGTCGTACCTCGACCGAGGGAGCGATCACCGGCATGCGTCGTGGCGGCCGCCAACCGCGCATGCAGTCTGCTGTCGTCTGGTCACGTAATAAAAGGAGGTGCTGGCATGGCAGTCGACACGAAACAGGAAGTTGTCGGCGACAAGGCCCACGAGCATCGCCATCCCGCTCAGGTCCATGGCCACGACCACTGGCACGTGACCCACCAGCACACTGGCGGTCCGCTCGGTGAGTTCGCACATCGCTCGCACTACCACGCACACGACCACGACCACGCCGCACTCGTGCACGCGCATAAAGATCGCGCTGAGGCGGAAGAACGCGCGGATCATGACTCCGTTGCGCACATTCACGATCACAAGGCACCGGCCGGCACAGGGGCTTCGCGCTGAGATTCCGAGACCGCGCGCACGCCGGCCAGCTCTTGGCCGAGCGCCGGCGGATCTGCGCCGCCAGGATCTGGTTGTCTGCGGATTGGTGCGCGGAGGCGTCCGTCAGGTCTAGAGCTGAGCATCGCGCTGGAACGATTGGGTGCACACGAGAAGGATCTGGTGATCGTGCCCGATGCGACCCATCTGGTTGGTGCGCCACGCGTCTATCGCCGCCGTGACCTAGGGCGTGTTGCCTCGAGATGGCACCGGCGTGAGCATCAGAGCACCCAGGACGGCACAGGCGGCGCCGTACCCAAAGATGGCCGTTGGACCTAATCCGTCCCACAGCCGGCCACCGACGACGCTCGCCACCAGCGCCGAGAGGCCGACGACGGCTCCGTAGATTCCCACGCCGGACCCGCGCAGTTCTGGCGGTACGAGGTCGACCGCTAACGCCTTACCGACCGCTCGGAACGCCCCCTGGAAGACGCCGTAGAGCAGGAAAAGCGCGGCGAGGAGCCACGCGCTCGAACTGAGCGCAAGACCGGCGTATGCGATCGCGAATACGGCGAGCGCGACGAGCAACACACGCTTGCGGCCCCATCGATCCGAGAGCCCGCCCGCCGGATACGACGCAGCCGCCGCGACGAAGTTGTAGCCGGCGTAGACGAGCAGTGTTCGTTCGGTCGGGATGCCCAGGTCGGTGGCTCTCAGGATGATGAATGCCTTGCTCGAGTTGCCGATGCTGAATGCGGCGACCGCGAGGAGGTAACGCCAGTAAGCGCGGGGAAGCCGGTGAATGCTGACGCGACCGGCAGACGCTCGCGCATCTCTGGCCGGCCTCTCCCGCACGAACGTCATCACCGTGAAAGCGAGGAGGCCCGGAACGAACGCGATGAAGAAGATGATTCGAAGATCGACGGCGAAGAGATAGAGCGGGCCGGCCGCGATGAGCGGCCCGAGGACGGCGCCCAGGTTGTCGCCGACGCCTTCCAGGCCGAAGGCCGCGCCGCGGCGACGCTTCTCGATCGAGTTCGCGATGAGCGCATCGCGTGGCGCCGATCGGATTCCCGTGCCGAGCCGGTCCACGAATCGACCAGCAAGAACCTGTGGCCACGCCGTGGCGAACCCGATCGCTGGCTTGGCCAACGCCGCGAGGGCGTAGCCCACGAGCGCAAGCGGCTTGTTGCGCTGCAGCCTGTCGGCAAGCCACCCCGATCCGCCCTGAACGACATTCTGTGTCGCCTCAGCGATCCCCTCGATCAAGCCGACCACGCTGCCGGGCGCTCCCAACCGAGTCGTGAGGAACAGCGGAAGGACCGGGTAGAGCATCTCCGTCGAGATATCCGCGAACAGGCTCGTGAATGCGAGCAAGACGACAGATCGTGGGAAACGCGGAGAGCGCATCGCGCTCCGATAGCCCGCACCGGTCATGCCAGGGTGCGCGGAGCGCGCGATCCCCGGAGCCGTGACGGGACTCGCGCGACGCCGTCGCTGTAGACCCTAGTCTCTCGCGTGTGAGCGAGAGAAAAGTTGATGCACTAGAGGTCGAGCCAGGCGCCGGCTCTGTCGCGCCGAGCTCGATTCGATTCGAAGCTCTAGGCGTCCCGACGTTTCGCTGGTACTGGATTTTCAGTTGGGTGAGCTCGACGGGCGACGGCATGGAGAACGTGATTCGCAACGTGCTCGTGTATCAGCTGGCCGGGCCGACGGCTGCATTTTGGCTCGGGATGATGGTCTTCGCGCACTGGGTGCCGTTCACCTTCTTCTCGCTGTACGGCGGCGTGCTCGCCGATCGCTACGACAACCGGAAGGTCCAGATCGTCGCGCAGCTCCTGCTGATGACGGCGGCGGTCGCGATCGCGGTCGTGACGATCGGTGGGGTCGTCACGACGTGGTGGCTCTTCGGCCTACTGCTGCTGCACGGCTTCGCCGGCGCGATCGGCGGCCCGGCGCAACAGACGCTCATCCACTCGATGGTCGGGCCGTCCAAGCTGCTCTCCGCGGTCAGCCTGAATTCGACCGCGCGTCAGTTCTCGCAGGTGATCGGCCCTGCGGTCGCTGGCTTCATCGTCGTCGCTTTCGGACCGGGCTGGGGGTTCTTGATCAACGCGCTCACGTTCGTCCCCTTGCTCGTCTTCCTCGCGTTCGTCCGTGTAAAGCCGCTCGGCGCTCGATCGACGGCACCGATCCGCGTCGCGCTCCGCGACGGCTTGCGCTTCGTGCGCGGTCGGCCGTTCATCGCGGCGCTCATCGGGGTCGAGATGCTCGGCGTGATCTTCCTCGGCCACACCTTCAACTCGTTCCTGGTGCTCTTCGCGCATGACGTGTTGCACGTCGACGACCTCGGGTACTCGTTCCTCCTCGTGGGGAGCGGAATCGGCGCGGTCGTGGCCGCCTTCTACCTCGCGTACGCACGTGATCGTCGTCACAGCGGCCGCTTCGTCGTCGCCGCGGCCATGGCCGAGATGCTCGCGATACTCGTGTTCGCTTTCTCGACCAACTACGCGCTGTCGTTCGGGCTGCTGATCGTCGTCGGGGGAGCCGCGGTGCTGACGCAATCGCTCACCAACACCAAGATCCAACTCTCGGCGCCGAACGACATCCGTGGACGTGTCATGGGCGCTTACACCTTCGGCACGCAGGGGATGCGTGTGCTGAACGGACCGCTGCTCGGCGGCGCCGCGATCGTCTTCGGCGCCCCGGTCGCCGTCGCGGGCGCGGCAGCGGTCGTATTCGCGGGACTTGCCGCGATCCTCGCCCGCGTTCCGCAGCTGAAGCAGGACCGGTAGACTTCACTCGATGGCCATTGACGGAAGCGCGACGACGATCGAGGTGACGCCCGAGGCGGCAAGCAAGCTCCAGGAGCTTCGTGCCGACGATCCAAAGCGCGCCTTCCTCCGTCTCTACGTCTCGGGCCGCTCCTGCTGCTCCTATATGTACGGGCTTGCCTTCGACGAGAACGCGGACGAGTCCGACGCCGTCACGCAGGCGGCCGGGCTGCAGGTGGCGATCGACGCGCAGAGCCTCCCGTACTGCGATGGTGCGAAGGTGGAGTGGGTCGACGGATCGGAAGGCACGGGCTTTCTCGTGCGCAACCCTTCGATGGGCGGCACCTGCGGGTGCGGCGGCTGAGCTCCGCGCCAACCAGCGAGGAGAGCGACCGCCGAACGTCCCTCAAGCCGTCGAGCCTTCCATTCCTTCCGCAGTCGTGAGCAGCACGCAAGACCCGTCCTATACGAACCGCCTCGTGCGGCTCGAAGGGGTCTGGTGGAAGCGGTTGCTCGACGTCCAGCGTCCGTACCGCTGGCACCTGAGGCGGTTGCGGCTTGGATTCGTGCTCGACGTGGGCTGCGGCCTCGGGCGGAACCTCGCCCATTTGGGCGGTGCCGGGGTAGGCGTGGACCACAACCCCGAGTCCGTCGCGATCGCGTCGGCGCGTGGTCTCACCGCGTTCACTCCCGAGGCGTTTCGCGCTTCGACTCATGCGATGCCCGCACACTTTGACGCGCTCCTCCTTGCACACGTCGCCGAGCACATGTGCTGGGCCGACGCGCGAGACCTTCTTGCTCAGTACCTGTCCTACGTGCGGTCCGGAGGGAAGGTCGTCCTCATCACGCCGCAAGAAGCCGGCTATCGCTCGGACCCGACGCACGTCGAGTCCTTCGACCTCGCGGCGCTCGACCGGCTGGCGCGCGCAACGGGATTGCAGCCGATCGCTTCTTACTCGTTTCCGCTCCCGCGCGCCGTTGGGAAGCTGTTCAAATACAACGAATTCGTCCTGGTGGCGCGGAAGCCCTAGACCCGTGGCGACTCGAGCGACTCCCAGAGCACCTCGGCGATATGACGCACGCGGATCGTCTTCTCGCGCGCGTCCATCGCGCCCCGCAGGTGTGTGAGACATCCGGGGTTGTCCGCGATCACGCAGTCGACACCGGTGGCGTCGATGTTCGAGAGCTTGCGCTCGAGAACGCGATTCGCGACCTCGGGATACTCGAAGCTGAAGGAACCGCCGAACCCACAGCACACCGCCGACTCCGCCATCTCCACGATCTCGACGCCCGCGATCTCGCGAAGGAGGGTCCGCGGATCCTGATGGATGTCGAGGACGTTCGCCGACTGACACGCATCGTGGTAGGTCGCGCGTAGTCCGAGCCGCCGTCCCCGAAGCGGCCGCTCGCGGAGCACCGACGCGACGAACGGCGTGAACGCAGTGACGCGATCCGCGAGCTTCCGCGCCCGCTCCGCCCACAGAGGCTCGTCCGACAGGATCCGCGCGTAGTCCTGAGCGACCGTGATGGCGCACGACGACGACGGGATCACGATGCGGTCCGCGCTGACGCGCTCGAGCGACTCGATCGCCGCTTTCGCCATCGCGATCGCGGTCGCGCGGTCGCCGCTGTTCATCTGCGGCAGCCCGCAACAGCGGCGGCCCTCGACCACGTGCACCTCCGCGCCAATCGATTGAAGGACACGCGCCGCCGCGAATCCTGCGCCCGGCAGGAAGTGGTCGACGATGCACGATGGGAACATCGCGACCCGGAGCGTCGGCGCTGCCGGGTTGGTCTGCGTGATCTCTCGCGCACGGTAGTGGAGCGGGTTGTCCGCGACCGCGGGGAGGCTCTTCTCCTGTGCCAGCGAGCCGAACGGCAGGCGCACGTTCCCTTTGTGGCGCAGCGGATTCTGGAAGGTCGCGAGCCATCCGGTGAGCCGGTCGATGCGGTCGGGAGTCGACCACTGGCGCATGAAGAGACGCTTCGCCCAGGACATCCCGGTCCGCTCGACTGCCTTCGCGCGGACGTCGCTGATGAGCGAGGCGAGCGGGATGCTGACCGGGCAGACCGTGTCGCACGCGTTGCAGCCCATGCAGAGCGCCTGCTCGTGCGCGACGCTGTCGATTCCGTGATGCCACGGCGAAACGACGAGACCGATGGGCCCCGTGTAGATGTGGCCGAACACGTGCCCGCCCACCTCCTGGTAGCTCGGGCACACGTTGCTGCACGCACCGCATCGGATGCAGCGCAGCGCGTCCCGGGCGAACGGGTCCTCGCGCATCGCCGTCCGGCCGTTGTCGAGGAGCACGAAGTGGAGCTCCTTCGGGCCATGCACGCCGATCTGGGACTTGAGCTCGATGTCGGCCGTGCGTGACGGCCCGGTGATGAACTGCGTGTACGACGTGATCTTCTGGCCTGTCCCGCTGCGCGCGAGGAGCTTCACGATCGCGATCGCGTCGTCGATCGACGGGACGATCTTCTCGACCCCCACGACGGCGATGTGCACCGCGGGCAAAGTCGTGGCGAGGTCGGCGTTGCCTTCGTTGGTGACGAGCATGAGCGTCCCGGTGTCGGCGATGAGGGCGTTGCCGCCGGTGATCCCGATATCCGCATCGATGAAGCTTTGCCGCAGCTCCTTCCGCGCGACGGCGACGAGCGACGCGATGTCGTCCGCGACCGGATGACCCACGACCTTGCTGAAGAGCTCGGCGACCTCCTCGCGGGTCTTGTGGATAGCGGGGGCGATGATGTGCGACGGCCGCTCGCCGGCGAGCTGGATGATCCACTCGCCGAGGTCGGTCTCCACAGCGTGGATGCCCTGCGACTCGAGGTGATCGGTGAGTCCGATCTCCTCAGTGGCCATCGACTTCGATTTGACGACGAGCTTCGCCTTCTTCGCGCGGCAGATCGCGGTGACGACCCGGCGCGCTTCGTCGGCGTCGACCGCACGGTAGACCTTGGCCCCGACCGCTTCGGCTTCGCGGGTGAATCGCTCGACGAGCTCCGGCATGTCGTCGATCGCCTTCGCCTTGCGCCGCGTGAGGTCCGCGCGGAGGTCCACCCAGTCGATCTCGCGCATCCGCGCGTCGCGGCGCTCCTTCAGCTCGGGGAGCGCGCGACGGAGCGCGGTGCGGAGTCGATCCGACCCGAGCGCGCGATCCAGGCGCCGTTTGAACTCGGTCTTCGAAGCGGTCAGGTGCGGGCCACCCCCCGCCAGACCGTAGCGCAGTCCCGCTCAGCCCGCGCGGTACGCCTCGTCGAGCAGATCCATCAGGTGCACCACCCGCACCTTATGGCCTGCCTGCCGCAGACCGCTCTGGATCTGCATCAGGCATCCGGGATTCGCGGTCACCACTGTGTCCGCGCCGGTGCGGACGATGTTCGCGACCTTTCGCTCCAGGATCGAGCGCGCGAGGTCCGGCTGCGTGACGTTGTAGGTACCTGCGCTTCCGCAGCACCAGTCCGCCTCCGCGAGCGGGACGACCTCCAGACCAGGTATTGCCGAGAGGAGCGCGCGTGGCTGCTCGCGGATCTTTTGACCGTGGAGCAGGTGACAGGGATCGTCCCAGGTGACTCGGGCGTGGAGCGTTCCCGGCCGCTCGCTTATCCCAAGGTCGCCGAGGAATTCGGTCGCGTCCTTCACCTTCGCTGCGAAGGCCGAGGCCCGGGCCGACCACGTTGGGTCGTCCTTCAAGAGCCAGCCGTACTCCTTCATGGCGGCGCCGCACCCCGCCGCGTTCACGATCACCGCGTCGGCGGCGACCTGTTCGAACGCCGCGATGTTGCGTCGCGCGAGATCGCGCGCGAGAGCGCGCTCGCCGGCGTGCGCGTGCAAAGCGCCGCAACAGGTCTGGTCGACCGTGGCGATCACCTCGACGCCGTTGCGGGCGAGGACCCGCGCGGTCGCCGCGTTCGTGTCGCCGAAGACGCTTCCCATGACGCAGCCCTCGAGCATGGCGACGCGCGCCCGCCGCGTGCCGCGCGCCGGGATCGTCGCGGTCCGAGTCGCCGTCGAGCGGGCGGGCAACAGATCGAGCAGGTCCGCCATGCGCCGCGCTCCCGCGAGGCGGGTCGCGCGGAGGAGCGAACCCATCCCGAGGCGCTTTGCCGCTATAGACAACGTCGCGAACGCGCCGAGCGCCCGTCGATGCGGCAAGAGCCACTCGAATGCCGCCGCGCGAATGAGGCGCTCGATCGGGGGCCGCGGACGCGCGACGACGATCTGCGACCGCGCCCCCTCTACGAGCTTTCCGTATTCCACACCCGAGGGGCAGGCGGTCTCGCAGGCGCGGCAGTCGAGGCACTTGGAGATGTGATCCTCGAGGCCAGGCGCGTCCGCGCCGAGCCGGTGCTCCCACACGGTCTTCATGAGCCGGATGCGCCCGCGCGGCGAGTCCATCTCGACGCCGAGTACCGCGTACGTGGGGCAGGTCGGTAAGCAGAAGCCGCAGTGCACGCACGCCGCGATCAGCTCCTGTGACGGCGCGTCCGCGTTGAGGTAGGGGAGCGGCAGCGTTGCGGTCACGCGAACGCCGAGCGACCCGGTTCGAGGATGCCCGCCGGATCGAACGACTCCTTGATGCGGCGCATCAGAAAATCCCCGTTGGGTCGCGTCGGCCAGGTCGAAAGACGAGGGCGAAGCTGCTCGGCCCGGCGCTCGATACGGCCGGAGCCGCCGACCACGCGCGCAGCGAGAAGAAGGGCTTCCGCGTCGCGTATCACGGCATCGTCGTCGCCCAGGAGATGCACGCGGACGACTCCGCTCGCCGCGTCGGCGACAAGCGCGGCGAGGCTTTCGAGCCGCGCGGCAGCCTCAGCGAACGCGGGCGATGCGGCCAGCGGAAGCGAGGCGCGAACGAGCGCGCCGTCGATCGCCCGCGCCGGAAGTTCGCGCATCTGGCCGAGGTCATCTCCGAGCTCGTTCGACTTGCCCTGCCGTGCCGCGACCTCGCGGCGGGCGTCGTCCACCGCTCGTTTCACCGTGGGCGCGCTTCCGCGCGCCTGCACCGCGAGTCGCCAGGCGGGTCCCTCGCTGCGCTCCACGACGCACGCCTCGACCCGCGAGGCCCCGCGGATGACCGCGTCCGCCGCGGCGAACGCGTCCGCCGAACGGACAAACCGCGCGACGAGCCCATCGCTGGCGGCCGGGACCGGGAGGACTTTGAACGTGGCCTCAACGATCACGCCGAGCGTGCCGAACGAGCCCACGAGGATCTTATCGAGGTCGTATCCCGCCACGTTCTTGACCACTCGCCCTCCCGCGCGCGCGACCGTCCCGTCGGCGAGCGCGATGCGCGTCCCGATCAGCAGATCGCGCACGCCGCCATAACGAGCCCGCCAGAAGCCATTGGAGTTCGCGGCGATCACGCCTCCGATGGTCGCCTCATCGGCGTGCGGGGGATCCAGCGGCAGGAACTGACCCGCGCGCGCGAGGACGGCGGCCACGTCCGCGACGCGCATCCCCGCCCCCACGGTCACCGTGAGATCTGCCGGCTCGTGGTCGATCACGCCCGCGAGCCGCGACGTACCGATCTCGATGTCCGTCGGCGCGATGTCGCCGACGTACGACTTCGTCCCTGACCCTCTTATCCGGACCGTGCGGCGATCGCGTGCGGCGTCCGCCAGGACCCGCGCGCACTCGGCGGCGTCCGCCGGGATCGCGCGCGTCACCGTCGCGCTCACCGCGCGGTCGACGCGAACGCGAACTCACGGCAGCGGCTGGGCGTGGGGAAGATCTTGCCGGGATTCATGAGGCCATCGGGATCGAACGCGTCCTTGAGCCGGCGCATCGCCGCGAGGTCCGACGGCTGGAACTGCAGCGGCATGTAGCAGTTCTTCTCCATGCCGACGCCGTGCTCGCCGGTGATCGAGCCACCCGCTTCGACGCACGCGGTGAGGATTTCGAGGCCCGCGGCCTTCGCGCGTTCGAGCTCGTCGGGACCGAGGCGCGAGTCGAACAGGATCAGCGGGTGCAGGTTGCCGTCGCCGGCGTGGAACACGTTCGCGACCCGAAGCCGATGCCGCGCTCCGGCGTCTTTGACGAGCCTCAGGATGTCGGGCAAGCGGGTGCGAGGGATGACCCCGTCCTGCACGTAGTAGTCGGGCGACAGGCGGCCCATCGCCGCGAACGCGCCCTTGCGGCCCGCCCAGAGGCGCTCGCGCTCCAACGCGCCGCTCGCGACGCGAACCTCGCTCGCGAGATGGGCGCGGCAGATCTTCTCGATCCGCGCACGCGCGTCATCGAGCCCGTCGCGCGGACCGTCGACCTCGAGGAGAAGGATGCCGCCCGCGTCGAGCGGATAGCCGGCGTGCACGGAAGCCTCGACGGCCTGGGTGGCGAGCTGGTCCATCATCTCGATCGCGCTCGGCACGATCCCGGCCGCGATGATCGCGGAGACCGTTTCCGACGCCTCGTCCATCGTCGGGAACGCGGCCATGACCGTCCGCTTGTCCTCAGGGAGCGGCGTCAGCTTGACGGTTATCTCGGTCACGAGGCCGAGCGTTCCCTCTGATCCGACGAACGCACCCACGAGGTCGTAGCCCTCGTCCTCCACGGCCTTGCCGCCGAGCCGGAGTACGGTTCCATCCGACAGCACGATCTCGATCCCCGTGACGTGATTCGTGGTGACACCGTACGCGAGCGTGTGCGGTCCGCCCGAGTTCTCGGCAACGTTGCCCCCGAGCGTGCAGGCCTTTTGGCTCGAGGGATCGGGCACGAAATGCAGGCCGTGTGGCGCGACCGCGGTCGAAAGGTGCAGGTTGATCAGGCCCGGCTGCACGACCGCGCGAAGGTTCGGAACATCGATCTCGAGAATGCGCGCCATCCGCGCGAACGACACGACAACGCCACCCTCGACCGGGATCGCGCCACCAGAGAGCCCCGTGCCCGCCCCGCGTGGAACGATCGGCACCCTGTGCTCGTGGCAGAACCGCGCCAGCGCCGCCACATCCGCGGTGCTCTCCGGAAGTACGACCGCGTCGGGTGTCGCTGTGTCGACGGCACCGTCGTACTCGTACAGAAGCAGGTCCTCGCGCGCACCGAGCACTTTCTCCCGACCGAGGAGCGCCACAAGACCGCGCACCAGTGGCGCGCCGCGGAGGCCGGCCCGAACGGTCGCGGTGGTCGTCAGGAAGCCGCTCCGGTTTGATCGCGAAGCGCGTCCGCGAGCTCCGCGGCGGCGCGGCGCAGTACCGGCGCGAGTTCGGCGCAGCGCTGCCGCGAGAGACGGCTGGCCGGTGCGGATATCGAGAGCGCGGCGACCGGCGCGCCGGCGGCCACTTCTTTCCCGGTTTGCCCCATCACCGCGACCGCGACGCAGCGCACGCCCTCGTCGTACTCCTCGTCATCCAGCGCGTAACCCTTCTCACGCACCTCATCGAGTGTCCGGCGCAGAGCCGCGCGATCGACGATCGTCCGCGCGGTGTACCCGCGCAGATCCAAGCGCTCGAGCAGGGCATCGCGGCGAGCCGCCGGCAGGTTGGCGAGGAGTGCCTTTCCGGCGCCGGTCGCGTGGAGCGGCGTGCGGTTTCCTACGGAGGTGAACAGCCGCACGACCTGCGGCGAGGGCATGGTCTCGATGTACACGGCCTGCAGGTCGTCCAGGACCACCAGGTTCGCCGTCTCGCGGGTCGCCTCGGTCAGCGAGCGAAGGAGCGGGCGCGCGCGAAGCCGGAGCTCGCCGAATCGCGAGCGGCCCTCGGAAAGGGTCGCGAGCTTCGCCCCCGCGTAGTAGCGGCTCGTCTCCGGGTTCTGGCGCACGTAGCCGCGTCGGAGGAGCGTCGCCAGCAGCCGGTGCACGGTGCTGACGTGGAGCCCAGTGCGAGTCGCGAGCGCCGTGATCGCAACTTCGCCTTCGGCTGCCACAAGTGCCTCGAGCAGGTCGAGCGCCCGGTCGACCGACTGCACGGACCGGCGCGTTCGCTTTGGAGTGACGGTCGTCTCTTTCACCGAGCGGAACCCCCCATCTGCGTGGTGGAAGCATACCCGCGTACCGCATAGCGATACTCGATAGGTGGACAGGACATCCCGGCGCGAGTCGCTCGAGGCTCAGGTCGCCTCATTCCCGGCGAAACCAGGCGTCTACCTATTCAAGGACGCGAAGGGCCGCGTGCTCTACGTCGGAAAGGCGGACGTCCTCCGCGACCGCGTGCGGGCGTACTTCGGGCCGAGCCTCGAGGTCCGCCACATCCGTATGGTCGAGCGCGCCGAGCGTCTCGAGTACGTGCTCACCGACAGCATCTCCGAGGCGTACCTGCTCGAGTCGAACCTCATCAAGCAGCACCACCCTCGCTACAACATCCGTCTCAAGGACGACAAGTCGTACCCCTATGTGAAGGTCACGCTTGGAGAGGATTTCCCGCGGATCCTGCGCACACGCACTCTTGGCGACCGCACCGCGCGCTACTTCGGCCCGTTCGCGAACGCGAAATCGGTCGATCAGTCGCTCGATCTACTGCAGAAGCTCTTCCCGTACCGTACCTGCAAGCTGAACATCGTCGCGGGCGAGGACGGCCGTGGACGGACCGTGCCGCCATCGGCGCTTCCAGGAGGCCGACCGTGCCTTCTCTTCCACCTCAAGCGCTGCACCGCGCCATGCGTAGGGAACACGACGCGCGACGAGTACCGCGGGACGATCGAGAAGAGCGTGCTCTTCCTCGAGGGACGGTACGAAGCGCTCGCGCGCGACACGAAGAAGGAGATGCACCAGGCATCGGACGCGCTCGCGTTCGAGCGCGCGGCGACCCTCCGCGATCGGCTCGTCGCGATCGAACGCACCCTCGATCGGCAGGAGGTGCACGCGTATAAGGGTGATGACTTCGACGTGCACGCCGCGGCGGTCGCCGAGGGCGACGCCGTCGTCCAGGTCTTCCGCGTGCGCGACGGGACGATCACCAGCCGCGACCACTTTTCCCTCGAGGGATCGGAGGGCGCGCTCGCGCCGGATGTGCTCGCATCCTTCCTTCGCCAGCACTATTCGGTCGCCGCCGCGGTGCCCCCGGAGATCGTCGTTCCGGCCGCGATACCAGAAGCGGGCGCATTCGAGGCCTTCGCCGCGGAGCGCCGCGGCGGCCCCGTCCGGATCCTGGTGCCGCAGCGTGGCAAGAAGCGCCACCTCGCCGAGCTCGCCGAGCGGAACGCCCAGGACGCGCTCGAGCAGGAGCGCGTCATGTGGATGGCCGATCGCGGGAAGACCGACACAGCGCTCCGCGAGATAGCCGCCGCGCTCGGCCTCGAGGGACCGCCCAAGCGGATCGAGTGTTACGACGTGAGCCACGTGCAGGGCACGAGCGTCGTGAGCTCGATGGTCGTCTTCGAGGACGGGCGCCCGGCCAAGCACGCGTACCGCAGATTCCGAGCGAAGATCGTCGACCGAAACGACGACTTCGCCAACATGCGCGAAACGCTGCGCCGCCGGTTCCAGCGGTCCGCAACGGATGGGGACGGTTGGCCCGTGCCGGATCTCGTCATCCTCGACGGCGGCAAGGGCCAGCTGTCGGCCGGCCAGGCCGCTCTTTCCGACGCGGGTTTGTTGCAGATACCGATCGCGGCGCTGGCCAAGGAGCGCGAGGAGCTGTTCGTGCCCGCGCGGCCCGATCCGATCGTCCTACCGCGGACCTCGCAGGGCCTGTATCTCGTGCAGCGGATCCGGGACGAAGCGCATCGCTTCGCTGTCACCTACCACCAGAAGGTGCGCGCCAAGCGCGCCGTGCGAAGCATCCTCGACGACGTCGAAGGGGTGGGCCCGGCCAAGAAGCGCGCGCTGCTCCGCCGGTTCGGGAGCGTGAGGGGCATGCGCGAAGCGCCGGTTTCCGACCTCGCGTCGGTCGCCGGAGTCGGCAGCGCGCTCGCGGAACGCATCAAGCAGGCGATAGAGAGCTAGGCCGACGTTGAGCGTTCCGTCATCACTCCTGGTAGGACCCGGCTCGACTTCGGATTCGGATCAGACTGACCTTGCATGCCAGATTCGCATCGAGCCCTGCTCGAATCGATCGTCCACATGTTCGCGACAGGGGACACCTCGGCTGCCAGGACCGTGCTCTCGGCCGATTACCTCGATCATCAGGGCTTGGGCGAGGGCGACCTGAGCGGACCGGGCGAGTTCCAGCGTGTCGTGATGGTCGCGCGGAGCGGCTACGACGAATTGGATGTGAGCATCGAAGACCTGCTGATTGACGGCGACAGGCTCGCTGCGCGGCTGCGTTGGAGCGGCACTCGCAGCGGGCGGAGCGTTGCGCGAGAGACGATCGACATCCTCCGAGTCGAGGACGGCAAGGCTGTCGAACACTGGGGGGCCCGACTCTGGATGTCTGAGGTGTAGCCCTTCCCTCCACAAACCTCAAGCTTTCGCATCCTCGGCTACATAACGCTTAGTTTGCCTTGACTTTCGATGAGTCCGACGCGCACCTTGGGTCGATGGCGAATCCGGTGATCGCTCGATGCCCCATCTGCGCCGAGACACTGAGTGTCGCCCGCCTCG
>WNGG01007039.1_pt1 | contig 18892 bp, 18 predicted proteins | sample 5400661 | NCBI WGS metagenome assembly WNGG01 (sample SAMN13153372, study PRJNA577476) | soil metagenome | isolation source: 100 cm soil or saprolite under Garry oak tree replicate 1 | place: USA:California | collected 2016-06-15
CGCGAGTCGGCGATCTATGAACTGTGCGAACGGTTGCAGCCGGGAATCGTTCAGGACGTGCATATCCCTTACTGCATGACTGATTGGGGTGGCTGCATCATTCAGGTGAAGAAGCGCAACAAGATCGAAGAGGGTTGGCAGCGAAACTTTTTGGCGGCAATTCTCGCCTGCAACCAGGGCATGCGTCTGGCAATAGCCGAGAGCCCGGACATCGACATCTACAGCATGGATGACATTGTCTGGTCGCTGACGACGCGGGTGAATCCGCACACGGACATTATCAATCCGCTGCCCGGAGGTATCGGACAGACTTTCCAGCCACAGGAACGTATGACCGCGGGCGAGAAAGAATGGACTGCTTCCAACACCCGCTTTGAAGGGGGGATGGGCATCGATGCGACTGTTCCGTTCGGCTACGAGCAGGACTTTCACCGCCCAGTGTATCCAATCGACAAAGTTGATCCTTTGAAGTTTTTCTCGCAGGCGGATCTCGATCGCGCAAAAGAGCGGATGCACGGTTGGGTGAAAGTGCTGGCCCGGACCGGACGGTAAGAGGTCAGAGCGACCTGGTAGAATTGGCAACGCTCATTAAAACCGCGAAGGCACCCGCTCGCTACAGCTCGCGGTTCTGTAACACAGTATGTCGTTACTTGCTCCATATCGCGTTCTGGATTTAACGGGACCGCTGGGGTTTCTGACGGGAAAAATCTTTGGTGACCTCGGCGCCGACGTTATTAAGGTCGAGCCTCCCGGCGGCGATGCTTCACGGCGTCTGCCCCCATTTCTCGGAAACGGCAACGGCTCGCAGCAAAGCCTTTACTGGCTGGCTTACAACTCAAACAAGCGCGGTATTTCTCTCAACTTGCAAAGCGAAAGAGGTCGAGAACTTTTTTCGCAACTTGCACTCGAATCTGACTTCATCATCGAGAGTTTTCCGCCACGCGTCCGCGAGCAGTTGGGATTTGAGTATGAATCCTTGCAACATCAAAACCCTGGACTGATTCTTGTTTCTATCTCGCCGTTTGGACAAGAAGGACCGTACAAAGATCTCAAGGGCTCTGATCTGGAAATCATGGCGCTCAGCGGCGCGATGTCTCTGGCCGGTGAAAAAGGCGGCGAGCCCATGCGTGTGTCTGTCCCGCAAACGCCGATGTGGGTAGGCGCAGAAGCTGCCATGGGAGCTTTGACCGCGCTTGCTTATCGTTCGATGACCGGCCGTGGCCAGCGCGTCGATGTGTCCGCCCAAGTCGCGGTGATGGCTGCGCTAGCGCACGCCCCGGCATTCTGGGATTTGAATCGCGTGAACCCCGAAAGGGCCGGCGTCTTCGTCACCGGTCGCAGCGTGAGTGGCGCTAAGATGCGCGTCATGTGGCCCTGCAAAGATGGATGGATCAATTTCATTATCTACGGCGGCGCCGCTGGCCGTCATACAAATCAACAGCTCGTGGCGTGGATGGACGAGAAGGGCCTGGCTCCCGTCTGGTTGAAAGAGACCGACTGGAGCACGTTTAAGGTAACTAACATAACGCAAGGCGAAGTCGACCGGCTGGAAACTCCAATCAGAAACTTTTTTGCCGCCGTCACCAAAGATGAATTTCTTGAAGGCGCCATCAAGCGCCAGATGCTTGGCTATCCCGTCGCCACAATGGAAGACATTTATCGCAACCGGCAACTCAAGGCGAGAGACTTTTGGCAGGATATGAGCGATCCGGTTTCAGGTGTAACGCTGAAATATCCGGGCGGGTTTGCGGTCGTCGACGGTGAAAGGTTGCCTATCAAATGCGCCGCACCAAGGGTTGGCGAGCACAATGAAGAAGTCTACCGGGAACTAGGAGTGAGTTCGTCCGAACTCGCTCAGCTTGAATCGGCCGGCGTGATTTGAAGGGCACGGACTTTATGAGTTCTTAGTAAGACGTAGAACGAAGAATGAGCGAGTTAATCCCAAGACTTTCATTTTCGGAGTTAGATCCGCAGCTTGCCGAGCTGCTGCGTCCTAAAGCTGAGCGGCTGAATTACCTGGGTGAGTTTTTTCAGTGCACCGGGCACCAACCACGTGCGCTGATCTCTTTCTACACGCTGACGGAAGATCTGAAAGAAGCGCTGCCGGACAATTTAACAGAACTGGTGGCGCTGACCGTCGCCGTCAAAATGAACAACGCCTACGAACGTGTGCAACATGAGCGCCTTTCGCTCAAGCTCCGTTTCTCTGAAGCGTGGGTGCGCGAAGTAATCTCGCTCAAGACAAAACGTGGCGGCCAGCTTTCCGAGACAGAGTTGCTGGTGCAACAGCTTACGATGGCGGTGCTCGAACGTCACGGCCTCGATACGGAAGCTGAACTCGAGAAGGTGATCAAAGCCATCGGTCACAAAGAGGCGATCGCTGTCTTGATGTTGATTGGACGTTATGTGATGCACGCTTTGATCGCAAACTGTCTGGCGCTGATACCACCTGTCAGTTCGCCGCTTGTGGGCTGAAGTAGCACAAGCTGGTTAGCTTGCGGCGCAAACTAACAGTTTGCGCTAGAAATCCGAAATATGGTTGAGCCTGCTCCACTCTGGATTTCTGAAGCCGAAGTTGTCGCCATGATTGATATGGGCGAGGCAATCGTGGCTCTGGAAAAAGGTTTGTTGTCAGAAGCACGAGGCGAGGCGAAGAACATGGCGAAGACGCACGTTGCCTGGGGCGACGGCGCGACACTTCACGCCATCGGCGCGGTCTTCGGAAAGGAACAATTTGCCGGCACGAAAACGTGGGCTCACACGAAAGGTGGAGCGACGCCTTTACTGATTCTCTTTGATAACCAGACGGGAGCCCTTAAAGCGATCATCGAGGCATTCGCTCTCGGACAATTGCGCACCGCGAGTGCTTCTGGAGTAGCCACAAATTTGCTCGCTGCTAAAAACACCGACGACTTTGCGATCATCGGCACCGGCAAACAGGCCATCACCCAGGTCGCAGCCGTCGTCGCGGTGCGCCCAATCAAACGCATTCGGGTATTTGGGCCCAACGAAGAACGTCGCGAACAATTTGCCGCCCGGGTCAAACAGGAATTTGAAATTGAGACGATCGCCGCGCGCAGTGTTTCCGAAGCAGTTGCCGGCGCATCAATCATTACCGTTGCCACGCGCGCGGTTGAGCCGGTGATCAGCGCTGGCATGATAACGGCCGGCGCGCACATCAACGCGATCGGCGCGATCGTTCCGAGTCGCGCCGAGCTTGCGCGCGACGTCCTCGAGCGCTGCGGCCAAATTGTCGTTGACAGCGTGACTCAGGCGCAGAAGCTCTCGCGAGAGTTGATGGACTTCTTTGGCCCGGCGAATCCGGAAGGCTGGCAGCGAATCAGATCTCTTGCTGATCTGGTCGTCGCGGTCGAACCCCGTGGTCAGCATGATGACCTCACGCTATTCAAATCTCTGGGAATGGGGATTTCAGATCTGGCTTTGGGAATTGAGCTTTATCGAAAGGCGCGCGCAAACGGCTTGGGGCGCGAGTTTGCTCAGCCACAAAGAGCGACGCCGAGATTGCACGCAGCTCAAACGCTTAGCCATTGAAGGAGAGATATGAACGCGGAAAGTTATAGGTTTGTCGACTGGACCGGGAGAGTAAGAAAGCCGCCGAACCTGATCCCGCCGGTCGTGATTAAGAAGAAGGACATTGATGGCGAGATCCAGCGCCTCGCAAATCTTCCGGCTCCCGCGAACGGCCGGCGTGAATCGATGGTGGCGCATCCGCTCACCGGGCCCGGTGATGGATTGGCCTATACCATCGCGGTTTCTATCTGCGTGCTACGCCCGGGCGAGAGCACCAGACCGCTTCGACACAACGCCTCACTCGTAGAGTTTTGTATCCACGGTAGCGGGCATACGACAATTGATGGCAAGCGAATTGACTATGAGCAATACGATGTCTGGACTATTCCGCCGTGGTCCGTATTCCAGCACCGCAACGACACGGATGAGCTACAGGTAAGGCTCAGTTACAGCAACTCGCCACTACTGGAAAAGCTGAATGTGTACATCGTCGAGGAAGATCCTCGAGCAGCAGCGACAGAAGAAGCTACATCTGAGAAGGCGATCGATTCAGCCAGGATTAGTCCGTTCGGCACTTTTCCATTAAGTGAAGATGGCGCCTATCTGATGCCTTATGAGAAGCTGATTAATCCGGATCACGTCGAGGTCAGCGCACTGCATTGGCCCTGGAAAAAAGTCAAAGCCGAATTGGACAAGCTAAGAGATTTAGGAAAAAGTTACGTCGGGCGGAGGCTTTATTTGATGTATGACCCAGCCACGGGTCGCACCAACGGCACCACTCACACTTTTTTCGCCACCATCACCATCCGTCCGGCGAATATTGTCGACCGCCCACACCGCCACGTGTCGGCCGCCGTCAACTATTACTTTCACGGTCGCGGTTACAGCACCGTGGAAGGAAAGCGATACGAGTGGGAAGCGGGGGATTTGATGCTCAGCGCGCCGGGTTGGGCCGTTCACAATCACGCTTCTAAAGACGAGGACGTTTACGAGTTGACGATTCAAGATCAACCAATGCACCTGGCGTTGGGGTCGCTGCTGTGGCACGAGGACTTGAGACGCGAGCCGAAGCTACTGGGCTTCTCAAGCGGTTTCTCGACCAATCGCGCTGCCAAGATCGGATCAGGCAAATGATCGAACTCGAATCGAATTTTCTGCGTGGCTCATATACGCCATTAATCACCCCGTTTCGCGACGGCAAGGTTGACTTCGACAAATACGCCGAGTTGATCGAGCGACAGGTGTGCGAAGGCTCGCACGGCGTAGTGGTCACGGGCACCACAGCAGAGCCGAGCAGCCTGACGGTTGAGGAAAGATGCGATCTGGTTAAGATTGCGGTAGAGACTTCTGCCAAACGCGTTCCGGTAGTTGCCGCAACCGGATCGCAGTCGTTCGCGGAAACGGCGGAACTTACGGCCAACGCCGAAAAAGCAGGTGTTGATGCCCTGTTGATAGTGACGCCGTATTACATCAAGCCGCCGCAGCGAGGATTGATTGAGTACTTTGTCGAACTGGGGAAGCGAACTTCTCTTCCGCTAATGATCTATCACATCCCGGGTCGCGCCGCAGTTTCAATCACGCCGAATACTGTCGTTCAGATTGCCGAGCGCCTGCCGAACCTCGTCGGCCTGAAACATGCCGCAAACGATCTCGAGTTTCTAACTGAAACACTTACTTTGCTCGGGAGGGACTTTCGCATATTCTGTGGTCTTGAGGCGCTCAGTCTGCCAATGTTCGTCATTGGCGCCGCGGGACTCATGAACGCCGTCGGCAACCTGGCGCCGGCGCGCGTCGCGGCGATGTGCCAGGCAGTCGAGCGAGGAGATTTAGCAGAAGCGCGCCGGTTGCACTTCGAGCTGTTCGAACTCAATCAAGCAATCTTTCTCGACACCAATCCGATTCCTTTGAAATATATGATGTGGCGCGTGGGCCTGTTGGACACTCCGGAACTTCGCTTGCCGCTTGTACCATTGGATGGGAACAGCCAACAAAAACTCGACGAAGTATTGCGACGAGCAAAGTTGCTGGATACGCATACTTTGTCGGCGCCCTCATCGAATTGAGTTAAGGTTAGGTCGTCCGAACCTTAGGCCTTGGTCCCAGGACAAATGAGAGAAACGCAATGTTTGAGCCGGTAAAAAACCAAAGAATCTCAGACGAGATTTTGCGCCAGATAAGAGACGCTGTTTTGGGCGGTAAGTTTCAGATTGGCGACCGTCTGCCGAATGAACGCGCCCTGGCCGAGCAATTTGCCGCGAGTCGCACTTCCGTTCGCGAAGCACTGCGCGGACTAGAGCAGGCGGGCGTCATCTACATCAAGAAGGGCGTCAATGGGGGTATCTTTGTCGCCGATCCTGATCATCGTCTGGTCAGTCGCCCTTTTCAGACACTCCTGCAATTGCGCAAGGTGACGATGGACAACATCGTGGAAGCGCGGCTTATTTTCGAGCCGGAAGCCGCGCGCCTCGCCGCGCAGCGCGCTAAGCCGGAAGACCTCGAGGAAATGAAACAGGTCATAGAGAAGATGTCGGCGGCGGTCGAGACAGGCGAACTTCCCGCCTCGTTCGATCTGAAATTCCATAAGCTGATCGCGCGCGCCGCCGGGAACCCGATTCTTGAAATGCTCTCGGAATCAATGCTCGAGGTCGCGTCGCAAGTCATCACCGGGCTGCACCCATCAATTGACGTTCTCAGACATGTCGTTGAGCGACACCGAGAGGTGTTTGAGGCGGTTCGGAATAGAGACGGCGATCTCGCGTTGGCGCAAGCATGCTAGGTCCATGCGGTATTCCATTTGAACGGCAAATGTGCCAATTGTCGATTGTCTCAACAGGCGGTTCCACCCCAGGTATCTGTGGCAAATTTGTGGCAGGAATTCCGGGAGAAGGGAAGTAGAAGAATGGTAGTACAAGCAAGCAGATGTAAGATTGCTTGATTTTGCTCGTGGCTGCATCTCGATTCAAAATCAATTACTTAGGTTTAAAGAGCGAGCACGGTTCGGGACCGTGAGGTCGGTGGTTCGAATCCACTCGCCCCGACCAATACCTTTAACAAATTCCGTAGGCTTACCTGGACACTGAATAAGCGCGCTGCGCCAACCGTCAGCAGAACTGTGGTAGCCACGGCCGCTCGCTAAGATTAGTCTCCTGTTCAAGCAAGCTCTCGGTATAGAGCGCCACGGGCGAGATTGCATTGTTGATGTCATGAGCGTCGCCGCTGGCCATTTGTCTCAACGCGCAGTCGTTCTTGTTGCATGACCGCCTGTTGCGTCTGACGCAGATCGTTGTAAGCCGTTTTGGTCGACGTCGATGCACGATTGCTCAGTCATTGCCAATTCCAGCGCCAGAGCTTTTACTGCGAACGCCGACGCTGCTGACCGTAAGCTTATTCGGGGGTTGGTCGTAGAGGCAAACACAAGTGAAGTCGAGTGCAAGATGATCCTCCAGACTGCGAACGACCACCTGAAAGATACTCGCAAATCCTGCCGCTCACCAATGGCGCGCGTAATTTGCTGAAGCAGCCCCAGCCGCCCAAGTTGCGCGGTGAGGCGCTTTTCGCTCTTACGCAAAGCAAATGCTGCCGGCCCTTCGACCCTTCGGATAACATCAGAGCTGGCACCCAGTATCTAAAGGAACTGCTGGAGCTGTTTGGCGGGTGTGGATCTGGCGCTGGCGGGTTATAATGCCGGCGAAGGCGCCGTGGTAAGATTTGGCGGTGCCGTTCCCCCCATTCAGGGAAACCCAGGATTACGTCAAACGTATCAGCAAACGATACGTGCTAAGCAAGCCATCAGACGTAAAACTTGAAGGGGCAAGCAAACTGCCTCGCGTTCAGTAACCGATGAAGTACAGCGTGACTCAGCTCATTCAAAGCTTTTTCAAGGCCTTAATCTGTATCGGGATCTGCATGGGCCTTGGCTACGTTTCCATAGCCGCGCAAACATCGCGGAGTGAAGGCCCGCTCACAAATGCTTCGATTGTGAAACTGATCAAGGCAGGCTTCAAAGAGAAAACAGTTGTGGCGATTATCGGAAGCCGTCCGGCGCAATTCGATCTATCAACCGAAAGAATGATTGAGTTGAAGCGCAGCGGTGTAAGCGAAAGAATCATTTTGGCCATGCTCGCGCGTCAGGAGGGGACGGAACTTCCAGATGATTTCTGGAGCGATGATGCGTCCTTCGGCAGAGGGACAAACGGCGGAAGGAAAGACTCCGGCAGTACTGGAGCTACTAACGTACGGGGCAGCACGGACATTTTCGGCTCAAGCGCGGGGGCCAAGAGTTCGCAAAAGAGCCGCGGCGGAGGCAGTGGTTCCAGCGCCGGCGACACCGTGACGACCGGGTCCGCAACGGTTCACATTCTTCGGCCCCCATCTGAGGCTGATACACCAACAAAACTTGAAAAGATACCTACGCTAACAAACGATTCCGTCGTCGAGTTGGTGGAGGCAGGTTTCTCTGAAGGCACAATCATTCGGCGCATCGAACAATCGCCGGTCGAATTTGATTTCTCCCCCGACAAGTTAGCCGACCTCCGCAAGCACCGCGTTAGCGACAAGATACTAACCGCAATGAAAGCTGCCATGGGAGACACTCCCCGTGTAAGCAAGCCCGCCGCTTCCAATGGCGCACCTGACAAATAAGAAAAGCCGCGCTGCCAGGCAAAACAGTTTCCACTGGCCGTTAGTATTGCTGCTGTTCACCGCAGCTGTCACAGCTCTATGGGCGCCTTACAACCGAGACACGTTTGTTGCTTCAGCCCAGCAGGCAACGCAGAAAAAAAAAGCCGGCAAGACTCAGCTTCAGCGGCCGAAGTCGCCAGCCCCATCCGCGACACCGACGCCGTCGGCATTGGACCGCCTCGGTCCACCGCCACCTATGCGTTCTCCTGCTCCGAAAGCTGAACAACAGATCAATCCCGGAGACGTGATCTCCGTCAACACGACCGAAGTAATGTTACCGGTCACCGTGCGCGACTCGAACGGGCGATTAGTTTCAGAATTGACGCGCAGGGATTTTCGCGTCTTCGAAGATGACCAAGAACAGCCTCTAAGTGACCTTGCTCTCAGACAGGTTCCCGTCGATGTTGTGTTGATGGTAGACGCCTCCTCGTCGGTAGCAAGCAATATTGACGATTTTCGGCGAGCAGTGGAGGAATTTGCGGCTCGTATTGCCTCTGACGATCGAATCAGCCTCATCAAGTTCGACGATCGCGTTCAGTTGTTGCAAGACTGGACCCAGAGCCGTTTTCAACTCCGTCGCGCTCTGAATCGAATCGAGCCGGGCATGTTCACGCGCTTTCACGACGCCTTACTGCTAGCAGCGCGTGAGCAGTTCGGCTCAACTAAGTCCCGTCGCGCTATGATCGTCCTGACAGACGGAATTGACAGCCGCGGTGCCACAACTCTTGAAGTGGCATTAAGAGCGCTTCTTGAAGCCCAAGTTACTGTCTATGTCGTAAGCAACACGGAGATTTCTCGCGCGACAAAGCGAGCTGAACTGGATTCTTTGCTGAGCGGATCTGAATCCACAGTACGCTTCAACCAACTCCGCATTGATGATCTGCGTGAGGGATTGCGCGTGTTGGATCAAAGCGAAGAGAGACTTGCCGAACTCACTTCCGCAACTGGCGGTCGTCTCTACAAACCCAGGAGCTTCGCTGCGCTTGATTCTACTTACGCCGAGGTGGCCGAGGAATTGCGCCATCAATATGCCCTTTACTATGCGCCCCTGAACAGAACCCGCGACGGGAAATTCCGTCGCGTGCGCGTGGAGACCGCCAATCCGGCCTACCAGACGCACACTCGAATCGGCTATTTTGCGCCCCGCGGGTAATCAAAGTCAGCCTTTGGTTTCACAATTAAGGACGGCGACTAATACCTACCTCAACGGTCCTCCCTGCTCCCAAAGACGATAGAGTTCGAAGAATCTTTCATTGGGTGTGCGCGCCTTGGCATCGACTGATAGTTCGCGCCGAATGCGATTCACAAAGTACATATCGATTTCGCCTTTGTGCTTAGCCGGAACCTTTCCGCGAAATTCACAGTCAAAGAAATCCTTAACCAATTCGTAAGTCGCGCCGGAAATGTTGATGCGACCAGCGAGACCGGAAGACTCGAGGCGACTGGCGGTGTTGACCGTATCGCCCCAGACGTCATAGGAGAACTTTTCGCGGCCCACAACACCGGCGACCAGATCGCCTGAATGAATGCCAACGCGAATCTGCCAGTAAGGCCGGCTCTCGGCCATCTCTTCGTCTCGCAGGTGAGAAACCAGCTGCTCAATCTCCAGCGCGGCCAGTACACAATCAACCGCATGCGTGCGGTTCTTCAAGGGTACTCCGCCAACAGCCATGTAAGCGTCACCGATGGTCTTGATCTTTTCCAGCTTGTGCTGTCTGGCGATTTGATCGAACTGACCAAAGCAACTGTCGAGTTCCTCGATCAGTTCCTGGGGCGTGAAACTCTCCGCGATTTGAGTGAACCCGACGAAATCGGTAAATAGAACGGACGCGCTTTCGTAATCGACCGGCTGCACTCGATCTGTTTGCTTCAGTTCCTGCGCGATCGCCTCCGGCAAAACGTTGCGCAACAACAGGTCAGATTTTCTCCGCTCCTGATTGAGGTTCTGCGCTAACACCTGCACCAGAAGCCCAGTAAAAATCTGCGCGAACAGCAGGTTGCCTGAGACATCGATGAATCTTTCGCGCTCACTGCCATAGGCCGTAATCAACTCGGGGTATTTATGCTCCAGCACCACGAGGGCAAGCGCAGCAACGCCAAAGAGCAGGATGGCGGCCAGCGTTCGGCGCACTTTTCCGGAAAGGATGATTGCCGCTACCAATGCCGTAATGAAGTAATAATGAGCGCCGCCGTGCGACCCGGCATTCCTGAGGGCATTGACGAAGAGAAACCCGGTGACCAACAGCACAAACGGCCAGTAAAGATATTCATAGGCGTTGCGGAATCTGGACAAATAATAGAAGAGCAGAAAGAGGATGCCCGTCCCCAGATTGAGAATCAACAACAACAAGTAGTGCTTCTGAGTCAGGACAGCGAAGGCGCCACCGATGTTAGCAGCCGCACTCAGCAGAGTTATGGTATTGAACAGACGATGTTCCAGCGCGAAGCGCCTGGGGTCCCCGAAGAGAGTGGATGTAATTGAATTAAAAAGTTGCAGCAAGATGATTGTCGTCCCGCGGATGACGGTCCCTGAAAACTGTAGTCGATTTCCGCGTCAGAGGCTTACGAATTCTTTGGAGACCTTCAGCAACCTGTTGATTGCAAATTCAGGTAGCGTCCTGATTCGAAATCTCTGTGAGTCCTCGGTGGACTTGCCCTGAAATCGTGGACACCTAGAAAGACCCGAATGATACTGTTCGGGCAGGAGGTGTTCATGACAGAAAAGCGACGATCTTTCACCCGCGAGTTTAAGCTGGAAGCAGTCAGATTAGTAACGGAGAGCAAGCAGTCAGTTTCGGAGGTCTCACTAAAGCTTGGGATTCGACCTGACATGCTGCGAGCCTGGAAGCGACAAGTCGAAGGCGGCGCGGGCAATTCAATGAAGGACGTGTTTCGCGGCCACGGTAACGTACCGAGCCAGGAGGAAGAGTTGCGGCGCTTGCGCCGCGAAGTCGAGCGCTTGAGCCAGGAGCGAGATTTCCTAAAAAAAGCGGCGGCGTACTTTGCGAAAGAACCGTCGTGAAGTACGCCTGCATCCGCGTGCACCGCCATCAGTTCGCGCTGACGCTGATGTGCCGCCTGCTGGGAGTTAGTCGGGCCGGCTTCTATGCGGCGGAGAGACGATCGCCTAGTGCCCGAGCGCAAGGCAACGAGAGTTTGCGATCCGTAATCGGAGCGATTCACGAAACGAGTCGAGCAACGTATGGTAGCCCTCGGATTCATCGAGAGCTGCGCGCCGCAGGGACGCGCTGCGGGCGGAATCGGGTGGCGCGGTTGATGCGAGAATCCGGACTGAGGGCGAAACCAAGTCGGCGCTATCGGGTCACGACTACCAACTCGAAACATGGGTATCGAGTTGCCGAAAATGTCCTCCGGCGCCGTTTCGGGGTGAAGGAAACGGGCGGCGTCAACCGCGCCTGGTGTGGTGATATTACGTACATTCGGACCCGCGAGGGCTGGTTGTATCTGGCAGTGTTGTTGGATTTGGGAAGCCGGATGGTGGTGGGCTGGGCGATGCGCGATTCGCTCGAAGCTGATTTGAGCTTGGAGGCTTTGCGGATGGCGCTGGCGCGGCGAACTCCGGGGAAGGGGCTGTTGCATCATACGGATCGCGGAATTCAATATGTGGCCACGGATTATCGGGAATTGCTGTCCGTTCACCATGTGACTTCGAGCATGAGTCGTCGCGCCAACTGCTACGACAACGCGGTGGCGGAGAGCTTCTTTGCCACGCTCAAATGGGAATTGCTCGACCGTCAACCGTGGCCCACTCGAGCCGCAGCACGTAGCGCGGTCTTCGAGTACATCGAGATCTGGTACAACCGGCAGCGGCGCCATTCTTCCCTCGGCTATCTCAGCCCGTTGCAATTTGAGCAGCGACTGTTGAGCGCTGCAGCGTAAACCCCGTGTCCATGAAAACGGGGGAGGTGCACGGTGTCCTCTGTGCCTCTGTGGTGAGTGGTTTTCGGCGCGAATTCACCACAGAGACACAGAAATCACAGAGGCTGCACAGAGAAGAGCATCGAAACCAGGACACTACCCAAATTCACCGAAACTTGTAAAGCAGGACACCCGCCACTGCTATGGCCATAAGAATGAGCGTGGGCACAAGCTTTCGCCAGACGAAGCGATCAATCATGCTCTCAGCTTCCAAATTCATGGCGCATTGGGGGCAGCCACGAGACTTTGGATCCAGCAGATAGCCGCAATCGCGACATGGAATAAGACTCATAACTTAAACCTTGGTTCACCTCACTCCGCGTTTCGCCGAATAGGGGCCAAAGAGGATTTGAGTTGATGTTAGCACCACGTTGAATTAACCTACCCGTCAAGCAGCTTTGAAACAGAGCATATTTAACCGCTCGATGTGAGGTCTGACAAGCTGGATAAACGCTTTTCGTAAAGCTTCGATGAAAATCCTATTCGTTTCCGACCTGAGCTGATAGTTGCCGATTCGTTATGAGTGAGGCAAAAGCCAAGGTCCCGGACAAATCGCCCGATGCCGGCGCGTGGTTGGACCAGCACGGAGATTACCTTTTCCGGTACGCACAATTTCGTCTGCGCGACTCTTCGGCAGCCGAGGACGCCGTACAGGAAACTTTTCTTGCGGCGCTTAAAGCCTATGAGAGATTTCAAGGCCGTGGCTCTGAGCGCACCTGGCTGGTCGGAATCTTGAAACACAAGATTAGTGACCATTTTCGGCGAATTACGCGTGAAGCACCGATTGGCGAGGAATCTGATGACGGATCGGAACATAACGAGTTTTTCGAAAGAAAGGATGAGTGGACCGGTCATTGGAACAACGATTACGCGCCGAGCGATTGGCATGCGACTCCGGCGCAGTTGGTTGAGCGGAGTGATTTTTGGAGGGTCTTTAACGATTGTCTGTCGCCTCTTCCACAGCGTACCGCAGGTGCGTTTACACTGCGAGAGGTCGATGGTCTTACAAGTGAAGAGATCTGCGAGATGCTCAGTATTACAGTGAACAATCTCTGGGTCATGCTTCATCGCGCGCGGTTGCAGTTGCGCAATTGTCTCGAGGTGAAATGGTTCAAAGGCACTGAAGCGTAGGAATGACACTCAAAGTTTACGACAAACTAAAGCATGCTGTCCGCTACTGGCTCTTACGCCGGCTGCCAACTTGCCAGCAGACCGTTGCTTTGATTTCACAATCGATGGAGCGCCCGCTCGCGCTTCGCGAACGCGTTCTTGTCAAACTGCATTTATGGATCTGCGCGTGGTGTCTGTGGTATTTCGAACAACTGCAATTGATCCGAGACTCGGTGCGCGCAAAAGTAACCGAAGATCCTGACCTGGACCTGAGCCCCGGAACTACGCTTTCAGCGGAAGCGCGCGAGCGAATAAAGCGTCAACTCGCCGCCAACGAATAGTGAAGGTTTGTAAGGTTTGCCAATTCGGCGCGACAAACTCTCGCGGCCGATCGTTTGTCTTCAGCCCAACGCGGGGTCCGGGCTGCCAGTTTTGCGAGCAGGTCAGGCGCGGATCGGCGGCCTTTCAAAGTAATCTCTTGGGAGAAGAAAATGCACTGGCGGACGTTCAGCGCAGATGAAGCTTAACTCTTCAACCCACGATCATCAGCACTTGGCCAACCGTTTCGCGGTGGTGCCGACGCACGTTCGGCTGGATGCCGATCCGAATTACACGGGCAAGGGAGTGACGATTGCCTTTCTTGATTCCGGTTTTTATCCACATGCGGACCTGGTCGAGCCGGAGAGCCGCATTCTGGCGTACGAGGATTTGGCGGCGGAGCGCCCCTGCCTGAGTTCGCACGACAACGTCGAGACATGGCAGTGGCACGGCACTCAAACATCGGTGGTGGCCGCAGGAAACGGCGCGTTTTCAGACGGGGTGTACCGCGGGCTGGCAGCCGATGCTCAACTCGTCCTGGTTAAGGCCAGCACGCAGGGACGTATCACCGAAGAAAATATCGCGCGGGGTATTGAGTGGGTAATCGCTAATCGCCAGCGCTACGATATTCGAGTGTTGAATATCTCTCTTGGCGGAGACCAGGACGTTGCCTGCGCGGAGAGCATGATCAACCAGGCTGCTGAGGAGGCCATCAGTCAGGGAATTGTCGTCGTGGCAGCTGCCGGAAACTCCGGCGCAGAGGGAAGGCATTCGATCCCGCCGGCTAACTCACCGTCGGTGATTACGGTTGGTGGTTATGACGACAAGAACGATCTCGATCCGGCGACCATTGACCTCTACCACTCGAGCTTTGGTCCCACCGCTGACGGAACCATCAAGCCCGAGATCATTGCGCCCGCCATGTGGGTGGCGGCGCCCATTCTTCCCGGAACAGAGTTGTCTGAGAGGGCGGAGGCGCTGTGCCGGATGTTAGCCGCGCCCGATTACGAGCTGCGGAAACTGGTACTGGAGTTGGCAGTGAAGGCGGCTCTGCCGGCTACTCTGCGGCACGCTGAACCGGCGACAATCCGCGCGTTTTTGGAATCCGTAGTGAACGAGAAAAAGATCGTTGCCACGCATTACCAACATGTAGACGGCACTTCGTTCGCTGCGCCCATAGTTACCTCGATCGTGGGGCAGATGATCGAAGCCAATCCCAAACTTACTCCGGGAGCGATTAAGAGCATTCTTATTTCGACGGCTGATCGGATTGCCAAAGCTTCGATCATTCGTCAGGGCTATGGGGTGGTTGACGCTCGGCAAGCAGTCGCGCTGGCAAAGAGCGAAACACATCATTTGGAAACGGTCGGCTGCGGTCCACCGAGAATTGAGAATGGCAAAGTGGTTTTTCTGTTTCATGACGACCATGCCATCAGCGTCTCGCTGGCCGGAGATTTCAATGGCTGGAATGACAACCGGACGAGGCTGTTGCGCGATGGGCACGGACTGTGGCGCGTAGAGCTCGACGTGCCGCCGCCCGGACGCTACCACTACAAGTTCATAGTCAACGGCGAGCGCTGGATCGAAGATCCGGGCAACGGGATGAGGGTGCCGGACAACTTTGGTGGACTGAATTCGGTCCTGGTGATCGAGAGAGAGGGGAAATTGCTGAATCATTCATCGCTGGAATAGAACGCACCGGATCAGGCTGACGGTAACGAATTGAAAGTTTATCTTGACACCAGGAAGGCGGTTAGGCAGTGGCTATTGCGCACGTTGCAGCCTTGCCAGGAAATCGTTCCATTAATGTCTCAGTCACTTGAACGGCGGCTCGGACTGCTTGAGCGCCTGAAACTAAGATTGCACCTGCTGGTGTGCACCTGGTGTGCGCGATATTTCAAACAGATCAAATTCCTTAGGCGGCTGGTCCAGCAGCGGACGTTAACAGCCGCAACTTACACCGCATCTGCGATCGTACTCACTGCCGAAGCTCGTGAACGCATCTCCGAATCACTTCAAAGCAATCGGGAAGGCTGATTCAAGCAGGGGAGACGGAATGATCTGAGATTTACCTTCGATCATCTGAATTGAAATCACGCTGCCGCCCGCTCACGCGGGCTCGTGGTTCTTATAGGCTTGGATCCTGGGGTTCCGCTTCGCTCCACCCCAGGCTCTATGCTTCTGCCTGCTCCGCAGGCTATCCGCTCAACCAAACGAGAATTAAATTCTCATTCACACTCACAACTTCGTGTAAGGAACTACTGCTCACCGCGACTATTAGCATGAACAAGGGGAGCGAGTCTTACGAAGGAAGCAAGGTTATGCGACGCAGGTTACTTATAAAGAGAAGGCTCCGCGGCAGGAGGTTGACAGCCCGGAGAGCCGTTGCAAGGCAAAGGCCCGGCGCGGGCGCACCAGGAACTTACAACTTCTGTCTAATCAGCGCCGGCTTAACTGATCCTTTTTCTGGTTAACCAGGCCGTCGCAGCACATCAACAACTAGCGAGGTTCGCACGAGGAGCGCGCGACGATGAGAATGGATTTGACAAGTCCTGAAAGTACCAGTGTGTTCGACAGCCTGCGTCAGCGAATGATGATTCCGGACACGTGGACTCTCAAGGAACCACTTGCAGTCTCGAATCGGTGGAGTGCTCGAATGATCGATGCGTTGAGAAAACATTGGCCCGAATATTTGATGGAAGCAGCCGAACTGGGTTTGTTCATGATCTCGGCCTGCGCTTTCAGCGTGTTGCTATACCACTCGTCATCGCCAGTCGCTCAAAACATCCACAACGACATGTTGCGACGAGTGTTGATGGGAACGGCGATGGGATCAACAGCAATCGCAATCGTCTTTTCACCTCTCGGCAAGCGATCGGGCGCGCACTTTAATCCTTCGGTGACGTTGACATTTTTCCGGCTCGGAAAAATCGAAGCGTGGGACACAGCCTTCTATACACTGTTTCAATTTGCCGGCGGTATCGCTGGTGTAGCACTCGCCTCACTCATGTTGGGGAATCTGGTAGCGCATCAATCAGTGAATTATGCCGCCACGGTTCCCGGTCCAAATGGTCCGTTGCTCGCTTTTGCGGCCGAACTGGTCATCTCTTTCATTTTGATGTCGGTGATTCTAACAGTCTCGAACAGCAGGCGTTTTGGCCGTTGGACCGGAGTTTTCGCCGGGGCGCTCGTCGCTACTTACATAAGTATCGAGTCGCCGATCTCCGGAATGAGCATGAACCCTGCGCGAACCTTTGGTTCTGCGCTTGCAGCACGGCACTGGATGTCGCTCTGGATCTATTTCACAGCACCGCCAATGGGAATGCTGCTGGCGGCGGAGGTTTACCGAAGGGTGAAAGCCGGTCAAGCAGTGGCGTGCGCCAAGCTGCACCATCACAACAACCAACGTTGCATCTTTCGATGCAACTTTGAAGCGTAAGGAAATAATAGCCACAGAGGCACCGAGACACAGAGGAATTTGAAAGAGTACAACGCGGAAAACAAAATGCAAACAATGCTTCAAACAAGCCGTCTGTCACCTCTTGCATTCTTCTCCGCGTCTCTGTGCCTCTGTGGCTAATTCAAGTTGTACGAACTCAAACTTAGAGGAGAAATCAAGTCATGAAACATCGCAGGCTCTTAATCACTTTCGCATTGCTAGTCGTCGCCTTGCTGGCACAGTTTGCCGTTGCTACCGCGACCCGACCACGCGCCGCCAGGCAGACAAAGTTTACCGTTCGCGTCGAGAACATCTCGACTCCCAATGGCCAGACGGCTTCGGATGGCACTAGGTGGTCTTTCGCGCTTTCACCCGGGCTCTGGGTCTTGCACGACAAAAAATCCGGGCTATTTACTGACGGAAAGCCGGCCAGCAAAGGTCTCGAGTCGCAGGCCGAGGATGGCGATCCTTCCGGACTCGCCGGCCTGCTCGTGATGAGCCACCACGCGTCGTCACTGCATGGCGTGTTCAATACGCCCATAGGAACGATGGGCCCCGGTCCGATTCGGCCGGGCGATAAATACGAATTCAGCTTCAACGCCAGTCCCGGCATGAAGCTCTCGCTGACGATGATGAATGGGCAGTCGAACGACGAGTTCTACGCGCCCGACGAAAACGGCATCGCGCTGTTCGATGCTAGGGGCGCGGCGTTTAGCGGCGACGTCACCGTGAAGCTAATCCTTTGGGACGCGGGCACCGAGGTTAACGAGGAGCTCGGCATTGGGCCCAATCAGGGCCCGCGACAGAAGGCACCTAACACAGGCGTTGACGAGCACGGCGTGGTCACGCGTGCGAAGAGCGAGACGATCTACACAAAGAACGCAGAACTCTTTCGCGTCACGATCACCCCAGAACCAGGAATGTAGGTTTTTCAGCTGTAGGGGCGGACCGGCGTGTCCGCCCTACATCCAGCCTTCTCCAAACAGAGGGCAGACCGCAGGTCTGCCCCTACGAAAAGGTAACTCTTGATTGAAAACAGAGGTAATCATGAAATCAACTCTTAAAGCAGCAGCAATGATGATGGTGCTGGTGGCCCTATGTGCAATTGCCAACGCCCAGGTGACTGACAAGAAAACTTTGACGATTGACGGCGCCAAAAAAGTAATTGCTGCGTCGGTCGCTTCTGCAAAGAAGAACAGCGCGCCAGGCGGGGTCATTGCGGTCGTCGATGATGGCGGCAACTTGATGGCTCTCGAGCGGCTGGATGGCACCTTTGCCGCCGGCGCAAATATCTCTATTGGCAAAGCACGCACGGCGGCGCTCTTCAAACGGCCGACCAAAGTCTTTGAGGACATTATCAAGAACGGGCGCACGGCGATGGTCGCATTGCCTGATAGCTTGTTCACTCCGCTGCAAGGCGGCGTGCCGATCGTCGTCGATGGACAAATCGTCGGCGGTGTCGGTGTTAGCGGCGCCTCGAGCGCGCAACAGGATGAAGAGTTGGCGATTGCCGGCGCAAACGCGTTTGGCGGCGACGCAAAAATGGGCGCCGCGAAGCGAAGCGCCGGTGCTGTTCTTTGATAAAGAGCAAGTCTCCGCATCATTCTCGAAGGGCGCCATACTGCTCGATGGAACCAACCGGAACTACATGGTGCACACCAGCCGCCGCGATAGACCTGGCCTGGCTGAGATTCACACGCTCGACACCGACATCATTTATGTGATGCAAGGCACTGCCACGTTCGTCACCGGCGGCGCCGCCGTGGAAACAAAACAGATTGCTCCTAACGAAGTCCGCGGTTCCAGGATTGATGGCGGTGAGGCGCGCCAGTTGTCAAAAGGCGACGTGATCATCGTGCCCAACGGCGTGCCGCA
>WNGG01015247.1_pt1 | contig 18889 bp, 18 predicted proteins | sample 5400661 | NCBI WGS metagenome assembly WNGG01 (sample SAMN13153372, study PRJNA577476) | soil metagenome | isolation source: 100 cm soil or saprolite under Garry oak tree replicate 1 | place: USA:California | collected 2016-06-15
TAGGTGTATATAAGGTTCAGCAAACCACTCTATAAAATAAGGAGAGGCCCCCTATGATGCCTACCGTCGAAAAAGCCTCTGGTAAACTTGCCCTCGTCAAACTCGAATACCACCCCACCATCCATGACATGCCCACCGAGGAACGACCGCGCGAGCGACTGCAACACTATGGTCCCAAGGCACTCTCAACAGCGGAATTGCTGGCTATTATCTTGCGCACCGGCACATCGCGCGACAACGTGATCGAGTTAGCCGGCAAGTTACTGGCGAAATACGGCGGTCTCAGCGGCCTGATGCGCGCAGAATTTAGCGAACTATGTACGGAGCATGGACTGGGAGAAGCCAAAGCCTCACAACTGAAGGCTGCCCTGGAGATGGGTCGGCGGCTGGGTATGCTGCAAGATAATGAAAAATATCAAATTAAATCTCCTGCTGACGCGGCCAACCTTGTCATGCCGGAGATGATGTATCTGGATCATGAGCAGATGCGGATTTTAGTCCTGGATACGAAAAACCAGGTCATGGAGAATTTCAGCCGCTACCAGGGCACGGTCAACAGCTCGGTCCTGCGCGCAGCGGAAATATATCGCCAGGCCATTATTCGCAACTGTCCTGCCGTGATCATCTGTCACAATCATCCCAGTGGAGACCCGACGCCTTCGCCTGAGGATATCCAGGTTACCGAGCAGTTGGTTGAGGCGGGAAAGCTTCTAGATATTGAGTTAGTAGATCACCTTGTAATTGGGAGCCACCGGTTTGTCAGTTTGAAAGAGAGGTTGCGCTGGTAAGCGCAAAATAGATGGATGGTGCTGAATTATGCCAAACGTCGGTTTAGCATAATTCAGCACCATCCATCTATACTTCCTGCGCCTGTGCTGCCGCGACCTTCTCGATCTTCCGTCTCTTCGGACGTTCGTGGCCGTTGGCGGTCTCTGTGGCTTTCGCCTTGTGATCCTGCTTCGCGGGTTCAAGCGCGGCATCGAGCACCTGGCGAATTTCGGTGACGAAGACAAAGTGCATCTCATCGCGCAGCTCTTTGGGCAGGTTTTCCATCAGATCCATCTCGTTCTTCTTGGGTAGAATGACAGTACGAATCCCTGAACGATACGCTGCCAGCACCTTCTCTTTGATGCCACCAATGGGCATCACTTTGCCGCGCAAGGTGATTTCACCCGTCATAGCAACATCGGAACGAACATTACGTCCACTTGCCAGCGAGACCAGCACGGTGACCATAGTCACGCCTGCCGATGGTCCATCCTTAGGGATTGCGCCTGCTGGCACGTGGATATGAATACTCTGATCCTCAAAGACATTGGCAGGAAGGCCAAGGGCTACGGCGTTGGAGCGTACGTAGCTCAGGGCCGCCATAGCTGACTCTTTCATAACGTCACCCAGTTGCCCAGTCAGGATTAACTGATTCTGCTTGCTTGCCATGGCGGCAGCCTCGATGAAGATGATCTCACCGCCCACAGCCGTCCACACCAGCCCGGTGGCAATACCAGGGCGGTCAATGCGTTCAGCCGCTTCCTCGAAGAAGCGCTGTCGCCCGAGGTACTCGGGAATGTGTTCGGCTGTTACGGCAATAGGTGTCTTCCTGCCCTCCGCGATCTGCTTCGCCACTTTGCGGCAGAGCGAACCAACTTCTCGTTCCAGGTTACGCACGCCCGCCTCGCGCGTATAGTCGCGGGCAATACGGCGCAAGGCATCATCATCAACGGTCAGTTCGTCTTTGTTTAGCCCATTGGCCTCAAGCTGCTTGGGCAAAAGGTAATTGCGCGCGATATGCAGTTTCTGCTCTTCGGTATAGCCTGAGAGTTCCAGAATCTCCATACGGTCGCGCAAAGCCGCCGGAATTGTCTCCAGGGAATTGGCTGTGGCGATAAACATCACCCTGGACAGGTCAAAAGCGAGATCCAGGTAGTTATCACGGAAGTTATAGTTTTGCTCAGGGTCAAGCACTTCCAGCAAGGCCGAGGAGGGATCGCCGCGCCAGTCAGCGCCGACCTTATCAACCTCGTCCAGCATGATCACCGGGTCATTGGCCTCCACGCGGCGCAGCGTCTGTATGATGCGTCCAGGCATGGCGCCGATATAGGTGCGGCGGTGACCGCGAATCTCGGCCTCATCGCGAATGCCGCCAAGCGACATGCGGGCGAACTTTCGTCCGAGCGCCCTGGCGATTGACTGGCCAAGCGATGTCTTGCCAACCCCAGGAGGGCCGACAAAACAGAGAATCGGCTCGCGATTGATCTGCCGTGTGGCCTCATCTGATTGCAATGGCTGTGTCGGCCTGATTCCTTCTGAGTCAGCGCCCTCGGAAGCCGCCTCAGCTTCCTGCTGGAGACGCTCAGCAACGCGCTCTTCCTTCAAGCGGCGCACTGCCAGGTACTCGAGGATGCGATCTTTGATCTTTTCCAGGTCGTAATGGTCGTGGTCAAGCACCTGGCGTGCGTGGGGCACATCGATCTTCTCGCCGGTGCTCTTAGACCAGGGCAGGCTTGCTAGCAATTCGAGGTATGTGCGAATGATGCTATATTCAGGTGAGACAGTGGGTAACTTCTCAAGCCGTGAAAGTTCACGGTTTGCTTCTTTCAGCGCCTCCTCTGGCATCTTCGCTTCATCGATTTTGCGGCGTAGCTCGTTGGCAGTGGCCTGCTCTTCGCTTTCCTCGCCAAGTTCACGCTGAATAGCCTTGAGCTGTTCGCGCAACAGGTACTCGCGCTGTACTTTGCCCATTTCTTCCTGCGCGCTTGTCTGAATCTTCTTGCCAAGCTCGAATATTTCCAGCTCATGCGATAGGTAGTTGCTGAGGTTTTCCAACTTGGCGCGCACAGAATCGAGTTCAAGCAATTTCTGACGCAGTTCAAGCTCCATCTGCATGAAGGTGGCAATCACGTACACAACCTGGCGCGGCTCTTCCAGGTTCAGCGTGGCGGCGGCAACCCCTTCGGGTACATTCTGGACCAGGGCGACCAGTCGCTGGAAGTAGCTGACGACGTTACGTTTAATGGCCTCGGTTTCGTTGTCAGTTTCCTGCGTATCCGGCTTCAGCGTAACGTGGGCGGCCAGGTAGGGTTTTTCTTGCGCCAGTTCGCCGATCTCCACCCGCTCAAGGCCCTGCACAATAATCTGAATAGTGCCATCGGGCATACGGATCATACGAGCAACACGCGACACTGTGCCAATTTTGAAGATATCATCCATGCCAGCCTGCTCCGTCTCGGCTGATTTCTGTGCTACCAATACGACCAGGCGATCGCCGCGCATGACGTCATCGATCAGGCGAATAGAACGCTCCTGGCCTACACCGAGCGGTTGCACTGCGAAAGGGTAAATGACGATATCTTTGAGCGGTAAAACTGGCAGCACATCGGGGATAGTCAAACGCTCCTCTTCCTCTGAGCTTTGCCGTTCCTCCGCCTCTTCTTCTCCAGGCTTTTGATCGCCTGGCTCTTTGTCCTGGGGCAAGGAGGTACCGTCTGGTGTTTCGCCAGCAGGAGGCTGTTTGTTTTCATCATCGGTGTGGTTATCTTCACCTGGAGCAGCGGTGGGCTTTATTGCTTCCGGCTGATCCTCGTGCTCTATTTCGGGTTGTATATGTTCTTTTTCCATAGCATTCTTCTCACTCAATACAGGTAATATTCACTCGCTCTCTTCGGCTATTGTTTTGTGGTGCTCGGCTGTATTTGAACACGTTCTGAAATGCTCTCAGGCATCTTTTTTGGTAGGTCAACCCATAAAAAACCATTTTCGTAACGTGCCTTTATGTTATCTCTATCAATGGGAGAGAGAATAAGCACCTCAACGCGAAATGGCCCATAGCGAATTTGTGCTTCATCATAGTACAGGTTTTCACTACGTGCGGGATCGTCGTGCCTTTCACCACTTATCACAAGAGCATCTTCATACAGCGTCACCTCGATTTCTTCTTCTCTCATCCCCGCGAGTTCTATTTTGATAGTCATCATCTCTGCTGACTCGCGTATGTCAGCCAGGGGTCGCCATGTTGCTGAACGTTGAAGAATAGACTGGTGGCTTTGTCGTAAAGCATCATGTAAAAGTTGACGGTAGTGACGGTCCAGTTGTTGCTGCGATCCATCTGTATAACGGTAGGTAACATACCGATAGCGAATATGCATAGTTGGTTCCCTCTAATATATACGTACCATCGGGGTGCTTAGGGATTGTTGTTCCCGGGGGATGTTGGATCTCCCACGTATTTTTCCCTATTTCTCTCCCCAAAGGATAAATACCCTGCGAACGAAAAAGGCAAAAGGTACAAAGTACAGGATATTTTGCTCTTTGACCTTTGCCTTTTGTCGTGAATGTGCTCGAAGGAGAAAAATGGATTACGTTATAGGCAAGTCTGTTTCTCCATTTGCAAGGGCTTTCTGGCATTCTGGGCAGAGATATTCAAACTCAGAATTGCTATCGGAAAGCACGTCACTCTGGATAATACGGGCATCACGTAATCGTGTTATCTTGTTACATCTTGCACAATTGACATATGTTTCCGAGATGGCGGTACGTCGGGTTCCAAGAACGTCTTCCTGCATGTCCGACACCTGCCTTTCTTTCCGTTTCAGTAGTTTCTAACGCCTTGCAGAGTAAGACCTAAAGAATCTTGTCCAAAGAAGAGAGGACGTACATAAACAGTCCACATAAGGCCTTCTTGCATCGCCCCGTCCGTATTGATTATGGCACGTCGAGCGGAAAATTGCAAGTGAGTTTGACGAGTGCCTGACTATGTGCTACTATATTTCCATAATCTTCATTGGTACCTATTTCACCTGGTACCTGAGTGAACCGCTGGATTTTGAGTGCGTGATTGCTATGGATGGCTAGAGTGGCCGTCCCTACAAAAAGGCAAGGAATACCATGCTCACGCAAGGGATCAAACGCTGGTTAACTAAGCTGTTTGGGTGGTGGCCCTGGAAGAAGCAACATGAGCGCCAATATGCTCAAGCAACAAACCTTTTGAACAAAGGCGCTGCGCAGGAATCCATTTTCCGCTCAACAAATGATGGAGCTCCTCCCCATTCTGGTGTTGCTCCTCTTATTGTTGGACAGGGTGAAACGAGCCAGACAAGTCTCTCAACCATAGATGAATGGCCAGAGCGTGTCGTTCAGGCAACTCCACCCTCCATTGAAAAGGTTGATCCGCCGCAACCACCAGCACTTTTATCAATTACCCCTCCCAATGATTCTTCGCCAATAGCTGAAGACATTTCCGAGAATGCTAACTCTTTATTTTCAGAAGGACCACCACCTTCGCCAACGCCGGATCAGAAGTTGGAATTTCTACAATATCTTGTCAATCGGGGCATTGTGAACGAGGGCTTTGTCGAGGGGCAGGTACCTGAGCAGTATAAAAATAAATAGCAAGGAAGGAGAAACATGATTCTCCATGTTCCTTCTTCCTTGCTATCTTTTCTCCCTATGGACTACTCTGCCGCGCTATAGCCTTGCGCCCTCGCCTCATCCTCGGAGACGAAGAAGATGGTCTCTTGCGCGCTCTCGCCGGGTAATTTCTCCAAAGGATAGTAGCGTTTTGTACCGACAACGCCTGCGAAAGCGGCATTTGCGGGGACTTCGACCGCTTTTGCGCTATTTACGCCAACGGTCTGCATTGTCGCTGCGGAGTTTCCTTCATTGTCCAGGTGAAGGATTTCGTCTGCAGGCTTTCCGGGCCGCTCTTGTCCCAGGCTACTTGCGCCATTCAAGTTTTGCTGCTGCGGCAATTCGATCTGCCCTTCTTCCTCGTCGGCACTTTGTTTACCCAGGCGTTTGCGTAACAATACAAACGTAATAACAGCAGCAGCAACCATGCCAAGGCTAAAGCCCAGGACCGTCCAGAATGTGCCGCTCCGCTTGCGAAGAGGCTGCAAGAGCTGATCGCCGCGCTCGGCCATTACATGCGTGACCTGGCTGCCACGTTCGGTTAAATCGCGCGTTACCTGACCACCACGATCGGCCAGTACGTGTCTGACCTGGCTGCCACGTTCGGTCAAATCGCGTGTAACTTGACCCCCGCGCTTAAATAGACCATAACTCCAGTCACGGCCAGTTGCGCTCAGCTGCTTTATGGTCGTATTCATACCGGCGCGCTGGGCAGTATCTGTCGCTGTAGTGAATAGCATTTCTTGACGCTTACGCAAAAAATACATGATGTTCGAAGCGATGGAGGCGAAGAAGGTCAGTGAAAGAAGACCTACGCGCAACCAGCGACCAGTGTTTGTTTTAGTATGCAAATGTTCATTTTTCATATTCTAACTCCTCCATGTGCTTTGTCCGCTAAAGGCCTGTTGATCCTTCTGGGCGAAAATAGGGAAACACGCTAAAAGGTGTGACAAAGAAATAGGCGCGATTTGTCGCGCCTTTGCAACAGACCTGTCTATCTTCCGGTTATAGTATGTCAGGTTACGTCACTCTATGTCAAGAAAGGAATGGCTCTTATTACACTATATGCCATGAAATTTGGCCGGGGCAGACCGTCACAGTCGTAGGGGCGGGAGAGGGGCGCAGTGGAGTGGGGACGCTTGCGTCGCCCATGGCGGGCAGGGGAATAGGACGCCGGGCGACTCAAGCGTCCCCACCCTTCTTCCCTGCTCGTTTCACATCGGCTATTATTCTTCGGTGGCGGCCTCACTCAATCGCAGCACGAGGCGACAGAAGTGAAGCATGGCAGCGGCAAACTCTAAATAGGCAGCATCGCTGGCTGCAGCCTGTTGCGTTACCGATGCACGGCGGCGTAACGCACGTAAGACGACCAATACATCCTCTTTGAGCGATGGATCAAGATCACCACGCTGCATCAGGCGAACTACTTGTATGACAATGGACTCAACTTCGCGACGCATTAAGCGGAGATCACTTAACCAGGCATCCTCATCTTCATCTATGCTGCTATTACTTGCTCTCCCCCAGATGAATGCATCTGTGGACTGCGTTTGCCGTTTGGAGTCTTTCTTCTCTCGAAAGGGAAGTATCTCCTGTTGATGGTCTTCATGTACGTATGTCGGTCCGAGGTGAGTCCTGGGTTCTTCCAACGTCACCCCTAGCTCACGGAGTAGCACTGCCAGTTCATCTTCCCAGCTAGCCATAGAGCACCTTCCTTGTAGAACAACCAAGCAAATGAAATAGCGGTTGGTATCACCTTCGTGGCCCGAAACCTTATTCGCAGTGTAACATAGTGTGTCACACTTGTAAATGGCCCAAAAAGGTCAGGAAGTGCTTAATTTTTCTTTGGCGGCGGTGTCAGTGTAAATGCTTTGTCGACATTAATGTCACCGTGGAAGCTGAAAGATTTCAACCCTTTGATGGCGCTGGCGTTGATGCTCAGATCAATAGTGGGGCTGTAGCCGCTTTGCTTCTGGATAAGAATAGTGTACGAAGGTTGTCCATTCACTTTCTTTACCACGTGGGGAACATACCATGAAAGTGAGATATAGGAGATGCAGTTCTTCGGCGTCTCCGTGAGACCTCCCCACATCGCGCGACCCGCTAAATCGCTCCTCAGTGCTGTTGGTGAGCCAAGGCTATCGATCACCCAGGGTGTATTGAATCCGCCCCGCAAGCCAAGAGAATAATTCCCACTGGGACAGTAACGAGCGCTGCTTGGAAAGGATGAACTATAATGGCTGCACCCCGTCGGTACAGGTGTTGAACGCCCCTTTGATCTAGGTCTGCAGAGCGGTCTCCCTGTGTCGAAACCATCACCGCTGATGAATTGAGCGTTCCTGGGGGCATAGACGCGAATATAATCGGCATAGGTATCGAAGCCGTAGACAGGCCCTCTTTGCTGGTAATTGAGAGTGATAGTCAGGTTATGCGTCGCTCCGCCATGAGCGTCCAGCGTCACGGAGTCTTGCTCGGTGGTATGCACATACTGGCTGGCTTTGCTGATACTGATGTTCGCTTGCACGGATATAAAACCGTCCTGCTTATCGAACGTATCGATCGAGCCGCTCAAGCCATGCTCAGCCAGCCATGCTTCTGCTGCTGGATCGGTGAAGTAAATCTCCAGGTCGCGCGACTGTATATCTTTGATTGCCCCTTTGGCGATCGCTATAAGCTGTATTACCTTTGCATGACGTACACGGTCAAGCATTAATTTGCCAAGTGTCGAAGTAAAAGCTTTACGGCCAGCATGAGAATAATCTCCGCTGATCTGTTTCTCTGGGTGTGAAGGCGATATCGCCATCAATTGGTCCCCCGCCCTCATCCTGGTAGAGCTGCATTGTCATACGCGCAGTAGTGGGGAAATCGCCGGACAGGTTCGAGTCGCGTACGCCCCAGTTTCCAAAATTCATCCAGCCATATCCCGGAGGTGCGGTACGCCCAATGGCCGTGCCATTTTCAGCATAGTCGATAAGCGTGACATCTTTCAGCGTAAAGGGAGACATACGGCCGTCCTGTATCTGCAAAATGCCGTATTGCCCGGTGAAACCACCGCCCGGTCGTATTTCTGCCCTGTCCATTGTCTGCACCAGGTAACGGCGCTGGTGGCCTGCACCCAGTAACCAGGCAGCTATACCAATCAATCCCTGGGCCTGCACGATCATATCTCGCGCATTTGGCAACAAGTCCAGGACGGAAACGAGTTGCTGTTTCTGTTTATCGCTGATAGGTATATCTTTGATGGATATCTGGCTCATCTGCTCTTGAATATCGTCGATGTAGTAGAGGGCATGAACCATTGCACCTTCAATGGCAGTAACATCTGCAACACTGATAACGGGCTTGGTGGACCCGCTGGAGAGAGGCGAACCATGGATGATGTTTGCGCCGATAAGAGCAATGCCACTCAGTTCATTCCCCATGTGCGAGACGTCCAGAGCGACCTGCACCAGCCTTTGCGCCATGTCCAGTTTATTCGCATACTGCGGCGCGAATTGCGTAATGGCAGCCTGGACATCAGTGCGATTCACCAGTTGTTGCAATTGCACGAAATCACCTTCCGCCGCCTTAAACTCGATTTGTGCCTGTTGTAAATTATTTGCGTTAAGTGCTGCTGTCGGATCGCTCTTTGAGATAGGGAGTAAACTTTTTACCTTCAGCAGGTGATTGATCCCATCGTGCGCGATGCCACTGATATTATTATAGGCACTATAGGCGGCGAATCCCGCGCTTACAGGTACCAGGATAAAGAGCAAAATTGTGGCGATTACGGCTAAGCTGATAAATTGTATTGAACGCCACTTTATATGGTGAGTGTGTTCATCGCGCAGCCAGCGCTTGCGTACCATGCGTCGCTGTAGCGCTACCTTCCTGGCGTTGGTATCGTTTCGTCTGATGTACGCTGGCGCAAATGGCACGAGGGTAGTGTTAGAGCGAGCGGGCAGCAGCGTCTGCTCCTCTGCATGACCATTCAGAGCTGGAAGCCCTGTCCTCTCCTCTTCATGTACGTCGTCTGTTATTCTTACTGCCACAACAATTGCATTTCGCGCGTCGGAAGGTACTGGAACGTTATCGTGGGGTTCACCATCGCTATCGTTGAGGTGCTCTGTAATTGTTTCTTCGCCGTCTAAAAGGACAGGTTCTGTCTCCAGAGTTGTTTCGTCGACAATTGTCTCGTCCTGGTCCGGGGAACCCTCTTCTATCTGCTCAGGCTCTGCAATTTCCCCATTGTCACCAGTGACAAGCATGTTTGCTTCTAAGGTTGCTTCCTCGATCACATGCCCCACCTCCACATCTCCCTCTTCCGCATCGATAATTTCCTCTTCCATAGTAGCAGAGGTATGCTCAGCTTCCTGTGATGCGGCAGGAATCTCTTCTTCCTCTTCCGTCAATGGCTCTAGTGTACCAGTAGGTTCATCGAAAGAGGCAGAGTCTTCTACCGTCGCTTCTTCATGAGCCAGCAGGGGTGCTAATGTGACGGTAGGTTCATCCTTGCTGTCAAGTATTTCTTCATCCGCGAGGGGAGCCGTTGTATCTGCCTCTGTAGAGGTAGGGCCTGCCGAACATTCCGTGAGGGTCTGCGTGCTTTCTTCAGCTATTTCAGGTAATGCAGGTATTTCAGCCGCCTCTTCGGTAGCAGGTTGAGGAGAATGATCTGCAACATTGGCGCCAGGAAGCAAAGCACGAAATCCCCAGGGAGTGCCATCTGGATCCAGCATCAAACATCGTTCAACCAGTTGCATGAGACTCTCAGGCGAAATATGGTTCAGCTGCGTAATTTCATCGATGGTGGCTTCGGTTGTAAAGTACTCTTTAATAGCGGATTTACGTTTATAATATTTTTTCTTTGCTCGCGCGCTTAGTGATGAGATATTTTCTTCCTGCCAGGAAGAGATGTCGCGCATCCGCTTAGCGAATTTCGGAGTGTTTCCCACTCGTGCTCCAGGCAAGGCGCACCTCCGCGGTTCTATATACATGAATTACGTTTTTATCTTTTGATGAGAACTATGTGTTCTGCGGTTTGAGGTTGTGAAACTGCTGTCGTTCTTGTTGTAACCTACCCCCCAGGTAAAAGTCAAGTCAACTATATCACACTTCAGTGATTTTCTAAAGTAAGCAGTCGGCCTTTTTTCTCCACCCCTTTTTCTCCACTCATAATAGATGACGACTGAAACCAGTAATATGTTGCACCCACATAGAAAACAGCATAGATAGGACATACGAAATAGAGGGGTGTTTTTCATAGCATCCCTCTAAATACTATCGTTGTGAGCGGTCAAAATGTTACTTGAGCCTGGCTTCGAGCGCCCCCAATTGCTCTTTCAGCTTGCGGTTCTCCTCACGCACCTGGTCAAGGTCTTTGCGCAGTAGCTTCAACTGTTCTTCGGATTTATCACCGGTGCGCAGTGCATGAGCAGCTACCCGCATATCGCGCTGCACGCGTGTTTCGGTCTCATGGCTAGCGAGGCGCTCCAGGACGCTGATAGCGCGTTTTTCACCAAGTGACATCAGGGCAACGGCGGAGACGGCGCGCACCGGTTCCCAGTGATCATGCTCCACCGCGTGACAAAGCGCCGTCACAGCGCGTTGGCGCGCTTCTTCGGTGTACAGATGGCGGTTCCCACCCAGCGTCAACATGCCTGAGGAGGCAGCATAACGGAGCGTGATAGGTCGATTGCTATCGTTAAGATAGGTGGCAAGTATATCAACTGCCCGATCGTCCCCCGATTCTGCCATGCCGTTGAAAATACCGCGCTGCACGGAATGATTCAATGATGGGCGATCAATCAACTTCTCTAAGTGATCAACGCTGCCTGCACTGCGGGTTTTACCCAGTGAATGCGCCGCCGCGCTTTCGACCCGGTAGCTGCTATCGCCACGTTCCAGCAGAGCTTTCAGCGCTTGTGCGGAACGCTCCGCAAGCTCTGCTTGTTGCGGTACCTGGAACTTCCCCAGCGTCTCGGCGATGGTGGTGCGCACGCGGGAAAACTCCGGGCTGGTGAGTTCTTGCAGTCCCTCTAACAGGATAGATTGCGCTCGTTCGCTGCCGATGACGCCCAGCGCCTCGGCTGCTGCCACGCGCACGCCCCAGAACGTGTCATTGAACACGGCCATCTTCAGGGCCTCGATGCTCTCATCACTACCATCTTCGCCTAATGCCTCGGCTGCCTCAATGCGACCCAGCACATCTGGATCGTGGGCAAACTGGTAGCGCATCATCTTTGTGGAGCGCTCGAATTTAAGCGTTTTAAGCAGCCAGCCGTCCGGGTCGAAGCGCACCATCACAGGTTCTCGTTCCAGGGGGATGTAGAAGCTCTGCTCAACCTGTCCATCTTCGCCCGACATCACACGCATGGCTATTGTGCGTGTCTCTGTCGTGTGTTCATCTTTGGCGGCCTCATCCGAGGTTGGGACAGTGAAAGCCAGGTCAACCGGCGTGACAAAACAGGGAGTGAGATCATCGACCTGTTGCGTTTGCTTGATCCTTACCCTGGCCATGGAATGTTCACCATCCCATGAATAATTCACCTCAAACGCGGGATAGCCTCCCTGGTACACCCATTGCTGGAAGAACTGCGCCAGGCTGCGCCCGGTCACCTCCTCAAAAGTACGCTCCAGGTCTGCGGTGATCACCTCTCGCTCGCGATATCGTTCGAGATAGGCCTTGACGGCGCGTCTGAACGTCGCATCGCTGAGCTGGTGTCGCAGCATATGCAGGACCCAGGCGCCCTTATTATACATGTGCCCATCAAACAATTCAAAGCCGTCATTGTGATAGACATGGTAGACAATTGGACGGCGGTACTGCCCGTCTTCACCAAGGTAGCCTTTTTTGAGATTGAGCATCGACTGCTTAAAGTAGTCCGTGCCAAGATCGTGCTCGTTCCATAGTTCCTCGAAGTAGGTAGCAAAACCCTCGTTTAACCAGCCATTCGGCCAGTCTCGACAGGTCACCAGGTCGCCGAACCACTGGTGTGCCAGTTCGTGCGCTACAATTGGCACGTAATCGAAATCGAGAGCGGCGCGCTCATCGAGCAGGAGTGCAAAGCTGTGGGTAGTCGCGGTTGTATGCTCCATCGCGCCGGTATAAATCTCGACGACCGTTTGCGCATACTTGTCGTAGGGATAATCGACGCCGGTATAGTCCGCAAAAAAGCGCATCATCTCGGGAGTTTTGCCCATATAATAGCGCGCATCGTCTTTGCGATCAGGGCGAACATAATAGTTGACCGGTTTCCCGTTGTAGGAATCTTCGATGACCGCGAATTCGCCGACCACCAGCGAGATCAGGTACGCGGCATGAGGTATGTCATGTCGCCAGTGATGGGTTTTTGTCGCGCCATGGTCGGTAACGCTGATCAAGTTGCCATTGGCGATGGTCTGGAAATGTGCAGGGACAGTGACAATGATCTCGGTCGTAGCGCGATCATTGGGCGCGTCATGACAGGGGAACCAGTAGCTGTGGTAGCGCGGCTGCCCAAATGTCCAGGCCTGCACCGGGCGAGTCGGGTCCTCGGGCGCTGGCTTGATAAAATGCAGGCCAGTGCGCGGCTTCGCATGATACTCTACAGCAACGGTGAATTCTTCGCCATAGTGGTAAGGGCGATCAAGTGCCACAGTAAGCTTCTTGGCATCATTGCTGAAGGCTAACACTTGACCGCCTGTCAGCGTAACGCGCTCGACTTGCAGGTCGATTGCATCAAACGAGATGCTTTTGACCTCTTCATAAAGTGCAGAAAAGGTAGTGCTCACTGTGCCACTGACGGTTTCTTGCTCGAAGTCAAGCGTAATCACCAATTTGACGTGCTTGACGTCAGCAGGGCGATCGGGCGCATATTGCACGCGATCATCCGCAAGCTCAAATGAGCGAGCTTTGGGTATAGGAGCGTTTGTTTGTTCAAGCAAGAAAAGCAAACTATAGCGGTCATCGAGCATCATTGCTCGCGCGCGATTACATCCTTCCAAGAGATCCTCCTCTGAATGCTAATCAAGTACATTTTTGTACATCAGCTATTTGGATGAACAAGCTTTCATCAAAGATAAGGCGTACTTGTATCTTATCATAGTGGGGAACCACGGATGATTAGAATAACGCCAGGCGCTTTACTTACTTTATCGGGTTAAGAATAGCAAGTAACCCCGCTATCACTCCAGCCAGGATCACCACAGCAATCAGGACCGAATAGACGTCACGATGAATGCGCTGAAACATCAAATGCCTCCTTTCAGTTCCTAATACTCATTGTAATGTCTCTTGCTGATGCTTCGTTGAGTCTCCGCTGATGGTTACCTGAAGTATTTCTCTCAGAGGAAAAGAACATAGGCCTGGGTATGAGGTATCTACCAGGCCTATGTACGCAATCCAATCGCTGCCTTTAGGGCATGTTTGCTCGTCACGTCTGGCAACCGCTTGGAAAGTCTTACTGCGACGGCAAGGAAAATCATGCTTTCAAGATACAGTACCGATTCCAATACTATTGGTGAGGGTGGACCATGAAAGGCATTCCAGCTTCATAATGCCCCTGGGAGTAGCAAGCAAACTGAAAGCTCTGACCTGCAGCAGATGGGGCAAAGGTGTAATCAAACATCCTGGTCTCACCAGGGGCAACACTGTCGTACATGAAAAGCGATGCGTGGTGCATCTCATCCACCGACATATGCTCCATATCCATCCCCATTGGTTTCATCACGAATTGGTGAGCCACCTGTCCCGTATTCGTGACAACGAAGTGATAGGGCATTCCGGCAGTAAAGGTTGTCAGAGAAGAATCGACCTTGGTGTCAGAGAGTGTTACTTGCACTGTTTGAGATCCCGAAGGGGTTGTTTGACCCTGTTGAGAACCAGAAGTGGTTGCGCTGCTCCCACAGGCGGCCAGAACCAGCATGAACGTGACCAGGAAGAATCCTACAACGAAACGATATTTCACCATATACCTCCTTCATTCGTTCTGAAAGTGACCTACTCCCGAGTATCGCCCCCCATTATTGCGCATGCATGTCACGTATCACGCACAATACGTGTCTGTGATATCACTATCAACTCACAAAAGCTCATCTTATCCCTCTCTGTCCTCATTCGTTGTGAGAGCAATGTGACATAGTAAACATCGCTGTGATAGCTTTGTGAATTCGTTCCATTAGAATTCACTCATGAATAGGCTATAAGGACCGTACAGAATATCGAAAGGAGGAGAGCGATGATGCAGCGCATCCTGGTAATTGATGATGATCCCGCTGTAACCAGCCTTTTGAAACGCGGTCTGTCCTATGAAGGATTTGCTGTTGATACTGCCAAATCAGGAGTTGAAGGGCTTACTATCGCACGCGAGCGTCCCTCAGATCTGGTGATCCTCGACGTGATGATGCCTGGACTGGGCGGTTTTGAAGTGCTGCAGCGCCTGCGGGCTGCTGACGAGCACCTGCCAGTGCTTATGCTCACTGCCAGGGATGCCCCAGCCGACCAGGTGCAGGGTCTGGAGTCGGGTGCGGATGATTACGTGATCAAACCGTTTACTTTTGAAGTCTTGCTGGCTCGTGTGCATGCTCTGCTGAGGCGGCAACGGCTAGAGCATCCTCAAGTGTTGCGTTTTGCTGATCTGACCATGGATACCGGTAGCCATAAGGTCTACCGGGGCCAGCGTGAAGTCCCCCTCACGAGCCTCGAATTCAGGGTACTTCACGAGTTCCTCATCCATCCCCAGCAGGTGCTTTCGAAGGAGGTCCTGCTCGACCGGGTGTGGGGCTATGATTTTGATGAGAATGTGGTAGAGGTCTACGTCAAGCAACTGCGCCAGAAACTGGAAGCCGGGAGGGAGCCGCGCTTAATCCACACCATCCGGGGCACAGGCTATGTGCTGCGCCAGGAAGAGAGTTGACTCGTGTCGATCCGCCTGCGCCTGGCATTGTACTATGGGGCGCTTTTTGCCGTGATTCTGCTGCTTGTCATGCTGCTGGGTTATGCCATCCACGCCCGAGGGCAATACGATGATCTCGACCGCACCCTGATGGTGAGCGCTGGTCATGCGGCTGCCGAAGCTTCTATTTCTCCTACTGGGCCTCACCTCGTCCAGGGAAGAGGTGACCTTGAGATTGCTCTCCGGCTCTATGACGCCAATGGTGCTTTGCAGGATAGCACGCTTGGCACTGAGGCTCTCCCACGCATCGACCCGCGAGCAGTACTGTGGGCACCAGCCGGTCCAGCTTACGACGCGCTTGTCCAACTCATACCGCCATTCATGTCGTCACCTGTGACTCCTGATCCCGGTGGCGCTTTTGGTCTCCTGATGACACCACAACAACGCTGGCGGGTGTATGTTCTCCCCATGCACCAGGGAGGGATCGTGAGGTACGTCGAGGCGCTGACTCCACTTGGACGACTGGATGCCTCGATTCAGGCATTTCGGATCATATTACCCGTGCTGTGATTGACGAGCGTCGCAGTAGCACTCTTCGGGAGTTGGGCAATTGCTGGTAGAGCCTTGCGGCCAGTTGCCAGGATGACCCAGACAGCGCAAACGATTATCACCAGGATGAACTCGGTCGGCTGGCAAAGACATTCAACGAGATGCTGGAGAGCATCGAAGCGGCCTACAGTGCTCAGCAGCGCTTCGTCTCGGATGCCTCACACGAGCTGCGTGCCCCGCTCACGGCGATCCAGGGCAACCTGGAACTGCTCCGCCGACACAGGAGCATGCCCGAGGCTGAGCGCGAAGAGGCGCTGGCCGAAGTGACGCGAGAAGCCAACCGCCTGAGCCGCCTGGTGGCTGACCTGCTGGCACTTGCCCGGGCTGATGCTGGCGTGCCTCTGAAGCATCGCCTGCTTGATCTTGATGAGGTGATGCTCGATGCATACCGTGAAGCACGCCAACTTTCCCAGGGGCAGACACTCACCTTAGACCCGTTTGAAACCATCCAGGTCATCGGCGATGAAGATCGGCTCAAGCAACTGGTGTTGATCCTGCTTGACAATGCGCTCAAGTATACCCCTGCCAATGGACACGTCACACTCGGCTTACAGCGTCAGGAGACGGGGAGCAAGATCACCGTCCGCGATACAGGGGTCGGCATTTCGCCAGAGGATCTGCCACACGTCTTCGAACGATTCTATCGCGCCGACCCTGCCCGTGGTCGTGACCCCGGTGGAACGGGTCTGGGACTGCCAATTGCACGCTGGATCGTCGAGCAACATGGAGGCAAGATCACGCTTGAGAGTCAATCGGGGCAGGGTACGACCGCAACGGTGTACCTGCCTCTTCCCGGTGGGCCTTCTCTCACCCCTTTGTCCACTCCTCAGCAAACCCTCAGCCAGACCTCAGCCTGACTTCAGCAACGTCTGTCATGCTGTAAATAGGAAAGAAGGCAAAACAGGAAAGATGCCCTACGTGAATCCTGTTCTGTCGGTGAGAATCACTATCAGGATGGCCCTGCTGAAATAACAGAAGGAGAGCAAGATGAAGAACCAACGTATCACATTGCCCGTTTACAACTTGAGTTGTGGTGGAGGAGGGGTACTCATTATCGAGCGTGCCCTGGCCCGGACGCCAGGAGTGGTGTATGTTTACGTCAATCCTGCAACCGAGATGGCATATATCGAGTATGATCCTGCACTGACAGATCCCAATCGCCTTGTGAAAGTAGTTGAACATGCTGGCTTCCGCGCCGGCGTACCGAGCTTGCGGTGAGGTAGGCAGCGGAGGAAGGAGTTGGAAGATGGAGCATACCATGGATATTCAGATCATATTGAGCTTGGTAGCGCAGATGAGGCAGTTTCACCTGCGAGATCACTGGACGCGCCAGCAATTGGAGGCGCACCAGGCAGGCGCTTTGCGCAGCCTGCGTGAGTACACCTACACGCATTCACCTTTCTACCAGCAGTTCCACCATGGGCTGACCGCCGCTCCGCTCCATGAGCTTCCGGTGCTCACGAAAGCGATGATGATGGAACACTTCGACGAACTGGTCACGGATCGCGCTATCAGGCTGGAGGAGGCGAAGGTGCACATGCAGAACCTTACGGGGGATGAGCGCTTTCTCGGGCTCTACTGGGTCAACGCCACCTCTGGGAGCAGTGGCCACCCGGGACTATTCCTCTTCAACCGTGACGAGTGGACGACCGTGATCGCTTCGTTTGCCCGCGCACGCGAATGGGGAGGCATCAAAGTAGACCTGGCACGCCGCGTCAAAACGGCCACGGTCGCTTCGACCTCCCCCTATCATATGTCAGCGCGAGTCAATGCGACGGTACATAGCTGGTGGATGCCGGAAATACGTATAGCAGCAAGTGATCCAGTAGAAGCCATCATAGAGCGTCTCAATGCCTGGCAACCGGAGATGCTGATTGCCTATGCCTCCATGGCACGCATCCTCGCAGATGAGCAACTCGCGGGACATCTCCAGATCAGGCCACGTGCCGTGTTCACCAGTTCTGAAGTGCTGACAGAGGAAACAGGGCGACGCATCGTGCAGGCCTGGGGTGAGCGGCTCTTCAACCAGTATGCTGCCACCGAAAGCGGCAGCCTTGCCGCCGAGTGCGACCACCACCGCGGGATGCATCTCATGGAAGATCTTGTGATCGTCGAGGTCGTAGACCAGAACAACCGCCCGGTGCCACCGGGAGTCTACGGTGACAAACTCCTCATCACTGTCCTCTTCAACCGCACGCAGCCACTGATCCGCTACGAATTGAGTGACAGTGTGCGCCTGGCGACCAATCCCTGCCCTTCTGGGCACCCCTTCGCGCTGATCGACGACATTCAAGGGCGTGTGGAGGATGTCCTGTCCTTTCCTGGCGTTGCTGGCGGAGTGATGAATGTGCATCCGCTGGTCTTCGGTCGTATCATGGATACACTCCCTGTCAGTGGTTGGCAGGTGGTACAGGAGACGGGTGGCTTGCGCGTGCTGCTGAGCAGCGTGCGTGGCGAGTTTGAAGATGAGATGCTCGCAGATACTTTGCGGCAGGTGCTCTCTGAGCAAGGGGCAATCGTCCCGCACGTGGAGGTGCAACGGGTGGAAAGCATCCCAAAAACCGTAGCGGGTAAGGCTCCCTTGATCAAGTCCAACCTGTCTCAAGCGGAAATATCGCCAGGCGCGCGAACATTTGGGTCAACATGTTAAACATCTATCATTCATCAAAAGTAAAGCACATATCATAAGATGTTGGCACACAAGAAAGGTACGAATGAGCACATACTACAGGGGAAGGCGCGCGCAGCATTACAACACGCGCTGGCATACATACACTGCAAGGACGCTTGAGGAAACATTGGAAATGATTGATATGAGCGCTCTCCGTAGTATTCAAAAGCGACTCGGACGCTGTCCACGTGTGCTTGACGTCGCTTGTGGGACAGGTATCTTACTGCAACGGTTGCTTGCTCAGTTGCCTGACGTAGAGGCGTATGGAGTGGATGCGAGCGAAGATATGCTTGCACAGGCACAGATTGCCTTGAATGACGTGCCGAACGTCCATTTGGAACGCGTGAAAATC
>WNGG01003066.1_pt1 | contig 18887 bp, 14 predicted proteins | sample 5400661 | NCBI WGS metagenome assembly WNGG01 (sample SAMN13153372, study PRJNA577476) | soil metagenome | isolation source: 100 cm soil or saprolite under Garry oak tree replicate 1 | place: USA:California | collected 2016-06-15
CAGTCTATCGCGCAAACTTCCACCCGTCAGATAGGGCATCACCAGGTATGCCAGCCCATCCTGTTCCCCATAATCATAAATGGGTATGATATTGACATGCTCAAGTTTAGCGATGACATCAGCCTCGCGCCGGAAACGAGTAAGAAACTCACGATAGATTTCAGGGTTCATCAAAGCATTTGGTAACAGTACCTTGACGGCCACATAACGTGCGAGGCGTGTCTGTTGCGCAAGGTAGACAACACCCATACCTCCCTGTCCAATGGGCTTCTCAAGCCTGCAAGTTCCCAACATTTTCCCAATGAGGTTGTTACTGCTGTTCATGATCCTTTTCCTGGAAATGCGATGCTTTTTGAGTGAGTTGATTCCCCTTCATATTGTACATGAGGTAGGGGGTATTGCAAAGTTCTTATTTCACAATTGTCGGAGGCTGTGGAATTTCCAGGTTTCACCAGGAATCGGAGGTCGGAAAGACAGGAAGAAAACCCTTGACACTCACATTAATGTCATAGTTTATACTTAGAGCAACCACTCAGGAAAGGAGATGTACTCATGCGAATTGGTGAATTGTCCAGCAGAACAGGAGTCAGTGTGCGCTCCTTACGCTACTATGAGCAGAAGCAGCTCCTCTGTTCGCGTCGGCTTGCAAACGGGTATCGTGACCTCAACGAGGAATCTATTGAGCGGGTGAAGGCCATCCAGATGTATCTCGGTCTTGGTCTGACCACCGACCAGATTGAGGAGATTCTCCAATGTAGTGAGACTTCTCCCCTCCCACACCCCTTGCCTGTCTGTGAAGAGGCGCTGCTGGAACTCTACCAGGACAAGCTCCAGGAGGTCGAACACCAGGTTGCAGTCCTGATAGTGCTCCGAGATCGTCTCAAAGAGCGCGTCGCTTGTCTAGAAAGGCAACTGCAAGGGTCTGCATCCTTGGGGTGAAAGACGAGGAAATGGTGTAGGGGCGCAATTATGGATTTTGACAAAAGAGTCGGAGACCCAGGGCGCGATAAATCGGGCCCCTACTGGCCGATAAATCGGCCCCTACGGTATTGCTGGAGTATTTTGTTAATCAACATAATTGCGCCCCTACACTTCACCTTAAAGGAATGGAGAGGCAAGTATGAACGATGGTCATCCACCTCAGCAGGGTATCCATACCTCGACACTGCGCCGCGTGGGGCGCATCTTTCTTCCCTACTGGCGCCCTTGTGTCCTGATTGTAGTAACGATCATCGTGATGACCGTGCTGGTCTCGATCAATCCACTTGTCAGCGGGTTGATCATCGATCATGCCTTTGCACAGAAGGACCTGCCCCTCCTGACTGCGCTCGTGCTCGTGCTGATCGCCACGGATAGTGTGTACTGGCTAATCAACCTCGCTCAGGGCTATCTCAGTGCCAACGTTGGCCAGCGGATAATGCGGGACCTCCGCTTGAGTCTGTATACCCACCTGCAGATCCTGTCTCTACGCTTCTATACCACAACACGTACTGGTGAGATCCTCTCACGTCTCTCCAATGATGTGAATGGGGTGGAGGCCGTTGTAACTGACACCCTTAGCAACATACTCCGAAATGTGGTGATGGTACTCGTTACGCTGGTGATCCTGCTTCAACTGAATGCCCTGCTCACCCTGCTCTTCCTCTGTCTGCTCCCTCTCTTTATCTTCCTCACCCTTCGACGAGGAAAGATCAGCCGGGTGGTGAGCACTCAACGACAGCAGGCTATGGCCGATGTTTCGGTGCTGCTGGAAGAGACCTTGAATGTGAGCGGGGCCTTGCTGGTCAAGAGCTTTGGCCACCAGTCGACCACGATCAAACGCTTCGCTGCAACGAATGAACAGTTGCTCGCCGTCCAGATGCGCCAGGTCATGTTTGGACGGCGTTGGTCTTCCATCATGCACATCTTCTATGCACTCTTGCCCGCCATGGTCTACTATGTCGGCGGACGCCAGGTGCTGGGAGGAACTCTCAGTCTTGGCGGCCTGGTGGCCTATACCATGCTGCAATACCGTTTGTTCACACCTGTAGGTGAATTGCTCAATGTGCATGTGACACTCCAGGAAGCACTGGCCTTATTTGATCGCATTTTTGAGTACCTGGATCTCCCGGTCGAGCTCACCGATCGTCCGAATGCCATCCCTCTGGAGGCGGTCATGGGGCGCATTCGCTTCCGTTCGGTGAGCTTTCGCTATCGACCAGAGCGGCCAACGCTACAGGATGTCGATTTCGAGGTGCAGCCGGGACAGCTGGTTGCCCTGGTGGGGCCGAGTGGAGCTGGCAAGACGACGATCACGTACCTGCTGGCGCGGCTCTATGATGTTGAGCAGGGAGCGGTGGAAATCGATGGCCGTGATGTGCGGGATGTGACCATGGAAAGCCTGGGGCGTCACATTGGCATAGTAACTCAGGAGACCTACCTGCATAATACCACCGTATGCGAGAACATCACCTATGGGAGACCAGATGCCACCAGGGAAGAGATGATTGCCGCTGCGACCGCCGCTCACATCCATCAGAGGATTCTGGAGCTCCCTGACGGCTATGAGACGATCGTTGGGGCGCGTGGTCATCTCCTCTCCGGTGGCGAGAAGCAACGCATTGCCATCGCTCGCGTCCTGCTCAAGAATCCCCGTATCCTCATCCTGGATGAGGCAACCAGCTCTCTGGACACGAAGTCTGAGCGCCTGATCCAGGCAGCTCTTGAGCCCCTGATGGCTGGCCGGACCACCCTGGCTATCGCTCATCGTCTCTCAACCATCCTGGCTGCCGATCAGATCCTGGTTATCGATGCCGGGCGCATCGTCGAGCGTGGCACCCACGCGATGCTCCTACAACGTGGAGGTCTCTACGCTCGTTTGTACTATGAGCAATTCACAGGAGGAAGGTAGAGCCCTGTCATGCTGAGCGAAGCGAAGGATCAGCAGACAGATGCTTCGCTTCGCTCAGCATGACAGAGCTTGAGCGCAAGGGGGCAAAATAACTTACGAAGTTCAGCCAATTACCTGGACGGTTACATTGAGAATCTTCCAGGTGCCGTTCTCCTGTCCGACAGTATAGGTAACCCGGTAGACATGCTTCACTGTTCCTCCGGATGCATCGTTCTCTGTCGCATGGTCGGTGACCACTATCCTGAATGTGCCATTTGAGAGTGGCATTACACTATCGATAGTGATCTCCGAGGACTCGGTATTTTCGTAGCTGCTAGCAAGCGAGTCGTAAGGGTTGGCTCTCTGATAGTCAGCTCCCAGCAGATTGTAGGCTGCGTGATAGTTTCTCTGGTTCCAGTCGTCATAGTACTGCTGCACCACTTTTTGAGCTTGCTGGGTCGGTGTAGGAGTGGCAGTCGGAGTAGGGGCCGGTGACTGGATGATTGGAGGCGGTGATGGAGGTGCTGTCAATCTATTCAAGAGAGTAGTAACTACTGTACTGGCGCAAATGAAGGTGGGAAGGAATATGGCCAGGAGTATAAGCCAAAAGAGTCCAGAACGCCATGGTCTACGACTTGCCAGGTAAACAGCTCTCAGACCGCTTCGCCCGATCCGCTGTTCGAACCGGTAGTTCCCCTGCTTTCTTTCACCAAGGCTGTCATTGTCAATTGCGATATGTTTGCACGCCTTTGTGCCGCTCATATCTGATGCTCTCCTATCTATAAATAGAGACGTGAGGAGAGCACATCTTTAAAATTGCTATCTTGTTGTTCTTCCCATCCTCATCTTGCTATGAGACCCCAAAGAGCAATAGGGTTCAAATAAGGCGAATTGCAGGCTCAAAACCATCCCCTTGTCGCAAGTGCATGAGCGTGCTATGCTTCCTGGAGAGGGATATTTCAATTGATGGTACAAACGAGCAAATTCTTTTCATCAGGAGGTGAAATATGGAAATGCAGCCACGACTGGAATATGGCAAAATCGTTCACGGTATCGGTAAAGCCATGAGTGGCCTGGACCAATTGGTGCGCTCATCCAATCTTGCCACTCAGGAGCCTTTGCTCATTGAACTCGTCAAAATTCGTGCGTCCCAGATCAACGGGTGTGCAAATTGAATTAATATACATACCAAAGCTGCGCGGTCGCGTGGCGAAACCGAACAACGTATTTACGAACTCGTTGCCTGGCGCGAAGCTCCATTCTATACAGAACGGGAGCGGGCAGCTCTGGCCTGGGCGGAGGCCGTGACCCTGGTTTCCGTTGAGCATGTGCCGGACGGGGTGTATGCAGAAATACGCCAGCACTTTACCGATGAGGAACTGATCTACCTGACGCTGGCCCTTGTTTCCATCAACGGCTGGAACCGCCTGGCGATCAGCTTTCGCACGGTTCCCCAATAGCAACCAAAGCTTTATTCTGGCGGCTCCGTATGTATCACCACCGACTCCAGATGAGGATAAGCCTGTCGCAGTGCCCTCTGAATCTCCTCTGCCCAGATATGCACCTGGCTCAGAGGAGCATGAGCATCAAAAATAGTGTGTAATACCAGGTCTAACTCTTCCTGTTGCTTTCCCGTCCGTTCCTTGCGTGCTGATACTGGTGAACTTGGACGATAGAGATGCACATCATGAGCACTCCCGGCACCAGCAATCTCATCAGCAATACGCCGGATATGGGCTACCATTTCAGGATATTGCTGCGTCACATCTTGACGGCGGACGACGGTTCCATTGGGTGCTTCCAGGTGTGTAGTCACGCGCCGTAGTCGGTGGTTACTCTGGAGCACAGCCTGCTCCAGGCGTGTCGCGATGTTGTGGGCTTCGTCCAGTTCCATATCGCCCTGCACTTCAAGGTCGAAATCTGCTTCCAGCTTCCCACTGACCTCGCGGACATGGATATCGTGCGCATGCACCCCTTGTGACTCTGCCAGATAGTGAATCTGGTCAACTACGGTCTCGCTTGGAGAAGCTGTCGGCTCGACGTGTACTACTACATCGATTTCTGCCTGGGGCGAGACCTCGTGTACCCCCTCGATTGCGGCTGCTTCCACACGTTCGCTGACTTCATGAATTTGCTCAAAGGTGTGAGTACGAGGGGCCGCAATCACAACATCAGCGAAAAACTTGTTCCCTGCCCGTCGCATACGCACGCGGCGTACCTCAGTGACCCCTTCAACCTGCTCGATGTGTTCCTGCACACGTGCTACCAGGGTTTCTGGAGCACGATCAAGCAGCGCATTAATCGTTTCCCTTGCCAACCGCAGGCTGACCCAGATGACAGTGCCAGAGACACCAAGGGCCGCCACTGCATCGGCCTGTGCCAGCCAGTCTGGCAGACGAAAACTTTCTGTCAGGCGTACCACCAGCAGGCCAGCAATAACGATAGAGGAACTCCAGATATCCGTGCTGAAGTGGAGTGCATCGGCCTCCAACGCCTGGCTCCCCAGTCTACGGGCAACCCGCAGCAGAGCGCGTGAGCGGGTAAAATCCACGATGATAGAGATCACCATTACGACAAAGGCCCAGATGGTGGGATCAACATGTCCCTCATGGAAGAGCAGGCGACGAATAGCCTCATAAATCACCCAGACCGCAGTGAGCAGGAGCAGACCGGCTTCAATGAAAGCAGAGAGATTTTCGACCTTCCCATGTCCGTAAGGGTGAGTGGCATCAGCCGGGCGGTCGGCTACACGCACGGCAAAGAAGGTCAGCAGCGCTGCTACCAGGTCTAAGCCAGAGTGGGCAGCCTCTGCAAGAATCCCCAGACTACCGGTCAGCAAACCTACGATGAGCTTCATACTGGTGAGGCCGATAGCCGCCAGCACTGATGAGAGTGCCACCACAGTTTTTTCGCGATGTGCATCTTGTGCGTGGACCATCATGCCACCCTGTAATGACTCACGAAGAGTATAATGTTGACTGCAAGTAACGGTAAGGAAACCACGTTAAAACATTGATCGAAGCGTTGGCGTTTACCCCAGATTGCCAGGATAACTGCAATAGGGAAAATAACCATCAGGTAGCGTGGCTGTGAGTTCAAAGGCTCTGCAATCGCTAAGGGAAAACTGAGTGAGAAGAGTGCCAGAGCCAGGGCAAAGAGGCGGTAGTGCAACGGTATCAATTTCCAGCCCAGAATCAATGCCGCCAGAGGAATGAGCGTAAAGCTAATGTCCAGGAAATTTTCCTGTGCAGTCCACGAAAAGATCGGGTGGGTGAAGAAACCCCGAAATGCAGTGAAATAGGTATTCCAGATGAAATCAAAATGACGATTCCAGACGGTTGCCTCCTGATGACTGAGAATCAGGGGGCTGCCTTTCGTATAGCCCAGGTAGAGCAGGTATACGGCGATGCCAGCAGGGATGAGTAGAATGGGAAGGAATGCATTCACCTTTTGTAACCAGCTATGTTGTGGGCGTTCTTCTGGCGTCCAGAAGCGTTGAATATACACGACGAAAAAGGGGATAGCCAGCACGATGCCAGAGGAGCGGGTCAGCGCTGCTAAGAAGCCCAGGAATCCTGCCAGCCACCAGTCCAGTGCTTTCCCGCGACGGAGCAGCAGGAAGATCGCTACACAGAGCAGAACGAACAGCGATTCGGTATAACCAGCGAAGAAGAACAGAGCATAGGGAGAGAATGCAAAATAGAACAAGGCTCGCCTGGCTACGGTTGGCTCGAAGTCTTCAGAGAGCAGAGAATAGAGCAAGACCAATGCAAAATAGAAGAAGATATTCGAGAGAAGTAAGCCTGCTATATAGTAGGCGAAAGGGAAAGAGCCTCCCAGCAGGAGACCCCCAAAGTGTTCGATTAATGGCCAGAGTGGGAAGAACGCTACATCAGATGGCAAACTGTACCCCTGGTGAGCGATCCGCACATAGGCTGCCGCGTCCCAATGATACCATGCCAGCAAGCAGGATTTGAAGCCTCTGGCGCAACCCGGTGGTGCTGCCTGCCCTGCCTGTGGTAATACACTGACAGTAATATAGGTAACAATCAGTATGATGAGACGGCTAAGCCCGAATACCCATGCTGCCTCTTTCCATGCTGTTCTCAGTCCTTGCATATACAATTACTCTCGTTTCCTTCAGATTGGGGTCGTAACATGAGATGATATCCGATGAGGCGAAGCCTCATCGGATATCATCTCATGTTACAGTTTCCCTAGAACCACCTCGACGGTATAGCCTTCCAGCTTCTTCAGGGAGGTAGGTGAGACCTTCTCGCGATACACCTCGTTGAGCGCTGGTGCCTCTTGTTCATTGGTGCCGATGAACAGTGTATCAGCAAGTGTCTCAGACCGCAACGTCTCTTGATAGGAACGGAGTATCGTAGCTAATTCTTCCTGCTCAGTGAACAGGGCCAGCTGGATATGATCTTCGATGTTGAAGCCAGCCCTCTTGCGCATATCCTGGACATAGTGCGTCAGATCACGAACCAGGCCCTCTTCCCGCAGTTTGGGGGTGATCGTCGTTTCAAGAGCGACGATGTACCCTCGCTCCTCAGCTGTCACAAAGCCAGGGCGGGCTGTCGCCGCTACCAGGACCTCTTCTGGCGTGAGTGTGAGCTGCTGGCCATCGATTGTAAAGCTGAGCGAGCCTGTCTCATTGAGCAGTTTGGCTGCCTCACGAACGCCGCGAGGATCAAGTGCCCGGAATGCTGTCAGGATTTTCTGCACCAGTGGGCCGTACTTCGGACCCAGTACTTTCGCCTGCGGCTTCAGTGTATAATCCAGCATCTCGCTCTCATCACTGAGCAATTCCAGGTTCTTGATATTTAACTCCTCAAGCACCTGGCCCTTGAGGCGCAGCAGAGCTTCTTCCTCCGTTGAGTTGGGTACATGAACGTAGAGTGCGTTCAATGGCTGGCGTACCTTGATCTGCGCTTTCTCACGAGCGGCGCGGCCCAGGCCAACGACGCGCATCACAAGGTGCGTTTCCCGCGTCAGCTGCTCATCGATCAGTGCCTCGTTCACCTGCGGCCAATCGGAGAGATGCACACTGACCGGTGCCTTCTCATCGACGCTGCGCACAAGGTTCTGATACAACTCCTCCGTCGTGAAGGGTATAAACGGAGCCAGCAAGGTAACGAGCGTTGTCAAACACTCGTAGAGCGTGAGATATGCCCCCACCTTGTCGTTGTCTAGCTCAGACTTCCAGATGCGCTCACGACTGCGCCGCAGGTACCAATTCGACAGATCCTCCAGGAAGTCCTGCATTGCTGTGGCTGGTTTTACGCTGTCGTACTCATCCAGTCCCTGTGTGACGTCCCGGGTGGTCTGCTGCAACTCTGAGAGGATCCAGCGATCCAGGTCGCTCCGTTCCGTCACCGGCAACCGGTGCTTGGTTGGATCAAAGCTATCGATATTGGCGTAAGTGACAAAGAACCAGTAGACATTCCAGAGCTTATCGAACGTCCGGCGTACCAGCATCCACTTCTCATTCAGTCGAACGGGCATTCCCGTCTCTGCCGCCTTCTTCATATCCTCTTCGCTGGGGATACGCGGGAAGATCAGGTTCTGCTCCGGGATATGGTTGGCAAAGAGCCAGCGCATCGTATCGGAGCCGATGGTCTCGGCAGCATCATCGAAGACAACCAGGTTCCCCTTCGTCTTGTGCATAGGTGTCCCATCTGCACCAAGCAGCGTGGCGTAGCCGAAAAGTGTCTTGAACGGCGCAGTATTCTCTATTACGGTGCTCATGACCAGCAGCGAATAGAACCAGTTTTTGAACTGGCCTGGGAAGGACTCAGTCACAAAGTCGGCAGGGAACCATTGCCGCCAGTACTCGCGATTGGTACGATAGTGCAGCGTTGAGAAGGGCACAATGCCTGCGTCGAGCCAGGGGTTACCGACATCTTTGATGCGCGAAACCTCCGCCCCGCACTTCTGACAGCGAATCTTCACTGCATCCACCCACGGACGGTGTGGCGTATGACCCTCGAAATCTTCCCAGCCAGCAACGGCACGTTCCTTCAGTTCTTGTTCGCTGCCGATGACCTCAAAGGTACCGCATTGTGGGCAGTCGTAGATGGGTAGCGCCAGTCCCCAATAGCGGTTTTTCTTGGAGATCATCCAGTCGTCCATGTTCCGCAGCCAGTCGAGTTCACGCTCCAGGCCAAATTCCGGGATCCAGGTGATCTGGTTCACGATATCCATGATCTCATAACGGAGCGTTTGCATGGAGATGAACCATTCATCCACCAGTCGGAAGATCAGTTCAGTTTTACAACGCCAGCAAACGGGATAGCGGTGCCTGTAGTTCTGTGTGCGGTAGAGCAGACCCTTCTCTGCCAGGTTCTCTGCGATCTCCTGTCCCAGCTCGGCAGCGCGTTTCCCGGTCAGCCAGTCGTATCCATCCATGTAGACGCCGAACTCGTCTACCGGCGCAATCACTGCCAGGTTAAACTCTTTCGAGAGCGCGAAGTCCTCACGCCCACAGCCGGGGGCGATATGCACGATACCCGTACCCTCGGTAGCGCTGACCTCTGTCCAGGGGATAACTGTGTGCACCACTCCTTGTGCAACCGGGAGTTCGTCAAACGGGCCGCGATAGCGCCATCCCACCATCTCACTCCCTTTGAGTGACTCGACGACATGGTAGTCACCCTTGTCGTGCCCCTTGAGAGCTTTCAAAACGGGTAGCAGTTCCTCCGCCAGGTAGTAGAACTCACCATCCTGCTCTACCTTTACATAGGTTAAATCAGGATGGACGGCTGCCGCGACGTTAGCGGCCAGTGTCCAGGGTGTGGTTGTCCACACCAGCAGGTTTTCTTTGGGACGATCTACTAAGGGGAAGCGTACATACAGGCTGAGGTGGCTGGTTTCCTGGTAGCCCTCGGCTTCCATCTCCTGGTTAGAGATGCCGGTGGCGCAACGCGGACACCAGGGCATCACGTCAACCCCCTTGTAGAGCAGCCCCTTTTCGTAGCACTTCTTCAGGAATCCCCAGATGGTGTAGTTGTTCTCATCTGAGAGCGTATAGTAGTCGTTGCCCCAGTCCATCCAATAGCCCAGGCGAATCGACTGCTCGCTTATGCGCCTGGCGTAGGTGAAGACGTGTTCTTTGCAGTGCTGCACAAATTCCGCGACGCCAAATTCCTCAATATCAAGCTTGGTTGTAAACCCAAGTTCTTTCTCGACTACCACCTCGACCCATAATCCCTGGCAGTCAAACCCATTCTGGTAGCGTTGTTTATAGCCCTCCATGGTTTTATAGCGCTGATACAGGTCTTTGTACATTCGTCCCCAGGCGTGATGAACACCCATCGGGTTGTTCGCTGTGATCGGGCCATCCAGGAACGAGTACTGCTTGTCGCTATGTTCATTGCGCTGGAGGTACTGCTTGAGTACCCCTTGTTCGTCCCACCATTGTTGGATTGAGTGCTCCAGCGCAGGATAGTTCACCCTATCTGCCGGTGTGACCGGTTGGAATACACTTGACTTCACTGACACCATGTCCCTCCTCATTCAAACGAAAACTGTATGATACCCTATTTATCGCGGTGCGTAGGGGCCAGATTATGGATGTTGACAAAAGAATCGGACAGTGACTGGCCGATCAATCGGCGGTGGGCTGCGAAGGATTGATACGCGCTCCGCAAGCTCCGCTCAGGCCCCTACGGTCTGGCCTGAGTATGTTGTCAATTTACATTATCGCGCCCCAGGTACCTTTAATCTTCCAGCCTGATTTCCAGGCGTTTGTTGATTTTGCCTTTGTTTTCCGTCTTCGTAATCTTAATTGTGCCAACTTCCTTGGTGTGGTGCACATGTGTTCCGCCGTCGGCCTGCAAATCCAGCCCTACAATTTCCACAATACGTACGTCTTCAATCTCAGGCGGCAGCAAGTTAATCTTGGTACGAATCAGATCCGGTATCGCAAACGCTTTCTCGCGTGGCAGCGTATAGACACGGATGGGATAGTCTGCCTCTACCGCCTCGTTGATTCTCTGCTCGATATAAGCGATACGTCCTTTATCCAGGTTCTCCATCGCAAAGTCCATACGCGCCCGGTCCGGATACATCTGACCGCCTGTTACCAGCACCCCGAACTCCTTCCAGATGACACCACAAAGAATATGCAGCGCAGTATGCGTCCTCATCATCTGATAGCGGAAATCCCAGTCAATCGTTGCCGTAACTTCCGCGCCTATGGCTGGTGGTGGGCAATCGAGTGTATGCCAGATGAGATCATCGCGCTTATTCATTGCAATGACGGTGCCCCATCTTTGCGTATCATCCCAGGTGATTATGCCTCGATCAGCCATCTGGCCACCGCCGCCTGGGAAAAAGACGGTGGCATCGAGTGCTATCTCATCCCCTTCAACGTCAACGACTTTTGCAGTGCATTCAAATGTGAAACTGTTTTCAAGATAGAGCAGTTTCGTTTTCATGAGGACGCCCCTTTCCGGCCTGTTCTAATTCCGAAGTCTCAAAAAAAATCCTCTCGCCCATCGTAGGGACGAGAGAACTTCCCGTGGTACCACCCTGATTACATGAGACTTCCAAACTCATCTGTAAAATCCGGGAGGTCTCATGTCACTCATTATCAACAACGCTCACCCATAAGCCTGGATGCAAAGCCCTTTCCTGTTTGTTTTATTGTATTAAAGGACCTTGATCTAGCCATGGGACCCTTCGTGGTAACGGGAAGGTTCCGTCCATGTCTACTCCATTGTTCGACTGGCGGCTCGGGAGTGATCTTCGGCACACTTCTTAATATCTGGTTCCACCGTACCCAGACTCTCTGGTACAAGAAAAGGTAGCCTACTCGCTCCGTCATTGCGTGTTCTCATATGTGCTCTGCTGAAGTCTAGCAAAGGTATAATAACACAGAAAATGATAGAATACAACCAGGTACAGATAGGTAAATAGGTGGATGAGCCTTAGATTGTTGCACCCGGCCTGGCACCCACAAGAGGTGCCACCATAGGCGCGAACTTTAGCCAGACCCCACCGCCACCCAGGGCGACCGCAAGGGTCGCCCCTACCAGAGCACGGATCAGCCCGCCAGGCCCGTGTATAGTAGGGGCGGGGCTTGCCCCCGCCCTGGAAATTCATCCTAAGTTCGCGCTTATGAGAGGTGCCACTACCATGGACGGGCCTGCCACAGCGTGGCATAGTAGTGGCACCTCTTGTGTGGCAGAGAAGCCTGGGGGGCTTCTAGCCAGGCTCTCCATGCAAAAACCAGGCACCCAGATAGGTGTGTATCATCATGAACGATCTACAAACATTCTACGGCCCAAACGCAGGCTATGTTCTTGAACTCTATGAACGCTATCAACAGAATCCGAACTCTGTTGATCCGGCAACGCGTGCCATTTTTGAGAAGTGGATACGAGAGAACAAGTTGCCAGAACTCGAAGAGCACGCCAAAGAAGATGGAGCAGCTCCGTACCAGGTCTCAAAGATTATTGCCGCCTCTGCTCTTGCCCATGCTATTCGTGATCGGGGGCACCTCGGGGCTCATCTTGACCCTTTAGGCAGTGAACCATTAGGTGACCCTGCGCTCTTGCCCGAAACTTATAGCCTCACTGATGATGACCTGGCCCAACTTCCTCCAGCTGTCGTTGGCGGACATTCTGCTGAAGAAGCACGAAACGCGCTTGAGGCTTTTGCAACTCTGCGGGCTATGTATTCTGGCACCATCAGTTATGAATTTAACCAGGTGAAAAGTCCCGTTGAGCGCGCATGGCTGCGTGATGCAGTAGGACTCCACTGGTATTCCCAGAAACCCACACCGGCTGCCAGCCGCAAATTGTTGGAGCGACTCACGCAGCTCGAGGTGTTTGAGCGTTACCTGCACCAGACCTTCCCCGGCCAGAAGCGCTTCTCCATTGAGGGAACAGATGTGCTTGTTCCGATGTTGGACGAACTCATCTCTGAATCCATCGAATCTGAGACCCGCGAAGTAATCATCGGCATGGCTCATCGTGGTCGCCTCAATGTGCTGGCACATGTCCTTGGGAAGCCCTATGCCGCCATCCTCTCTGAATTTGCACATGCGAAACACGAGGCCGGTGTTCCCCTGACCGATACCTTCGGCTTCGGCTGGACCGGCGATGTCAAGTATCATTTAGGCGCTGAACAGGTTCTGGGCGAGGGAGCCTCGGCCGAACTGAAAGTGATACTCGCTCCAAATCCCAGTCACCTCGAATTTGTCGATCCCGTGATTGATGGCATGGCGCGAGCCTCGCAAGAAACGCGGGATACCCCAGGGCAACCTCAGCAGGACGTAGACAGGGCCTTGCCCATTCTGATCCATGGCGATGCTGCCTTCCCAGGCGAGGGAATTGTGGCCGAAACCTTGAACCTCTGGAGCTTACGAGGCTACTGGGTTGGGGGTACCCTTCATATCATCCTGAATAACCAGCTTGGCTTTACGACAGAGCCAGAGGATACACGCTCTACCCACTTTGCCAGCGACCTGGCGAAGGGGTTTGAAATTCCGATTATCCATGTGAATGCCGACGATCCCGATGCAGCCCTGGCAGCCGTGCGTTTAGCCTATGCCTACCGCGACCGTTTCCATAAAGATGTCTTGGTCGAACTGGTCGGCTATCGTCGCTGGGGACATAACGAAGGTGATGAACCGGCATTCACCCAGCCACAGATGTACGAGGTCATACGTTCACATCCTACCGTACGAGAACTGTACGCCCGCAAGCTTGAGGAGGCGGGAGTTGTCTCGCGGGAAGCGGCGGACGCCATGGTGCGCAATGCATTCAAGGTTCTGGAGGAGGCCAAAAAGGAGGCTGATAGTGGTAGCAGTCTGAAAGAGTTTGAGCAGGAAGCACAGAATGGAGTCGATGGGTACTATGACGAAAACGAGGGGCCTGCCCCGGTCTCAAAGGAACAATTTATTACGTTCAATAATGAACTGCTGACCTGGCCTGAAGGCTTCTCTCCCAATCCCAAGCTGGCACGTCTGCTGCAACGTCATGCTGGCACGCTTGGACCTGAAGGAGGCATCGACTGGGGACAGGCCGAAGCCCTTGCTTTTGCCTCCATTCTTGCTGAAGGCACTCCCATCCGCCTCACGGGTCAGGATACCGAACGTGGAACTTTCAGCCATCGCCATGCCGTGCTTTACGACCAGCATACTGGGGAAACCTATATTCCGCTCCAGCATCTTTCTGAAGCCCGTGCCTCGTTTTCCATTTTCAACAGTCCTCTTTCTGAAGCAGGAGCACTCGGCTTTGAATACGGCTACAGCGTCCATGCTCCTGATGCACTTGTCCTGTGGGAGGCCCAGTTTGGCGATTTCGCCAATGCGGCCCAGGTCATAATTGACCAGTTCATCTCCTCGGCACGAGCAAAATGGCGGCAGCTATCTTCCCTGGTGCTGCTCCTGCCACATGGCTACGAGGGACAGGGACCCGAACACTCAAGTGCACGCCTGGAGCGCTACCTTCAACTGGCCGCCGAAGATAACTGGCGAGTAGCCAACTGCTCCACTGCTGCGCAGTACTTCCACTTGCTCAGGCTACAAGCATTTGACCTGAAACGCCATCCGCGGCCCCTGGTCATTATGACCCCGAAGAGTCTGCTTCGCCATCCATCCTCAGCAGCCCGACTTGAAGAACTGACCCAGGCTACATTCCAACCTGTTATCGATGATCAGAAGGCTCTCACTCATGCAAAGGACATTCGACGGGTGGTGCTCTGTACAGGTAAAATAGCCATAGATCTTTTGTCGCACGAAAGCCGCTCACAGGCTGAGGACGTGGCTATAGTGCGGGTAGAGATGCTCTATCCTTTCCAGGCAGAGGCTTTGAGTAGAGTACTTGCGAATTATCCAAATGCAGACGAGGTGGTCTGGGTGCAGGAGGAACCTCTCAATATGGGTGCCTGGAGCTATATGGCTCCCCGACTTTCCAGTATTGTAAGCCATGGAAAGGTGACAGTGATTGCCCGGCCAGAGCATGCCAGCCCCGCCACAGGCTTTTGGGACCTCTACGAGGCCGAGCAGCAGCAGATTATCGAGGGGGCGTTGCACTCATCAATAAAACAAAGTGGAGGCAGATATGGCCGTTGAGATTCGTGTCCCAACACTGGGGGAATCAGTGGTTGAAGCTGAGGTTGGTACCTGGCTCAAACACGAGGGCGACACTGTTCAGAGAGGTGACGCACTCGTAGAGCTGGAAACCGATAAAGTGAACGTCGAAGTACCCGCCGAACAGGAGGGGGTGCTGCAAAAAATTATCAAACACGAGGGCGAGACTGTTTCCGTCGGTGACGTTTTAGGTCTCATCGGCGAAGGTGCAGAGGTTGCGTCTCCACAAAAAAAGACAGAGGCGGAAGCCACTCCAGGCTCTCGCGCCCCACAAGAGGCGATCTCCTCTAGCATAGGAGCGACACCTCAGCAGGGAACAGAGTATCGACCAACTCCGACTTCTGGGACTCCCCTACCGACTGAAACACAGCCTGCGCAGGCAACAGGCGATGGACAGAGATCACCATCCCCTCTGGCTCGCCGCATAGCTGCCGAACACAACATTGACCTTTCCCAGATCAAGGTACAGAGTCCCCATGGTCGCGTGACCAAAGACGACGTGATTAGCTACCTGGAGCAACAATCACAGAGGGCTGCTGCTCCTGCACAACCAGTACAGCCAGTACAATCAGTACAATCAGCACAATCAGTACCTTCAGAGGTACCATCTGCACCTCCTCCACCAACTCAGGCTCCTGCACCGGCTCCAGTTGTATCAGCGCCTGCTCCAACAGCTGAGAGGCGTGAAGAACGCATTCGACTCTCGCGCCGTCGCCAGACCATAGCCCAGCGCCTCGTTGAAACTCAACATGCGGCAGCAATGCTCACCACTTTCAATGAGATCGATATGAGGGCCGTGATGGACATACGCAGCCGCCGCAAAGAATCTTTTAAAGAGCGCTACAATGTGTCGCTTGGCTTTATGTCGTTCTTTACGAAAGCCGTCGTTGCAGCGCTCAGAGCCTTCCCCCGCCTGAATGCCGAAATTCAGGGCAATGAAATGATCTTGAAATACTACTATGACATTGGCATTGCCGTCGGCGCAGAAGAGGGCCTGATTGTGCCGGTGGTGCGCGATGCCGATAAGAAGAGCTTTGCTGAAATCGAGCGTGAGATTGCCGATCTTGCAAAGCGTGCACGAGACAATACGCTCACCCTTGCCGACCTTCAAGGAGGAACCTTCACCATCACCAATGGTGGTGTGTTTGGCTCGCTACTCTCTACCCCGATTTTGAACGGCCCCCAGGTGGGTATCTTGGGCATGCACAAGATTGAACAACGACCGGTCGTCGTCAACGGGCAGATCGTCATTCGACCGATGATGTACGTGGCGCTCTCCTATGACCACCGCCTTGTGGATGGTCGGGAGGCCGTGCAGTTTCTGGTGAGGGTGAAGGAGTTGTTGGAGGATCCGGCGGCTCTGCTGTTGGAAGGATGAAGGAGTGAGTAGGATACTCGACATCGGCGGTCTGAACCTGTATAATCTAGGGGGAAAGAAACCGCCCTGTTCAGCGTTCATCTCTCATGAGCTAATGAACAGGGAAGGAGTTTCTACATGATCCAACCAATTGGCAGGAGAGAGGGGAGCCATCCGAATATGCAGCCAGACAATCCCTACGTACGTCAAGGGGGAAGTAACGACGACCTGAATTCGCTGGTCGGCAAATCGCTGGGCCAATTTCGCATCGTCGAGCGGATTGGTGCTGGTGGGATGGCGACCGTCTTCAAAGCCTACCAGCCGAACCTGGACCGCTATGTTGCGGTCAAAGTCTTGCCTCCCTTCCATGCGCGTGATGCCACATTTGTGAAGCGCTTTGTGCAGGAGGCTCGCTCCGTTGCAAAGCTACAGCATCCGAATATCGTGAAGATCCATGATTTCGGTGAGCAAGATAATATTACCTATATCGTCATGGAATATGTGGATGGAGGCACACTGAAAGATCGCCTGAGGAGACCAATTTCTGTTCCGGAGGCGGTGGACTATATGATTCAGGCGGCTCAGGGCCTGGATTGTGCTCACCGCAATGGCATCATTCACCGCGATGTCAAGCCTGCCAACATGTTGCTGCACAAAGATGGCTACCTCTTGCTCTCGGACTTTGGCATTGCCAAAATCCTGGAGGGAACGACGAACCTGACCCGCGTGGGAACAGGCATTGGCACACCACAATATATGTCACCGGAACAGGGAACAGGCCAGGCTGTCGATCGTCGCAGCGATATCTATTCGCTGGGCATCGTGCTGTTCCATTGCTTGACGGGGCGGGTCCCCTTTACTGCCGATAACCCGCTGTCCATCACAGTCAAACACTTGAATGAGCCGCTGCCGGTGGAAGCCTTGCGCATGGCAAATGTGCCGATGCCGATTGAGCAGGCGGTGGTCAAGATGACCGCGAAGGCACCGCAAGATCGCTACCAATCAACGGATGCATTGATTGATGCCCTGAGTAAGGCCATGGCGGATTCGCATCTTTCCATGCCTCGTCCGGGGAGCCGTTCAGTGATAGGCGCTCCAGCGCTGCCATTTCCACCACAACCACCAGACCAGCTCCCTCCTCCAGAAGTGACGCTGACCTGCTTCCGTTGTGGGGCAGCTAATCCGAGTATTCGCCTGTTCTGTACGACTTGTGGCTATGAACTGGCAGACTCGGAGGCCAGCAATGACCGCTATATGGGGCCGAACGGTCGTCCAATTTTGGCCCGGCTCTCTATTCAAAACGGACCAATGGTCGGGCGCTCGTATCGCTTCCACCAGGGAGTAACGACAATTGGACGGACAAATGGTAACGACCTGATTATCGCAGGCCGCACGGTTTCGCGTCGTCATGCACGGCTCTGGTTCGACAACGGGCGCTGGTTCTTAGAAGATTTGCAGAGCGCCAATGGCACGTTAGTCAACGGCCAGCGGATTTATCAGCCGGTGGCCTTGAATGATGGTGACGTTATCAATTTTGGTGACGAAATCGTGCGTTTTAGCATTATTTATTAGGAAGGATATCTCGGATGAGTTCCATCAATCCCGTGGTGCAGGTGGCACAACAATTTTTATTGGGAGGTGCAGTCAAGCAGAACCATGCCCTTGAGCATGCGACTATTGTGTTACTCAGTAAACGTTACCCCGATGTGCGTTTTGCAGGGGTCTCCTTCGCGGCTGGCTTTTTCGTCTTTGGCGATGTACCTACAGAGGCCATTCTTCCTGCCGCACAGGAGGGACTCACTTTGCTGCGTACAACGAAACCAGAACTGGCTATTCATGAGCGTTGTGGTACAAATCTAGCAGTTGCGGGGATGTTGACAGGTCTCTCGGCTGCTTTCGTAGCCAGGCTGCGCCGTCCCTATGGCACACTCAACAATGTAATTCTGGCATCGACCGCCGCCCTGATCCTGTCCCGCCCTCTTGGGATGACAGTGCAGCGTTACATCACTACCCAGACACCTAATGCATCGATGACCATTGAGAAGGTGACGCCGATGAAGGTGTTTGGCACACCAGCCCATTTCGTCAGTACAGACAATCCAGAAGCCTCAAAGTTGTTCTCGTGACAATGTACAAGAGAAAGGAAGGGAACGAGGCAGTTCAACAAAATGTAGTCAAACAGAGTAAAAACAGTGTTGTGTTGAAGACCTGGTTAGCTGACAAATTTAATGTCCCTTAAAAAGGCTGAGTTTACGCAGCAGCTGGAAGGTCAACGCCATGCCTCTTCAGTACATCGTTAGCATCCCAGAAAGGAAGTTGTCCTCTAACATACCATTGGCAAACTCCCCTTCTTTTGCCTTATAATCATGTCATGAGCAGGTCAGAAGAAATACTTATCAATGGAGCTGGGCCAACTGGTTTGTTGTTGGCAAGTCAGCTTGCCTTGCGTGATGTAGCCTTCCGCATTATTGATAAAAACGCAGACCATACCACCCAATCGAGAGCATTAGTTGTTCAAGCACGTTCACTAGAGATTTTTGACCAGATGGATATTG
>WNGG01004976.1_pt1 | contig 18886 bp, 16 predicted proteins | sample 5400661 | NCBI WGS metagenome assembly WNGG01 (sample SAMN13153372, study PRJNA577476) | soil metagenome | isolation source: 100 cm soil or saprolite under Garry oak tree replicate 1 | place: USA:California | collected 2016-06-15
CGCACGTGTTGCTGCCGTCCACCAGCCTGGCGCGCGACATCACGAACAGAGCCAAGTTTCCCGAAACCGCGGTGCCGCTGCTGATCGAGCGCCTGAAAGTGCTGGGCGCCGACCCGCGGCGCCTCGTCGCCAAGCTCGCCGGCGGCGCCAGCATGTTCAGCCAGCTCGTCACCCCGGGCACGATCCAGATGGGCGAGCGCAACGTACTGGCGGCGCGCAGCGCGCTGCGCGCCGCGGCCATCCCCATCGTACGCGAGTCGATCGGCGGCGAGCGCGGCCGCAGCGTCCGGTTTCACGTCAAAGATGGCCGAGTCGAGATCCGGTCGGTGGGCGCCAGTGAATCCGTCATCTGATCGCGCCTCCAAACCGACCGTCGTCATCGCGGACGACAGCGCGCTGATGCGGCGCGTGCTGGTCGACGTGCTGGGCGGCGGCGAAGCGGAGACGGGGGAGTTTCGCGTCGTCGCGACCGCGCGCGACGGGCTGGACGCGATCCGCAAGGTGCATCAATACAAGCCGAACGTCGTCACGCTCGATCTCGAGATGCCGCAGCTCGACGGCCTGGGCGCCATCGGCTACATCATGTCGGAATCGCCGCGGCCCATCGTCGTCGTCAGCGCGCACGCCGGTCCTGGTACCCAGTCGGCGATTCGGGCGCTGGAGCTTGGCGCCGTCGAAATCGTCGCCAAACCGCCGCCCGAGGTCTTCGGCCACCCGCGTGCCGCGCTCGAGTCGCTGGCACCGCAGCTCATCGCGGCGGTGCGCCGCGCGCTCGCCGCCGACGTCTCACACGTCAACGTCCTCGCGCGACCACCGGCGCCCGTCGTCCATCCGCCGGAGCTCGCGCTGCGCGGCCGCGCCGTGCTCGCCGTGGGCATCGCCGCGTCGACCGGCGGCCCGCGCGCGCTCGCCGACGTCGTACCGCGCCTGCCCACCGGCCGCGGCGCCGCCGTGCTCATCGTGCAACACATGCCGCCGAAGTTCACGCGCAGTCTCGCAGACCGACTCGACTCGATGAGCCCGTTGCGCGTCGTCGAGGCGGCCGACGGCGCGCCGATCGTCGCCGATACGGCATACGTGGCCCCGGGCGATTATCATATGCGGGTGCGTTCCGCTCCCGACGGCCCGGTGATCGCGCTCGACCAATCCGCCCCTCTCTGGGGCGTACGTCCGGCGGCTGATCCTTTATTCCGCTCCATCGCCGAGGTGTACGGCGCACGCGCGGTCGGCGTCGTGCTGACCGGCATGGGGCGCGATGGGGCGGGTGGGTTGCGCGCCATGCGAGACGCGGGGGCAGCCGGTCTCGCGCAGGATCGGGAAACGGCCGTCATTCCGGGCATGCCCGTCGCCGCGGTGCAGGCCGGCGGCGTCGATGCCGTGCTCCCGCTCGGCCAGATCGCCGATCGAATCGCTGCTGAGCTGATGCGGAAAGGATCGCGGCCGTGATTCGACACGCTAAAGCGTGCGCTCGGCGGCGCATTGTCCTTAAGGACAATGTTGTGCCGAGCCCACCCTTTAGGGTGGGAATGCCCAGATGAAAGGCTATTTGCTGGTTCGTTCCGACGGAAAATCCTACGGACTGCCGGTCGCCCGCGTGCTCGAGGTGGGTGATGCGACGGAAGTACTGCACATCCCGCGCAAGCTCGCGGCGGTGCGAGGTCTGACGCCGCTGCGCGGGCGCCTCGTTCCGCTCATCCATTTGGGAGCGTTTCTCACGGGAAGCGACACACCGCCGGCCGTTCCTGGAGCTGCGAGCGCTGTCCGGACCGTGGTCCTGGTGGAGCTCGGCGCCGGAGGCCGGCAGGTCGCATTCGAAGTCGATGACGCCGATGCGGTCGTGCGCGAGCAGCCGTTACCGGTGCCGCGGGGGCAGACGCTCCCCTGGGCCGCGGGGGTGGCGGAGCAGCAGGGTGGTCTCGTGCCGATTCTCGATTTGGACGCGCTGGGAGACCGGATCCCATGACGACGACCAGCGGCTTGGGTGGCGACGACGTTCAGCTGGTCACATTCAAGGTCGGCGGCCAGGACTTCGCGTTCAACATCTTTCAAGTCGAGCGCATTCTCCGCTACGAGGCGCCCGCGCCACTGCCCAAGGCGCCGGAGTTTCTCGAAGGCGTCCTCCAATATCAGGGCGTCGCGATCCCGCTCGTGGATTTGCGCAAGCGCCTCGGCGCCGCCGCGCCGCTGCGCGAGGATACGCGCACCGTCATTCTGGAGTTTGATGGCGGCAAGATCGGCATGATCGTCGACGCGGTCACGGAAGTGATGCAGGTGGCGGCGCAGGCGGTGACGCCGCCGCCCGGCATCGTGAAGGGGCTCGCGGCCGAATACATCTCCGGTCTGGTGGTACAGAATGGCCGCACCATTGTGGTCTTGAACACGAACAAGCTGCTCAACGCGAAGGAAAAAATGGCTTTGCAGGGAGCCACATGATGGCAGAAACACCGGTCGCGGCGCTGCGCCGCGAATACGATGCCATCGCCCGGCAGCTCGAAGGAGGTGGCCCGCCGGGAAACGCCGAGCGTGAAGCGGCGAAGCGCGAGATCATCGCGTTCTTCAAGAAGGTCGACGGGATGCTCGCAGAAATGACGCAGCTCAAGGACGACATCCGCCAGCTCGTCGATCGCTACAAGCAGCTGGCCGCCGACACGAAGCAGGCCGGCGCTCCGGAATTCACCGGACAGCGGCCGGTCCTCCATGCCGACCACATCGGCGCGACGACCTTCATCGAGAAGGGCTGGAGCCTCATCTCGCTCGGCGACCACGCCGGCGCGATTCAGGCGCTCACCAAGGCGCTGCAGCTCTCGCCCGGCGAGACGCAGGCCGAGTCACTGCTCGGCTGGGCGCAGATGCTGCACGAGGATTACGACGACGCGCTCGGCACGTTCCAGAAAGTGCTGATGAAGGAGCCGGCGAATTCCCTCGCGCGCATCAACGTCGGCTACATCTGCCTGAAGAAACGGATCTTCGGCGAAGCGATCGAGCACCTGTCGAAAGCGATCCGGTTGGACAACGACAAGAAGGCGACGCTGTACGCGCACTTCTATCTTGGCCTCGTGTATTTGCAGCGTGAGATGTTCGAGGACGCGGAGACATTCTTCGAGAAGACGATCAAGCTCGGTCCCAACCTGATCGAGGCCTATTACGAGCTCGGTCGCGCGCATTGGTTCGCCGGGGATCAGGCGAAAGCCAAGTCCACCTGGGAAGACGGGTTCAAGGCGAACAAGTTCAATCCCTGGGGCAAGAAGTGTCAGGAAATGCTCGAGCTTGTTGCCAAGGGCGAGGAGCCGCCGCGGGAATAGCGCTGCTTGCCCTGCTGCTGCAGGGTCCTACCGCGATCACCGTAGGTCGAGTGACCGCCATCGCATGGCCGAATCAGCAAACGTTGGCGGCTTCAATGGCGGAAGCGGCCGACCATGAGCGTGATTTCCCCGGCATCGGTTCGCTGCCCGATCGCCCGATTCGGATCATCCTCGCACCGACCCGCGAGAAGTATGACTCGCTGACACGCGGGCGTCTTCCACTCTGGAGCGAAGGCGCGGCGTTTCCCGAGGCGAGCACGATCGTGTTGTTGGCCGACCGGCCGTCCGGCCGTCCGGCCGCCCTTCGTCACGAGCTCGCGCATCTTGCGCTCCGCTGGCATGTCGGGCGGCACGTGCCGCTGTGGTTCGAGGAAGGGTACGCCGCGGTCGCGGCCCAGGAGTGGGACCGGCTCGATGCGCTCCGGCTCAACTGGCAGCTCGCGCGCGGGGTGCGCATGGACCTCGATGATGTCGATCGCGCCCTCCGGGGAGCCCGCGGTGATGCCGAAACCGGCTACGCGCTCGCCGCCACCGCCGTGCTGCTGCTCCAGCGGTGGGGCGGGGAACGGGGCCTCGCCCCTTTGCTCGCCAACCTGCCGCAGGCGGAGTCCTTTGACGCGGCGCTACGCGCGACCTACCACGTCACCGAAGGGGACTTCGAGCTGCGCTGGCAGCGCGACGTTGGCTCGCGCTACGGCTGGCTGTCCTGGATTGCGGCGATGGGCTTTTTCTGGCTGTCGATCGGCGCGCTCCTCGCGGCGCTGGTGATGCTCCGGCGCCGCCGCGACCAGCGCAAGCGCGCCGCCCTGGAAGCGGAACTGCTTGACGAGCTTGAGATTACCGAATAGACTCCAGCCGCTTATGCCAGACCAAACTCTTGCACGTTCGCGCCTGCGGTTCGGACCGAAGAACTACATCGTTCTCGGTGCGGCGCTCGTCTCGCTCGTCCTGGGTTACTGGCTGTTGTCGAGAGGATCGACGACGCTCGCGCCGGTGCTGCTCGTCCTGGGCTACTGTGTGTTGTTTCCGGTAGGCCTGGCGCTGTAGCGCCTCCGCTCCCCCAATGGCACGGGCGAATAGCTCAGCGGTTCAGAGCGCCTGCCTTACACGCAGGATGTCGGGGGTTCGAATCCCTCTTCGCCCACTGGTGTAGCAGCCCGTAACGGAGGAACGAACACGGTGAGAGCGTTTCCATTCGCGGTAGCTCTGACGATCGGCGTTGCGACCATCGCACCCGCGCAGCAACTGGCCGCGCCGCAGCAGCCGACCGAGAGACTGCTCATCCTGCCCTTCATGGCTTCGTCGGCCGACTCCGCCACGAGCATTGCATTGGCCGATGCGATACGCGATCGCGTCAATGCGCTCGTCAAGAGCAAAGTCATGGTGGTGCCCAAGGCGAAACTGTGTGAAGCGCTCAGCCAATCGGGATTCCCCTGCAACGGTCTGCTCGACGATCAACAGGCGAAGCAGCTCGCGCGTTTTCTCCAGGTGCATGCGTACGTCACCGGGACATTCGCGAAGAACGGCGCGAACTTGACGGCCGATGTCCAGATGATCGACATCGGCAGCTCCGGTATCTCCGGCCGCTTTACCGCGACGAACGGCAATCCTGGAACGGCGGAGGCGCTCGCCGAGACGATTGCGCAGAAGATCGCGACGACGGTGCGTGTGAGCGAGCAGGTCCGCATGTGCTACGATGACCGGCGGAAGGGGCAGTTCGCTCGCGCGCGTGCGGACGCCCAGAAGGCGTTGACCCTCGATCCCAACTCGACCTCCGCGTGGCTCTGCGTCGCTACGGTTTACGAAGCGCAACGAATGCCGGTGGACAGCATGATCGCGGCGAACGAGCGCGCGTTGAAGGGCGACTCGCTCAACGGCACCGCGCTCCAGAACCTGGCCCAGCTCTACCAGCAGAAGAACGACACGGCGAAGGCTATGGATGCGCTCGTCAAGCAGGTCCGTGGCGAGCCGCGCAACACGCAGCGGCGCCTCCAGGTCGCGCAATTGATGCGGCAGGCGAAGCAGTACGACGGCGCCATTGCGTTACTCAACGAGGGCTTGAAGGTCCAGCCCGGCGACGCGCAGCTGCTCGATATGAAGCTGACGATTTGCACCGAAGCGTCGAATTTCCGCTGCGCCCTGGACGTGTGGGTGGCGAAGTTCGAGCACGACAGCACGGTGCGCGGTGACACGGCGTTCTTGAAACCGGCGCTCGGCGCGGCGCAACAAGTCTCCGACACGCAGGTGCTGCTCAAATTCACGGAAGCCGCAGTCCGCTCTCACCCGAACAACGTCAGCTTCGTCAAGGCGCGTGCCGGGGCGTTCGAGCTGGCGGGGAAGACCGACTCGGCGCTCGTCTATTACAAGAAGGCGCTGGCAGTCGATCCCAAGGACGTGGCCACCAGTCTGCAGATCGGCAAGGCCATCGTCGACGCAGCGGTGTGGGATACCGCCGCCGCCAACCGAATTCCGAAAACCGATACGGCCGCGATGAATCGGCTGCGCGCGCCATTCGTTCAGAAAGTCGATTCCGCAAGGCCGTATTTGCGCCCGGGACTGACCGCGAGCGACTCCATGCAACGCCTCGCGGCGGACGTCATCATGCTGACCGCCGGCTCCAAACTCGCCCAGGCCGGCGCGTATCCCGCGGCGTACGCGTGGCTCGACTCGCTGCTCACGCTGGTCGCGCCGCGGAACGGGGCCGACACGCTTGGGCCCAAACAGCAGATCCGGATCAACGGCAGTTTCTGGTATGGCATTTCGTCCGTGCTGATCTTGAATGCACCCTACGGGGATGTGCAGCACGCCAAAGGTGGCGCTCGTTGCCCGACGGCGCGTTCGTTCTTCGACCGGCTCGCGCGGACCAAGTCGGCGTTGCAGCTAGGACGGCGGGTCTCCCCCGGATTCGCGGATCAGATGCTCGGATACGTCGCGCAATACGAAAAGACAAAGGTCTCGGTGCAGGGAGCATACAAGTGCAACCCGCCACTCTGATCGCCGTTGAATTGACCTGACCGCGGGTCTATATTCCGGCGCTCCGTAAGGGGCTTTGGGGCTGTAGCTCAGCTGGTTAGAGTGCCGGTCTGTCACACCGGAGGTCGCGGGTTCGAGCCCCGTCAGCCCCGCCTGAGAGCGTTCCCGACTTCCCCACCCCCGCCCCTGAATGGCGGGGGTTTTCTTATTATGGAGCGTGCCCACGGCAGCCTCCGACTCCCCATCGGTCCCGTATCACGTCCCGGTCCTCGGGGCGGCGGTGCGCGCGTGGGCGAGCGGCGGGACGCGCGCCGTCGATGCCACGCTCGGCGGCGGCGGCCACGCCGCGATTTTGCGAGGGCTAGGGGCTAGGGTCTTGGGCATCGACCGCGATCCTGATGCCATCGCCGCGGCCCAAACACGGCTCGGCACGGAAGGTGTTGAGTACCTCGCCGCCTCGTTTGCTGCCCCTGCCGCCCTTGCCGCCATTCGGGAGTTCCATCCCGACCGGATCCTGCTCGACCTCGGTGTCAGCTCGCACCAGATCGACACGCCGGAACGTGGGTTCACCTTTCGGCCCGGCGCGCCGCTCGATATGCGAATGGGGGGAAGGGGGACGGGGGAAGGGGGAAGGGGAATAACTGCGCGAGATGTCCTGAACACGTGGCCGGCTGAGCGGCTCGGCGCGGTGTTCACGGACTACGCGGACCAACGACGCGGGCGTGCGCTTGCGAAAGAGATCATCCGGCGCCGGCTCTCCGCTCCCTTCGCCATCAGCGATGATTTCGTGAATGCGATCCGCGCCGTGCTCGGCCCACGCTCGGGTCCGCCCGATTTCGCGCGTCTGTTCCAGGCCCTGCGCATCGCCGTGAATGAGGAGCTCGAGACGCTCGCCGCCGCGTTGCCCGCCTTTCGCGATGCGCTGGTCCCCGGGGGCCGCATGGGCGTGATCACCTACCATTCGGGCGACGACCGCATCGTGAAGCACGCGTTTCGCGAATGGGGTCGCGAGTGCATCTGTCCGCCGCGCCAGCCGATATGCACCTGCCGGGGCCGGGCCCTCGGGCGGGTACTCACGAAGAAACCTGTGTCCGCCTCGCCCGACGAGATCGCGTCGAATCCGCGCGCGCGCTCGGCCCAATTCCGGGTCTTCGAAACCGCGGCGGCCGATGACGTTTAGAGGCCGCCACTGGATCGCTTTCTGGCTCGTCGCCTTGCTGGCGGCGCTCTGGGCCGTGATCGCCCGGCAGACGTCTGCTCTCAACTCAGCCCGCGCGCTGGCGGACCTGCGGACGGAGCGCGCGTCGCTGGAGGGCCGCCGCGCCGACTTGGAGCGCCGCGTGCGCTCCGCGCAGAGCCGCGCCGTGTTGCTGCCGCGGGCCCGAAAGCTTGGGCTGCGATTGCCGGCTGATACGGAGATTATTCTGATCCCGGCTCCCTCGGCCCAACCTCCCGACCGGCCGCACTAATGGCGAAGCCTCTCGTACGACTCCGTGTCGTGGAGATCGCCCTCGGCGCCGCGCTGCTGGCGCTGGTGCTGCGCGCTGCGCAGGTCCAGCTGTTGGAAGGTCGCAGGTACGCCGCCGCCGCCAAGTCACAGCGCACGGAGCGAGTCGTGCTCGAGGCGCGGCGCGGCACGCTGTTCGACCGCCACGGGCTCGGCCTGGCGCTGACCCAGGAGACGTATCATGTCGGGATCGCGCCGAACGAGCTGCGCGATCCGCCGCGCGATGCCGCTACGATCGCGCGCCGGCTCCGCCTCGCGCCGCGCGATGTGGATCGCGGCTTGCGCCGCCGCTACGCCTGGTTCGCCGGTCCCTATACGACACTCGAAGTGCAGCCGCTGCGCAGCATGCGCGGCGTGCATCTCGAGCCCGTGCTGCGGCGGTTCTATCCGTCGCCCGAGTTTGCGCGGGCGGTGCTTGGAAGGGTGGGGGAAGACGGTAGCGGGGGTGGCGGTGGCGGAGGTGGATTGGAGCGCCTGCTCGACAGCTTGCTGGCCGGGACGCCCGGCGCCGCGGTCGTACTGAAGGACCGCGAGGGCCGCGAGTACGAATCGCCCGCGCGGGTGATCGCCGAGCCAGTTGCCGGCAATGACGTCGTGCTCACGCTCGATGCCGAGCTGCAGGAGATTGCGCAGCGCGCGCTCGATGACGCAATCGACAACATGGAAGCAGATGGTGGCGACGTCGTGATGCTCGATCCCGCGACCGGCGAGATCCTGGCCGTTGCATCTCGCCGCGCCGACGGCAGCATGCGGCCGAGCGCGTTCACGGAAACGTTCGAGCCAGGATCGCTCGCCAAGATTTTCGCGGCGGCCGCGCTCATCACGTTCGATCGGATCCGGCCCGGGGAGCGGGTGTCGGGAGAAGGGGGCCGTTACCGCCTGCCCGATCGCGTGGTCACGGATGAGCACCCGCTGCCCTCACTCACCCTGGCCGATGCGATCAGAGTATCGAGCAACATCGCGCTCGTGAAATTCGCGTCGCGCTTGCATCCGGCCGAGCAGTACGGTGTACTCCGCGGGTTCGGCTTTGGGGCCCCGACCGGCGTCGAGTTTCCCGCCGAGTCGCCGGGGCGGCTGCGACCGCCGCGAGAGTGGTCGCGTCCCAGCTCCGCGAGCCTCGCGATCGGCTACGAGCTTGCGGTGACGCCGATCCAGCTCGCGGCGGCGTACGGCGCCATCGCGAATGACGGCGTCCTGCTCGAGCCGACGCTGATTCGCGAGATCCGGGAGCCCGACGGCACTGTGCGCTACAGGCATCGTCCCGAGCCGGTCCGCCGGGTGGTGACGCCCCAGGTTGCGGCCAAGCTGCGCGATTTGCTGCGCGGCGTTGTCGAAGCCGGCGGCACGGCGGAACGGGCCGCGCTCGCCAACTTCCAGCTTGCGGCCAAGACCGGTACCGCCCGCCGAGTGGTCGGCGGTCGCTACGCGGCGGGACAGTACACCGCTTCGTTTGCGGCGCTGTTTCCGGCCGATGAGCCGCAGCTCGTGGTCGTGATGAAGATCGACAATCCGCAGCGCGGCAGTTATTTCGCGGCGCAGACCGCTGCGCCGGTGACGCGCTCCATGCTGGAGCAGGCGCTCGCCGCGCGCACGGTGGCGCTCGATCGCGCCCGGCTCACCAACGTGGCGGCGACCGCCGATCGCGCACCGCTCGACGAGCCCGATGGGGTGGTCCCCTACGTCGTGCAATGGCCCTACGTCCCCGATACCGCGACGGCGCAACTCGACCGCATCGTCCCGAACGTGACGGGGCGTCCACTGCGCGAAGCAGCCCGTACGCTGCATCGGCGCGGCTTCCACGTCGTCGTGAAAGGGTGGGGCGTCATTCACCACAGCTGGCCCGCCGCCGGTGAACACGCGGCGCCGGGAACGACCGTCACCGTGTTTGCAGAACCCCCTCCACTATCACGCCCATGAGTCGATCGTTGCAGGAGGTTGTGGACGCGCTGGCGCGCGCCGGCGTCCTGATCGATGCGCCGGACACGCGCGTCAGTCCTAGCCCCACGATCACCGGCCTCACCGCCGACGCGCGGCGACTCGAGCCTGGGATGTTGTTCTGCGCCGTCCGCGGGGCGGTGCTCGACGGCCATAAGTTCGTCGCCGACGCGGCGGCGCGTGGTGCGGCGGCCGCGTTAGTCGAAGTCCAGCAGCCGGTCGCGATTCCGCAGGTCCTCGTGCGCAACGGCCGGCGTGCCGCCGCGATTGCCGCCGAGGCGTGGTATCGCCGGCCGGCGTCGCGACTGCAGATGATCGGGGTGACGGGGACCAACGGAAAGACGACGTCGGTCATTCTCGCCCGGCACGTGTTGAGCGCGCTGTGGCCGATGGGGGCGATCGGGACGCTCGGCGCGTTCGATCCGGCGGGGGCGGCGGTCGAAAGCGAGGCGGGCAACCTCACCACGCCCGGTCCCATCGATCTGCAGGCGACACTCGCCGCGCTGGTCGACCGCGGCGCCGCGGGCGTCGCCATGGAGGTTTCCTCGCACAGCCTCGATCAGGGCCGCGTCGACGGCCTGACTTTTGGCGCCGCGATCTTCACCAACCTGACCCGCGATCATCTCGATTATCACGAGACGTTCGACGCCTATTTCGCCGCCAAGGCCAGGCTCGTCGGCTACCTGGCGGATGCCGGCCTCGCGGTGATCAATGCGGACGACGCCGCGTGGGCGCGGCTGCCGCCCTCGCCACGTCGGATCACCTTTTCCGCGACGATGCCCACCGCCGACGTCACCGCACGCGATGTGCGCGTGGACGCGAAGGGCGCGCGCTTCACGCTCGTGACGACGCGGGGAAGCTTTCCAGTGGCGCTGCCGCTGCTCGGACGATTCAACGTCGCGAATGCGTTGGGCGTCGCCGCCTGCGCGGTGGGGTTGGAGGTACCGCCCAGCGTCGTCGCCGAACGGCTCACGACCTCGCCGCAGGTTCCGGGCCGCATGGAGCGCATCGCTGTGGACCCCTGTGTCGTGCTGCGCGACTACGCCCACACGCCCGACGCCCTGGAACGGGCGCTGGAGACGGTGCGCGAGGTGACGTCGTCTGCCGGACGGGTCATCGTCGTGTTCGGCGCCGGCGGGGACCGCGACCGCGGCAAGCGAGCGCCGATGGGCGAGATCGCCGTGCGGCTGGCGGATATCGCGATTGTGACGTCCGACAACCCGCGCACCGAGGATCCAGACAAGATTCTGGACGACGTCGAAGCCGGGATGACGGGGGGGAGCCGCCCGCACTATCGCATCGTCGATCGCCGCGCCGCGATCGGTCAGGCGTTCGAGCTGGCCCGCGCGGGTGACACGGTCCTGCTCGCCGGCAAGGGACATGAGACCTATCAGGTCGTCGGCACCACCAAAGAGCCGTTCGACGAACGGGAAGTGGTCCGCAGCTTGGGGGCGAACTGATGGGTGGACGGGTTTGGACGAGCGACGAAGTCGCGCAGGCGCTGGGCGTCTCCGCGCCCGCGGAGCTGAGGTTCACAAACATCTCGACTGACACCAGACGCCTGACACCTAACACGCTTTTCGTAGCCTTGAAAGGCGACAAGTTCGACGCCCACCGCTTTCTCGACAACGCCAAGACGGGAGGGGCGACCGCGGCGGTGGTGCGGCGCGGCACGCCCCCCGTCGCCGGCCTTCCTTTCTTTGAGGTGGATGACACCCTCACCGCGCTTGGTCTGCTCGCGCGCGCCCGGCGCCGCATGCTGCCCGAGGGGACGCCCGTCGTCGCGATCACCGGGTCGAGCGGCAAGACGAGCACCAAGGAGATGATCCGGGCGGCGTTGAGCGCGCGGTATCGCGTCCATGCCACGACGGCCAACCTCAACAATCTCATCGGCGTGCCGCTCACGATCCTCAGTGCGCCGGAGGACACCGAAGCGCTGGTCGTCGAGGCCGGGGCGAGCGTGCCCGGGGAAATCGCGCGCATGCGCGACATCATCGAGCCCACGATCGCCGTGATCACGAATATCGGCTACGCGCATGTCGAGGGCTTTGGGTCGCTGGAAGGCGTGATGGCCGAAAAACTGTCCCTCCTGGATCGCGCGCCGGTGGCCGTCATCGGCTCGGGACCCGACGCCATGTGGCCCGAGGCGCGCCGGCGGACGCAGGTGATTCCGGCGGCGCTCCCCGGGAAAAGCGGCGACGACGGGCTGCTCGACCGCTACCTGGACCGGGACGGCCATCCGCGCCTGTCGCTCAACTCGGGAGACAAGATCACGCTCCCGGCGCTCGGCATTCATCAGCTCGAGAACGCCCAGATCGCGCTGGCCGTGGCGCAGCGGGCGGGCGTCGATCATGACGCCGCCGTGCGGGCGCTCGCGAGCGTGCAGCTCCCCGAAGGGCGCGGGGACGTACGGGAAATCGGCAACATGGTCGTGATCGACGACACCTACAATGCCAACCCCGCCTCCATGCGGCGGGCGGTCCAGACCGGGGACTGGCTGGCCCAGCGGCAGCGGCGGCCGTTCGTGGTGGTGGTGGGGACGATGTTGGAGTTAGGACCGGAAAGTGCAAGATTGCACGCCGAAGCGGCGCGCGAAATTGCCCAACGGAAGCCCGCGCTCGTTGCCGCGGTAGGCACGTTTGCGCGCGCCTTCGAGTCCCTGCGGGAAGCGCTCGGCGGCCGGCTGATTACCGCGGCCGACGCGGACGCACTCGGACCGAAGCTGAAATCCGCGCTGCGTGGCAATGAGCTGGTGCTGCTGAAAGCTTCACGAGGAGTGGCCTTGGAACGTGTCCTCAACTACCTGACCTGATGCTCTATCATCTGCTCGCGCCGCTCGCACGCCAGCACATCATTTTCAATCTCTTCAACTACATCACATTCCGCGCGGCGGGCGCGACCGTCACCGCGCTGCTGCTCGCCTTCATCGTCGGACCGTGGATTATTCGCAAACTCCAGGAACACAAGATCGGTCAGATCGTGCGCGCCGAGGGTCCCACCAGCCATCACGGCAAGCGCGGTACGCCGACGATGGGCGGCTTGATCATCATTCTCGCGACCGTCATCCCCACGTTGCTGTGGGCCCGGCTCGACAGCCGGTACGTCATCGTCGCCGTGGTGGCGACGCTGTGGATGGGGCTGATCGGGTTCCTCGATGACTATCTGAAGATCGTCCGCGGGCAGTCGCAGGGACTCGTCGCGCGCTGGAAACTGGTCGGCCAGATCACGTTCGGGATTGGCTTGGGCGCGTATCTCCTCCTGTTTCCCTTGACGAGCAGCGTCGCCCCGAACGCCACGCAGCTCCCTCTGTTCAAGTACATCGTGTGGGTTCTTCCGTGGCCAGTCTACCTCTTATTCGTGACGTTCGTGACGACGGCGAGCTCCAATGCGGTGAACCTGACGGACGGGCTGGATGGACTCGCGGCGGGACTCACCGTCATCGTCGGTGGCGCGTTCGCGATCTTCTCGTATCTGTTTGGCCGCGTCGACGCTGCGCGCTACCTCGGCGTGCTCCATCTGCCCGGCGCGGGTGAGCTCACGATCTTCTGCGGCGCGCTGATGGGTGCGTCGCTCGGGTTTCTCTGGTTCAACGCGTATCCCGCGCAGGTGTTCATGGGCGATACCGGCGCGCTGGCCATCGGCGGGGCGCTGGGCACCGTCTCAATTCTCCTCAAGACCGAGTTCCTGCTGCTGATCGCGGGTGCGGTGTTCGCCGCCGAAACGGTATCGGTGCTGATCCAGACGAGCACGTACAAATGGCGCAAACGGCGCTACGGCAAAGAGTACGCGGACGCCCACAAGGTTTTTCGCATGGCGCCACTCCATCACCATTTTGAAAAACTGGGCTGGGCCGAGCCGCAGGTCGTGATGCGGTTCTACATCCTCGGTGTGTTGAGCGCGATGATCGCGCTCGCCACGCTCAAGGTGCGATGATCGAGCACGCTCGCGGCGGGTTGGTCCCGGACGATTGGCGTCGCGCCGGCAGCGTCGTCGCGATCATCGGCCTCGGCAAGAGTGGCGTTGCGGCGGCCCGGTTGCTCGCGCGCGAGGGCGTGCGGGTCTACGCGAGCGACGCGTCCGATCATCCGTACGCCGGCGCAGCCGCCGAGGCCCTCAAAGGCGTTCCGCGGGTGGACGTCGAGATCGGCCGCCACGATCTCAACAAGATCCGCCACGCCGCGGGGGTGGTCGTGTCCCCGGGCGTGCCGCCCGATGCGCCGGTGCTGGCCGCGGCCCGGCATGCCGGCGTCGAGATCGTCTCGGAGCTCGATCTCGGCTTCCGCGCGCTCGCGGCGCTGCAGCCCGGCACGCGCAGCATCGCGATCACCGGTACGAACGGCAAGACGACGACGACGGCGCTGGTGGCCCATCTGCTAGGTGCCGCGGGCTTGCAGTCGACCACCGCGGGGAACATCGGCCGGCCGGTGACTGACCTCGCGATGGCGAAAGAGCGCTACCAGTGGCTGAGCCTCGAGGTGTCGTCGTTTCAGCTGCACGACAGCCCCAACTTCGCGCCCGAAATCGGCGTGCTCACGAACCTCGCGCCCGATCACCTGGACCGCTATCCCTCGGCGGAGGCGTATTACGCCGACAAGCGATTGCTGTTTCGCAACGCGGCCGACGGCGACGTCTGGGTGCTCAATGCGGACGACCGGCTGGTGCTCGATCTCGCCCGCGGGGTCGCGGGGCGCCGGGTGCTGTTCTCGCTCGCCAAATCGGCGGATGCCTGGTACGACGCGAAATCTCGCGTGCTCCACATCGGCGGCGAGCCGTTGATCTCGCGTGACGACCTGCATCTGCTCGGCGACCACAACGTGGCGAACGCGCTCGCGGGCGCGCTTGCCGTTCACGAAGCGGGCGTACCGCCGGGGTTGATCGGGGAAGGGCTGCGCTCGTTTCGGGCGCTGCCGCACCGACTCGAGCCCGTCCGGGAGGTCGGCGGCGTGTTGTGGATCAACGATTCCAAGGCCACGAACATCGCGGCAACGACGGTGGCCGTGATCGCGATGCAGCGGCCCTTCGTGCTGCTGCTCGGCGGCCGGCACAAGGGCGAGCCCTACACGAGTCTCGCGGGGCTGCTCGCCGATCGTTGTCGCCTCGTGATCGCGTATGGGGAAGCGGGTCGTGCCGCTCGAGCGTGGCACGACCTTCGAGGACGTCATCGAGCGAGCGCGGCGCGCCGCGAAGCCGGGCGATGCCGTGCTGCTGTCTCCCGCCTGCTCGAGCTACGACATGTTCAAGAACTACGAAGAACGGGGGGCCACATTCCGGCGACTCGTCGAAGCGCGGTGACGTGGGAGGGCCGGCTGCTCGCCGTCGTCACGGCGGTGCTCGTCGTCTTCGGGCTGGCCGCGGTCTACGGCGCGTCGAGCCTGGTCACCGTGGCCGGCGGCCAGGTCGGCGCGAGCTTCGCGCTGCGCCAGGCGGTCGGCGCGGCCGTGGGCGGCCTGCTCGCGATCGTGTTCGCGCGCCTGGACTACCATCGCTGGAGGCAATGGGCCTGGCCGTTGCTGGGGGTCACCGTGCTCTTGCTGCTCATTCCCCTGCTGCCGTTCACCCATCCCATCACGCCCACGATCAACGGCGCACGCCGCTGGGTGAACCTCGGCTTCCTCACGCTGCAGCCGTCGGAGCTTGCGAAGTTCGCCGTCGTGGTCTGGTGCGCGATGCTCACCGCCAAAAAGGGCGAGCAGCTGCGCGACTTCCAGCAAGGTGTGCTGCCGTTCGTGGTCATCCTCGTGCCCGTGATCGGACTCATCTTTCTCGAGCCGCATCTGTCGATGGCGCTGCTCGTCGCGATTCTCGCCGGCAGCGTGCTGCTTACTGCCGGTGCGCGCATCGGGCATTTCCTCGCCCTGGGCGTCGCGTCGACACCGCTGTTGTTCGGCGCCGTGGCGACCGCGCAGTACCGCATGGCGCGGGTGCTCACGTTCCTGAATCCCGGCGCCGCACCCCAGGAAGCGACGTGGCAGGTGCAGCAATCGCTCACCGGCATCGGGGCGGGGCAGCTGCTCGGCGCCGGTTTCGGTCAGGGCCAGCAAAAGCTCGGCTACCTGCCGTACGCGTACTCCGATTTCATTTTCTCGACGATCGGAGAGGAATGGGGCTTTCTCGGCGTGCTCGCGATCGCCCTGCTGTTCGGGACGTTCGTCTGGCTTGGCTTCCGCATCGCGCGCCACGCGCCAGATCCGTTCGGCCAACTCCTCGCGACCGGCATCAGCGTGATGATCGGTCTCAGCGTCGCGCTGCACATCGGCGTGAGCCTCGCGGTGATTCCCGCGACCGGCGTGACGCTGCCGTTCATGTCGTATGGACGGTCGTCGCTCATTGTTGCGCTCGCGGCGACGGGAGTGTTGGCGAGTGTTGGGAGGGCGCGACGTGTGTCATGAACGCGGAAGTCGGAACGCGGAACGTGGAACAGTGCGTTTAAAGTTCGTTCCGCGTTCCACGTTCCGCGTTCCGCGTTACTCGTGAAGATCCTCATCGCCGGCGGCGGCACCGGCGGCCACCTGATGCCTGCTCTCGCCCTCGCCCGAGTGGCAGCCGATCAAGGCCACGACGTTGTGTTGGTAGGAGCCGAGCGTGGCATCGAAGCGCAGATCCTGCCGCACCATCCATTTCGATTTCATTTGCTGCCGATGGAGCCGGTCTACCGCCGCGCGTGGTGGCGCAACCTCCGCTGGCCCTTAATCGCCGTGCGCGCCTGGCGTACGGCCGGGCAGGTGCTTCGCGCCGAGCGGCCCGCGATCGTCATCGGCACGGGCGGCTACGCGGCGGGGCCGCTCGTCTGGCGCGCGCAGAACGCGCGCATTCCAACCGCGCTGCAAGAGCAGAACGCGTTTCCGGGACTCACGCAGCGCTGGCTCGCGCGGCGCGCGCAACAGGTGCACCTCGGCTTTCCTGAAGCGCGTCTCCGGCTGTCACCAGGTCCCAAAACGCAAGTGTTCGTGTTCGGGAATCCGATCACGCCACCGGGGACCGTCGATGCGAACGCGGCGCGCGCCGAATTCGGGTTGAGCTCGGAGCGCCGCACCGTGCTCGTGTTCGGCGGCAGCCAGGGCGCCCGCGCGCTGAATGAGACCATCGCGCGCGTGCTGCAGCGCGGCCAGCTCGGCGACGTGAATCTGCTCTGGGGCACCGGCACGATGCATGTGGATCGGTACGCGCCGCTCGCGCAGTCCGGGCGAGTGGTCGTGCGCGGGTTCTTCGATCCGATCGGTTCAGCGTACGCCGCCGCGGATCTCGTGGTCGCACGCGCGGGGGCGATGACGGTCTCCGAATTGTGCGCGTGGGGGAAGCCGAGCGTCCTGGTGCCACTGCCGACGGCCGCCGCCGATCACCAGACTTTCAACGCGCGAGCCCTCGCAAACGCCGGGGCGAGTGTGCTCCTGCTGGAGCGCCAGTTCACGGCGGACACCTTCCAGAAAACCGTCGTCCCGCTGGTCCACGACGACAAACGGCTCGACGCCCTGGCCCAGAGTGCCCGGGGGAGGGGTCACCCGAATGCTGCCCGAACCATCATGTCAAAGGTTTTAGAGCTTTCGCAAGTTGCGTAGATTTCCTATATTAGCTCCCCACAGATGACCTTGTTTCGAGCCGGAGATCCCCGTCCCATCCACTTCATGGGCATAGCCGGGGCGGGGATGAGCGCCTTGGCGATGCTGGCCAGGCACCGGGGAGTCGCCATAACTGGTTGTGATTCCGACATTTCTGGGACAGCCGCCGATGACTTGATCGCCCTGGGAGTTCCCGTTTGGAGGGGCCACGATCCGCGACATGTGGAAGGGGCTCGGGCCATTGTAGTTACGGCCGCCGTCCCGCGGGATCACCCAGAGCTGGACAAGGCCCGCGCATTGGGCCTGCCGGTCGTGCGTCGGGCGGATGCGTTAGGGGACCTGGTCGCTGGCGGAAAAGAGGGCGTCGTGGCGGTCGCAGGCACGCATGGAAAAACGACCACCACAGTCATGGTGACAGAGGCGCTCACGGCCGCCGGGCGAAATCCCACGGGACTCGCCGGCGGCCGTGTCGCGGCATGGGGCGGCAACGCCCGGATCGGCGGAGACGACCTCTACGTCGTGGAGGCCGATGAGTACGACAAGGCTTTCCTGTCGCTCCGCCCGACGGTCGCGGTGGTGAACAACGTGGAGGCCGATCATCTCGAGTGCTACGGCAGCATGGAAGCGCTCGAGGACGCGTTCGCCGAATTCGCGAACCGCGCGGGCCGCGTGATCGTCGGCGCGGACGACAGCGGTGCCGATCGCGTCGCGTTGCGGGTGAGTGCGCCCGTGTGGCGCGTCGGTCACGGTGCGACGGCGGACGTGCGCATTCGCGCGGTGCGCCTCGAGCCGGGCGGCTCGCGCGCCACGATTTCGCTGCCGGGTGGCGACACGGTCGAGCTCGCGCTGGTCGTGCCCGGATTGCACAACGTGCGCAACGCCGCGGCCGCGCTCGCGGTGGTGCAGGCACTAGGCGCGGACGTACAGGCCAGCGCGCGTGCGCTGTCCGAGTTCCCCGGTGTCGGCCGGCGGTTCGAGCGGCTGGGTGAGGCCGGCGGTGTGACGGTGGTGGACGACTATGCGCATCACCCGACCGAAGTCGCCGCGACGCTGGCGGCGGCGCGGCAGGCGTTTCCGGGCCGGCGGCTGGTCGCCGTGTTTCAGCCGCATCTGTTCTCGCGGACGGCGTTGCACGGCGAAGCGCTCGGCAAAGCGCTCGCGGCTGCGGATGTGGTGGTCGTTGCGCCGATCTACGCGGCGCGCGAACAGCCGCAGGCGGGTGTGACGCATCACCTGGTGGTGCGCGGTGCGACGCGGGCCGGCGCTGCAACGGTGGGAGTGCGCGATCGCGCCGGGCTGACGACCCACGTCGCGCGTGCGGTGCGCGGTGGGGATGTGGTGTTCACACTCGGCGCGGGCGACATCACGAGGGTCGGACCCGAGCTTCTCGGAATTCTGAACGGGGGAAGTCGGGAGCACGGGGCAGTCGCGTGAAGTGGAAGTTCCGGGTGCCGCGGCTGTCGCGCGCGTCGTGGCGGGTGTTGGCGTGGGCGGCTGCGGCGATGGTCGTCATGGTCATGTGGATGACGGCGCCGCTCGGGCTGCGCCGGTTGCGGTTTTTCCGCGTCCGTCAGGTCGAGATCGTCGGCATCCGTTATCTCGATGTCGATCAG
>WNGG01003806.1_pt1 | contig 18885 bp, 17 predicted proteins | sample 5400661 | NCBI WGS metagenome assembly WNGG01 (sample SAMN13153372, study PRJNA577476) | soil metagenome | isolation source: 100 cm soil or saprolite under Garry oak tree replicate 1 | place: USA:California | collected 2016-06-15
TGCTTGATACTGGCGCGGGCGCGGCCGTGCATCTGCGGACGCGCGGCGCGGATTGGCTGTTTGATTGCGGCAGCGAACGAGACTACGGACGAGTGCTTCGCCCATATCTGCACGCGACGGGCGTGAATCGCATCCATGGATTGCTCCTCAGCCATGGCGATTCGCTCCACATTGGTGGCGCGGAATTGCTGCTCGAGGATTTTTTGCCTCGCGTTTTGATCGACAATCCCGCAGCCGACCGGTCGGCTGTCCATCATCGACTTCATCAAATTTTTGCGAGCCGTCAGATCAAGCCGATTAATTTGAACTCGGGCGCACGTTTCGATCTCTCTCCCCAAGTAACGGCGAAAATACTTTTTCCACCCACGGGATTCGCGGCTGCGACCGCTGATGACGAAACCCTCGTCGTCCAATTATTAGTCTCTCCCGCCCTCAGAATTTTGCTCATGTCGGACAGCGGTTATGAAACCGAAAACGCACTCCGCGCTTCGGATATCGATTTGCATAGCGAAATTTTAATCAAGGGACAGCATCACTCCGGCAAATCCGGCTCCGACGCTTTTCTTGACGCAGTGCGGCCGCGATTAATTATTGCCACCTCACGCGATTTTCCAGAGCGCGAACGCGTGACCGATGAATGGGCAGCGAGCGTGCGCGCTCGTGGCATCAAACTTTTTCGCCAGGACGAAACCGGCGCGGTAGAACTGCACTTCGGCGCTCGCGAGTGGAAAGCGCGCGCTTACATCACCGGCGAAACCTTTCGCAGTTCGAGCCGATAAATCCGGGCGTCTGTACTCGCGAATTTTTTCTCGAAAGCGGATGCTGGAAAATCGTCCTCGCCGCTGGGTTGCATAAAAGCAAAGAGACTCGACTCCTCAGCCAGGCGCGAGATGCGCGTGAAATAATCAAGGTGATCGGTCGCGATCCGCAAAATTCCGTTCTCTTTCAGCGCCATCCAGATCGTCCTTAAGAAACCCGCCGTCACTATCCGGCGGCGGTGATGCCGTCGCTTTGGCCAGGGATCGGGAAAGAGCAGATGGAAAGTTTCGACCGATCGTTCGGGCAACAAGTACTTAACGGCATAACCGGTCTCAAAACGCAGCACGCGCATATTGTCGATCTTGTCAGCCTTGCAACAGGCTTTTTCAACCCGACCGGCGACGCGCTCGACACCAAGAAAGTTTTTCTCTGGCATCCGCCTAGCCAGCGCAAAAAGAAATGCACCGTCGCCGCAGCCAAGATCGACATGGAGCGGCGCAGCGCGCCCGAAGATTTTCTGCGGATCGAGACGGGCGGTACACGACTCCGGGATCAGTTTGACCACGGAGAATAGATCGCCTCGGCGAGCAGGTGTTTCAACCTTGCCAGCCGAGGCGCTGCGGGGAAGAAACTAGACGGTGGCGATTGTGTCGCCTGAGGCGCCAAAACCCAAATAGAGCGAGACCACCGCGATCACAACGTGCAGCCAGGTGTCGGCTGAGTTGTTCGAGATTAAGCCGAGGAGCGGCTGATCGCCGTAGTAGAATCCGAGCACGGCCACGAGGGCATAAACGATTCCAAAGATCCGGAAATAAGTTCGGGACGCTCCGAAGCCGGCCATGCCGCAGAGAAGAGCGATGGCGCCCGAAGCGAGATGGACGACATTGTGCAGCAGATTGACGTGGAAAATACCGAGTAGCATCTCATCCTTGGTAATAGAGGGCACGAACCCTAAAATACCTATGAGCAAGAAGACGACACCAAAGAGTATTGCGGCTGTTTTGACCATTTTCTAACCTCCTATTGGTTTCAAAAGGCTACGCTTATGACAGCCGCGCAGGAGCCTGGCAAGCTGAAAAGTCGCAACAAATAAGCACCCGCCATGTCTAAGATCGACAATATGAAACGGACCCTTCTCGCTTTTATTCTTGGCGCTCTCCTCGCGTTGATTGTCGATCTTGCCAGTGCACAAAGTCCATCGCCGACGCCAACGAAAACAGCGGTGACATTTATTGGCGGCAAATCGATCCGACCCAGGCGGACGGCCAGTTCACCGATATCGGTCCGAGCTATCGTGCCGCGATTTTTTACGGCGATAATGCGGAGAAAAAAATCGCCGAGGCCTCGAAAGAAAAACTGGTACACTCAGGAAAGTTCGATAAGCCGATTGCGACCGAAATCCTGCCGCTCAAGAAATTTTATCGGGCCGAAGCCTATCACCAAAAATACTATCAGCAGAACGCGGAGCACTTTGAAGCGTTCGAAAAGGGCTCTGGACGCGTTTCGTTTCAGGAGAAGACGTGGAACAAATCGCCGTGAGTCACGTGCGAAATTAGTTCGCGTTTATGTGCCGAGCTTTTTTCGCCCACACATCTGAATCGATCGCGCTCGCTCGCTTTTAAGGCGATCGCCGTCAGAATTTGTAGAGGTCAGCGTGTTGCTGTTCGACAAAACCAGCCTGATTTACGGAAAGCGGATGGTCGAGAACTTTGCCGAGCTCCTGCGCGAGAACGATGGCAATGGAGCGAGCGTCGCGGGTGTAGACGGGAATGGGGAATGCGCCGGCATTGCGATCGTAGCCATAGATTGCTCCATCGGTTTCCCACACGCAATAAGCATGGCCGGCTGGATGATCGTTGTAGCGAACGAGAAGAATTTTCGCCCAAAAATCTTTGTCCAGACAGTGCTGCGTTTTGACCGCGGCCAAATAATTACAAGCAGAGATAACGCAGCCATTGAGCACGACGAGATCGTTTTCGCCCGGAGTGAGGAGGACTGGTTGCTGCGGACGTGCGCTAAGAGTGAGGCAGGCAAGTAAGAGTGCGCAATGATAGAGGATCTTGGTGAGCAGGCGGGAATTCATAGAAGGTTGAGAAATTGCGACGGGTCTACAGCAATTATGATGTTTATAGCACCCTCGGGATCGATTTGGAAAGTCTTATTTTTCAGGTGATTCAAATATTTAACGCATCTGCTGGCCTGCCAAGCCGTAGTCTTTAGAGCGCTGAAAAGAAGTTCAAAAAAACCCCGCCTTCACTTTGTTCCGGCGTGGCAGCCTTGGCTTTTTGCGCTGCGCTTCAAAAGCGAAGGCTGGAGGCGAGGGGAGTTGAACCTTGACTTTCTCGCAGATGATCACGCTTTTTGTGACGCCGGTGATTTATCTCTGGCTCGAATTGTTCCAGGAGCACGGTCTCGACAAAGTGCCGTTTCTGCGCAGCGCGCACATGCGCCATGAAGGTGAACCCAGGCCACAGCCCGCCGCGGCGGGCGATGGCCAGATTCAACCCGCACCAGCCGCGGCACAGTAAGAGAAAGAGAAGTTCCGAGAAAGCTTCCGCATTTGCACGACCAATGTATGTCGGCTCCGCATCATACCCTGACGACGGCGGCCCTTCTTCGGAACGTGTGGCCACAACCAAGTTCCGGATGGCGGAACGACCGTGATGTTGCTCGGCAGGGCGCGTACTGGCGTCGGCCTAATGCGTCGTTTCTTCTTGCACTAAGCGGTTACAGCATTTAACAACAAGGCTAACAAGGTGGCCATTCGGTGAACGGCCACTTCTACTCTGCACGAGGCGAGATCCAAGGCGGAGAACGTTATTATGTCGCACGCAGACTCCCGCTCAATGGCTCAGGTATGACCTAAGCTACCAGAGCCCGCTTTATACTCGTGGAGGTCCGAATCTGATTACTTTGCCAACTCACAACCACCTCGTACCGCCACATGGCGGCGAACTCGTTGATCTGAGCGTAGGCGAGGAAAGAGCAGCCGAGCTGAAAGCGCAGTCCCGGCGCTTTCCTTCGTGGGACCTGACGGCTCGCCAAGTCTGCGATCTGGAACTGCTTCTGAGCGGTGGTTTTTCTCCCCTGCGCGGCTTCATGACCAAAGCAGATTACGAAAGTGTTTGTTATTCTCTGAGGCTAACGACTGGCATTCTGTGGCCGATGCCGATCACGCTCGATGTGAGCGAACGTTTTGCGAAGTCCCTGAAGTCGAAGACCAGCAAAATTGCTTTGCGCGATGGTGAGGGGGTAATGCTCGCCGTCTTGAACGTGGAAGATGTGTGGCAGCCTGATCGCAAAGTTGAAGCCGCGGAGGTTTTTGGTACGACCAGCCCTATCCATCCTGGCGTTGACTATCTACTGAACAGAGGAAACCGCTGGTACCTGGGAGGGTCCATTGAAGGTCTGCGGCTTCCATCCTTTTACGATTTTAAGAGCCTGCGCTCAACGCCCGCTGAATTGCGGGCCGAATTCGCGCGTCTCGGCTGGCGCCGGGTCGTGGCGTTTCAGACTCGGAATCCCATGCACCGCGCACATGTGGAACTCACTTTTCGGGCAGCCAAACAGGTGGAGGCCAGCCTGCTGATCCATCCGGCCGTCGGAATCACTAGACCTCGTGATGTAGATTACTTTACGCGCGTCCGCTGTTATCAGCTCATACTGGCGAAGTTTCCGGCGGGCACGGCAAAACTTTCGTTGTTGTCGCTTGCCATGCGAATGGGGGGACCACGAGAAGCAATTTGGCACGCTTTGATCCGCAAAAACCACGGCTGCTCGCATCTAATCGTTGGCCGTGACCACGCCGGGCCAGGCAAAGATGCGAACGGTCGTCCATTTTACGAACCCTACGAAGCTCAAGACTTATTCAGGAAATACGAAGCTGAGATCGGCGTCCGCATGGTTGCATTCAACACGATGGTGTATGTGGAAGACAAAGATAAGTATTTGCCAGAAGACGAAGTTCCCGCAGAGGCACGCGTGCTGAACATTTCTGGCACGGAATTGCGTCAACGATTAAACGAAGGGCGCGACCTCCCGGGATGGTTTACCTACTCTGACGTTGCCCAGGAGCTGCGGCGCAGTTTTCCGCCACGACATAAGCAGGGTGTGACCATCTTCTTCAGTGGCCTCTCCGGGGCCGGGAAATCGACCATTGCCAACGTCCTCCTCATCAAATTCCTTGAGATGGGCGGCCGGCCCGTGACGCTGCTGGATGGTGACTTGGTTCGACAACACCTTTCCTCAGAACTCGGCTTTTCCAAGGAACACCGAGATATCAATATTCGCCGGATTGGGTACGTTGCTTCCGAGATCACGAAAAATCGTGGGATTGCGATTTGTGCTCCAATTGCGCCGTATGACGTCACGCGCAAAGAAGTGCGTTCGATGATCGAGCCTCTCGGGGGCTTTGTCATGGTGTATCTCTCGACTCCAGTCGAGATCTGTGAACGCCGTGACCGGAAGGGTCTTTACGCGAAAGCGCGTGCTGGAATTCTCAAGGAATTCACTGGTATTTCGGATCCCTATGAGCAACCTCAGGATGCGGAAATTGTCATCAATACGGCCGGGCTTTCGCCCGAAGAAGCGGCGCAGGCAATCATCTTATACATGGAGCGCGAAGGATTTATCGGGGTTAACAATAATCTGTAACCCCGTCAGTTAAGCAGAAGTGGCGGATCGGAATTGCGCCTGCAGCGGTTATTAATCGACATCGATGCGGCTACGGGATAAATTATGTCGAGGTTTACGAGGTAGATGTGCTTAACCTGCCGTGGTAATCACCTACGCGCGCAGCGTCTTATAATCCGTCTCGTTCCTGACGTCGGATAGCAGGTCGGAACGGCTTGATCCCCTGCGCCGTTGGCCTACTTTGCGTCGTTGCGCTCGCGCAACTGACCGCCCTCACCGCAGCGAAACAGTTGCTCACGAGGTGAAAAAATATCATAATTCGGGTGAGCGTTAGCGAACCTGTAACCTGTGGTGTCGCAGGCGAGTCAGCGGAACAATTGGCGAGTATTGACAAGCGAATAGACCAACGATGATCGGAGCACGCGAGCTGATCGAGAACCTGCGCACGGACTGCGTACATTATCTCGGCGACCGCCCCTGTTGGCCGCACGTGGAAGCCGGGCATCGCTGCACCTGCGTCCATTTTCAGCTAACGAAGCGACGCGGGGTTATTGTTAAACTTGGTGCAGCTGGAGATGTGTTGAGGTCAACTCCTCTGCTGCGCGCTCTAGATCCTGCCAAGACCGGCACGAAGATACTTTGGGTGACGCACTCTCCTGACCTTCTGCCCGCCGACGCCTGTGAAGCGGTTCATCCTACTGCAGCAACGCTGGCGCGAATCGCGCAGGGCACATGGGATTTCTGTTGGAACCTGGACAAGGATCCGGAGGCATGTGCCATCGCCGCATCTACGAAAGCGACGGAATATCGAGGCTACACACTTCGGCACGGCGTGCCTTATCCAATAGATGAAGCTGCGTGGCACAAATTTGCGACCGGCATAGATAACCCGTACAGTCGCCGCAACCGCCAAAGCTACGTCGCAGAGATTTTCGACATCACTGGTTTACCTTTCCGGAGAGAAGAATATTGGCTTCGCAGTACGACTGCTGAAGCAAGGGAAAGGGCGGCCGAGCTTCTACCGAAAGATTCTGCAATCGGATTAAACATTGGGGCCGGAAGGCGCTGGCCTTCTCGAATTTGGCCGGTGGAGTTCTGGATTGAATTGATCAAACTGCTGAAGGCGCGCGGATTGCAGCCGGTTCTATTAGGAGGCCCGGAGGAAGTTGAAATGTCAGCCCGATTAGTTGCCGAAACGGGTTGTTTAGCCTCGGGCGTTCAATCACTTGAAACCTTTTATGCGATGATCGAGCGCTGCCAGTGCATTGTCAGTGCGGTCACCATGGCAATGCATTTAGCGATCGGTGCGCGTACGCCTCTGGTGCTGCTGAACAATATTTTTAATCGGTATGAATTTGAGCTTTACGGCCGCGGAGAGATCGTGGAGCCGCCTACTCCGTGTGATTGTTACTATAGTGGAGTATGCCGCACGGGCCGCAAATGCATCAATGAGATTTCGCCAGGGACTGTGTTCGAAGCGATTCTGCGTTCACTGAAGGCAGTGGACAGAGCGGAAGATTCCGAACACGTATAGACGCTCGACAAGCGAGCTGAGATCTGCACAGCGCCCAGTCATCACGGCAGTTCGCGAGCGAGTTGTTGAAAGAGCCACCGCTTTTCGATCTCCAGCAAAGGCAGTGTCAGTCGGTTTGCGAGAGGATTGCCCAATCGATTGCCGCGGGCTATGGGTTTCCTCTGGCGGGCGAAAGTGACTTTGGCCTTCTGCATTGTCATTAAGACCGCGTTGCGTTGTAACTCGAAGAGTCGCACCGCCAGTGCAAACACAGGAGGCTCAGGATGCCTGTTCGTGAAGCTCGCGCAATACCCTCGCTCAAACAGGACCAGGCTTTGCTGGATGACTTTACGGCGCCTCCGGTCGTGCGGTCGTCGCAAACTCAGCCTCCATAAGTGGCGTCGCATGGAGCTGTGGAAGCTTGCAAAATCCCAGAGATGCACGCCCCGCCACAAGACATCGGAAGGATCGACCAGGAATAACTCATTGTTCTCGAACAAAAGGTTCGCCGGTTTGTAATCGTAATAGACCTCCCCCATGCTCACTTTCACAAGGGCGAGCCTTTCCAGCGTCCGTTGGAGAATTTTCTTTTCGCGAAGGGAAAGGCGCCACGGCGCCACGGCCAGGTCACGTTTGAGCACCTCGACGGGCATTGGGCCGATGCTCTCCGTCCGCGCCAGTTGAATTCGGGCGAGGATTTTCCCGGCAAGCTCGCAGGCTGGAACCACGTCCTCGCTCGTCCGGGCAAGGGCCTCGATGGTCTTACCCGGCGCGAACTCTATCAGGAGCAGTCGCTTTGCGTGGAGCAACGCAAGCGCCTTCGGCACGCGCAGTCCGGGAATCTGCAATGCTGCCAGGACGCGCAGCTGTTCATACTGGTATTGGAGCATCGCGTCCGTCCCGGCGACGAGTTGTTTCGCGAGGACTACGCCGCCGTGCGCAAGCTCGATGCGATAAATCCGATTTCGCCAATTCTCTCCCTGCAGTTCGCACTTTTGCACGCGCTGCTGCAACGCTTCTTCCAACTCGGAGAGGACCGGCGGCTCGAGGAAGTCCCCCTTGTTGCTGCGCATGGCTTCGACGCGTCGCTGAGCAGTCTGAATGAAACAGCAGTCGGTTGCGAGCGGGGCGATGGCCCGATGGGTCCCATTTGTCATTTGAGTGACTCCGCGCGAGATTTGCTCGAGCCCTCGTAACACGGTTTCTTCCGGCGACTGATCATTTCAACACAGCAATTTTACGTACACGCAGCCTTTTTTTCCTCATGATGGCAAAGACCTTTGCATTTTTCGAATGATCGAGCAGCTGAGGACAATGGCATAAGCACCGTATCGATCCAATTCTTCAAAATGCTTAGAATTTCCCCTTTACAAGTTGGATTACAAAGTGAAATTCGATGGCCGCGGGTGAAAGAGGGCTCCGAACAAATTGGAAATACAATAACGGAAGCCGACATTCTTTTCCCGCGCCAAAAATTTGGCAGTGGCCCATCGCGCGAAAATTCCAGATCTTATAGTGAATTATGAAAACTGATGTGCTTATTGTCGGCGGCGGACCCGGGGGTGCGGCCGCGGCAATGTTTCTGATCCGGGAAGGTATAAAACCGGTCATTCTCGAACAGGAAGAGTTTCCGCGCTTCCACATTGGCGAATCGATGACCGGAGAAGCTGCTCAAGTGATTCGACGACTTTGCCTCAAGGACGAGATGATCAAGAAGCGGCATCCGGTTAAACATGGAGTCAGAGTTTTCGGAGCAAGCGCAGTAAATAGCTGGTATATCCCGGTCGCGGCTCGCGATAAGGAGTGGAATCTATCGAACGCGACCACCTGGCAGGTGCGGCGCAGCGATTTCGATACAATGATGCTCAAGGAAGCCGAGGCGCGCGGGGCGACAATCATGCAGAGCACGGCGACAGAGGCGCTAGTGGCCGACGACGGCGCCGTGCGCGGCGTGAGGGTTTGCTGGCCGGACGGCAAGAGCGAAGACATCGAAACGCAGGTAGTGCTCGATTGCTCGGGCCTGGCGACCTTTCTCGCCAACCAGCGTGTCACCGGTCCGAAATATGTCGGCAGCTACGACAAGCAGGTCGCCTTTTTCTCGCAAGTCACCGGTGCCGTCCGTGGCTCAGGTGTCTCGGGCGAAACCGCGAAGGACAACACGCTGATCTTCTACGCGAAGAAGTTTCATTGGGCGTGGTTCATTCCGATCGACGGGGACGTTGTCAGTGTGGGAATGGTCACGCCTCGGGCTGACTTTCTTGCGAAAAAGCAAACTCCAGAAGAGTTCTTCCGGAATGAGCTTTACAACATCAACTCGGAAATTCGGCGTCGCATACCCGAGATGAACCTGGTTGAGAAGGTGCATGTCATCCCAAACTACTCCTATCAGGTGCGCGGCTTCTGCGGGAAAGGCTTTATCTGCATCGGTGACGCGCACCGTTTCATCGACCCGATATTTTCCTTCGGACTAAGCGTGACCATGCGCGAAGCGGAGTTCGCCGCCCCGCGGGTACGCGAGTATCTTGAAGGGAAAGGACGCGACAAAACAAACCCGTTCGCCGAGCATCAGATTTTTTGCGAAAAAGGGATCGATAATCTTGAAGACATGATTGATCTGTTCTGGGAACAGCCGTTCGCTTTCGCGATTTTTGTGCATCATCGTTACCCATCGGAAATGATTGACGCTTTTGCCGGAAGGATTTATGAATTCGAGCGCCAGCCCTCGCCGGCAATTCAAGCCTTCCGCAAATTACTAAAACGGACGCGAGAATATGATCAGGATGATTACTCTGTGCCGATCGGCTCGCGCTTTCATCCAGAGCGTGCCGCGTTATGGGAACCCAATTCGCCCGTGCCAACAACCGAGGAATGGATGGGGGCGCGGTAAAGTAATCGAATTCCGTCAGGATAAGGAGATCAGTCATCGTCCTTGTTAGCTCGTTCCAAGACTTTATAAGGAACGATTGGACGGATGCGGCTACGACAGCAATGGCACACTGATTGTGTCTAACGACAATTGGGGCGACACGCAGCGCACCGAGATCAAGGCGACTGGCCTTGCGCCGACAGACCCTCGCGAAGCAGCGATTGTGCGGACACTGTTGCCCGGGGACTACACAGCGATTATGGCCGGGAAGAATGGCACTATCGGTGTTGGATTAGTGGAAGTTTACAAGCTCCAGTAGCAGTCACCCGCGAGAATCGCGACGTTTTCACGGACGCCGCCAAAACCCGGTTGACTGTTCAAGACGCAACCGCTTCGCTCACGCTAGAAGGCATCGGTCGCTTTTTCCCAAAAAGCGTTAACAGCGGTCCCGTCATCACCGTAGTGACGAGAGCCATAATCACGAGCATGGTGAAAATGCGCTGTGTCAGTATGCCCATGTCATAGCCGATATTGAGGGCGATAAGTTCCATCAAACCACGCGTATTCATCAATGCACCGAGTTGAAACGACTCGCGCCATTTCATACCGGTAAGACGGGCAGCAAAGGCGCTCCCACCGAGCTTGCCCGCAGTGGCTACCCCGATGATGACGAAGCAGATGAGCCAATCTTGAACATTATTGAGGAGGTCGATTTGGGTGCGCAGACCGGTAAAGGCGAAGAACAGTGGAAGCAGCAGGACGGTACTTAAGTTCTCAACCCGCACGACCAGTTTTTGACGAAAACCACCTGCGGTCGGCATGATGATTCCTGCCAGAAACGCTCCGAAAAGTGCGTGGATGCCGATAAGTTCGGTGCTCAATGCCGAAACAAGCACCACCCCCAAAACGACAGCCAGCGCGCCCTTACCCGGCTCCGAACGCTCCAGCGCCGGTCCAAGCCACCCCGGCAGATTTCTTTTAACTACGAGCAGCATAAGCGCGACGAAGATCAGCACGAGTCCGAGGCTGACAGCCGCGCTGCCAATACTGGTCGTGTGTGCGATGGCTACCACAAAGGCAAGCATGCTCCACGCGGTCACATCATCTACCGCAGCGCAGGCAGTGGCAGTACTGCCGAGCGAAGTCTTGAAAATTCCGCGATCTTGCAAAATACGCACCAACACTGGGAAAGCGGTGATGCTCATTGATATCCCCATAAACAGGGCAAAGGCAAGAAATGAGGCCCCAGGTTGCGCGAGGTGGGTGTATAGGAACAACGCCAGCGTTACGCCCAAAAAATAGGGAATAACGATGCTGGAATGGCTGACAACCACCGCAGTCTGCGCCTTATGTCGCACTTCCGACACGTCCAGTTCCATACCTACGGTGAACATGAACAGGCATACCCCAATCTGACTGAGGAGCTTCAACACCATCCAGGGATGACGCAGCGAAAACAAACTGAAATACGTTGGGCGCGAGAAGGCCAAAGAGCGAGGGACCGAGAAAGATGCCTGCCACCATCTCTCCTATAACCGCAGGTTGTCCGCAGCGGGTAAAGATCCGGCCAATCAGAAAAGAAGCAGTAATGATGACAAAGAGCTGCAAAAGCAGCCGACTTAATGGATTGCCGGCATTTTGTCGCAAACTGGACTCCACCGAAGCAAAAACCGAAGCGGCACCAGCGTCGGCTACTTGATGAGCGATTTGTGTCGGAGATTGAGTTGAGAGCACAGTAGCGGGCGCAGGCAGTTGACTGCCCAGATGAAGAATGAAGAAGATGGCCAGGCCAACGATACTGACAATGAGCAAATATAATTGGGCGGTGCGTTTCATCGGTCTAGAAAGCGGATAGCTTACACATAGAAAGAGGCGTCGTGGGAAAGGCCGTCATGTAAGTGGCAACAATTTCCTCGATCGTTGCCTCCCAAGCGACTAACCCGGCCGACAAATCATCGGTGGGAGCATAACCAGCTGCAATCGCATCGGCATCAAAAAAATCAATGTCAACCTGCGTAGTGGCCAGATAAGCCTCGCCTTGCTGGCAAAAGCCTGCCATCGCGAGGTCTCCGAGTTGAGGGTTACTGTCATATTTTGCACCCAAGGTTATTTCCTATCAGCCCAACCCTAGGCTTGCACGGTCCCTCAAAAAATCCCTTTAGGGCATCGTGCCTTCCACCACCGTGATCGTTGAGTCTGCTGCCACCGATGGGATGCTATCGACCACCCCACTGGGCCATGTCACCTCGACCTCTGCCTCCGTTGCCGTTCTAATCCCAAAATGCAACGGCTCACTTCCCTGGGAACACCACTCGCCTCCGCCACCTCCGTTATTCTGCCGGAAGCTCATCCCTGCACTGGAGGTTACGGTTACCCTGGCGCCGATCCCGTGGCGGTTGGATTGCACGCCCGCGAGGTTCACCTTGATGAAATGGTTGCTGTTCCCAATGTTCTTGAACAACCGGTGGAATCCTTTTGCCCCCACCCCCCCATCCCTTTCATTACCGAGCCCGTCCTTCACGATGATATCGAGAAATCCATCGTTATTATAATCCCCCCAAGCCGCGACCTTGTGCAATGAGGTATTATCCTGGAGGGCCAGGCCCTCCTGGGCTGCCCTGTCGGTAAATGTCCCGTCCCCGTTGTTGTGGTAAAGAAAATTGGCATTTCCAACTCCCTGTGCCGCGATACCGGGATTGGCGACAAATAGATCTAGAAACCCGTCGTTGTCGTAGTCGCCCCAAAGGGCGGCCCAGTTGTTCGGCCCAGCAGCAACACCGGCTTCTGCCGTCACATCGGTGAAGGTACGGTCGCCATTATTGCGATAGAGCGTGTTTTCAAGAGGTCTGCTGTCCTGGTTTCCTCTAGCCACATACAGGTCGAGCAGGCCATCGTTATTATAGTCGCCCCAAGCAATGCCTTGGCAAGGTTCGCGCGGGTTCAAACCTGCTGCCGCCGTGACATCAACGAATGTCCCATCGCCCTGATTCCTATATAATGCCTCTCCCGTGCCAACACCCGAGAAGGCGACATCCATAAAACCGTCATTGTCGTAATCCGCAAATGAGCAGATGAATCCCTCATCGCTCCCGAGCGTAGCGTTAGCCAGCCCCGCTGCGTCAGCGACCTGGGTGAAGGTACCGTCGCCATTGTTCTTGTAGAGCCGATTCGCGCCTTCGAAATTCTTCACGAATAGGTCGAGCTTGCCGTCGTTGTCGTAATCAACCCAAAAACCGCAGCGTCCACGATTGGTCGAGGTTTCGATCCCTGCGGATTGATTGACGTTCTCAAATGTTCCATCGCCCAGACCTCGAAAGAGCAGATCGCTTTTTAACAGGGTTCCCTGCGTGGAGCCTATGGAAATATAGAGATCGAGGTTGCCGTCTCCATCGAAATCACCAAACGAGAAGCCGTGCCAATCCGGGGCGTCGAGATTTGGGTGCCTGGTGATACCCGAAGTTTTGTGAATATCAGTGAAGGTATTACCGGCATTGTTTAGATACACAAACGGCCCGTGCGACCTCAACAGTCCGTGTGTCGGCACGATCAAATCGAGAAAACCATCGTTATTGATGTCGCCCCAGATCGGGTTGCCCCACGAATGCTTTGCCTTCAAGATCAAACCGGCTTCCTTCGTCACATCAAGGAACTGCCGGGCGAGCGATACCGACGAAAGAACCATGACGAACCCAACCGTGGTTGCCAGGCGTGAGAGAGCTTTTCTAATAAGCAACTGTGGATTTGTTGCGCTCTTGTGTCAATGAAGCGCAAGACCGCACAGGGAAGATCATTCCCGTGAAAGCCGTGAATGATAACTCCGGCAAATAATTTACGATTTTATCTTGCAATATGGGGGACTGTTGAAAATAATCAAGCTGGTGCCGTTCTGCCGCAAGCTGGACTCAACCGAGGCGAAAAACGACGGGTCACCAGCGTCGGTTACGTGCTGAAAAGCATCGCTTGAAACCAGAGAAACGGGCGGAAAAGGCGGCTTCCAAGATGCAGAATAAAGAAGATGCCAATGCCCACAACGCTAAAAACCATGTTTTCCCGGGTTTATCGAAAAATTTCACGATTTTTCTTGCATTAATTCGTTTCAGATGCTGTACAAGGGCAAAACCAGCGACCTGAAATATTCGGGAGGAATATCCATTATGAGCTTGCAATCAGAAAGAGAGCCGGAGAACGCAATCAAATCATCGCCGCCGAGATTTATTGGGACATACCACGGTGCGCTACTGATTGTCCTGCCGCTGATGTTGTTCTTTGTCACAGCGGCTCGGGGGACAACACTGCTCGATCCGAAACCGGAATCTTCTACGACATACTTTGGATTTTCTATCGCGGTTCTTAATGACATCGACGGTGACGGGGTTCCCGATCTCGCAGTCGGCGCTCCGTTCCAAGATGGAGATTTTGACGTTGCTAACGGGTTTGGCCCGCCCCAGGATGTGGGAAAGGTTTGGCTTATCAGCGGTGCCAGTCTGGGTGTCATCACTCAGCTCAATGACCCATATTTTCAGACCCCCAACCCAACAAAGTTTGGTGGTTTTTTTGGCTTTTCGGTAGCTAGTGTCGGAGATCTTAACCACGACGGTGTCCCGGATGTTCTCGTGGGGGTTCCGCACCACTCGAATTTCGGAGCGGACCACATAAACGCTGGTGAGGCTTTTGTGTTCAGCGGCAGAGATGGCAGTATCATCTTTACTCTTACCGATCCCGATGAAGAAGAGGGTAACAGAATGGGTTATGCTGTCGCCGGCATTGGAGACGTTAACGGCGATGGAATTCCCGATCTGCTGGTTGGAGTCCCAAAAAAGGACGTGTCCGAAGATTTGCCTGACGTCGGATCTGCTTACATCTTCAGTGGCGCGAATGGCAGCTTCATTCGTTCATTAGATCCTCCCGCTCAAGGAGGGGCGGAGGCAAACGGAAGGTTCGGCACGGCGGTCGCGAATGCCGGTGATGTTAACGGTGATGGCGTATCCGATATTCTGATCGGTGCGCCTGGACAAGGTCGGGCTTACGTTTTTAACGGCGCGACTGGCGCACTTATCCGCACAATAACAAGCCCGGTTGCTGAGACGCTACCTTCGTTTGGGTTTGCTGTGGCAGGCGGTCGGGATGTTAACGGCGATGGTATTCCCGACTTCGTTATTGGTGCACCGCAGCAAGGCGGCAAAGGAGCAGCTTTCGTTTTCAACGGCGCCAATGGAACCCTGCTCCGCACATTACGCGCCGCTCCGCAGGCATTCGCCAAATTCGGCGCTTCGGTAGCTTTAATCCCAGATGTTACTGGCGACGGGCGCCCGGATGTTATGGTTGGCGCCCCTGATCACACTGTGAACGGACTGCTCAATGCGGGAGAAACTTTTATTTTTCGCGGCAACAACGGGAAGTTGTTCAAGACAGTAACCAGCGCAATGCCTAAGGCGTTTGCCGGTTTTGGTTACGCCATAACGACGGCAGATTTCAATAACAATGGGACCCAAAAGACCGTGGTCGGGACTCCCTTTGAAGACGCAGATCTAATTGAAAATGGAGATACTGTGACTCATCTCCAGATTGGTCAGATTGAGGTTCAGTAAGATGGAGAAAACTATGAAACGAATATACTTCTTGACCTTAGCTTCTTTAGTCCTTTCCGCCGCGTTTCTGCCCTCGGCATCGGCCAACCATCGAACCGGCAGCATAACAGCTCCAGAACTGCTCGTGGCCGGCGATTTTAACCAGGACGGCAAAATGGATCTGGCCGTCAATTGCACAGGATTCGACGTCGTCGCCATCTTGTTTGGAGACGGGCATGGCGGGTTCACTTTGGGGGGACATTTTCCAGTCGATACCCTCTCAAAGGGGCTTCAGGTGGGGGACGTGAACCGGGATGGACATCTCGACCTGGTGAATTGCACCAACTGGGGTTACGACGAGAATGTTCTCTTAGGCGATGGCTTAGGTGCATTCCACCGCGCTAGCCCGCCAACCGAAATTGACGGTGATGGCGAGCCGGTCCGTCTTCTTTTGCGTGACTTCAACAACGACGGCAAACTTGATATCGCAGTGAACGCGCCTGATGACGACAAAGTCGTCCTCTATTTTGGCAACGGAAACGGAGGTTTCCCTGGTCCTGACCTGGAAGTGTTAGGCGTGCAACAACCTTTCGGTATGGATGCTGGCGATTTCAACAACGATGGAAATCTGGACATGGCAATCACGGGTGAATCCATGCTGGCAGGTCAGAGTGTAGTCTCGATCTTGCTCGGAGATGGGGCAGGGGGATTCCGTATCAGCACGTTCCCAGTCAACGATTTGCCAAGTAGTGTGAAGGTTGGTGACATGAACAACGACGGCATCTTAGACCTTGTCGTGGCGGGAGCGCAACCAGGCAATACTACCGGTAACTTCATTTCCACTTACCTTGGCAACGGGAGGGGTGTCTTTGCCCTAAAACAGACAACAAATTTGGGCACCGGGAACTTAAAAGGCGACATAGCCATTGGGGACTTCAATGAGGACGGATTCCTGGACGTGGCGTTTCCTCAGACCGGATTTCAGATACCGCACATGCATAGCACCCATGTTCTCACATTCTTCGGCAACGGTACCGGAAATTTGGTGAGCGGACCGACTTTGATCGTTGGAGAGGAACCGCATACCGTGATTGCCGTCGATGTTAACAAAGATGGTCATTTAGACCTTGCTGTTTCTAACAGAACTGATGGCACGGTTACGGTGTTGTTGGGTGATGGGCACGGGAACTTTACGGTGTCGTCAACAACCTCCGTGCTCTCCCCGATTCCGTAAATCGCCCGCGCTGTGAAACCAACCATAGTCATCTCCCTATCGTTAGCGACGATAGCCGTCGTCGCGGTTCTTGCTAGTTCCATTACCGGTCAGGCGCCCCGCAAAATGACGCTTCAGGAGAGATTCACTCCTAAGAGAGGGGCGGCGGCGGAAGGTCCCGCCCAATTTTTTTCCATGCCAGGCGGTAAAAGTGCTGTCAACGATCAGAGCACGACCCGCCCACGCGAAGCCCTCACCGGGTTTGACAACCTAACCAACGGCTATTTTCCACAGGGGCCGGATTTTGACACAATCAATGAGGACAATGTGGTGCCATTGCGCTCTTTCAACGATGGCCGGTTCGTCTTTGAAGAAGTTGAAACCGTGGAGGACGGTCTTGGGCCTACCTACAACGCTCAGAGCTGCCGGGAGTGTCACCAAAACATCGTCACGGGAGGTGCGAGCCAGATAGCGGAACACCGGACTGGGCATACATTCAATGGCGGGTTCTTCGAATCGCCGGGCGGTTCGCTAATTCAATCGCGTGCCACCGCCCCCGAGATAGTCGAACATGTGGTTCCCGAGGACACCACCAGAACTTTCCGCCTGTCAACGAACACTTTGGGCAACGGCTACGTAGAGTGCATCTCAGATAGCACGCTCATTGCCATCCGGGACGCGCAGCCCTTGGATATGCAGGGCACTGCCCCCGAGGTTGCTGTCCTGGAAGGCGACGGCGGCGCGCGCGTTGGCCGGTTTGGATGGAAAAGCCAGCATGGCAGTCTTTTATCGTTTGCGAGTGATGCCTATCTCAACGAAATGGGCATCACCAGTCCTCTCTTTCCGGATGAAAATACGTCGAGTGGCCGTTTCGTTGGATTTGGCTCGGGCTATGACCCCGTGCCAGAACCTGAAAACGATGGTATAGATGTTCAGGCATTCGCCAACTTTATGCGATCGACCAAAGCGCCTCCGCGTGGGCCGATCACGTCGGACGCGCACTTTGGTGAAAAGAAATTTAACGCGATCGGCTGCAATATTTGTCATGTTGCCTCCATAACCACAGCCGCCCCGGGCACGGTCATCAACGGCGGCGCATTCACCGTTCCCGACGCTCTCGGGAACAAAACCCTCCATCCTTATAGTGACTTCTTGTTGCACGACATCGGCACCGGCGACGGCATACCGATTGAGCCCACCCCCGAATTCGCAGGGACAGCAACACAAATTCGGACCGTACCACTTTGGGGATTTCGGACCCGCAATCGACTGATGCACGATGGCTTATCGTTTACCGCGGACGAGTGCATTCAGCGTCATGGCGGGCAGGCCGCAGCTGTGAGGGACGCGTTCAACGCGCTGGGTGGCTTCCAGAAAGCCCAGATAATGGATTTTCTGAACTCGCTTTAAGATTGTTTTACGCGGGCAGCGCAAAGCGTGCGCCCCCAACGACTGGGGCCAGTGCGGAAACCCGTGAAGTCTCATTGTCTATTGCCTTATGAACGCCTCGCTTAACGTACACTGTACCACAGTTTATTACCCAAACCTTGCCCTCTACACTTACCGCATTCCACAGGCGATCCGAAGACCGCGTGCGTTTCGGACGTATACTGGCTCGGGCCCTTATGGCAGGCGTGCAACTGGGCGCAAAGTTCACAAGACCGGCCTTGGTTATTCGGTACTTGCTTGATCAACGCGGAAGCTGCAGTGAGCGCGCCGACGCCATAGAGACTGTAACAGAAGCCTGCTCCAATCTCAAAATTTAAGCCGAAGCCACATTAGTTAAAACGTTCCTTCCGAACGCAAATGCCTTTAGGACTGATCCGCGTTCGGGCGGACAGCTACGGACCAAATGCCATGTCAAAGGGGTACGACCCTACATCGGGAATTACCTCTAGGACAGTCAGCGACGGAATATCAACGACTGTTACGGTCGTATCGTTGCTATTGGACACGTAAAATCTCTTCCCGTCTGGATTGAACACTGAAAAGAAGGAACCCGATCCAGTCACGAGCATTTTGATGACCTTTCGCGTCGCGGTGTCGATAACCGAAACAGTCCCGGACACAGAACTGGATACGAATGCAAGTTTTCCATCCTCCGTAATGATCACTTCCCACGGTTTGATTCCGACCGGCACTGTGTCGATCACAGTCAGTGTACTAGAGTCGATGATGGAGACTGTCGCGTCCTGCACGTTGCCCACGTAAATCGCGTCGCCGCTGGGCGTGATCGCAATTCCTCTCGGCTTGTCTCCGACAGGAATTGTCGCGATCACCTGTTGCGTCCCTGTGTCGATGACGGACACGGAGGAGGCCTTGTTGTTAGTGACGA
>WNGG01003293.1_pt1 | contig 18882 bp, 16 predicted proteins | sample 5400661 | NCBI WGS metagenome assembly WNGG01 (sample SAMN13153372, study PRJNA577476) | soil metagenome | isolation source: 100 cm soil or saprolite under Garry oak tree replicate 1 | place: USA:California | collected 2016-06-15
CTGGTTTGCAATCACGACGCGCTTCGGCGACGCGCCTTCCAACAATGTTTTTGTGCAAGGTCTTCTTGGTCACAGAGGACAGACTACCTTCTGTACAAACGAAAAATGTTCTAAACTAGAACATCAGTGCGGAGGGCATCCATAGAGAGGAGTCGCTGCGATCATGACGAAGAAGAAAGCGCGATTGTGTCGCATAAGGACGAAACCGAAGTATGAAAAGCTGCCCTGGCCGGGCCTGAAGGCAAAAGACTACCTGAGCCGGGTTATAACGCGGGTAGTGAAAGAGGCGAAAGAGACCAGAGAAAACGAGGTGTGGGCGAAGGACCTTATCGCACGGGTCCTGGATTACGTTCCACCTGAGACTGCGCTGAAACTGGTTTACTGTGAGATGCGCCGCCGAACAAAGCCCATCCCGCAGTTCGGCCACACATCTGACAGCGGCTGTGAGCCGCGCGAATGACTTCGGCCCTGAGCTTTATATCGACCTCTCCGGGATTACGGTCATTCTTTTGCGCCTCCTAAAGGGCGAGAGCTTATCGGGACTCGCTTATGGCGACCATAAGGGACAGCTCATAAGCTCATGAAATGCAGAGGCTTACACGATTGTGGGCTTACAGTCAAGCCTTGAGAAAATACCTTTATTCCGGTAAAATAGGTGTGTTGTCGATTCGCTTTTGGTTTCCTCCAAATCGGCCCGGTCCGGGTACATCGGACCACGTCGGCCAGACCTGAGCGGCCCGGTTTTGTGGTTGCGCGCCAGCAACTAGGAGCCGCTTCGGCCTGGAGAAACGAAGTCGAGAAACGAAGTCTTCGCCGCGTCCGCAACGCGCGGACGGGATGGAGCAGAAACCCTACGAGTCCCGGCTCCCAGCGGCCCGGGATCAAAGGGTAAGGCGACGGTCGGCTTTTTCCGCTGAACGCCTTCCCTCAATCTGCAAGTTCTTCTCTCCGACCGGATCGGAGCGGAGGACGCCCTCCGGCTACAGGCCGCAGGGCCAGCCTTGCGAAGCGCAAGGCACGCAGGAGAAAAAAAATGGGCGACAAAGAATCCGTCCCCGGGAAATCTCTGGGACATCAGTACGATGCCAAGTCCATCAAGGTTCTTGGCGGACTCGAAGCCGTGCGCCTTCGCCCGGCGATGTACATCGGCTCGACCGGAGAAATGGGCCTCCACCACCTCGTGTGGGAAGTGGTGGACAATTCCGTGGACGAAGCCCTTGCTGGCTTTTGCGACGAAATCAACGTCATCGTCCAGGAAGACAACTCCGTCACCGTCACCGACAATGGCCGGGGCATTCCCGTGGACATGCACGCCACCGAAAAGCGTCCCGCTGCGGAAGTGGTCATGACCTTGCTGCACGCCGGCGGAAAATTCGATAGCGAGACCTATAAAGTTTCCGGCGGCCTTCACGGTGTCGGCGTCTCTGTCGTCAACGCGCTTTCCGACTGGCTCGACCTCGAGATTTGCCGCGACGGCCAAGTTTGGGAGCAGTCCTACGAAATCGGGAAGCCCACCACCAAGCTGACAGAAACCGGCAAGACAAAAAAAACCGGCACCAAAGTTACTTTCCATCCCGACCCGAAGATTTTCGACAAGATCGTCTTCAGCTTCGATGTTCTTGCACAACGCTTGCGGGAACTGGCCTTTCTCAACAAGGGCCTGAAAATTACTCTCACCGACGAGCGCTCGGCGACGGAAAAAATCGTCGAGTTCCGCTTCACCGGCGGCATCGCCGAATTCATCAAGCACCTCAATAAGGGTAAATCCACGCTCCACGATTCGCCGATCTATATGGAAGGCAAGCGCGGCGCCGTGGACATGGAAATCGCGCTGCAGTACAACGACACCTACGGAGAAAACGTCTTCGCCTTCGCCAACACCATCAACACCGTGGACGGCGGCACGCACCTCTCCGGCTTCCGCTCGGCGTTGACGCGCTCCATAAACTATTTCGCGCAATCCACCGGCATGCTCAAGGAGCAGAAAGACGAAGTCTCCATTACCGGCGACGACGTGCGCGAAGGCCTTGTCGCCGTCGTCTCCGTCAAGCTGCCGCAGCCGCAGTTTGAGGGCCAGACCAAGGGCAAGCTGAATAGCGACATCAAGGGCGAGGTCGAGCAGCTCGTCAACGAAAAACTCGGCGAGTATTTCGACAAGCATTCCACTGTGGCGCGCCGCATCATTGGCAAGTGCATTGACGCGGCGCGCGCCCGCGAAGCCGCCCGCAAAGCCCGCGAGCTCACGCGCCGCAAATCCGCGCTCGATTCCAGCGGGCTTCCCGGCAAGCTCGCTGATTGCCAGGAGCGCGATCCGGCGCGCTGCGAGCTGTTCGTCGTCGAGGGCGAATCCGCCGGCGGATCGGCCAAGATGGGCCGCGACCGCAAGAATCAGGCCATCCTTCCTCTCAAGGGAAAGATCCTCAACGTCGAAAAAGCGCGCTACGACAAAATGCTGGGCCACGAAGAAATCCGCGCCATCATCACCGCGCTCGGCACCGGCATCGGCAAAGACGATTTCGACGCGAGCAAGCTCCGCTACCACAAAGTGATTCTGATGACCGACGCCGACGTGGACGGCTCGCACATCCGCACGCTCCTGCTTACCTTTTTCTTCCGCCACATGAAGGAGCTCATCGAGCGCGGCCACATTTACATCGCTCAGCCGCCGCTCTATCGCGTTAAGCGCGGCAAGTCCGAGCGCTACATCCGCGACGAGCGCGACTTCGCCGGCGAGCTGATGAAGCGCGCCACCGAAGACCACGTCGTCAAAGCCAAAGAAGGCGGCACGCTCCAGGGCGCGGGCCTCACCAAATTCCTTCTCAACGTGCAGGAGTACGAGCAGGTCACCGCCAAGCTCGGCCGCCGCCTCCGCGATGCGGGTCTGGTCGAGCTACTCGCCGAGAGCGGCCTCGAAAAGAAAACCGACTTCGAAGATAAGAAGCTGCTCGACAAGCTCCTGAAATCCGTGGAAAAAGCAAAACTCAAGCTCGACGGCAAAATCACTTTCGATGAGGAGCACAGCCTGCACGAGATCCAGTTTGCCGCGCCCAACAACCGCAAGATCAATTGGGCGCTGGCCTCGACCCCCGAATATAAACGCCTGCGCGCCCTGGCCAAGCAAATCGAAGAGTTCAATCATCCGCCGTTCACGGTCACCCGCAATGGCGACAAAGTGACCAAGGAAAAAGTCGGCGATGTTCTGTCCTACGTCATGGAAGATGCCAAAAAGGATTTCACCATCACGCGGTTCAAGGGCCTGGGCGAAATGAATCCTGACCAGCTCTGGAGCACCACCATGAACGCCGAGACGCGCACGCTGCTTAAGGTCCGGCTGGAAGACGCCGTCGCTGCCGAAGATATTTTCACGACGCTCATGGGGGAAAACGTCGAGGCGCGCCGCAAATTTATCGAGGACAACGCCCTCGAAGTCGTGAACCTGGACATCTGATCTCCATGCCTTCAGACAAAGCAGCTCTCGTCGGTCGAGTATTAGAACAACTTGCTGAGGGTCACTACGATCTTTCCAAGGACGAGCTTGGCGAAATTGTTTTGGTGAAGAACTATTGCGTCACATTCGATGAGATGGAAGAGTTTTTCGGGGAAGAGCTCGGGGAACTTGAAGAGATTCGCGATGATATTGAAGAAAAGGCTCCGGACGATCCCCTTGCCCGCGGCCTTCTCTCTGATCACTGGAATGACTGGTGGACTGAACAATTCTTCATTCGCCTTTACGGCGATCAAGAAGGGAAGAAACTAGCTAGGATAGTGGCTGGGCTGGGCTACGGTGCAATTATTTCCTCAAGCTATGAACTTCTCACGAAGGGTATCCAAGAAATGGCTACTCCAATCGTTTTGGCACGGGAAGCCTTAACCAAGCGGTCGCTTGAGGAATTGGAGGCGACACTTTTGACGAATTCCCAAGCTGGTTTGAGAAACGAAGTCGCTAGCGAGTACGCCAGGGTATTCGGAATGGCTTTCGTGGACATGATTGATAGAGCGGAAGCACTCCGGACGCTCCCTGCCGTATTGGAAGTACCTGAAGACGTACAACAATACCTGTTGGAAGCCACGAGATCGTACGTTGTTGGTCTCTTTTCAGCATGTCTGATCATTTGTCGTTCCTCACTGGAGTTTGGTCTGCGTGATTTTTTGACTCGCGAGGCTCGGCAACGCGGTGACGAATCACTTCGACCCCAACAGAGGGACTCTCTTTGGTCTTTGATCGGGACCGCTAGGAGTACCCGTCCAGATCTCAGAGCTACCTGGGACGGTGCAGATTCTATACGTCTCAGCGGCAGGGACGCTGTGCACACCGGAGTCCCTTCACCTGAGGTATGCAGAGAAGCATTCGAAAAAACTCGAGGAATTCTCAGAGAGTTGTATACGTAAGGATAGAGTGGGCGGATCGTGGACCAAATTTTCTATCAACTGGGGTGGCTGACATTGCCGGGGCTGCGGGGAATCTCCTGCAGCGACTTTCGCGCAACGCGGACAACAACGCCGGACAACGAGCGCGGTGTCGCAGTTGAGTTCGCAACCGATGCCGAGCGAGAAGAGTTCTTGAAGGAAATCGAGGAGCACTTCGCGGATCGGCGGTTTACCAACGCCGCCGACGCTTTCGATACCGTGAAAGCGTACGTGTTGGAATTGGCCGCGCGGCGTTGACGATTTCTGCCGACGCATAACACATAAAGTCTCCGGACGAGAATACGTCGAAGTTCTGAACCATGCGAAGCCAATTACATATCACTTGGCGGGACCTACTCGATTGGATGAGGCATTGCGAACGAAGGACAAAAGGAGCACGCGTAGTTGTTCCACACCATCTGACGGGGCAAGCGCATCATCGATATGATGCAATAGCGCCTTTACTTGAATTCCGGAGGACGCGTGGCTTGGCCTCGCGGCGAGGCGCTGAGGGGGGCGGGCGAGAAGTCATAAACATGGATCAGATCGCACAGTCGCAGGCCCTGAAAAACAAGGTGAGCGCGAGGACCATCTGGCGTTGGTACGCGAGATTCAGTGGGGGTTACGCTGAGTTGGCCGATAGACCCCGCCGCGATAAGGGAGTTTCACGCCGTTTTGATCAATCTCCGAATATTAGAGCGTTTGTCGAGAAGGAATACCTTGAAAGCCGACAATCTTTCTCAGGTGTTCACAGAAGTTTGCTGCGTCAGTGGACAAGACTACGGGGCGACTCTGAAGAAGCGCCTCCATGTTACGCAACAATGCGAAACTACCTGAAATCACTGCCGAAGCTCGTTCTTGTTCTGGCTCGACATGGAGAACTCAAATTCGAGAGAGCCTGTGGACGCTCATGTACGCGAGTGATAAGAGCAGTTGAGGAATTCACACTGTCCAAGACCATCAATTAAGAGAAGACATCCAGGGAGATAGAATGGCGGACGAAACAAACCAATCCATAAGTGAAACGGCCGTGCGTATCCTCAAGCACAATACGGAAACTCTCCTGCAGTCCAAGGATGAGGAATATGCCTACTGGCAGAGCCGTCCGCCGCTCGAACGGCTGGTGGCCATGCAGGAACTCAGCTTTGCTTTCTTCGAGGAGCGCGGCAATGAAGCTGAAATTAGACGGCAACTTTTGCGATCTCCTGTCTGCCTTCCTTGTGTCTGGAAGACCGGCGAGAAATGAAGGCATGCCCTGGAAGTGGACGGCAAAGAGAGCTTAGGCTATGCGGCTTGCTCGGAGGGGTCGGACTCTGGTGCGCCCCAGGTTTCCAGGTACAGCTCGATGGCTTCGCGAAGGTTGGCCCGCGCACCTTCGACATCCTTGCCTTGCGAGGTGACACTCAGTTCAGGGCACCTGGCGACATACCAGTCGTCTTCTTTCGTGATCAGAGCGGAGAAGCGATAGTTCACCCTTTGATGCTAGCGGAAGCGGGCTGTACGCGCAAGTAACCAACCAAGGCGAGGAGCAATGGCGGACGAAACAACGCAATCCATAATTCTTCCGGTGGACATCGAAACCGAGATGCGCAAGTCGTATCTCGACTACTCCATGAGCGTCATCATCGGACGCGCGCTGCCCGACGTCCGCGACGGTCTCAAGCCCGTCCATCGCCGAATTCTCTTCGGCATGTACGAGCTCGGCCTCACCTCCACCAAAGCCTATCGCAAGTGCGCCAAGATCGTCGGCGAAGTCCTCGGCAAATTCCATCCTCACGGCGACACGCCCGTCTATGACGCGCTGGTCCGCCTCGCCCAGGGCTTCAATATGCGCTATCCGCTCGTGGACGGTCAGGGGAACTTCGGCTCGGTGGACGGCGACCCGCCGGCGGCCATGCGTTATACCGAAGCGCGCCTGGCAAAGATCGCCGAGGAGATGCTCGCCGACATCGAGAAGGAGACCGTAGACGTGGTCCCCAATTTCGACGAGACCACCACCGAGCCCACCGTCCTTCCCACGCGCATTCCCAACCTGCTGGTCAACGGCTCTTCGGGAATCGCCGTGGGCATGGCCACGAACATTCCGCCGCACAATTTGCGCGAAATCATTGACGCCACCGTGCTGCTGATTGAAAAGCCCGAAGCCTCGCTCAAGGAAATGATGAAGCTCGTCCCCGGCCCCGATTTCCCCACCGGGGGTTTCATCGCTGGCCGCGAAGGCATCGAGCAAGCCTACAAGACCGGCCGCGGCAGCTTCACCATGCGCGCCAAGGCCGCCATCGAAGATGCCGGCAAGGACCGCGAAAACATCATCATCACCGAAATCCCCTATCAGGTGAACAAGGCCCGGCTCATCGAGCGCATCGCCGAGCTGGTCCAGACCAAGAAGCTCGACGGCATCGGCGATGTCCGCGACGAATCCGACCGCGAAGGCATGCGCATCGTCATCGAAATCAAGCGCGGCGAAGAATCCCAGCTCATCCTCAACAACCTCTTCAAGCACACCCAGATGCAGGAATCCTTCGGGATGATCCTGCTGGCCATTGTCGGCGGACAGCCCAAGGAGCTGGGCCTTGTCGAGCTGATTCGCCTGTTCATCGAACACCGCCGCGACGTTGTTCTCCGCCGCACGCGCTACGATTTGCGCAAGGCCGAAGAGCGCGAGCACATCCTGCTGGGCTTCAAGAAAGCCCTCGAGCATCTCGACGAAATCATCAAACTCATCCGCCGTTCTAAATCTCCCGCAGAGGCCAAGACCGGCCTGATGGAAACCTGGGAGTTCACCGACCGCCAGGCCCAGGCCATCCTGGACTTGCAACTCCACCGCCTGACCCAGATGGAGCGCGAGAAAATCCTCGAAGAATTGAAGCAAATCCAGGTGAGGATTGCCGAGCTGAAAGAAATTCTGGCGAGTGAGAAGAAGCTCAAGGCGGTGATTGTCGCCGAGTTGCGCGAGGTCCAGAAAGATTATAGCGACGACCGCCGCACGCAAATCGTGGACAAAGTGGACGAAATCAAGCTCGAAGACCTTATCGCGGACACCGATATGGCCATCACCGTAAGCCACGCCGGCTACGTCAAGCGCACCTCCGTGGACGTCTATCGCCACCAGTCGCGCGGCGGCAAAGGCCGCATCGGTGCGCGCACCAAGGAAGAGGACTTCGTCGAACACCTCTTCATCGCCTCGGCCCACAGCTACATTTTGCTGTTCACTTCCAAGGGCCGCGTGTACTGGCTGAAGGTGTACGAAATTCCCGAAGCCGCCGCGGCCACGCGCGGCAAAGCTATCTCGAGCTTGGTCCGCTTCCAGGAAGATGAGAAGCTCACCGCGCTCGTCGCCGCGCGCAACCTCGAAGACGAAAGCAAATTCGTGTTCCTGGCCACGCGCAACGGCACGGTGAAAAAATCCGCGCTCACCGAATTCTCCAACCCGCGCGCCAGCGGCATTATCGCTATCAACCTCGAAGCCAAAGACGAGCTCATCGGCGCCAAGCTCACCGACGGCAAGCAGATGATCTTCCTCGCCAGCCACGAAGGCCAGGCCATCCTGTTCCGGGAGACCGAAGTGCGTTCCATGGGCCGCGCCGCCGGCGGCGTCATCGGCATGGACCTCGGCAAAGACGACTACGTCGTCAGCATGGACGCCGTCCAGCCCGATTTCGAAATCATCGCCAAAGAGCACAACCAGACCACGCAGGATCTCGACGAGCTTGAAAACGAGCACATCAAGGATTCGCTGACCACCCTGATGCTCACCGTGTCCGAAAAGGGCTACGGCAAGCGCACGCCGCTCGCCGAATACCGCATCACCTCGCGCGGCGGCAAAGGCGTCGTCAATATGAAGACGGCCGAGCGCAATGGCTCCGTCGTCGCGACGCTCCAGGTGAGCGAAGAGTCCGACGTGATGATCATCACCGAGAACGGCAAGGTCATCCGCGTCCATGCCAACGAAATCCGCGAAGCCGGCCGCTCCACCCAGGGCGTCCGCCTGCTGCGGCTCGACCCGGACGACTCCATCGCCGCGGCCGCTTCCATCCTCGAAGAGGAAAACGGGGAGAAGGACTCAGCCAAGGGCTGAAATGTCGTTCTGAGCGAGCGTTTTTTGCGAGCGATTCGAAGATTCCGGCCTGGCCGGAAAGAATCACTGTCCCGGTTGATCCCCGGCGAGCAGAAACATTCGGGCAGAAGCCGGGTATAATCCTCGCGGCATGCCAGCCAAGCGCAAAAAGAAGCCGGCTAGGTCCGCGCGCGGGCGTCCGGCCCCACTGCGCCTGACCCCGGACGCCATGGTTCTGATTGTTCAGTTCCGTGCGCGCGAAGGCCAGGAAGGAGTCCTCGAACAAGAACTGCGGGCGCTCGTACCCGCCACGCGCCGGGAAGAAGGGTGTCTAACCTACGAACTCCACCGCTCCGCGAGCACTCCCGGCCATTTCATGCTCGTTGAAATCTGGGCCAGCCGCGACCACCACACGCGGCATCTCGAAACGCCCCACATGCAGCGCTGGGCCGCGTGCAAAGACGCATTCCTCTCCTCTCGAGAGGCGTCGTTTTGGAAGCACATTGACTGACCGTTTTATTGCATCTGGCGGGGCAATTGTCTCGGTCCCGCGCCGGCGCTGCGCTTCCTAACTCGCCGGTGGCGCGAGGTAATATCCCGGACGCGCGCGCACCTTCAATCCCGGGCGCGCGACTTCCACTTTAATTTCGTGATAGCCGGCAGGCTCCGTTCCCGCGGGGGTGTAGCTGAGGGAGTACTGCGCGTGCAACTCGCCGCCGATCTGGTCGAGCGCCGTTTCGATGGAGCGGTCTTTGAATGTCGAAATGTGCGCCCCGCCGGTGGCGGTGGCGGCAACTTCGAGCGGGGGGGCTGCCACCGCATTGTGAATATGCTGGATGGCCCAGATGGCCGCAGCCAGGATGTCAATGTTGGCGTCGCGCTGTGCTTCGGTGGTGGGTGTCTGCGGCGTGCCGGGAAGCGGCGGCCGTGGAAAGGTTCCCGGCGGCGAAAGCTGCGGAGCCACTTTCTTGGGCTGCGCGCGCAATTCCGCCGAAGTCGTTGAGAGCCCCACGCTGTAAATGGTCACGTTGGCGAGTTGCGCTTGGTGCAGCACTTCGCCGAGCTTGGTTTGGCTTCCCGTGTCCACTGCTTCGGAAAGCGCCAGAATCACGCGCCGCCGCCCCGCAACACTTTTGTCCCCACCCGAAGCCGCGCCCGCCTCCGGCCGGCTCGTGAGCATCTCAACGGCGGTCGAGAGCGCATCGTAAAGCCTCGTTCCCGAAGTCCCCATGCGCATGCTTCCCACGGTCTTCTCGATCTTGTCGGCGTCGCTGGTGAAATCGGCGAGTTTGTCCACCGAATCGTTGAAGCCGATCACCGCTGCTTCGCCCGTCGGCCCCATCACCGTCTGCGTGAAGACGATACCGGTCTTGCGGATCGCCGGCAGCAGCGCCTCGATGCGCGAACTGGTTTCGATCAGCAACACCAGCGAAAGCGGGTCGCCGCCCACGTCGAAATGCGAGACCCTCTGCTCAACGCCGTTGTCGAACACGCGGAAATCGCTCTGATTCAGGCTGACCACCATCTCGCCCTTGGCGTCCCGCACGGTCACCGGCGTACTCACTAGGTTGACTCGGACTTTGATTTTTCCTTGCGCGTTGTCGGGTGCCTGCTGCACCGGCGCTCCCGGTTTCGGCGTAATCGGGCCTACGGGCTCCTGCGCCCGGACCGCGTCCGCAGAGACCAGGCAAATGGCGCCTGCCAGAAGCAACGCTTCAGCGGAAAAGATTCGGGACAGCCTCATCTCACCATCCTCTCCCCTAGTCTACTCTCTTCGACGCCGCTTGTTCTCCCGGCGTTGGCTGCCAATCCGTCCCCACCGATGTCTCAAACGCAACGAGTTCCAAACACCGGCTGGTCTTTGGCAATCTCCCCTGCGTAGAATGGTTCGTCTGTCCGTTTTCCTGGGGGAAGCTCGATGAGTTCATCTCGCCACACATTGCGGCCGGCGCACGCGCCGCAGGTCGCCTATCGCGACCCCGTTTTTCTCGAAAGCAAGGCCGCGCGCCCGCTGCGCATTCTCGGCGAGTACCTGCACCCGCTGGTGCAGCTCCGGCAGGAAGGCATCGGCGACACCATCGTGATGTTCGGCTCGGCGCGCATCGGTTCGCGCGAAGCCGCAGCGGCCCGGTTGGCGCGGCTGAAGCAAACCCGCACCGCGCGCTTCTCCGGCGGCCGGCAAAAGCAGCACCGCGCGGCGCTTCGCGAAGCGCGCAGCGCGCTGGAGATGTCGCGTTATTACGAAGAGGCCCGGGAACTCTCCCGCCGCATCACCGCTTGGGCCATGACCCTCGGCGAGCATCCGCGGCGGTTTGTCATCTGCTCCGGCGGCGGCCCGGGCATCATGGAAGCCGCCAACCGCGGCGCTGCGGAAGCCGGCGGCAAGTCCGTCGGCCTTTCCATCGAGCTTCCCCACGAACAGTTTGCCAATCCCTACATCAGCCCCGAGCTGAGCTTCAACTTCCATTACTTTTTCATGCGCAAGCTCTGGTTCGCGCAGCTCTCCAAAGCCCTCATCGTTTTTCCGGGCGGCTTTGGCACCATGGACGAACTCTGGGAAATGCTCACCCTGCTGCAAACCGGCAAGCTCCCCAAACACAACCTGATTCTCATTTACGGCCGCCGCTTTTGGGATGAAGTCCTCAATTGGCGCGCCATGCTCCGCTGGGGCGTGATTGACGATGAGGAATACGGCCTGCTGCAATTCGCCGATACCGTGGACCAGGCCTTCGAGCGCGTGCGTTCCCGGCTCGAGAAATACCACATGAAGCTGGATACGGACCTCGAGGAGTGAATTTCAGACGCTGCGCCAAAGCCAAATCCCCGCAACTTTTTGACCGGTCTTTGGGTTCTTCTAGTGTAGGCGACGGGCTTTCCAGCCCCGGCCAAGCATTCCAGGCAGAGGCCGCCGTTGCCGGGAGGCCGTTATGGTCTGGCGCAACATCACTGGGTTTGCAAAGGGTTGGAAAACGGCGCTGCTCACCGCAGCGTTTGGTGGGTTTCTCCTGTTCGGTGCCGCAGGCAGCGCTGCAGCGCACGACTTTGGCAGGTGCCAGCGCGACATCGAGAAGCACGAATGGAAGCTCCAGCGCGAAATCAATCGCCACGGCTTTTACAGCCGTCAGGCCGATCATCAGCGCCACGAACTTCGCGAAGCTCGCGAAAGGTGTTGGCGCGAACGCGAGCGCTGGGAGCGTGAACACAGTTGGCGTCGCGACCGCGATTGGGATCGCTATTAAGCGGGGAGTTACGCAGGAAAGATGTTGCGCCGGTCCCGCATCCTGCGGGACCGGCTCTCGTGTCTTACCGATGCGCTTCCGAAAACTCCGCGGCGAAAACCGCTTCAAACCGGCGCCGCTCGTCCTGGTCGTGCAACATCACCACCGGCACGACCCGCAACGACTGCCGGCACGTCCGGCATGTCGTCACTTCACCCTGCAAGTCCTGCACAAACCCATCGGTGAAGCGGTAAAGAGTCCGCTCGCGCCGCGCCTTTTTCGTTCCGCGCTGCCCGCAATGCGGGCAGACGTACTCCACCAAATCCTCTTGTGGATCGCGGTCCAAAGCGGCCCACCCGGTGTTTCGTACGCCAACTGTTTCCCGGTACTGTCGGTTCATCTTTCGCCCCCCTCAATCAGCGGGGTAAATCCGCAAAATTAGATGCTGTAAAAACGCAGAAGGATGCGGCGTTTCCGCTAACCCCTTTTCTTTCATTAAGTTACATTAGATTGTCCCGCGATCGTCAGCACCGCCCCTCGGGATAAACTGCCGAAATCCGGCTTCTATTCCCGGAACTCATCCACTCATCGCTTGGGACCGCGCCTCCGGGAACTTCGCTATCTTGCCGGTGTCCAACCACACTGAGGACGCGCGCACCTCGCATCCCTGCGGAGCGGCGCTGGCTTCGCTTCTTGTCTTAGCGCGGAGCCAGCGCTGCCAAAAGGCACTTGTAGCCCGCACAGGGCGGCTCTCCCGCAGCGGAATCTCAACGGAGGTGTGTGATGTCCACGAAGACCCCTGAAGTCCGTCCAGTATCGAAAAGTCCGCTCGGGGCTTGCCTGGTGGATGGCGACGCGGAACAACTGGGGCGCGCCCGGCGTTCGCGCAGCAAGGCTCTCGCTCTTTCGCTCGTGATTCAAGCCGCAGTTCTCGCGGCGCTGGTGCTTGTGCCGTTCCTCGCCACAGGTGAAAAACTTTCTCTTGTCGGCGTCACGCCTGTCCCGCCGTTCTACGGCGTACCGCAACCCGCGCAGCGCCCAACTTCTCGTCCTGCCGGCGCGCACCATGCAACCAACCGTATGATCTACGACGCCACCAGACGGCCGATCCCCTCCAGCATCAGTACGCAAGGTCCGAACCCGCCCAGCAATCTCGGAAACGACGCACCCGCCGACAGTTCACCGGTGGGGATACCTTCTGGGATTGGAGGGCCAGACACTACTCGCCCCGCACCGCCCGCACCGCTGGCTACTGCTGTAGCGCCCCCGCGGAAAGTCGTGGTTTCGCAGATGGACCCCGCGATGCTCATTCATCGCGTCGAACCGCTCTACCCCGTCCTTGCGAGAATGGCGCATCGCGAAGGCCGCGTCGAGCTTCGCGCCACCATTTCCACGGATGGCTCCATCAGTTCTCTGGAGGTGCTGAGGGGCGACCCGCTCTTCATCCGCGCCAGCTACGACGCCGTGCAGCAGTGGCGTTACCGCCCGTTGATTCTCAACGGCCAGGCTGTGGAGGTGGAAACCTACATCACGGTAGTTTTCATGCTTCAGCACTGAGGCATTACGGAAGGCTGGCAATCATAACGAATCTACAGCAGCGGCTCGCCGCAATGCCGCGCAATGGCTTCGCGGGCGGCGTCACGCAGTCGCACGATGGCGTGCCAGTCTGAGGAAGAATCCTCCTGGGAGGATGCAGCGTTGCCGGAGGAGGCGGGCGGCGCGATCGGCGCGGAAATCGTAATCGTCACGCGGGTTATCCGCGGGAGCGTCGTGCGGTCACGCAAGAATTGCCGCGTCCCTTGCAGCGACACCGGACAAATCGGGCATCCGGCGGCCACGGCTGCTTTGAAAGCCCCCAGTTGAAACGGCCGCACGCCTTCGTACGGCGTGAATGTCCCTTCGGGAAAAACCATCACCGATTCGCCGCGCTGCAGAGTTTGCTCGATCTCCTCTGCCTGCCGCAGCCGCGCCTGCGGATCGCTCCGGTCAAACGAGTAGTGGCCCATCTTTTTCAGGAACGTCGCAATAAACGGCATCCCGCCGACCTCGACTTTCGCCACGAAGCGGTAGTTTACTCCCAGTCCGGCCATGAGCGCCAGCGCATCGAAGTAGCTGGTGTGGTTTGACACCAGCACCTGCGGCCCCGAACGCTCCAGATATTCCCGGCCTTCCACGCGTACCCGGCAGCCCACCAGCGCCAGGTAGGCTTTCAGCGCCGCCGACGTGAACCGGCACGCGGCGCGCCGGCTCGGCATCAATTGCACCAGCGCCCACGCCGGGACAATCCACATCCCGAACACGATCAGGGCATACACGCCGTACGCCACCTCCAATGTGCGGCGCACGCCCCGTCGAGCTCCTTGCCAAGCCGCTCGCAGCGCGCTCGCCGTCCCCAGCCGCGCAATCTGCATCCACGCCGGCGGCTTGCTTTCGAGCCGGTCAGCCAGGTAGAGGCGCTTGGTCTCTTCGCGCCGCAACTTTCCGCTCGATGTCTTCGGAATGCTTCCCGGAGGAATCAGTTCCACCACGTCGGGAGGCAATCCCAGCGCCGCGTTGATTTCCTCTTTGATGGCCTGCGCGATCTCCGCCCGTCTGGCCGGCTGCGTCTCGCGAGTTTCCGCCACCACCGCCAATCGCTCGGTCCCTGTCCCGGCGTCCCGCAGTCCGAAGGCCACCACACAGCCCTTTCGAACCCCTTCGGCGCGTCCCGCAACCTCCTCGACCTCGTGGGGATAAATATTTCTCCCGGCCTTGATGATGATGTCCTTCACGCGCCCGGTGATGTAAATCTCGCCGTCGGCGCGATAAGCGCGGTCGCCCGAATCCACCCACGCGAACTCATTCGGCTCTTCTGCGTGGGCCTGACCCTGCGGGAACAACGTCGCCGTAGCCGCCGGGTTCCGGTAATACCCCCGCGTCACCGAAGGTCCGCGGAACCACAAATACCCCTCGACGCGCTCTCCCGCTTCGTTGCCGCGCGCATCCGCGATTCTCACTTCATGGCGCGGCACCGGCGCGCCCGAGGATACAAACGCAATCGCCGAGCGATCCTCCGTCGTTGTGGGCACGGCGCGCCCCTGGCTGGTGAACGTTTCCCGCTCGATGCGGTCCACCAGGAACCCCCGGCCCGGCCGGGGCACCGTTACCGCCAGCGAAGCCTCCGCCAGTCCATAGACCGGCAGCAGCGCTTCGCGCCGGAACCCGTACTTTGCGAACCGCGCGCTGAATCGTTCGAGCGTTTCCGGGTTCACCGGCTCCGCTCCGTTCAGGGCCGCGCGCCAGGAGCTGAGGTCGAGTCCCTCGATATCCCGGTCCGCGATTTTCCGCACGCACAACTCGTAGGCAAAGTTCGGCGCCGCCGCCAGCGTTCCGCGATGCTGATGAAACGCCCACAGCCAGCGCTCCGGCCGCGTCAGGAACGTCATCGGCGACATCACCGCAACCGGCAGGCCGTTGTACAGCAGCGTCAGCCACGCGCCGATCAAGCCCATGTCGTGATAAAGCGGCAGCCAGCTCACGCCCACGTCCGCGGGGTTCACTTCTACGGCTTCGCTGATGGCCCGGATGTTCGCCAGCAGATTGGCGTGCGTCAGCACCACGCCCTTGGGCTCGCCCGTCGAGCCCGAGGTGTACTGCAAAAACGCGATGTCCTCCGCCTTTCGCGCGGCGCGCCGCCCGGTCAAATTCACCGGCAGCGCTCCCGGCGCTACCGGCTGCTTTTCTCCTGCGCCGGATTCCGCCAATTCCGCCGCGTCCACAACGCCCGCCAGCGACTTGACCCTTGGTTTCAGCAACCGCGCTACCGCTTCGGCCCGGCGGAAGGTCACCAGCAGCCGCGCCTCCGCGTTTTGCAGAATCGCCGTTTGGCGCTCGGCGTATTCTTCAATCTGGTCCGCGCGGAACGGCGGATAAATCGGCACGGGGATCGCGCCCGCCAGCAAAATCCCGGCGAATGAAAGAAAGAACTCTTGCGACGTCGGCAGCATGACCGCTACGGTGTCGCCGGGCGCCACCCCGCGCTGCGCCAGCTCCGCTGCCACCGTTTGCGCGCCTTCATAAAGCTGCGCAAACGTCAGCGTGGCGCTCGTGCCCTCATCGTCCTGGACAATCAGGTGAGGCCGCTCGGCGTCGAATCGCGCGCGGTAACGCAGCACGTCAAGCAGCGTTTCCGCGGCTTCCACGCCCCGGCCGCCCGCTGGCGAACCCCGCGCCGCGGCGCGCATCGCCTGTGTCGTGACCGCCGCGTGCACTCCGGAAAAAGCTTCTGCCGCCGCACCGCCGTTCGCATTGGCGCGCACCAACTCCCCGATCAGGTCATCCGGCGTATTGGCTTCTCCTACCGCCCGGTCGGGCAGGCGCACGTGGAACGCCGATTCCAGCCGCGCCAGCAACTCGACCCGCTCGAGGCTGCCCAGCCCCAGGTCTCTGTCCAGATGTGCCTGTCCCGAGAGCGACGCCAGCGCCCCTTCGCTCCCCAGTTCCACCAGGAGTTCGCGAATCACTTCGAGCACTCGCTCAGTGACGTCTGTTCTTTCGAATTGAATGCTGGGAGTGGCCATGGGCAGTCCGGGCCGATGAAATACTGCACAGAGGCTATCACGCCTCCCGCAACATTGTCATGCACCGCTGCTGGAACGTTGGGCTTTTGACCCAATCTGGACGAGAGGGAGCAGTTTTCAACCCTTTTTGTGACAAACCAACAGACCGGCGCGCATAACTGCGCGCTCCGCGTTGACTTGCCTGAGGGCGCGGCCTAAGATCCTGCGCGAGGGCGGGTTCCCTCCCCATGGTTGGCCTCACACTTGGCCACTACCGCATCGTTGGGAAAATCGGCGAGGGGGGGATGGGTGTGGTCTACCGCGCTAGGGACGAGCTGCTCGAGCGTGACGTGGCCCTGAAGGTTCTGCCGCTAGGCGCGTTGTCAGATGAACCCACCCGCAAGCGCTTCCACAAAGAAGCCCTCGCGCTGGGGAAACTGAATCATCCCAACATCGAATCAGTGTATGAGTTCGGGAGGCATGACGGTGTGGACTTCCTGGTGATGGAGTATATCCCTGGGACGGCCCTGGCGGAGCGACTTGCGGCGGGTGCGTTGCCTGAAAGGGAAGTGCTGAAGCTCGGAGCACAGATTGCCGCGGCGCTGGAAGAGGCGCATGAGCACGGAGTGGTGCATCGGGACCTGAAGCCCGGGAATATCGTTGTCACGCCGAAGGGACAGGCGAAGGTGCTCGACTTCGGGCTGGCCAAGCTCCTACGTCCCGAAAGCGAGGTGTCCACGGCCGACCAGTTGAGCAGTAGCGCCGCGGTGGCGGGGACACTGCCTTACATGCCGCCGGAGCAACTGCGGGGCAAGCCGGCGGATGGACGTAGCGACATCTACGCTGCGGGCGCAGTGCTCTACGAGATGGCGACTGGAAAGCGCCCGTTTCGCGAAAAGGTGGCAACTGCGCTGGTCGATGACATACTGCACAAGCCCCCGCCACCACCCGGGCGGCTGAACCATGACCTTTCCCCCCGACTTGAAGAAATCATCCTGAAGTGCCTGGAGAAAGAGCCGGAGAGCCGATACCAGTCCGCCAAAGAGCTGGCCGTGGACCTGCGACGACTGGCGTTGCCGACAGTAGCTTCTAGCGTGCGTCCTGCGCCCGCGCGCATCACTTGGCGAAGGATAGGCGTCGGCGCTGCGGCTGGCGTCGTGGCTATTCTCCTTCTGCTGGTCGCGCTGAATGTGGTCGGCCTGCGTGAGCGCCTGCTCGGCAAGAGCAGCGCCACGCTGCAGATCCGTTCGCTCGCCGTGCTGCCACTGGAGAACTTCTCGCGAGATTCCGAGCAGGAATACTTCGCCGATGGAATGACTGAGCAGTTAATTACGGACCTGGCTCAGATCAGCGCGCTGAAGGTGATCTCGCGCAGGTCGGTGATGCAGTACAAGGGCGCCCGGAAGCCGCTGCCCCAGGTGGCGAAGGAGCTGGGCGTAGACGCGGTGATCGAAGGCTCGGTGCAGCGCTCCGGAGACCGCGTGCGCATCACCGCACAGTTAATCGAGGCGCCGACCGACCGGCACCTGTGGGCGCGCAGCTACGAGCGGGATTTGCGCGACGTCCTGACCCTGCAAGACGAGCTCGCACGCGCCATCGCGGACGAAATCCGTGTTGCGCTCACGCCACAGGAACAGGCACGGCTCGGCCGACCTTATTCAGTTGACCCGCTGGCGCACGACGCCTACCTTCGCGGCCTTTACAGTTTCAATCGCGGGCGAGACACGCTTGATACCCCGCAGGGGCGGGAAACTTTGCGGAGGGGCATCGAGCAATTCCAGGAGGCGATCCGGATTGATCGGAACTACGCCCAAGCCTACGCTGCCATGGCGCGAGCATATCATTGGCTCGCCGGGCGCGCCGGCCGGGACTTGTATCCAAGATCACAAGAAGCGGCTCGAAAAGCGCTCGAACTCGACGAATCCCTTGCCGAAGCTCACGGCGCGCTGGGCTATGTTGCGTTAGTCACCTGGAATTTCGCGGAGGCGGAGAGAGAACTCAAGCGAGCCATTGAGCTAAACCCGAACTATGACGAGGCCCATCACGCCTATGGGCTCTACCTGGACGCGGTAGGCCGCTTCGACAAAGCAGTGGCCGAGTTCCAGCGTGCCCGTGAGCTCGATCCTTTCACTCTTCCCCTTAGAGAAAACGCAGCTGCGGCGTATGCTTGCGCACACCGGTACGACCTCGCGATCCAGGAGACGCAGGGCCTGCTCCAGATTGATCCCAACCGCGCGAGTGCCCACCACCTTCTCGGCGTGATCTACCTCGAACAAGGAAGGAGGGCGAGCGCAATTGCTGAGTTCCAGAGGGGCGCGCAGCTCAGCGGAAACGACTCCTTGCATCTGTCCGACCTGGCCTGGGCCTATGCCGTCTCAGACAGGAGGCACGAAGTGTTGAAGATCCGTGATCAGTTGAAGGCACAGTCGAACGGACATCAGCCGCCGGCAATCACCATGGCTGATGTTTATGCCGTGGCGGGCGATAAGGAACAGGCGTTTGCCATGTTGGAGAAGGCCTACCAGGAACACGATGCAACCCTGACCTACCTGAAGTGCTCGCCCAAACTGAAGAGCTTGCATTCCGATCCGCGCTACCACGATCTCCTGCGCCGCATGGGCCTGCCGCCGTAAGTGCCCTGCGCCAAAACGATGTCATTCCT
>WNGG01008794.1_pt1 | contig 18876 bp, 18 predicted proteins | sample 5400661 | NCBI WGS metagenome assembly WNGG01 (sample SAMN13153372, study PRJNA577476) | soil metagenome | isolation source: 100 cm soil or saprolite under Garry oak tree replicate 1 | place: USA:California | collected 2016-06-15
GGGCGCGTGCGACGGCGGAGCGGCCTCTATGCCATCGAACAGCGCCCGCACCGGGACCCCGAGGATTTCGGCAATGCGAACGAGCCGGCCGCCGCCGATGCGATTGGTGCGCTCGCGGTCACCGGCAAGGAGCGGTTTGCGGCAGTGCCCGACGTGCCGACGGCCGCCGAATCCGGCGTGCTTCCCGGCTACGACGTCACCACCTGGTACGGCTTCTTCGCCCCGCGCGGCACGCCGCCTGCGCTCGTCGCCAGGCTCAACGCGACGCTCAACGAGATCCTGGCGGAGGAGACCGTGCGCCGGCGCCTCGTCACCGCCGGCGTGGTCGTCAAGGGCTCGACGCCCGAGGCGTTCGGCAAGCTGATGGCGGACGAGTTCGCCCGCTGGGACAAGGTGCGCGAGGCCGCCGGCATCCAGCGGCAGTAAGCGAGGGCGAGCGCCTCGCGAAGGGAGCGGGCGACTTCCCGTTCCCCGGGCGCAGCGCAGCACGAAGTGCTGCGCTGCAGACCCGGGGTCCATGACTCGGATGTAAAGCTGGGCCCCGGATCAGCGGTGCACCGCTTCGCGCTGCACCGCATCCGGGGCATGACCTCTCATACCAGTGGTCCTTGATGCGGACTCATCCGCGTCGTCATGGCCGCCCCCGGGCACTTCGTCCCGGGGGTGTCCCGGCCATCCACGTCTTTGACCTGGTTGCGTTTTCAAGACGTGGATGCCCGGCTCAAGGCGCCTGAGAATCCGCGGCCGTTGGTATTACCTGCCTCGAACTCGCCTGCGCGCGACCGCCGCGGCCAACTCGTTCGACCAGGACAACGATCGAAAGGCGAGTGGCCGGGTCTCCAATCACCGCAAAGGCTTGAGCGAGGCGCAGCGCTTGCGCGTCGGCAAGGAGGCGCTGCACGGAGGGCGCGTGCGACGGCGGAGCGGCCTCTATGCCATCGAACAGCGCCCGCACCGGGACCCCGAGGATTTCGGCAATGCGAACGAGCCGGCCGCCGCCGATGCGATTGGTGCGCTCGCGGTACGTTTTCCCTGCATTCTCCAATTGTACCTTATGTCCCTCAAAGCAAGTAAGGTTGTTTTTCTCAATCTGAGAGCGAGAGGGAAATGTGCCTAACCTTAGGGGCTAGGAACATGTTGGAATGGACGTTAGGGCCTGCGATATTGCGGGAGAGCCGTTCTTTTCCGGGGCACTACGTGCGCATAGGCGAAGAGATTCGGAAGTCAGTGGTTTTTCTTGGGGTCAAAGACGACACTCCGGGAGGCCCTGGGATTCGGTGTCTTGGTACAGGTTTCCTGCTCGGTTACGGAGGTGATGGCTACCTCGTCACTGCAAAGCATGTGATTTTGCCCTTGGCTGATGCCCCTTATCTGATCCGCATGAACACGGCGGACGGCGGGTCTGATAATATGGAATTGGACGAAGGCGATCTAACTTGGTGGACTCACCCCGATAAGGATGTGGATCTCGCGGTCGCTCCATTTCAGCGTGATCTAAAAAAAGAAGGGTTCGATTGTCTTTACATTGGATCTGAAAATCCTGGCTGGATTGCTAACCAGCCGGTCGCCGATTGCGGCGATTTTTGCTATACTATTGGACTCTTTCAACTACTCGCGGGCAATAAACGTAATCTGGCGGTCGTCCATTCGGGCAATGTAGCCCTTTTGCCGAGCGATGAGCGCATTCCTGTGCGGGACTGGGATCAAACAAGCGAGGAAGGAGTAAAGCGCGTCGAGGGATATTTGGTGCAGTCGGAGAGCATCCAAGGACTTAGTGGCGCCCCTGTGTTTTTTCGTCATGTCATGACGGTGCAGTTTCCAACGCCGGGAGGCAGGAAAACCGCGTTGGTGACAGATCATGATTTAGGATTGTTGGGCGTGTGGCAGGGCGCGTGGGACGCTTCACCAGATGAAGTTAGGGCGACGTCCTTAGGGCATGACGTGCGCGTGCCGGTTGGCATGGGCGTTGTTGTTCCTGCCTCTAAGCTATCGGAGGTACTGGTAATGGATGCGATGAAGAAAGATCGTGAGGCGCGCAAAAGAGCGAGAGCGGCTTCTAGCTCATCCGGAGTCGTAAAACGGCCGTCGTGAGGCGTTCGGCAAGCTGATGGGGGACGAGTTCGCCCGCTGGGAGTTTGGGGGACGTCACGCAGCACCGCTCAGCGTTCGGGAACGCCGGCTAACAGCAATCCCCTCATGTAGCGCTTGCGGTCGCTTGCTGTTTTGAGCGGGTACACGCGCCCGAAGCGCTCGACAGTGAAGTTCGGTTCGAGCGACAAAAGCTTCGCGATATACGGTCTAGCTTCGTCAGCCCGTCCAAGATGGCCCAGCGCGGCGATCATCGGCTTGTAGCTAGCACTGAAATCTGGATTGGCCTTCACGACGGCGCGTCCGACCAGCACGGCCTGTTCGTAGTCGCCTTTGAGGGTGTAGGCGATCACGTAGATGGTCTCTGAAAGAAAAGAATAGGGATCGAAGGGCCCCAGGTCGTGGTAGCGTTTGAGTCGCTTCAAAGCGTCATTTGGCTCTCCGATATAACAATAGGTCGCAGCACTTAGGGACCAGACAAACGCCAGGTTAGGGTTGAGGCGGAGCGATCGATCAAAATACTGGACTGCGGCGTCGAAGTCCTTTTTCCACGCGCACGTGTGAGCATATATGCCGAGCGCTTCTGCATTCTCCGAGTCGATTTCTATGGCCTTGAGAGACAAGGCTTCCGCCTGCGCCAACGTTGCGGCTATATCCTGCGCCCAGCCGTGGCCTGTGCGTGTAATGTGCCAGATTGCCGACCAAGCCAGCGCCATCGCGTTCTGCGGATCGATCTTCAATGCCCGATCGATCAATTCGCCGGCATGCTCAAATTTGTTGCGTTCCATACTGTACAGCAAAGGGATTGCCAAAAGCAGGAGACCAGTTGCGCCGTAGTGCTCCCGGCGTTTCGGCTGACCCTCCATGAACAATATGACCGGATCGATGCTGCCGACGACACGCGGGGTGACCATCTCGTTGAGGCGGTGCAACTCGCCGGCCGCCAGCTCGAAGCGCTCGCTCCAGACCGGTTGAGTAGACTGCGTAAGGTCGAGCAGACGGACTTTGATCTCAAGAAGCCCGCCGTGCCGGCTGACGACGCCGTCGACGGCGTAGTCCAATTGCTTGCGGAGTAGGTCCTCACTGGTGAATTTCACCAGCGGCCGACACAATCTCGGTGGTGGGCTAATGACATCGAACCAGCGGAACCGCGCCAAGGCCGCAGCAATCTCGTGACTGAGGGAAGAGGCCAGAGTTTCCTCCCGCTCCGTGCCCTTTCCTTCGAATGGCAGCACCGCGACCCGAAGTCGATTGCGACCGGGCAAAGGCTGGTGTGGATATGTCTCGGTGCGCAGGGCCAGAACCGCGGGCTCAATGTCGGGGCGTCCCCGTGCCGGACGAGAATGAAGCAATGCTCTCATTTTTTCTTTAGAGCGGATTCGTTCCCTCGATAGCCAGCGGTCAAACGGGGCACTGATGCCGTCCAAACCTTCCAGCAACTCCCCAGCGCAAAGCCGCGCGAGATCGCCGCGGAACGAATTGCGAGATGACGGTTCCAACAGCGCCAGGGCGTCGATCCAGCATGCATTGGCGTTGAGACGGATCGTTCCTCGGCCGGCGACGATCAGCTCCGCGGCCAAGGGTCCCATGGCGGAGGTGACTTCACTCAAGGCGTGCCGCAGGCTGCCGCGGGCCTGCTCGTCACTTGACTGGTTCCACAGCAGGGAGGCCAAGCGAACCCGCGAAACTTTTGCTCCAAAGGCGAGGCAAAGATAGCCAAGAAGCGCGCGAGCTTTTTTTGCGCGCGGAAGAATATCGTCTCCCAGATAACTCGTTGCCCGCATCGACCCGAGCAGGTGGATTCGCGCGACCGGGTGAGCGGTCGGCCGGTAACCCGGCCTGGCGAAAAGGGTCGCCACGGCCCCACTGTGGCCGCCGCCAACGATGCTCTTCATGGCGTTCCGTCCCCCCCCCGGACCAGTCGAACAGGTGTGTCCCTTTACGCCTCGGCCTTATGCGACCGGACGTTGACCGCTCGCGCTTAACGCTAGCGGAGGCCGTGTCTCGGGTGAAGACTGAAAACGTTGCGAATACCGGTTGAGAAGCAACCGATCATCTTAGCGAATCACCGGATTCCTACTAAAGATTGCACCTCCGCCGTGGGGCGGCCCTACCATTGGAGGCTACCGTGAGAAGAATTGAGACGGACAAAGTTTTCCGGGCTCCGACTCCTGCCATCCGGGACGCCGGCATGGTGCGTATGGGGTTCGTGAGCCCAGCCTTCCCGCCGGTCCGTTCCACGCCGGCAAACGTCGCCGACAATGGCAACGTCCAGATGGGGTTCGTGAGCCCGGCCTTCCCGCCGGCAGCTTCGCGCTAATCAACAGGCGTGATCCGCAGGCGCCACATCGCAACCCGATGAGGTGCCTTTCGACCGCAGTGCTGGCCGGCGCGGTTCTTCGCCGGCCGGGCACTTGGCTGTGGCTGTGTTGGATATGTTTCTCTCATTCCAAGCCGATGCGGAGTTTCTCAATCACGGACACGACGCCGAACGCGCCACCGCGTCGGTGATGGCGACTGCCAGGGTCTTGGCGAAGCAGGCATAGCTCCAGTCGTTCATGTGCAGCCCGTCGGGTGACACGAGCGACTCGAACGGCCGGCCCTCGACGTCGCGCCAGTAGCGCATCGTCACGGACTCCGCAAGCGCATCGCGTCAACAGCCGCGCCGATTCAGAAAACTTCATTCCGCGGCTTGCGCCAACGGCTGGCTTCCGGACCGCTGGGTGCAGGGCTTTGCCGCGTGCTCGAGATTATGCGCGGTGTTGACCATCGCGATGTGGGAAAAGGCCTGGGGGAAGTTTCCCAGCATCCGCCTGGTGCGCGGATCGTATTCCTCGGCCAGCAGGCCGACGTCGTTGCGCAGCAACATCAGGCGCTCGAACTGCGCGCGCGCAGCGTTCTGGCGTCCGGTCAGCACGTAGGCGTCCGCCAGCCAGAAGGTGCAGGCGAGGAAAGCGCCTTCGCCGGGCGGCAGGCCGTCGTCGGTGCCGCCGGTGTCGTAGCGCAGCACCAAGCCGTCGCGCATCAGCTTGCGCTCGACCGCGGCGATGGTGCCGGCCACGCGCGGGTCGTCGGGCGGCAGAAATCCGACAATAGGGATGAGAAGGGTGCTGGCATCGAGCTGCTGCGATCCATAGGCCTGAACGAATGCGCCCTGGCGCGGATCGAAGGCTTTCTCGCACACCTGGTCGTGGATCTGGGCGCGGATGGCGCGCCACCGCTCGACCGGGCCGTCGAGGCCGAATGCTTCCGCGCTTTTGATCATGCGATCGAACGCGACCCATGCCATGACCTTGGAATAGGTGAAATGCCGGCGTCCGCCCCGCACCTCCCAGATGCCTTCATCGGCGGACGGCCAGATGGTTTCCAGGTGCGACAGCAGCGCGCGCTGAAAGTCCCAGCCGGCTTCGAGATAGCTCAGGCCGCCGAGGCGCCCCTGGTGCAGGGCGTCCATGACCTCGCCGAAGACATCGAGCTGCAGTTGGCCGGAGGCGGCATTGCCGATCCGCACCGGCTTCGATCCCTCGTAGCCGGCGAGCCACGGGAGCTCCCATTCCATCAGCAGGCGCTCGCCGGCGACGCCATACATGATCTGCAGCTGCGACGGACTGCCGGCGGCGGCCCGGAGCAGCCAATCGCGCCAGGCGCGCGCCTCGTCGTAATAGCCCGCATTCATGAACGAGAGCAGGGTCAGGGTCGCGTCGCGCAACCAGCAGAACCGGTAGTCCCAGTTGCGCGGTCCGCGGATCTGCTCGGGCAGCGACGTGGTGGGCGCGGCCACGATGCCGCCGGTCGGCATATAGGTCAGAGCCTTCAAGGTGATGAGCGAACGGGTGACGCAATCGGCGTACGGCCCGGTGCCGTGGTGGGCGCTCGTCCACTCCTCCCAGAAAGCCTGGGTCCGCCCCAGCGCGGCCCGGGCATCGATCGGCTCGGGCTCGGACAGATGCGAGAGGCAATGGGTCAGCACGAACGGAATCGTCTCGCCCGCCGCGACGGTGAACTCGCCGACCGTGGTCAACCGCTCGCCGCGCAGTTCAGCCGAGGTCCGCAGCACGAGCATGTCGGGACCGGAGACCGCCAGCAGATCGCCGTTCTCCATGCGCCGGACCCACGGCACGGACGCGCCGTAATCGAATCGGATGATCAGCTCGGTGCATAGGCGCAGTGTGCCGCGGACGCCGACCACGAGGCGCACGAGATGCGACGGGCCGCCCTCGCGCAGCGGCATGAAGTCGATGAGAACGGCCTCGCCCGCGTCGGTCGCAAACGTGGTTTCGAGGATGAGGGTGTTGTAGCGGTAGCGACGCGTTGCGCGCGCGGCCTCATCGACCGGCTTGATCTGCCAATGGCCGTTGCCCGGCTCGCCGAGCAGCGCAGCGAAGCACGCGCCGCAATCGAAGCGCGGCCAGCACAGCCAATCGATGGAGCCGCGGTTGGAGACGAGGGCGGCGGTCTCGCAATCCCCGATGAGCGCGTAGTCCTCGATTCTCGATGCCATGGGACGAGCCCGTCAAAAGTAGCGAATAGTGAGCAGCGAATAGCGAGCAGCGGGTAACAAACAAGGACCTCATCCTGAGGAGCGCGCCGAAGGCGCGCGTCTCGAAGGATGGATCAAGGGCGCATATGCCCCCATCCTTCGAGACGGCCCGCACGCAAGTCGGCTGCAGCCGACTTGCGCATCATAATGCCGATCTCGGGTAAACCCGAGATCGGTGCGGGCCTCCTCAGGATGAGGGTGGAGATTTTTTCTATTCGCTATTCGCTACTCACTATTCGCTACTTCTTATCGCGCACGTTCTGCCAGGGATCGTACGCGGGGGCGGCCTGCCCCTTCGACCGCTTCATGGTTTCGTTGTAGTCCTTGTCGATGTCCTTGTTCCTGCGCTTCTGCTCGTCTTCCTGCTTTTGCATGACCTCGTTGGTCGCCGATCCCTTTTTGCCTTGGGCAAAGGCGGGGCCGGTCAACAGGGCGAGCATCACGGCGGCCGCCGCGAATTTTCTCATGTCGGTCTCCCCGTTTGCCTATTCGCCCCACGCCTTCTTAGGTTCGCGCGCGGCGGCGATCAAGAGCTTAAGCGGCCGCGCGACCAGCGCAAGGCAACCGGCCCGGCGAGCACCCCGGCGGCGAGCACCGTGAACGCCGCGAGCCATCCGGAGGGATCGGCGGGCCCGCCGGCGGCATCGAGCGCGATGCCCGCGGCCCAGCCGCCGGCGGCGGACAGGCCGAACCCGACGGTCGAATGCAGCGCCATGGTCGCCCCGAGATTTGCCGGAACGGCGCTCGCGCTCATGCCCGAGGTCAGCGCGCCCGAGTCGGCCGGGATGGTGACCGCATAGAGGAGCAGCAGAACGAGCAGGACGACCGGCGACCCGCCGGCGCAGAGACCGATCGCCAGGGCGAGGAGGGCGGACGCGATCATGATCGCCGCGATGGCGCGGTGGCGTCCGGCGCGCAACGCCGCCTCGTTGCCGAGCACGCTCGAGGGGAGCGCGAGCAGCGCCGTCACCACGCTCACCGTCACCGGCGCGAGCGGAACGTCGTGGCGCGCGGCGACGAAGGTCCAGAACGGCACGATCCAGGTGCGCATGCCGTAGAGCTCGAAGCAATGCGCGCCGTAACCGAGGATGTAGCCGAGCGCCGCGCGGTTGCGAAACACGGGCGCGAAATCGATCAGGCGCGCGTCGGTCCGCGGCGGCGCGAACGGCTCGAGCCTGAGGCAGGCGGCAATCATCGCGATCGGCCCGAGGCCGGTGACGAGGAACGCCGCGCGCCAGCCGTAGGCGTCGGCCGTGAGCTGCGAGACGAGAAAGGAGAGGCCGACGCCGACGGAAAAGCTCGCGGTGTAAAGGGTGAGGCTGCGCGACTTGTCGCCGGGCGGCAGGCGGTCGGCGAGCGCCTTGAGGCCGCCATCAGCCCGGCCTCGGCGCCGCCGAGCCCCCACAGCGGCATCAGGTGCTGGGCCATCACGGCGGGAACGACCACGTGCGGCAGCAGGTTGCCGACCTGGCCGAGGCACATGGCGGCGACGAGCGCGCGTCCGGTCACTCATCCCTCCCATGAAAGGCAGTGAAGGCGGAGGGATCGGCGGCGACCTCTGCGAATCCCTCCCCCGCTTGCGTCCGCTTGCGGGGGAGGGATGAGCCGCTCAATCCCGCCGGCCGAGGTCGCACAGGCCGATGAAGGCGGCGATCCGCCCGAGCACCTCGGGCTCGACCAGCAGCGGCGCATGGCCCTGGTCGGGCACCTCCACCACGTCGATGTCGAGATGACGCGAGCGCATGGCCTTGACGGTGTCGGCGGAGAGGATGTCGGAATTGGCGCCGCGGATCACCATCAGGGGCGTGCGCGCGAGCGCGGCGAACTCGTTCCACAGCGGGGACAGCGGCCGCTCGAGGTCGAATTGCTCGAGCGTCTTGACGAGCTGCGGGTCGTAGCGCGTGAGCATGCGGCCGTTCTCGTCCTTCCACAGGAGCCTGGCCTGGCGCAGCCAGCCGTCGCGGTCGAGCTTGGGAAACTGGCCGGCGCCGATGCGCTGCAGGATCTCGGCGCCCTCCTCGAACGTGCGCGGCGTCGGCAGCTTGCCGACGTAGCCCTTGATGCGCATCAGGCCCTGCGGCTCGATCACCGGACCGATGTCGTTGAGGACGACGCCGGCGATCGCGGCCGGCCGCGCCGCCGCCAGCAGCATGGCGAGAATGCCGCCGCGCGAGGTGCCGACGAAGACCGCGGGCGCGAGCTCGAGCGCGGTGATGACGGCGAGCACGTCGTGCAGCTCGACCTGCAGGCTGTAGCGGCGGGGATCGCGGTCGTAGTCGGATTGCCCGCGGCCGCGATAGTCGAGGGCGAGCACGCGGCGCGGCTCGATCGCGTCGCCCGCCAGCATCTTCGCCAACTCGTCGAAATCCTCCGCCGTGCGGGCGAGACCCGGCAGGCAGAGGACCGGCAGGGCCGACGCGAAGCGCGGCCCGTGCTCGCGCACGTGCAGTCTCAGGCCGTCCGGCGCCGTGACGCTCAGACTCCTCGCCTCCACGGCCACGACCGCGCCCGGCGCGGCCGCCGGCGTCGTTTCCGCCGGCTCCTTCTCGACGATGTTCATGCGGCGAGCATAAGGGAAGCGGGCAGAGGAGCAAGGGAGGACGGCCGCGCCTATAACCTCAGCTTATTTTTTGGCAGAACGAATTCAAATTTGTTCAACGTTTTCAGTGCGGCGAATCCGCAGTGCCCGCGAACGTCGGCCTCCGGCGGGTTGGGTGAGAAAGGGCTTGACAGTCAAAATCGAAATAGTATATCGTGCAAATCCTAAGTGATTTGGCACGATGAGCGTCCGGTGGAAGATATGGGCGATGTCCGATCGCCGGCGTCTTTCGGAGGCGGCCTATAAATTCCTGTAAAAACGCAATTCGAAAACGAGCGTGCGACGCAGCAGGGACAACGAAAGCCGGGGCAGCTTGTAAAGATCAAGCAAAATACAAGCTCGAAGGATGAAAGACGCTCATCCGTCCTGCGCCCCTCGACCCGCGTTCATTGATCGGATCAATGCGGTAGGGTAGGGCAAAGGCGCGAAGCGCCGTGCCCACGTGCGCGCTTCAACGAACGCGTGGGCGCGCGGCGTTCCGCCGCTTTGCCCACCCTACGCCTCGGTTGGCAGAACGAACCCACCAAAAAGCGCAGCAAAATCAATGGCGGTGCGCGGACCATGCTTCGAGACGCGCTCGCTGCGCTCGGGCTCCTCAGCATGAGGGCGGAGCTGTGTGGCAGAACGAACCCAATGCGTGGGCTCGCTATCGAGTTGGCAGAACGAACCCAATGCGGATGACGGCAGGCGAATGCGCGCGCCGGAAGAGAGTCAATTCCCCACCGCGCCGCGGCGGATGTCGGCCTCGATGGTGAGGCGGCTGCTGGCGCCGAAGCGCACGCGATAGATCTGCAGGTTCTCCATCACCCGCTGGACGTAGTTGCGCGTCTCGGAAATCGGGATGCGCTCGACCCAGTCGATCGGGTCGACCTTGGGATCGCGCGGGTCGCCGAAGCGGCCGATCCATTCGCGCACGCGCCCGCGCCCGGCATTGTAGCCGGCGAAGGTGAGGATGTAGGAGCCGCGGTAGTCCTGCATGAGGCCGGCGAGCTCCGCCGCGCCCATCTGCGAATTGTACACCGCGTCGTTGACCATGCGCTTCCAGTCATAGGCGACGCCGAAGCGCTTGGCGGTGTCGCGCCCGGCCTCCGGGGTGACCTGCATCAGGCCGACCGCGTTGGCGGGAGAGACGTCGCGCTGGTTGAACTCGCTCTCCTGGCGCACGATCGCGTAGGCCATGCTGCGCTCGATGTCGGGCGCGACCGGCGTGTAGTGCGGCACGCCGACGTTGGGAAACGCGTAGTGGTCGAAGGCGAAGCCGCGCCCGAGCGCCGCCTTGCCGAGCAGCAGCATGGCGCGCGCGTCCTCGCGCTTCGCGGTCAGTTCGGCAAGGCCGAGCAACGTCGCGACGTCGACCCCGCGCTCGGCGAGATCGGCCACCACCGGGATGACGAGGTCGCGCTCGCCGATGGCGTAGAGGATCTCGGTCGCGCGCACGACCTCGTTGTTGGCCATGCCGGCGCGGGCCGCGGCGTCGGGCTCGGGCGGCCGGCGCAGCGCCATCTCGGCGATGCCGAGCCGCGCGCGCGCCAATTGTCCGTAATAGGCGGTGGGATGGCGCGCCGCCGCCTCGTAATGGGCGCGCGCCTCCTGGTTCCGGCCGAGCGCCTCGGCGGCGCGGCCCTGCCAATAGCCCGCGCGCGCCAGCGCGATCGGGTTGGTGATGCCGTGCGGGATGCGCGCGAAATAGGCGAGCGCGGTCGCCGGATCGTGGAGGAAGCGCAGCGCGATCCAGCCGGCCATGAAATAATGATCGGCGCGATAGTTCTCGCCGGCGGGAACCGCGGCGTCGCGCGCGACCTTGTAGGCGGTCTCCACGTCGCCCGCGTCGAGCAGCTTGCGCGCGAGCATGCGGCGCACGCGCCACCATTCGTCCGCGTCGTGCACCTGCGCCGCCTCGTGCGGCGCGGCGAGCGCCACCCGGCCGGCGTCCGCCACCCGGTCCTTCTGCATGAGCCACTGGACGCGCGCGAGCATGAAGGCCGCGTCCTGGCGCGCCTCCGCCGGAACCGCGTCGAGCAGTCCGCCCGCCTTGTCGGACTTGCCGATGACGGCCGCGTAGGCCTTGACGATGTCGACTTCCGCATCGCCGAGCCGGCGCGCCGTGCGCAGCGCCGCGGTGAAATCCTTGGCGTAGAGGCGCCGATGCATGCGCGCCTTGTGATCGGCGCGGGTGAGCACGTTGGGGAACTCCTCGAGCACCTGCGTTTCGACCTCTTCGGGAAACGCTTCGGTGCGCCAGCCCTCGCGAACCTGGGCTTCGCCGCCGGCGCGGTCGCCCTGCATCGCCATGATGCGCCCGAGCGCGAAGCGGCCCTTGGCGCTCGCCGGCTTGGCGTCCTGGAAGAACGCGCGCACGGTCGAATTGTTGCGGCGCTCGCGCCACAGCGCGCTCTCGGCGCGCTTGCGCAGCAGCGAGAGGCTGGGCCAGCTCGGATTGTAGCGGATGAAGGTCGCGTAACGGTCGAAGTCGATGCCGTTGTCGTCCTGGCGCAGGATCATCCACTCGACGAGCTTGCGGGCGGCCGCATCCTGCATCGTCTTTTCCAGTTCGGTCGCCTCGCCGATCCTGCCGCGGCGGATGAGGCCGAAGGCGTCGCGCACGCGGCCGATCTCCTCGGGCGAGACGTCCGGCGGCGGAACGACGTGCACGATGGTGCCGGGCACCGCGGAGGCGAGAGCGGTATGCTTGACCGCGGCCGGCTTGCCGGCGGTGCTCTTCGCGTTGTGCTTGGCGTCCTTGTGCTTGGCGTCTTTATGCTTGGCGTCCTTCCTGACGACCTTGGCGGCGGACTTCGGCTCGCTCTTCTTCGCGGCCGCCGCCTTGTCGGCCGGCTTTTTCGCCGGCCCTTTGGCCTCGGGCGCTGTCGCGGTCTTCGGTGTTGCCGCGGTCTTGGCGGCGGCCGGCTTGGCAACAGCTGGCTTCGCAACAGCCGGTTTGGCAGCAGCTGGTTTGGCAGCAGCTGGTTTGGCAGCAGTCGGCTTGGCAACAGCTGGCTTCGCAGCGGCCGGCTTGGCCGCCTGCTTCTCATCGGTCGGCGGCGCGGCGGCGCTTGCCTGGAGCGCGAAGGCGCCGGCCGCCAGGACGGCCGGGGCGAGGATCGACAGCAGGGCGCGAAGGAGTGGCGTGCGATTCGTCATCCGGTGTCCGGCTCCGGCTCGATGCAGCGGCGGCGAAACGGAGGCACGCCCTTTCGCCGATCCGGTGCTCCTTCGCCGATGCGGCGGGAACACCAAGAAACTCAAGCGCTTATGGTCGAAGTCCCCGGCGCCGGCGGCACTCCCTCGCGTGCCGGGCGCAGACCTCCCCTACCGGGACCTTTCTCCGTCGAATCTCATTGACGAATTGCTAACCGGCCCCGATGGGAGGACAATTGCCTGCCAACCGCGGCAAAACCGGGGCAATGCGCCCACATTCCGCCGGGGCTTTCATCAGCCGCGCCGACCCGGTATTGAGATGACGGCCGCCGCCCAAACGAGGACAAGTGTCATGACCGCCAGGACGAGCTTTTCGGGATCCTTCACGGCGCTCGTCACCCCGTTCAAGAACGGCTCGCTCGACGAGGGCGCGTTCCGCGGCCTGGTCGATTGGCAGATCGGCGAGGGCACCAACGGCCTGGTGCCGGTCGGCACCACCGGCGAGAGCCCGACGCTCTCGCACGCGGAGCACCATCAGGTGGTCGAATGGTGCATCGAGCAGGCGCGCGGCCGCGTGCCGGTGATCGCCGGCGCGGGTTCGAACTCCACCGCCGAGGCGATCTCGCTCGCGCGCGCGGCCGAGCAGGCGGGCGCCGACGCGGTGCTGGTGGTGACGCCCTATTACAACAAGCCGACCCAGGAAGGGCTCTATCAGCACTACAAGGCGATCAACGATGCGATCGGCATTCCGATCATCATCTACAACATTCCGCCCCGCTCGGTGATCGACATGTCGGTCGACACCATGAAGCGGCTGTTCGAGCTCGAGAACATCGCCGGCGTGAAGGACGCGACCGCCAGCATGGTGCGCGTGTCGCTGCAGCGCCAGGCGATGGGGCCGGGCTTCAACCAGCTGTCGGGCGAGGACGCGACCGCGCTCGGCTTCATGGCGCATGGCGGGCACGGCTGCATCTCGGTCACCTCGAACGTGGCGCCGCGCCTGTGCGCCGAGTTCCAGGGCGCCTGCCGCAAAGGCGATTTCGTCGCCGCGCTCAAGCTGCAGGACAAGCTGATGCCGCTGCACCAGGCGCTGTTCATCGAGACCAGCCCGGCGCCGACGAAATACGCGCTCTCGGTGCTCGGCAAGTGCGCCGAGACCGTGCGCCTTCCGATGGTGCCGGTCGCCGAGACGACCCGCGCGGCCGTGCGCGAGGCCATGGTCCATGCCGGGCTGATCAACTGAGCCGATGGCGGCAAAGCCCGAGGGCGCCTTCAAGGTCGTCGCGGACAATCGCAAGGCGCGGTTCAACTACTTCATCGGCGACAGGTTCGAGGCCGGCATCGCACTCACCGGCACGGAGGTGAAATCGCTGCGGGTCGGCAAGGCGACGATCGCCGAATCCTACGCGGACGCGCGGCGCGGCGAGATCTGGCTGCTCAATGCCAATATTCCCGAATATCTGCAGGCGAGCCGCTTCAATCACGTCCCCAAGCGCCCGCGCAAGCTCTTGCTGCACAAGCGCGAGATCGCGAGATTGATCGGGGCGGTCGAGCGCGAGGGGATGACGCTGGTGCCGCTCAAGCTCTATTTCAACGCCAAGGGGCGGGCCAAGGTGGAGCTGGCGCTTGCGCGCGGCAAGAAGCTGCACGACAAGCGCGAGACGGAAAAGAAGCGCAGCTGGGAGCGCGAGCGCGGCCGGCTGCTGCGCCAGAAGGGCTGATCGATGGATCAACGATGGCAGATGGGCGGGCCGGCGGCGGCGCACCTCGACACGGCATCGATCGGGCAGCTCTACGACACCGCCGTCGCCCATCACCAGGCCGGCAGGCTGGCCGAGGCGGAGAACCTCTATCGCCGCATCCTCGAGGCCGATCCGAGCCACGCCGGCAGCCTGCATCTGCTCGGCGTCGTTGCCCTCCAGCGTGGGCGGCCCGACGCGGCGATCGAGCTGATCGGCAAGGCGATCGCGCTCGACGGCGAGAATGCGAGCTTCCACAACAATATCGGTGAGGCGTACCGCTTCCTCGCGCGCCTCGACGAGGCGGCGACGCATTTCGCCCGCGCAATCAGCCTCGAGCCGGCCGCCGCCGAGGGGCACATGAACCTCGGCAACGCGCTCAAGCAGCAGGGCAAGCTCGATGAGGCGATCAACGCCTATCGCCGGGCGATCGAGCTCAAGCCGGACTATGCCGAGGCGCTGATGAACCTCGGCGTCGCGCTGATGGAGCAGGGCAGATCCGAGGATGCGGCCGACTATTATCGCCGCGCCCTGCGCCTCAAGCCGGATTTTCCCGAAGCGCACATGAACCTCGGGCTCGCCCTGCAGAACCGCGGGCAGCTCGAGGAAGCGGCCGAGGAACATCGGCTCGCACTCGCGCTGCGGCCGAACTACGCCGCCGCGCACCTCAACCTCGGCAACGTTCTGCTCGACCAGGGCAACCTCGACGAGGCGCTGCATCGCTACCAGCAATCGCTGGCCCTGATGGCCGGCTCGGCGACGACGCCCGGCGAGATGGCGCCGCTCGACGGCGTCCGCGCGGCGGTGAACCGCAGCCGGGCGGTCTTCCCCCCCGAGGAGCGCTGCTTCATGAACTTGGTGCGCGTCAATTGCTGGCGCAGCGCGGAGAAGAACTGGCGCGGCTTGTGCACGGCGGCGCTCGAGCAGCAGGGGCTGTCGCCGGTCGCGCGGCTCGAGCTCCTGGCTCGCGCGGCGATCAGCGAATGGATCGAGGGAGATCGCACGGGCCTCGCCGAGACGCTCGCGCAGGCAACGGCCGTCTCCGCCGCGATCGGCGCCACCGCCTCGAAGGAGGTGAGGAACTCGCGCGCCTACGCGAACTATCTGGGTCATTTGCTGCGTCACGTCGAGCAGGCGGGCGCGGCGGCGCGCGACGCGGCGGCCCCGGCCCTTGCGGTGATCGGCGACAGCCACTGTCTCTCCTACCACGCCGTCGCGACGTCGCTCTCGGGCGTCCCCTATGTCACCAGCGCGCGCCTGATCATGGGCTGCAAGGCCTGGCACCTCGCGAACCCGCGGCAAAATCTCTACAAATGGCTGCTCGGCGCGATCATCGATCAAGTGCCGGCAGGATCGCCCGCGCTGTGCTGCTTCGGCGAGATCGATTGCCGGCTCGACGAAGGCATCCTGCCGTACTACCGCAAGCGCGGCGGCGACCTGCAGGATCTCATCGCCGACGAGGTCGGCCGCTTCGTCGACCACGTGGCGGCGGCGGCGGCGCCGCGCCGGCTTCAACTGACGTTCATCGGCGTCCCCGCGCCGCATCTCGATGCGCTCGCGGCCGAGCACCCGGACGTGCCGGAGAGCGACAAGGCGCTGCTGATCGACAGCATCAAAATATTCAATCTGTCGCTCGGCCGCGCCGCGGGCAAGCACGGCCACCGCATGGTCGATGTGTTCGCGCTCTCGGCCGGCCCGGACGGCAAGGCGAGCGGCACGCAGCACATCGACGAGTATCACCTCAAGCCGGCCGCGCTCGACCTCGCCCTGCGCTGACACACCCATGCCGCCGCCGGTCAAGTTCGATCATTGCGTCGTGCACGTCTCCGACTGGGAGCGGTCGAACGCGTTCTACCGCGACGTGCTCGGCGCCGAACTGGTCAAGCGCGAGGTCGGGTTCGCCTATCGCTTCGGCGACACCCAGCTCAACCTGCACGGCCCGGGGCTGCGGCCCGCCGAGGTCGCGCGGCTGCCGGTGCAGCCGGGCAACAGCGACATCTGCTTCGAATGGACGGGCGCGATCGCCGAAGCGATCGCCCATCTCGCCGGCCACGGGATCGCGGTCGAGCGCGGCCCGATGGAGCGCTTCGGCGCCAAGGGCCGGGGGACCAGCGTCTATTTCCGCGATCCCGACGGGTCGCTGATGGAGTTCATCTCGTACGCGGATGTGAGATGAGCGCGCGCAGGTGTCCCGGATGCGGTGCAGCGCGCAGCGGTGCACCGCTGATCCGGGACCCAGGTTGCGCAAACTTTTCTGGACCCCGGGTCTGCAGCGCATCACACCGCAAGTCGGATGTTTCCGACTTGCGCAATATGATAGTGCCGGAAGTCGGGTATACCCGACTTCCGGTGTGCTGCGCTGCGCCCGGGGTACGTACCGCTGTGATGCGACTATTTGGAGACGCCGATGCAAGAGATCCTGCACGATCCGACCGTGCTGCCGGAGGACCTTCCGGTGCCGGTCGACGACGGCGCGGCGCGGCATCTTTCCGGCGCGCGGCTGCCCGATCTGTCGCTCGCGGCGACCGATGGTGCGGCCGTCAACCTGTCGCGGCTTGCCGGCCGCACCGTCGTCTATGTCTATCCGCGCACCGGGCGCCCCGGCCAGCCGACGCCAACCGGCTGGGATGCGATCCCCGGCGCGCGCGGCTGCACGCCGCAGAGCTGCGGCTTCCGCGATCACTTCAGCGATCTGACGGCGCTCGGGGCGCGGCAGGTCTACGGCTTGTCGACCCAGGACAGCGACTACCAGCGCGAGGCCGTGGCGCGGCTGCACCTGCCGTTCCAAATCCTCTCCGACAAGGATTTGAAACTGACGCGCGCGCTCAACCTGCCGACCTTCGAGGTCGACGGAATGATTCTGCTCAAGCGCATGGCGTGGGTGAGCGACGAGGGCACGATCGCCAAGATTTTCTATCCGGTGTTTCCGCCCGACCGCAACGCCGCGGAGGTGATCGCCTGGCTCAAATCCGCCGCGTGATCAGGACCGCGCGGCCGGCGCTTCACCGTTTGAACTGAGCCCGTACCGCCGCGAACACCGCGCGGAACATGTCCGGCGTCAGCCTGCCGGTGTTCGTGTTGTAGCGCGAGCAGTGATAGCTGTCGAAGAGGGTGAGCTTGCCGATGCCGTGGATTCGCCCGTGGCCGAACGGCGCGGCCGAGGGCCGCGTTCCGAGCGCGACGACCGTTGTGTCGTGGGCGATGCGGCCGAGTGCGACGATCGCTGCGACCCGCGGCATATCGGCGATGGCGCGGGCGAGAAAAACACGGCAATTGCCGATCTCCTCGCCGGTCGGCTTGTTCTCCGGCGGCACGCAGCGCACCGCATTGGCGATGCGGCAATCGACCAGCGTGAGCCCGTCGTCCGGGCGCGCCGCGTAGCGCCCGCGCGCGAAGTCGTATTGCTTGAGCGTGGCGTAGAGGAGGTCGCCGGCGAAGTCGCCGGTGAACGGCCGGCCGGTGCGGTTGGCGCCCTGCAGCCCGGGCGCGAGGCCGACGATCAGGAGCCGCGCGTCGCGCGGGCCGAACGAGGGAACCGGCGCGTTGAACCACGCCGGCTCGCGCGCGCGCAGTCCATTTCGCAGGGCAACGAGGCGCGGGCAGCGCGGGCAATCGCGCCCGGGCTCGGCGGGCGCGTCGGCCATCGCGGGCGTCCGCTCAATCTTCGTCGAACTCGTCGTCGGCTGCGCCGGCAGGGGCGCCGGCGCGCTGCGGCGCCGGCGGGCGCTGCAGGAATTGCGGCGTGTGGCGCGGCTCGCGCTCGCGCGCGGCCCGCTCGGCCGGATCGCGGCCGATCTTCGGCTGCAGCTCGACGATGTCGACGAAGATGTCGGCCTGCCGGCGCAGCTCGTCGGCGACCATCGGCGGCTGGGTGGTGACGGTCGACACCACGGTCACCCGCACGCCGCGCCGTTGTATCGCCTCGACCAGCGAGCGGAAATCGCCGTCGCCGGAGAACAGCACCATGTGGTCGATATGGCTGGCGATCTCCATGGCATCGACCGCAAGCTCGATGTCCATGTTGCCCTTGACCTTGCGCCGCCCGGTCTGGTCGATGAACTCCTTGGTCGCCTTGGTGACGACCGTGTAGCCGTTGTAGTCGAGCCAGTCGATCAGCGGGCGGATCGAGGAATACTCCTGATCCTCGATCACCGCGGTGTAATAGAACGCGCGCAGCAGATAGCCGCGCGATTGGAACTCGCGCAGCAGGCGTTTGTAGTCGATGTCGAAGCCCAACGTCTTGGCGGTGGCGTAGAGGTTGGCGCCGTCGATGAACAGAGCGAGCTTTTCCTGGGGAGGGGACATGCCTGTCTCTCGTGATAAAACCAAACATTCGACGGCAGCCGGAGGCACGATGAGCCCGAACCGATGCCGCGGGTTCGTCTGCGGGAACTTGTCGCCGATGCTCGCCAACGCGAGGCTCGACGGGGTGGACCGCCGCGACCGGAGAAAATTAAGTGCCGGCCGGACGATGGCTCCCGGGCTTTGCGTAACAGAGCCGCGACATAACGCCAAGACAAATCTCTCAGCGCCAACTTGGCCCTTGCGCTTTGCGGTTGACGAGGATACGTAACGGCAACCATTTCCCACACCCGCCTCGCAGGAGCGAACGCCGCATGGCCCGTGTCACCGTCGAAGATTGCATCGATAAGGTTGAGAACCGATTCGATCTCGTGCTGCTGGCGAGCCACCGCGCCCGCATGGTCTCGTCCGGGGCGCCGATCACCATCGACCGCGACAACGACAAGAACCCGGTGGTGGCGTTGCGCGAG
>WNGG01016112.1_pt1 | contig 18868 bp, 15 predicted proteins | sample 5400661 | NCBI WGS metagenome assembly WNGG01 (sample SAMN13153372, study PRJNA577476) | soil metagenome | isolation source: 100 cm soil or saprolite under Garry oak tree replicate 1 | place: USA:California | collected 2016-06-15
CCGGGCCATCGTCTCGCCCAGATACGGGGAAAGCATCCCGATGATCGTGTCCAGCGCGTCCTTGGTCTTAGCCACTCCCGTCCAAGCAGAGGGTCCCGGAGTCTAGCACGATCCCGGAGGGCGCATTGCGAGCGGGCACACAGGCTTTTCCCCCGATTTGACGCGAGTTTGGGCCCATGGAATCCTTCCTCCTCGATGGCCACCGGCAAGTCCGAGCTGAAGACGATCGGCAAGCCCGAGCGCCGGGTCGACAGCGTCAAGCTCGCGACCGGCCGCGGGACCTTCGTCGACGACATCGCGCTGCCCGGACTGCTGCACGCGCGCATCCTGCACTCGCCCCATGCCCACGCGCGGATCGCGCGCATCGACGCGTCGCAGGCGCGGGCGATGCCGGGGGTGGCCTGCGTCCTCACGCACCACGACGTGCCGCGGGTGGCCTACACCACCGCCGGCCAGGGATGGCCGGAGCCCTCGCCCTACGACACGTTCATGCTCGACGACAAGGTCCGCTTCGTGGGCGATCGCGTAGCGGTGGTGGCCGCGGAGGACCCCGAGCTCGCCCAGCGCGCCTGCGAGGCGATCAAGGTGGACTACCAGGTGCTGCCCGCCGTCCTCGATCCGGAGAGTGCGATGGCGCGCGGCGCGCCCGTGATCCACGACGAGCGCGACGCGACCGGGATCAAGGACGCCGTGCGGAACCTGGCCGCGGAGGTTATCGCCCAGGTCGGCGACGTCGCGAAGGGCTTCGCGGAGGCCGAGCAGGTCCTCGAACAGACCTACCGCGTTCCCTACGTCCAGCAGTCGTCGATCGAGCCGCACGTCACGATCACCTGGCTCGACGAGGACAACCGGTTGATGGTCCGGACCTCGACCCAGGTCCCTTTCCACGTCCGCCGGATCATCGCGCCGCTGCTCGGCATCCCGATCCGGCGCATCCGCGTGATCAAGCCGCGCATCGGCGGCGGCTTCGGCGGCAAGCAGGAGATCCTCATCGAGGACCTCTGCGGGTTGCTCACGCTGCGCACGGGCCGGCCGGTGCGCCTCGAGTACACGCGCGAGGAGGAGCTGACCGCCGCGCGGACGCGCCATCCGCAGATCGTCACCATCAAGAGCGGCGTGAAGGACGGGCGCTTCACCGCGATCGAGATGACGGTACTGGAGAACACGGGGGCCTACGGCACCCACGCCCTCACCGTGATGAGCGTGACCGGCAACCGCGCGCTCTCGCTCTATCGCTGCCCCAACCTGCGGTACGAGGCCCGCGCGGTCTACACGAACCTCGCGGTGGCGGGAGCCTTCCGCGGCTACGGCTGCCCCCAGGGTTTTTTCGCCCTCGAGAGCCACGTGGACGAGGTGGCCTCCGCCCTCGGCGACGACCCGCTGGAGTTCCGGCGGCGCAACCACGTGCAGGAGGGCGACGACCAGCCGATCGCGGAGGTGCTCGGCGAGGGCAAGGAAGGCTTCAAGCAGATCATCCGCTCCTGCGGCCTTCCCCAGGCCATCCAGCTCGGCGCCAAGGCCATCGGCTGGAAGGACCGCGTGCGGAAGAAGAAGGCCAACGGTCCGGTCCGCCGCGGGGTGGGCATGGCCATCGTGATGCAGGCCTCGGGAATACCCGGGGTCGACATGGGCGCGGCCTCGATAAAGATGAACGAGGACGGCTCGTTCAACCTGCTCATGGGAGCCACCGACATCGGCACCGGGGCCGACACGATGTTCTGCCAGATCGCGGCCGAGTCACTGGGCGTGCCGGTCGAGAAGATCGTCCCCTACTCCTCCGACACCGACATGACGCCCTTCGACCCCGGCGCCTACGCCTCGTCCACGACCTACGTGTCGGGCCGCGCCGTCGAGAAGGCGGCCCGCCTGGTGCTCCAGCAGATCACCGAGGTCGGCGCGAAGATGCTGGAGATGAAGCCGGAGGACGCGGTCGTCCACGGCGGCAAGGTTTCGCCGAGGTCGACGTGGACACCGAGACCGGCTTCGTGTGCGTGCTGCGTCTGGTGGAGGCGGTGGACTGCGGGCAGGTCGTGAACCCCCAGATGGCGGAGGGCCAGGTCGAGGGCGCGGCCCTCCAGTCGCTCGGCTACGCCCTCTACGAGCGCATGCCGTTCGACGCCCAGGGCCGCATGCAGTTCCGCTCTTTCCGCGACTACACGATCGCCACCGCCGCCGACGCGCCGGAGCTGACGACGATCCTCGTCCCCACCCACGAGCCGACCGGCCCCTTCGGCGCCAAGGCCATCGCCGAGATCCCCATCAACGGCCCCGCGCCCGCCATCGCCAACGCCGTCGCCCACGCCACCGGCGTGCGCATCCGCGAGATCCCCTTGACCCCCGAGCGCGTTCTCGCCGCCCTCGAGGAGGCCCGGGCCCGCACGCCGCGGCCGCGCCCCGCCTGAGAGCCGACGTGACCACCGTCCCCGCTGTCCGTCTAGGAGGACCCATTGAAGCGCACGCTCGTCGCTGTCCTGGCTGTCTTGCTCGCTGCGGCGGCGCCGGCCGCCGCCCAGACCTCGCCGTTCCTGCCCGATGCGCTCTACCGCGACCTGGTGAACGAGATCTCGGGCGACCGCGCCTACGAGCACGACCGCGTGCTCACCCGGTATCACCGCACCGGAGGGAGCCGCGACTTCTTCGCCGCCGCCGAGTACATCAGCGGCGCCGCCGCGGACGCCGGCCTGGAGGGCGTGAAGCTCGTCCGGCAGGCCTGGGACGAGCAGGGCTGGTCGTGCCGTTTCGGCGAGGCATGGCTCGTCGCGCCGCAGGAGGTGAAGCTCGCCGCCTACGGCGACGTGGCCATGTCCATCGCCGACCACAGCCGAACGACCCACGTCGCGGCGGACCTGGTGGACGCCGGCACCGGGACGAGCGATGCCGACTACGAGGCCCGCGACGTCAAGGGCAAGGTCGTCCTCGCCACGGGGCCGGTGGCCGCGGTCCATCGCGAGGCGGTGTGGAAGCGCGGGGCCCTCGGCGTCCTCTCCGCGATGACGGCCCGACCCGAGGCCTTCGACGCGCCCGATCAGGTGGCCTGGGGCGGGCTCCCCTACGAGGCCCGCGGCGTCGACGGCGTGAAGGACGGCACGCCGTCCACGTTCGCGGTGATGATATCGCCGCGGCGCGGGCGCTGGCTGCAGCGCCAGATACAGACCGGGGGCGGGCCGTTCCGCGTGAAAGTGGACATCGAGTCCGAGTACCCCGCCACGTCGGAGCAGGCGATGGTCGAGGCGTGGATCCACGGCACGGAGGTTCACGACGAGCAGATCGTCCTCACGGCCCACATCCAGGAGACGACCTCGGCCAACGACGACGGCAGCGGCTGCGCCAACATGCTCGAGATCGGCCGCGCCTTGACCCGTCTCATCAAGGACGGCCGGATTCCCCGGCCGCGGCGTGACCTGCGCTTCTGGTGGGTCAACGAGCTCTCGAGCCAGCCCCGCTACTTCCGCGAGCACCCGCAGGAGCCGGCGAAGATGCTCGTGGACCTCAACCAGGACATGGTGGGGGCCCGCCAGAGCTGGGGCGGGCGCGTGCAGTACGCCTCGCGCCTGCCCTGGAGCCTTCCCCACGCTCTCGACGACGTGATGGAGAGCGTGCTGGGGATGGTGAGGGACGGGAACACCGCCTACCTGACCACGCGCGGCACGAAGCTTCCGGTGCCCTTCACGCGCGAGATCGTGGCCGTGAACGGCTCGCGCGAGCCGTTCCACGCGGCCATGGTCTCCTACTACGACTCCACCGACCACCACGCCTTCACCCCGGCGCGGATCGGAGTGCCCGGCACGAGCCTGACCAACTGGCCCGACGAGTTCATCCACGCGACGAGCGACGACCTCGAGAACGTCGACGCGACGCAGCTCGAGCGGAACGCGGTGGTGGTGGCCGCGGTCGCGCTGTACTTTGCGTCGGTCGGCGACGAAGACGCGTCCGCCCTCGCTGCCTACGTCTCGTCGCGCGCCGCCTCCCGTGTGGCCGCCGACGCGGCGACCGGCGTGGCGCACATCGCCCAGGCGGCGCCGCCTGCGCGCGAGGCCGCCTACGCCGCGGCGCGCAACCTCGTCACGCAGTCCTATCGCAAGGAGGCGGGTGCGCTCGCCTCGATCCGCCGCCTCAGCCCGTCGGGCCGCGCCGCGAGCTTCGTCGGCGAAGCGCTCGCTCGCCTGGACCTCGGGCGCGCGCGGGACCTCGAGGCCCTCGCCTCGGCCTATCGCGCGATCGCGGGCCGCGCCCCGACCGAGCCCCCGCTCTCGACGGACGAGCAGGCGCTCGCGGCCGGGGTGTACGCGCCCGTCGCCGATCTCGGCGCGTGGCAGGACGCGATGGCGAAGGTCAAGCCGGTGGACGGCCTGCACGCGATGATGCGCTTCGAGGTGTACAACTTCGCCGACGGCAATCGAGGAGGATGAACGTGAGGCAAAGGCGCCAGGAGACCCGGATGGTCCTGCTCGGACTGCTGCTCGCGGCCGGAGCGCCGGCCGCGGCCGCGGACGCGCCGCCGCTGAAGGCCGACCCCAAGGCGGCGGCGATCGCCGACCAGGTGATGGACGCCCTCGGCGGCACGAAGGCGTGGGATGCGACGCACTTCCTGCGCTTCGATTTCGGAGTGGAGAAGGACGGCAAGTTCCAGGGCCGGTCCCACACGTGGGACAAGTGGACGGGGCGCTACCGGCTGGAGGGCAAGACGCCCGAGGGCAAGGGCTACGTCACGCTGATGAACGTCAACACCAAGGAAGGCGAGACGTGGATGGACGGGAAGAAGCTCGAGGGCGACGAGGCCAAGAAGGCGCTCGACCGCGCCTACGGGGCCTGGATCAACGACACCTACTGGCTCCTCGTGCCGTACAAGCTCAAGGACCCCGGCGTCATCCTCGAGTACGGCGGCGAAGAGAAAGAGCCCGGTGGCATGTGCGACAAGCTCGTCCTGACCTTCGACAACGTCGGGCTCACGCCGAAGGACAAGTACTGGGTCCACGTCAACCGCGACAGCCACCTCGTGGACCGCTGGGACTACGTTCTCAAGGGCGAGAAGGTGCCGGCCACCACCTGGGAGTGGAAGGGCTGGAACAAGCACGGCAGCATGATGTACTCCTCCGAGCGCGTGAACCCGAAAGAGGGGCGGAAGCTCCTCATGCCGGTGTTCGACGTCACGAACGTGCCCGACGCGGTGTTCACCTCCCCGCAGGGGGCGCCGCAGGGCTAGCAGACCGCTGAAAAAACTTCTCCGGCGCGGGGGTTCGGCACGCGGAGCGGAGCGCGCCGCATTCGTGTCTTGACAGCCGCCGCGCCCGAGCGGTATTTTGCCGCGGGATTTCCCTCCAATCTCATGCCGCCGCTCCGGCGGCTTCCGCCGGGGCGGAGAGGCGCTCGTCCCCGCCCCTCTTTCATGGAGGAAACCCAATGTCCTCGAAGCAGGTCCTGACGGCCGGCGCCCTGGTGGTCGGCCTCGCCGCGCTGTGTCTCCTGGCGCTTTCCAACGCCCCTGCCGCCACTGCGGCGGGAACCGCAACCCCCGAGTGGGCGGCGAACACGACCGTGATCGAAGCGTGCAGTTGCCCGATGTTCTGCCAGTGCTACTTCAACACGTCGCCGGCGTCCCATTCCCACGGGGCCGGCGTCGCCGAGCACTTCTGCCGCGCCAACCTCGCCCACAGGATCAACAAGGGCCATTACGGAAGCACGTCCCTCGACGGCGTCAAGTTCTGGGTCGCGAACGACCTCGGCGGTGACTTCTCGCACGGGAAGATGGACTGGGCCGTCCTGACCTTCGACAAGTCGACGACCCCGGCCCAGCGCGAGGCCATCCAGAAGATCGTCGGCTACGTGTTCCCAGTGCAGTGGAACTCCCTCAAGACCGCCGAGGGCAACATCGACACCTGGCAGTACGACAAGGACAGTGCGGTCGCCCTCCTCGACGGCGGCAAGACGGCCGAGGTGAGGCTCAAGCGGTTCCCGGGCATGACCTCGGAGCCGATCGTCATCAAGAACCTGGGCTACTGGGGCGTGAAGCGGCACGACGGCTTCGTCCTGATGCCGAACACGGTCGAGGCGTACCGGGTCGGGCCCAAGGCGTTCGAGTTCAAGGGCACCAACGGGTTCATGATCACGTGGGACATGAACTCGAACGACGTGCCCCCGGCCGCGCCCGGCAAGTAACGAGGTCACCGGCAGGGGGCGCGGCGTCGCGTCCCCTGGCCCCGCCGCCGCGCCGATCGCGCAACTCGCCCCGTATGTGCTTGATCTTCGCCAGCAGGTCGAGGGCCCCCAGGTCGTCCGGCCGCTCCTCCAGCACGCGGGCGAGCTGTATCTCGGCGTCGTAGGGCTCGCCGATCTGCACGAGGACGCGCGCATAGCGCATCCGGTCGTCGGCCGACACGTCCCGCGGAGTCACCATGACGGCCTCATTCTACCGGCCCTCGGAAGGCTGGACCCTGCCTACCTTCCCGCCAGCAGCGGCGGGAGCGCGTCCAGGTCCGCGTTCCCGCCGCTGACGATCACGCCGACGCGCTTGCCCGCGACGTCGACCTTCCCCGCCCACGCCGCGGCGAGGCCGAGCGCGCCCGTCGGCTCGACGACGAGCTTCAGACGCTCCCACACGAAGCGCAGGACGTCGAGAAGCTGCTCGTCGGACACCGTCACCATGTCGTCCACGCTGGCGCGGACGAGGGGGAACGTGATCTGGCCGAGCGAGGGCGTGCGCGCGCCGTCGGCGATCGTGCGGGGGTTGTGGACGGTCTGCAGCGTTCCCGTCTTGAACGAGCGGGTGGCGTCGTCGCCCAGCTCCGGCTCGACGCCGACGACATGGCCGCGGGGGTTCAGGCGCCGCGCCGCGAGCGCGCAGCCCGAGAGCAGCCCGCCCCCGCCGCACGGGACGAGCAGCAGATCGAGCGCGCCGACCTCCTCGAACAGCTCCTTGGCCGCGGTGCCCTGGCCGGCGATCACGTGGGGATGGTCGAAAGGAGGGATGAGTACCTGGCCGCCTTCCGCCTGCAGGCGGCGCGCGACCTCCTCCCGGTTCTCGCGCGCGGGCTCGTAGGCGACGACGCGCGCCCCGTAGCTCTCGGTCGCCCGGCGCTTCGCCGGCGGCGCGTCGGCCGGCATCACCACCGTCGCCGCCGTTCCGGCCAGGCGGCTCGCCAGCGCCACCGCCTGCGCGTGGTTGCCCGAGGAGTAGGTGATCACGCCCCGCCGCCGCTCGTCGGCGGACAACCGCGAGATCGCGTTGTAGGCGCCGCGGAACTTGAAGGCGCCCATCCGCTGGAAGCTCTCGCACTTGAGGAAGAGCCGCGCGCCGAGCCGCGCGTCGAGCGTGCGCGAGGTGACGACCGGTGTGCGGTTGGCGACGCCTTCCAGCCCTTCGGCTGCACTCTCGACGTCCTCATACGTAACCATGGTCTGCCTCGGCAGCAATCAGCAGTCAGCAGTCAGCAGTCAGCGCCCGCCGTTGCTGATAGCTGATTGCTGATTGCTGATCGCTGCCATGTTCACAAGTACGGCGCGTTCACGGGATTCGCCTTCCGCGTGTCCAGGACGCCGTCCACGGCCAGCGCCATGTTGAGGTAGGCGGCGAAGTCCAGCTCGCGGCCCTCGGCGGTCCCCTCGCGTGCAGAGGTGGACACGACGCGACGCACGCTGTGGCGCACCTCGAGCTGGAGCACGCCGTCGGTGAAGAGCCCGCGGTCGAGTGTGCGGTCCACCTCCAGGTGGTACTCGACGCCCCGGATGCGCGCCCAGATCGCGTCGATCGAGTCGGCCCGCGCGGCAAAGAAGCCGTCCCGCGCCGGCCACGCCCTCCAGGCCTCCAGCGACCCGAAGAAGCGGGGCTTCTCGACATACGGCCCGCCGTCCTCGGGACAGAAGGTGTCGCAGTTCCCGCACTCGTTGCAGAAGTCCTGGAAGTTCGCGATCTGGTGCTGCTTCTTCACCTCGAACAGACCGGCGGGCACCGGCTTCATCACGCCCTTCTCGTAGCGGTAGACCTCGTACGGGCGGCGCAGCACGGCCGTCTCATATACGAAGTTCGCGTCGTTGGGACAGACGGGCACGCACTTGTCGCAGTTGACGCAATCGAAGAGCCACAGCTGCGATCCGATCTTGCGGGGCGGCTTGCGGTTGGCCTCGGCGCGATAGCGCGGATCGCGCGTGGCCCTTTCCACGAGGACCGGCGTGTTGAGGAGCGCCGCTGCGTGCACCAGGCAGTCATGGAGGTCCGCCCGGCCGACTCCCGTCAGGACGCCGAGCAGGTCCACCGCTTCCGAGCGCAGCGACCTCGTGAGCGCGCCCCGCAGCGGGGTGAAGCCGAGCGCCGCGCCGTCGGCGTAGTTGCGCGCGTCAACGCCGGCCGAGAACGAGATGGGCACCTCGGGCCGGGCGCGCCGGTATTTCTCGACGAGGTTCAGCGTGATGACGTGGAGCGGCTCGCCCGAGAGGTACATCACCGCCTCGGAGGCCGGGAAGAACGGCCGGTGGTTCTCCACCACCAGCGTGTTGGAGAACTTCACCTGGAACGTCCGCCCACGCGCGCGGGCGACCTCGGAGAGGCGGTCGGTGATCTCGAGGGCCTGCTCCCACTGCAGGTCCTTGGCGAAGTCCTGGGCCCGCGTGCGCACCTCGTCGTAGCCGAGCACGTCGTGCAGGAGGCCGTCCACCGCCTCCCGGCCGAGCAGCGTCGGGTTGAGCTTCACGGTCACGTGCACGTCCATCTCGGTGAGGAGGAAGCGCACGATCCCCTCGATCTCGCCCGCCGGGCAGCCGTGGAACGTCGAGAGCGTGATCTGGTCGGAGAGCGCGGTGGTGAAGTCGAGGTGGCGGAAGCGCGCGAGGTCCGCCGGGATCCCTCGGCGGAGCGCATCCACCTCGGCGCGCGCGTCCTTCATCGACTCGATCCAGGCCCGCACCTGCGGCGACCGGATGCCGGCGAGGTCGTAGCCGACGCTCATGTCCAGGATCGTGTCCTGCTTGAGCACGTCGGCGGGCTGGCCGAGGAGGTTCGTCTCCTTCAGCACGTCGACCAGCATCGATCCGGCCACGTACTCGCGCAGGCTCTGCGCGAGGCGCAGCTCCTGGCTCCACTCGACGTTGTAGCCGACGGTGACCGCGTCGATGCAGGGCCGGGGGATCACGAGCCGGTCGTTGATCTGCACGGTCTTCAGCTCGAGGATCCGGCTCCCCGCCAGCCAGGCCAGCACCACGTTCTGCGCCATCTGGTCCTGGGGGCCCGCGGCGGGGCCGAGCGGGCTCGCGGCACGATGGCCGTGGAAGAGGACGGACGTGTCCAGGTCGGCCGGGCCGTGCCAGAACTTCCGCGCCGGCAAGTCGAAGACCTTCCCCTCCCGCTCGTACTCGCGGAGCATCCGCCGCAGCAGGTTCGCGAACGCCGCCGGGATCAGCTCAGCCATTGCTCAACGGATCAACGCGGAGATCGCGGAGAAAGACGGAGAGGTCGCGGAGACGGACTGAAGACTGTACTTCATCTCTTTCTCCGCGTCCTCTGCGTTCCTCCGCGTCCTCCGCGTCCTCCGCGTTGAAAGGCTAGTGTGTACGCGAGTGGTAGAGCCGGACGGAGCCGACGATGGTGTCCACCGCCGCCCCGTCGCGGCCGGCGTCTTCTTCCTCGCCGGAGTAGGAGATGAGCAGCGCCGTCTCGTCGTCGGACACGGAGAAGTAACGCCAGCAGACGCCCTCGCTCACGCGCGTGTGCGAGTACACGCAGCAGCCGGTGCCGAGGGAGGCGGCGATGTCCTCCTCCTCGACGTCGATCCCGAGCGAGGCCAGGAAGCGGGTCAGGAAGTCGGCCCGCCCGAAGCTGGGCTGGAGGCCGCCCACGTGGCGGGCCCCGGAGAGGTAGACGACGCCGCCCCCGTGCGGGCTGCGCAGGGTGGTGACGCTGTCCTCGGTCTTCATGTCCCAGCCGTCGGGGACCTCGAGGGTGAACCAGCCGCGGGCGTCGGCGAGGACGGGCATGGGCTTCGTCAGTCTACGATCTTACCCGGGCACGCGCGCGTCATCTCCGCGTCGCGCACCACCAGCTCGCCGCCCACCATCACGTCGCGGATGCCGGCGGGAAAGAGCGCGGGCTCCTCGAAGGTGGCCCGGTCGGCCACGGTCGCCGGATCGAACACGACCAGATTCGCGCGGTAGCCGGGGCGCACGAGGCCGCATCCCTCGGAGCCGCTTCCTCGAGGCTCACGAGGCGCTTCTCGCGCACGTAGCGGCCGAGGATCCGCGGGTACGTGCCGTACGCGCGCGGATGCGGCCGGCCGCCGAGGAGGCCATCCGTGCACGCGTTCACCCAGGGCCGGCGGAAGATGCGCTCGACGACCGCATCGTCCTGCGAGAACGAGATCATGGCGACACCCATGCGCTCTTCGAGGAGCAGGTCGAAGGCCGCCTCGAAGGGGTCCTGACCGCGCCGGCGGGCCACATCCGCGAGGTTCTTCCCCAGCCATTCCGGACGCCGGCCCGATGGAACGTCCGCGACGACGATCCCCTCCGGCCCGCTCCAGCTCCAGAAGTTGTCCCAGTCTGCCGGACCGGGATGGGCCATCGCTTCCCTCATGCGCGCGCGGGACGCGGGCTCGCGCAGGCGCGCGAGCGTCGCTTCCGTCCCCCCGTCGTGGGCCCAGGGCGGCAGGATGGCGCCGAGCAGCGTGCTGCCCGCGACGTAGGGGTACTGGTCGGCCGTGATGCGGAGGCCGTCCGCCTGCGCGCCCTCGACCCACCCGACCAGCTCGTCCACGCGGCCCCAGTTGTTGCGGCCGGCCAGCTTCAGGTGCGAGATGTGGACGCGGCAGCCCGACTCGCGCGCCACTCCCAGCATCTCCTGCACGGCCTCGCGGATGCGGTCGCTCTCGCTGCGCATGTGGACGACGAGCGGCCGGCGGGCCTCGGCGAGCACGCGGCCGAGCGCCACCAGCTCGGCCGTGTCGGCGTAGCAGCAGGGCGGGTAGATGAGGCCGGTCGACATCCCGCAGCCGCCCTCGGCGAGCGCCTGGCGGAGCAGCGCCTGCATCGACACCGTCTCCTCCGCGGTGGCGCGCCGGTCCTCGCCGCCCATCACCCATTGCCGGATGGCTCCGTGAGGGGCCAGATACGCGACGTCGGGGACCGGCCGCGCCCAGGACACGCGGCTCAGGTAGCCGGCGACGCTCGACCAGTCCCACGCGACGCCGAAGTCGCCGAGCAGGCCGGCCAGCTTCTGCTTCCACGCCGCGCGCTCCTCGTCCTTCACCGGCGCCACCGAGATGCCGTCCTGCCCGAAGACCTCCAGCGTGACGCCCTGCCGCACCTTCATCGGCAGCGCCGGGTCGGCCAGCACCTTCACGTCGGAGTGGCTGTGCGTGTCGATGAAGCCGGGCGCGACCACGTGGCCCGCGCAGTCGCGGCTCTCGTCGCCGGCGAGGCGGTGCCCGACCGCCACCACGCAGCCGTCGCGAACCGCGACGTCGGCGGAGAGGGGCGGCCCGCCGGTCCCGTCGACGACGGTCCCGCCCCGCAGGACGAGGGTGCGCGTCACCTAGAGAATGTCTTCAGCAAGGTCGCGGTACGTCTCCGGGCGGCGGTCCCGGTAGAACTGCCAATGCGCGCGGACCTTCTGGATGAGGTCCAGGTCGAGATCGGCCACCACCAGCTCGTCGCGGTCACGGCTCCCCTGGACCAGGATCTGGCCGTAGGGATCGCAGAAGTAGGACGAGCCGTAGAACTCGCCGAAGTTCCAGGGCGCCTCGCGGCCGACGCGGTTGTTGGTGCCCACGAAATAGCCGTTGGCGATGGCCATGGACGTCTGCTCGATGCGCCAGAGGTTGTCCGAGTGCCCGCTGGTGGTCGCGGACGGCACGAACACGATCTCCGCGCCGTTCAGGCCCAGCGCGCGTGCTCCCTCCGGGAAGTGGCGGTCGTAGCAGATGTAGACGCCGATCGTCGCGTAGCGGGTCTTGAAGACGGGATAGCCGAGGTTGCCGGGCTTGAAATAGAACTTCTCCCAGAAGGCGGGCAGGCAGTGCGGGATGTGGTTCTTGCGGTACTTCCCGAGATAGCCGCCGTCGGCGTCGAGGACGGCCGCGGTGTTGTAGTAGACGCCGGTCGCTTCCTCCTCGTAGACCGGGACCACCATCGCCATCTCGTGCTTGCGCGCCTGCTCCTGCATCAGCTTGACCGTCGGTCCCTCGGGCACGCGCTCGGTGAACGCGTACCAGCGCGGGTCCTGCTCGGCCGCGAAGTACGGGCCGTAGAACAGCTCCTGCAGGCAGAGGATGCGCACGCCCCGGGCGCCGGCGTCCGCGATCAGCTTCAGGTGCTTGTCGATCATCGCCTGGCGGACCTCGGGCAGGGCCGCCTCCGCCGGCGATTTGACGTTGCTCGCCTGGATGAGGCCGCAGCGCACGGTTCGTGACATGGGCCCTATTTAAGCACGCCTAGTGGCCGAGGCTCGCCATGCGCGACCAGACGTCGCGCGCGGCCGAGCGCGCGGCCGCGAAGGCCCCCGCCTCGTCGACCGAGGCGACGCGCCGGTCGCGCAGCACCCAGCGTCCGGCCACCAACACCGACCGGACGTGGCTGCGGTCGATGCCGAAGAGGAGATGGCCCGCCAGGTTGTCGCCGTGCAGCTCGGTCGGCGGCCGGTAATCGAGGATCACGAGGTCGGCGGGCGCGCCCGCGTCGAGCTTGCCGAAGGGCAGGCCGAACAGCGCCGCCGCCAGCCGGTGCCCTCCCGCCACCATCTGCAGCGTGGCCACGACGGCGTCGTCGCGGCCGGCATCGCGCATCTTCAGATAAGCGGCCCGCATCTCCGCGAACATGTCCTCGTCCATGCCGTCGGTGCCGAGCGCCGCGCGGCGCAGGGCGGCCGTGGGAGCATGGCCGACGGAGTTGTTCATGTTCGAGCGCGGGTTGTGGGCGATCCAGCACCCCTTCGCGTGCGCGGCCTGAACGTCCTCGGGATCGACGTGCACACAGTGCGCGAGCAGCGCGCGCGAGGCGAGCAGGCCGCGGCGGTCGAGCCGCTCGACGACCGAGCAGCCGTAGCGGGCCCGCGCGTCGTCCTCGTCGGCGCGGTCCTCCGCGACGTGGATGTGGAGGCTGCTGCCCGTGTCCGAGACGGCGCGGGCCAGCATGTCCAGGCTCTCGTCGCCGAGAGTGAAGCTGGCGTGCGCGCCCACCAGGCCGCGGGTCAGGGCGCGGGCGCGCTCGCGTGCGAAGGTGACGTTCTCCTCGATCCCCAGGTCGCGGCCCTCGCGCCCGTTGCGGTCGGTGACCTCGTAGCAGAGGGCCGCGCGCAACCCCACCTCCTCGACGGCCCGCTGCAGCTCGCCGAGCGAGCCGCGGATGAAGGAAGGCGAGGAGTGGTGGTCGATGAGCAGCGTCGTGCCCGAGCGCGCGGCCTCGATCGCGCCGACCAGAGCGGACAGGCGGACCGAATCGGCGTCGAGCGCGCGGTCGAGCCTCCACCACACGCGCTCGAGGATCTCGACGAAGCTGCGCGGCGCGGACGCGGGTCCCGGCATGCCCCGGGCCAGCGCGCTGTAGAGGTGGGTGTGGGCGTTGACCAGGCCCGGGATCACCACCGCCCCCTCCAGCTCCAGCACGTCTTCCCCGGAGCGCGCGGGCAGAGGGTGGCCGCGCTCGGCGATGCGCTCGCCCTCGATCCGCAGGTCGGCCTCGTCCAGCCGCGGAGGGTCGAAGGTGGCGAGGCGGGCGCCCTTCAGCAGCATCGAGCCATCAGGAATTCTATCCCGCGGGCGCGTAGAATCGTTCCCATGGCGGAGGCGAAGGTCACCGCGCGCGAGGCCCGCGAGGTCGCCGAGGCGGCGCGCGAGTCCGAGTGGCGCGCCGAGAGCTTCGTGCGCGACCTGTTCGACGGCCGGCTGCGCCTCGACCTCGTCCACCCCTACCCGCGGCCCGACCCCGGGGACGAGGCGCGCGCGAAGCCCTTCCTCGACGCCCTCGAGACGTTCCTGCGGAACGAGGTGGACGGCGACGAGATCGACCGCACGGGCAAGGTGCCTCCCCGCGTCGTCGACGGCCTGCGCCGGCTGGGCGCGTTCGGGATCAAGATCCCCAGGGAGTACGGCGGGCTCGGCCTCTCGCAGCACAGCTACACGCGCGCCGTCCGTCTCGTGTCGAGCGTGGACGGCTCGGTCACCGCGCTGCTCTCCGCCCACCAGTCGATCGGCGTGCCGCAGCCGCTGAAGCTCTTCGGGACCGATGAGCAGAAGAAGCGCTACTTCCCGCGCCTCGCCAAGGGCGCGATCTCCGCGTTCGCGCTCACGGAGGCGGGCGTGGGCTCCGACCCGGCCGCCATGGAGACGAGCGCGGTCCCCACCGAGGACGGCCAGGCCTTCATCCTCAACGGCGAGAAGCTGTGGTGCACGAACGGCACCGTGGCCGAGCTGCTGGTGGTGATGGCCCGCACGCCCTCGAAGGTGGTGAACGGGCGCGAGCGCCGCCAGATCACGGCGTTCATCGTGGAGACGGACTGGCCCGGCGTCGAGGTGGTCCGCCGGTGCGAGTTCATGGGCCTGAAGGGGATCGAGAACGGCGTGATCCGCTTCCACGACGTGCGGGTGCCGCGCGAGAACGTCCTGTGGAAGGAGGGCAGCGGCCTCAAGCTCGCCCTCATCACGCTCAACACCGGGCGCCTGACGCTGCCCGCGTCCTCGGTGGCGGCGGGCAAGCGCTGCCTGGAGATCGTACGCAACTGGGCCAACGAGCGCGTCCAGTGGGGAGCGCCTGTCGGCCGGCACGACGCGGTGGCGCAGATGATCGGGTCGATGGCGGCGAGCACGTTCGCCATGGAGGCGATCTCCGAGCTGTGCTCGCTCCTCGCCGACGGGCCCGACTACGACATCCGGCTCGAGGCGGCCATCGCCAAGCTCTACAACTCCGAGGCGGGCTGGCGCATCGTGGACGACACGGTGCAGATCCGCGGCGGGCGCGGCTACGAGACCGCGCGGTCACTGGCCGCGCGCGGCGAGCCCCCCATCCCGGTCGAGCGCATCATGCGCGACTTCAGGATCAACCTGATCTTCGAGGGCTCGAGCGAGATCATGCACCTGTTCATCGCCCGCGAGGCGGTCGATCGCCACCTCAAGGTCGCCGGCGATCTCGTCTCCCCCGACGCGCCCTTGGCTCGCCAGGCGGCGGCGGCGCTGCGGGCCGCCCTCTTCTACGCGACGTGGTACCCGTCGCGCTGGCTGGGCTGGGGACACTGGCCGCGCTACCGGAGCTTCGGCCGCCTCGCGACCCACGTGCGCTACGTGGACCGCGCCTCGCGCCGCCTGGCGCGGAGCTTGTTCCACGCCATGGTCCGCTTCGGGCCGAAGCTCGAGAAGCGGCAGGCGGTGCTGTTCCGCCTCGTGGACGCCGGCGGCGAGCTGTTCGCGATGGCCGCCGCCTGCGCGCGGGCCGAGATGCTGCGCCGGTCGCCGGGCCAGGAGGCGGCGGGCGCGGTGGAGATGGCCGACCTGTTCTGCCGCCAGGCGCGGCGCCGGATCGAGGAGTCCTTCCGGAGCCTGTTCCGCAACGACGACGTGCGCACCTATCGTGTCGCGCAGCAGGTGCTGGCGGGCGATCACCGGTGGCTCGAAGACGGCCTCGTGCCGGAAGCCTTCGAGAAGACGGTCGCGAAGCAGGAACCGGAAGCGGCCGCCGGCGCTCGCCGCTGAGGCTTCTGGCGCTCGCCGCCGGCCCCGCGTAGAATCCCGCCGACTCCCTCTCCCGGAGCAAGATGATGAGACCTGCCAGACAACTGGTGGTCCTGCTGGCCGTGGGCGTGACCGCCGGCTGCGCCCGGCGCCCGGAGCACGGCCCCGGCACGACGCGGCTCGCCGACCTGTACAAGCCCGCCGCGGTGGAAGGCCGTCCCGCCGCCCTCGCGCCGCGGCCGCGCATCGAGTGGCGCTTCGACGGCCCCGCCCCGGCCGGCAAGCTCGGCCCCACCCGCGGCTGGCAGGCCGGGCCGGGCGTAGGCGGGCTGGCGGTTCGGAGCGGGCGGCTCGTCGGGCGCAGCACCTCGGACTTCCCGATCATCCATGTCGAACGCACGTCGGGTCTCGAGGACCGCGACATCCTCCATGCCGTCGAGGTGCGCGCCCGCGCATCGGTGGCCGGCCGCCTCAGCCTCACGGGCCGGTCGGCGGAGAAGCTCGACCTGGCCGAGGTGCAGAAGCGAGCCCACGACTTCCCCTGGCGCATGTCGACGCCGGTGGTGGCCGGCGAGATGCGGACGTACACCCTGGAAACGCGCGCGCTGCCCGGCGCGATCACCGCCGCCGACACCCGCCACGTCCTCATCCGGCCGATCGACGCCAAGGACGCGGACTTCGAGATCGAATCGGTGCGGCTGATCTTCCGCAAGGAGCACCTGGCCTCGGTGGCGTCCGGCCTCGGCTGGCAGGGCCTCTCCGAGGTCTATCACGAGACGCTGGTGGGCCGCTCGCCGGAGGTCATCCGCCTGGCGGTGACGCTTCCCGCGCGGCCCTGGCTCGACCTCGAGGTCGGGACCGTGGAGAACGAGCCCGTCACGTTCCGCGTGGGGGTCCAGGACGGGGGCGTCGAGAAGCCGCTGCTCGAGCGAACCATCACCACCCCGCATCGCTGGGAGCCGGCCCCGGTCGACCTCGCGTCGTTCGCGGGACGCCCGATCACGCTGACGCTGTCCCTCGCGGCCGAGCGGCCCGGCACGCTCGGCTTCTGGGGCGCGCCGACGGTGCGCAGCCACGCCGCCGAGGGCGGGCCCCCCGGCGTGATCCTCGTCTGGGTGGACACGCTGCGCCGCGACCACCTCGGCATCTATGGGTACGGCCGCCCGACGAGCCCCACGATCGACCGGCTCGCGCGGGAGGGGACGTACTTCCGCGACTGCGTGGGCCAGGCGACCTGGACCAAGGTGGCAACGCCGGCCCTCCTGACCTCGCTCTACCCTGCTTCGCACGGCGTCCGGGACTTCTCCGACCGCCTGCCGAGCTCGGCGGTGACGCTGGCCGAGGTGTACCGCGATGCGGGATACGCGACGCTGTCGTTCTCATCGATCATGTTCACGGGGAAGTTCACGAACCTGCATCGGGGGTTCGAGGCGGTGCACGAGGACAGCTCGCTCCCCGACCGCGATTCGAGCAAGACGGCCCGGGTCTACGTGGACCGGCTGCTGCCCTGGCTCGAGGCTCACCGCGACGTGCCGTTCTTCGTATTCCTGCACGTCGCGGATCCGCACGACCCCTACCGCCCCTACCCGCCGTACGACACGCTGTGGGCCGATCCCGCCCGGCGCGAGGAGCACGAGCGCCAGAACAAGGAGGTCCGGAAGTTCATCTCGGCGCCGCTGCTCAAGGCCTTCGGGATGCCGACGCGCCAGGAGCTGGAGAAGGCGGGCTTCGACGCCGACGCCTACGTGAGCCACGACCGGGACTGGTACGACGGATCGATCCGGGCCATGGACGCGGAGATCGGACGGCTCGTGGAGCGGCTGCGCGCGCTCGGCCTCGACCGCAAGACGCTGCTGGTCTTCACCGGCGACCACGGCGAGGAGTTCCTCGAGCACGGCCGCACGTTCCACGGGCAGAGCGTCTACGGCGAGCTGGACAGCCTGCCTCTCGTCTTCTGGGCGCCCGGCCTCGTGCCGGCCGGCGGCGCGGTCGACCGCACGGTCGAGACCATCGACATCATGCCGACGCTGCTCGAGATGAGCGGCCTGAAGGTGCCCGCCCAGGCGCAGGGCCGCAGCTTCCTGCCGCTGCTCGCGGCCCGCGAAGGGTCGGCGCGGGGTGACGTCCGCGCGGACGCGCCGGGCTGGATCGACCGGCCGGCCGTGACCGAGAAGGCGGTGACGAAGGAGCCCGTGGGCGCGCCGCCGCCCCAGGACACCGAGTCCACGGCGATCGTGTCCGGCGGATGGAAGCTCATCCACAACACGAAGCGGGGTGAAGGCCAGCCCGAGTTCGAGCTGTACGACCATACGAAGGACCGCCTGGACCATGACGACGTGGCGGCCGCCCATGCCGACGTGGTCCAGGACCTGGCGAAGAAGCTGGACTCGTGGAGAAAGATGACGTCGGGGCCTTGCGCAGTCCGGCCAGGCCCGCCACCCCCGCCGGCTCGCCGAACACCCCGGCCAGCCGGCCCGCCTCGCGCATCGCCTCCAGGATCGCCTCGTCGGGCACGGCGACGAACGCGCCCTTGGATTCGCGCACCGCCCGCAGCGCCTTGCGCCAGTTCCGGGGATGGCCCACGCAGATGCTGTCGGCCAGCGTCTGCGCGGGCCCCGGCACCAGGTCGCGTCCCTGCTCGAACGCGTCGACGAGCGGCCGCGCGCCCGCGGCCTGCACGCCCAGCATCCGGGGCAGGCGCTTGATGAAGTTCAGCGCGCGCATCTCCTGCAGGCCCTTCCAGGTCCCCGCGATCGTGCAACCGTCGCCGACCGAGACCGCCACCCAGTCCGGGACCTCCGGCCCGAGCTGCTCGGCGATCTCCAGCCCGCAGGTCTTCTTCCCCTCACGAGAGACGGGTTCACCGCCGCGTTGCGGTTGTACCAGCCGTAGGCGTCGCAGGCGCGCTGACACAGCTCCCACGTCTCGTCGTAGGTGCCGGCGACGCGGATCACGCGCGCGCCGAAGACGAGGAGCTGCGCCACCTTCGGCTCGGGCGCGAACTCGGGCACGAAGATCACGGAGCGCAGGCCCACGCTGGCCGCCGCCCCCGCCAGCGACGAGGCGGCGTTACCGGTGGAGGCGCAGGCGACGACGCGGGCCCGGGCCGCCAGCGCGCGCGCCACGCCGACGCCGCTCGCCCGGTCCTTGAAGGACGCGGTCGGGTTGCGTCCTTCGTCCTTGAGCCGCAGGCTGCGCAACTCAGCCCAGCGCGCCAGCCGCGGCGC
>WNGG01023678.1_pt1 | contig 18865 bp, 11 predicted proteins | sample 5400661 | NCBI WGS metagenome assembly WNGG01 (sample SAMN13153372, study PRJNA577476) | soil metagenome | isolation source: 100 cm soil or saprolite under Garry oak tree replicate 1 | place: USA:California | collected 2016-06-15
CCGGCCTGATCCTGGCCGGGTTCGGGGTCGCCCTGGTCGGCGCGACGGTGCGGGATCAGCGCCTGGCCGCCGCCGGGCTGCTGGCCGCCACCCTGCAGGTGATCGCGCACACCGCGGCTAAGTCGCTGCTGTTCACCGCCGGCACGGGAATCGAGGCGGCCGGCCGGACCGGCGACCTGGACCGGCTGCGCGGGATGGCGCGGCGGGTGCCGTGGAGCGGCACGGGGCTGGCGATCGGCGGGATGACCCTGGCGGGCCTGCCGCCGACGGTCGGCTTCGTGTCCGAGTGGTTCCTGCTGGAAGCGCTGATGCAGCAGTTCCGGGTGCCCGGGCTCGGCTTCCGGCTGGTTCTTGCGGCGGCAGGCGCCGCGGTGGCGCTGACCGCCGGGTTCGCCGCGGTGGCCTTCGTCCGGCTGGTCGGCCTGGTCGTGCTCGGGCGGCCACGGCCCGGCGGCCCCGGCGGCCCTGGCGGCCGGGCGGACGGCGGCGCTGGCGGCCGGGCGGCGGTCCTGCTGCTGTCGGCAGCCTGCCTGGCGGTCGCCGCGCTTACCCCGCTGGAGATCCGGGTGATCGCGTCGGGGCTGTCGCCGGTCGTGCCCGCCGGGGTGACGGCCGGGGCGCTGACGTCGCCATGGGTGCTGGGGCCGGTGTTTGCCGGGTTCTCGATCCTGTCGCCGTCCTGGTTGTGGATCGTCATGCCCGCGCTGTTCGTGATCACCGGGCTGTTCACCTGGGCTGTGTCGGGCAGCCGGATGCTGCGGGTAAGGCGGGTGCCGCCATGGCGGTCGGCAACCGCCGGCGTGACAGGAGCCAGCGGGTACACCGTGTCCGGGTTCGCCAATCCCACCCGCCGGGTGCTCGCGGCCGTCTTGCATACCCGGGCCGAGGTCCGGCCGGTTGCGCCGGAGCCGGACGGCGGCGGCGCGGATACGGTCCCGGGATCGCGGCCCGCCGGGCAGGCTCCGCATCTCGGCTATGCGTCGGATGTCATCGAGGTGGTCGAGCAGTATCTCTACCGGCCGGTGCTGCTACCCCTGCGGGCGCTCGTGCGCGCCGCCAGGCGGCTGCAGTCCGGCCGCCTGGACGCCTACCTCGCCTACATGCTGATCGCACTGGTCGCGATGCTGGCCGTGGTGACCGGCCTGAGCTAGCCAGGCAGCGGCGCCGCGCGGCCCGACCACAATCGCAGGCATGGCACGCGGAAGGCGACGAGGCAGAGCGGGCGGCGATCAGAGCGCGGGTCGAGGACGGCATTACCAGGAAGGGATGGGCGATGTCGCGAGCAGGCCGCGAGGAGCGGCTGCGCCGCTACTGGGACAAGCACGCTGGCTCCTACGACAAGCAGATGGGATTCTTCGACCGCCACCTGTTCGCCGGCAGCCGTGACTGGGTCTGCTCCCGGGCGCGGGGGCAGGTGCTGGAGGTGGCGATCGGCACCGGCCTGAACCTGGCCCACTACCCAGCCGGGGTGCAGCTGACCGGGGTGGAGTGGAGCCCGGCGATGCTGGACATCGCCCGGAGCCGGGCCGGGCAGCTGGGCCGGACGGTGGACCTGCGCCACGGCGACGCGCAGGCGCTGGCATTTCCCGGTGCCTGCTTCGACACGGTGGTCTGCACCTTCTCGCTGTGCGCGATCCCGGACGACCGGCAGGCCGTGGCCGAGATGGCCCGGGTGCTGCGCCCTGGCGGGCTGCTGCTGCTGGCCGACCACGTCGCGGCCTCGCCCGTGCTCGTGCGCGCGGCGCAGGCGCTGATGGAGGTGGCCAGCGTCCCGGTCGGCGGCGAGTACTTCCGCCGCCGCCCGATCAGGCACGTCCAGGCACTGGGGTTCGCTATCGAGGAGCAGGACCGGCTCAAGCTTGGCATCGTCGAACGGCTGGCCGCCCGCAAGCCAGGTCCTGAGCTCGCCGGTGTTGAAGCCTTCCAATAGGCGTCCTTGACCTCGGCCTGCATCCCGGCCGGGATCCTCGGCGTATCCCGGCCACATTCCCTATAACTGCTGATCACGTTCTCCTGGGAACGTTGGTGGCCACGTTGTATGCGGTCGAGGAGATCGATGTGGCCCCGGAGGCGACCAGGACGGGAGCCAGGGCTGTGACCGTGTGGCCGTCACCGACCTGCCCTGCTTGGCTGGCGCCCCACGCGTAGACCTGCCCGGTCGTCGAAACGGCGTACGACGTGGCCGCCCCGGTGGCCAGGCTCTTGTAGGTGACGCCGGCGGGCGGGTGGATCCGCACCGGAGATGGCTGTATTCCCGTTGTTCCGTCGCCCAGCTGGCCGGCTCTGTCATCGCCCCAGGCCCATAGTGAGCCATCCGACAGCATTGCGAGTGTCTGCCCGTTGTGCCAGATGGACCCTCCCTGGGCGACCTGCGTCACCGGATGGGGCAGCTGAACCCGGACCGGGACATAGGATGGCCGTTTGATGCGCCCGTCGCCGAGCTGGCCGTCGGCGTCGTAACCCCAGTCGAGGTACTTTCCGTTGGACAGCAGGGCCCCGGCATTGTCGAATCCGGCCACCAGCTGGGTGACGGACGAGCCGTTGAGCCGGGCGACCCTTACTGGTGTGGTGCTGTCGCGCGTGCGGCCGTCGCCCAGGACGCCATTCCTGTTCAGCCCGCATGCGTAAACGGTGCCAGCAGAGTCGTACAACGCATGTCCGCTAGCTCCGGCCAGGGTGGTCACATGAGACAGCGGGAGCTTTACGGGAGTGCGGTAGGCCTTTTTGTTCCCTAGGCAGAGTTCGCCGCCGCCGTTGCCGCCCCAGCCCCAGGCGTACCCTTCTGTGTCGACGGCAAGGCCCGTGTTGTAAGGCATGACATCGGTGGGTATCGACGCGATCTTCACTCCCGCGGGGAAGCGCACCCGCACCGCCTTGCTGAAGGAGTTCTCCCTGCCGCCGTCACCCAGCTGGCCATGCGTGCCCAGGCCCCAGGCATAGAGGCTGCCGTTGGTCAGGAGCGCGTACTGGGTCGAGTTCGAGGTTCCGACCTCTGCGACAGTGCCGGGCATGGTCACGGCGGCTGGCGACGTTACCGTGCCGAAATGACCTTTCCCGTTACGCCCTTCACCGAAAAAAGACCCCCAGTGCTCGACCGTCGCCGTTGATGAGCGTTGGCCCGACGAGTAACCGGCCGTGAGGATTGCGGCCGCGAGAACCGCGCACAGGCCAGCTCCCACGTGCAATGACTTATTCGCCGCAATCTGCAATGGTTTTCTCATTAGCCTCGGACTTTCGCTGGCGACCTGATCAGGCTTGGTCTTCTATCTGAGGAAATGCCATTGAGCTGGGAAAGCGAGCTTGCCGGGAGTCCTGCTCACACCTGCCCGAAGGGCATATTCCGGACGTAGCTTACCGGCGGTCGTCGTCCCGTTTCGTCGTCTCTGCTGGCACGACGACTCCCAGCCCGCGTGAAAGTTAGCTAGCCGTCAGAGACGGCCGCTGGCGCGGGGCCGCGGGCTACCTGGGTGCCCGGGCGCCGGCACGGGGATCGCGGCGGCGATCTCAGGACGGCAGAAACGGGCCGTGACGTCGCCAGACCGGCCCTTGCGCGGGCCGTCAGAGCCCGGGCCGGAGCGATGTATCTGACGGCGGGGTGCTGCCTCAGTTGTCAGTGACAAGGCCCATGCGATGCGCCGATACCTGGCCCGCGACTCCAGATAGGCAGGCAGCTATGACCGCTGACACCGCGCAGCCCGCGACCGCTCTCGATGCAGCGGTCAGCCGACAGCGAATCCCGGTTTCGATCGACCCGTTCGGCGAGGCGGGCAGCCAGATCACTGCGGCGCTGACGCCGTTCCGCACCACCGCGGTCGCCAGGGTCTACCTCGGGATGCAGCAGATCAAGGACAACCTCGCCCTGATCGGCGGCGCACTCGCCGCGCCGCCGGTGCCTGCCGTCGTAATCGGCTCGCTGACCCAGCCGGACGGCTCCGCGGGCGCGAACCTCCAGGTGCAGTTCGACCCGGCGAGCGTTGGCGTCGCCGGGCCCGTGCAGACCACGCTGACCAGGGACACCGGCGCGTTCACGCTCGACATGCCGGCCGGCGGGGCCATTCCGGCTGCTGGCCTGACCTTCGTCGTGCACGGCGCCGACGCGAACGCGACGGTCACCGTCCGCCCGGATCGGGTGGCCGCGAACGGACTGCTCGGCACCATCGCGCTACCGGCACCGCTGGCACCGCTGCCGGTGAGCATCCTCGCGGCGCTCGAGGCGCTGCTGCCCGCCACCCGGCCGGCCGTCCCGCCATCCCAGCAGCAGGCGCCGGCGAACCTGCCGAAGGTGACGATCGGCGACGAAAGCGCCTGCTCGCAGTCATTCGCCGCCGACGCCACCATCGACTCCTTCCCCTATGGCGTGTTCTTCCGGCTGGTGGAACCGCAGATGTCGATAGTGAACCAGGTCGACACTGTGCCGGCCGGAGAGCACAACGGCTTCATCCCGCTGCCGGTGTACGACACCGCGTTCGTCGCCCTGCAGGCCAGGAAGGCGGGAGCCGACGGCGCGGCATCCGGCGCCGCGGCGGCGGACGGCACTGCGTCCTACACCGACCGGGTTCCGGTGGAGCAGCCGCTTTCCGCGGACGGCTTCCTCGACCAGATAGCCGGCATCGACACGACCGGCACCTTCACCGCCGACGAGAACGTGCCGATGGCGGCGACGCTCGGCCTCGGCTACGTGCTGTGGATGTCGCAGCAGTGGAGGTTCAGGGGGCTGGGACTCGGCGACCTGGTCTACTCACTGCCGCTCGCACCGGGCGAGCAGACCGAGGTCGCGGTGTTCGAGCGGACCGACACGGCCCAGGTGTTCGAGAGCGAGAGCTTCAGTGAGCAGCAGGCCGCGGAGCAGAGCGCGCTGAGCGATACCTCGACCGCGGCCACGTTCAACTCCGCCTTCACCGAGGCGGCCAGCGGCGGCAGCGACTTCCAGACCCATTCGGACAGCTCGAGCTGGGGCGGATCCATCCTCATCGTGAGCGGCGGCGGCGGGTCGTCGTCGTCATCCGGGTCGGACCACACCTGGCTGCAGGGCCAGCGCGACACCGCGCAGCAGGCGGCGCAGACGACGCATTCGTCGGCGGAGAACCAGGCAGCCGCACGGCGCAGCGCCAGCCGCACCGGCATGCGGCTGGCGACAGCGAGCGAGTCGGAGTCCGTCACCACCAAGACCATCACCAACCACAACCACACCAGGGCCCTGACCATGCAGTACTGGCAGGTGCTGCGCATGTTCGGTGTCAGCACGGCCATCGACGGGCTGACGCTGACCTGCCTGATACCGATGCAGATCGTCCGGTTCATGCCGCCGGACCAGCCGCAGGCGCTGACCGCCCCGGGCCAGGTGGGCTCGCGCGCGCTGGTGCTGCAGCGCTATGCCAACATCATCAAGCACCTGGACGTGCTGCAGGCCGCCGTCCCCCGCCGCTTCCAGCCTGGCCTGGCGGCGCTTGAGCAGTTCGCCAGCGACCCCGCGGCGATCGTGGAGCCGGAGGGCAGCGTCGCCGAGGACGTCATCCAGTTCACCCTCACCGGCTCGTTCCTGTCCTGTGAGACGGTCAGCGTGGTCGCCGTGACCAAGCGCAATACCAGGGTCGGGCCGGTTCAGCTGGGGGGCACCACCGGCAGCCTGCCGGCCGAGATCCCGCCGGACACGTTCGTCAGCCGGGAAGAACTGACCGGCTGGCTGCTCAGCCAGCGGCAGACGGCCTCGGTCCCGCTGCAGGGCAGCCTGGCGCTGCCTGCCACGATGAACCGCGCTGACATCGTCGGATTCGAGATCACCCGCCGCTGGAACACGGTCAGCTACACGCTGGCCTCGCCGCTGGTGAACCTGCTCACCTCGATCGAGGGCATCTTCGGGGCCGAAGGCAGCGCCGCGCTGCAGAATGCCGCGGGCGAGCCGGGCGGGCGGACGACGATCACGCTCACCTCCGCCGACCTTGAGCCGGCCCTCGGCGGCCCGAGCGTCAGCTACTTCGCCGCGTCCATCGAGGAACTCGACGCGAGCGGCAACAAGCTGCCGGACCCGCCGAACGAGACGTACGCGAGCGACACGCTGTCCGGCACGGTACTGCCGCCGCAGCCCTTCCCCGTCCCGGCGCTGCAGATCGCGCCCGTGCTGCGGTACAACGAGATGCTGCAGATCGAGAAGGCCGCCCAGCACGTCGTCCGCAACACGACGCTGTACTCCAAGGCGGTATGGGTGTCGCTGTCAGCGGACGAGCGCGCGATCCTGCTTGACGGCTACACCATCGGCGTGCCGCCGGACGGCGTCAGTGACGCCAGCCAGCTCGTGCCGCTGCTGAACTGCGTGCAGAACAAGGTGCTCGGCTTCTTCGGCAACTCGATGATCATGCCGTTCCTCATCCCGCAGGGCGTCGCCGAGCAGATGAAGATCGACCCGGCCCAGATCCAGCAGGGCCTGCTGGCCTACCAGCAGGCCACGTTCACGCCGCCGCAGTCCGCGATCGCGCTGCCGACGCAAGGAGTGCTCGGCGAGGGCGTGCTCGGTCACTGCCCGTCCGCGGAGAAGATCGACCTCACCCGGTTCTGGAACTGGCAGGACGCACCCGCCGACACGGCGCCGGCGATCTCTCCGGTGGCGCTGCCGACAACAGGCCCGTCGATAGCGGCCGGGCTGACCGCGCCCAGCTCACTCGGCAACCTGCCGTCGCTGATCAACAACGTGCTGCAGGCGCCGACTCCGAACACCAGCCTGCTGCAGTCGCTAGGCGCCGACGCCGCCGCCGAGAAGGACTTCAGCGACAGTCTCACCGGCGCCGCCCAGCTTGCCCCGCTCGTGCAGAACTCGCAGAACCTTGCCAACGCCGCGCGGGCCGACGCGCTGAAGACCACCCAGGAGCTGAACAGCCAGGCAATGGCGACCGTGGGCAACATCGTCGGCGGGATGTACGGCACCCCGAACGCAGGCTCGTCCGCGGCGTCGGCCGTCAAGGGCGGAGGCTCGGGCTCGGGCTCATCAAAGAAGACCACGTCGAAGAAGAAGACCGCCAAGAAGGGCAGCGGCGGCGGCGCGTCCGGGTCGGCCGGCGGCTCATCCGGGTCGGGCGATGACTCGTCCGGGCCGGGCGGCGACTCGTCCGGGCCGGGCGGCGGCAACGGCAGCGACGGCTAACCGGCAGAGACGGCTAACCGGCAGACAGCAAAGAACACGGGCCCAGCTGCCGACCAGGCAGCGGAAGACAGAGGAGACCAGGCGAGATGGCACTCCCGGTAATCACCAGCATCAGCCCGAGCAGCGGGCCTGACAAAGGCGGCACGGCCGTCACCATTGGAGGCACCGGCTTCACCGGCACCACCGCGGTCCTGTTCGGCGGCGCGGCGGCGACCGGCGTCCAGGTGAAGACAGCCAAGCTCATCGCCGCGAAGAGCCCGCCCGGCACCGGCACGGTCAACGTCACGGTCACGACGCCGTCGGGAAGCTCGGCCACCGGGTCCGCATCGCAGTTCGCCTACGTGGCGGCCCCGGCATCGAGGCGCAGAACATCATCATGCGCCGGATCGCGCTCGAAGGCGACGTCATCGGCTCCCGCGTGCCGCCGCCGAGGAACATCACGGAGATCGGCGGATACGTCAACCTGCTGACGTCGCTCAAGGAGAAGGCGATGCGGGAGCAGGCGCTGGCCGGGATCCTGGGCGTCGCCGGGCCCAATCCGCCGCTCGGCTGGATCAGCAACACCCAGCCGCTCGCCATGGCCGACATCACGAACGACCGGCCGCCCGGCCCGGCGCAGCCGACGATCCCGCTGTTGGTCCTGGTCCGCAGCGACTTCGTGACCGCCGTCAAGGCCGCCTTCGCCGCCGCGCACCAGTATGGCGCCACGATCCCGTTCGCCAGTCCCCCGGTGATCCAGCTGCCCATGGCGGTGCCTGGCGCCGCGCTGCCAGCCGACATCCTCAGGTACCTCGGCCGCGAGCTCGACCTGGCGCCGGCCGCCGCGCTGGCCGCGCCGGGCACCGACCCGCTCGCGATCGTCCGGCCGGCGCTGTCATCGGACCCGTGGCAGGTCGCATCCAGGGTGCTGACCGCAGCGCCGGCCACCGTGACGCCCGCCGACTACGACGCGATCCAGTGCACGCCCGTCTCAAGCAGCACGGTCAAGCTGACTCAGGCGTCGCTCGTGCCGCTGGGGCCGGTACTCGCCAGCGCCGGCTTCTACCCGGCATCGCCGCTGCCGCTGCCGGCGAACAGCACGCAGACCGCGTGGGCGGCGTTCAGCAACATCACCGGACTCGTCGCCGGCGTCACCCGCCTCGGCGACGAGCTGAGCCTGCTCTACACCGCGGAGACCATCGCGGGCAGCGTGTTCGCCCCGGTGGTCGACTGGGTGTGGAATGGCTCCGCGTTCGACGGATCCTAGGAAGCCTTGAAGCGGCCCACGCTGCGGCACGGGCAGATCGCCGCGCAGTTGCAGGCCTCGAAGGGCGTTCAGGCCGGGGCTGGCCGCGGGGCCTGGGCAGCGGCCGCGGGCGGCTGGGTGGCTCGCCGTGCCGCTCGGCCGAGGGCATCGAGCTGCTCGCCGCGCGGATGCCGGGCCGGGTACAGGTAGTCGAGTCGCGCCGTGAACCTGGGCAGCGGGATCTGCACCGGCCTGAGCCTGCCTGACTCGAGCTCGTCCGCGGCGGTGATGCGGGGCACGATCGCGGTGTACCCGCGGTAGAGGGCCAGCGCGATCGCGGTGGCGGCCGGAGACACGATGATGATGCGGCCACCGGGAGTGTCGGCGGCCAGCATCTCGGCGATGACCTCGTCGGCGTCCTGGCTCCAGCTGTGCACGGCGAACCGCTGGCCTGGCGCCTGGTCGCGGCGTGCTCCCTGGCCCGGCGGGCAGGCCAGGGCGGCTATGGCGCTTTCGGCGGCCGGCCGGCTGGTGATCCCGGGCGCGACCGGGCCGGGCGCGGTGAAGGCGAGGTCGAGGTGCCCGTCGAGCAGTTCCTCGCGCAGTCCGGCGCTGTGCCCGGTCCGGATCGACAACGGGAGCTGCTGCGCGATGGCGGCGTCGGCGAGAACGGGCGCCAGCGCTGGAGCGTAGGAGGCGGGAACGCCCACCCGGATCACCTGCTCTGCCCGCTGGGCGGCGGCATGCCGTCCCTGCTCGAGCAGGTACAGGCAACGCCGCACGTAGTGCAGGTAGCGCTGTCCTGCCGGGGTCAGCCGTGCGCCGCGGGAGTCGCGGACGAACAGGTCAGCGCCGACCGCGCGTTCGACCGCCGCTATGCGCGCGCTCACTGACGGCTGGGAGAACCGCAGGCGCGCGGCGGCACGGCTGAAGCTGCCCTCCGCGGCCACGGCATCCAGCAGCCTCAGGTCCTCCACATCCATAGGCACACCCTATAACCAACTATTGTCATATCGCCTCTGGCCATGACGTCGGTGTCCGCCGACCGTGGTATCGGGAGGCACGCGGGTGAACCTCATCGCACTGTTCCGGCAGGCAGCCCCCCGGCTGCTGTGGTCCGGCCAGCTCGTTTCCGCGGCCGGCGACCGGCTGTACGCGGCGGCGCTGACCTGGCTGACGCTGCGCCTGACCGGCTCCCCGGGCGCGGTCAGCCTGGTCACCCTGGCCGGCACGCTGCCCTTCCTGGCCTCCAGCGCGATTTCCGGTGCGCTCGCGGACCGGCACGACGGGCTGCGGCTGGCACGAGCGGCCAACATCGCGCAGGTCCTGGCGGTCTCCGTGATCCCCGTCGCCTACCTCGCCGGGCATCTCGACCTGGTGATCCTGGCAGCGGCGGCAGCCGGGCTCAGCGCGCTTGAGGCGTTCTGCCTCCCGGTACTCCAGGCGAGCCTGCCCCGCCTGGTCGAGCGGCAGTGGCTGACCCCGATGGTGTCGCTGCTGGACACGACGGACCGGCTGGCCCGCGTCATCGGCCCGGGCGCCGTCGGCGCGCTGATCGCGTTCCTGCCGGCGATCCACCTGTTCACCATCGATGCCGCGAGCTTCGCCGTGTCGGCCTGGTGCCTCGGCCGTGTCGCGCGGCGTGCCCGTCCCGGCCCGGTGCCGGCCATCCCGCAGGCCGCCCGGGCCCGGCCGCAGCGGCGCACGGCCGGCTGGCAGGTCCTCTGGCGGCACGGCGCCCTGCGGCGCGCCGTCGCGCTGCGCGGCGCATGCAACCTCGCGTGGCCGGCCTTCACCATCGGCGCCCCGTTCCTGATGGCCGGCCATTACCACCGCGGCGCCGGCTCCTACGGCCTGGCCCTGGGCGCATTCGGGGCCGGGAACCTGATCGGCAACGCTCTCGCCGGGCGGGCCCGAGAGCCCCGGCTGCTGCGGCTGTGCCGCACCGCCTGGGCGCTGTCCGGGCTCGGCCTCATCGCCATGGCCGCCGCCCCCGGGTACTACTTTTTCGTCCTCGCCTGCGCCGGCACCGGAACCTGCACCCCGCTGGCCAACGTCACCGTCGACGCTCACATCGCCCGCAGCGTCGACCTGGCGCTGCTGGCCCGCGCTTACACCGCCCAGCGGCTCGTCGTGGTAGCGGCCACCGCTGCCGGGCTGCCCGCAGCCGCCATCACGGTCAGCCGCCTCGGCGCACCCGCCGCCCTCGCGCTGGCCGGCGCCTTCATCACGGGTGCCGCTGCCCTGGCAGGCGCCCGCAGGATCAGCCCATGGACTTGGCGCCGTCCAGGGCCTCGCGGATGATGTCGGCATGGCCCGCGTGCTGGGCAGTTTCCGCGACCACGTGCAGCAGCACCCGGCGGGCTGACCAGCGTGCTCCCGGCTCGAACCAGGGAGCCTCCGGCAGCGGGTGGCTGGCATCAAGGTCGGGGAACGCCGCCGCGAGCTCGTCCGTCCGGCCGGCGACCCGCTCGTATTCCGCCAGCAGCCCGGGCCAGCGTCTCCCCGTCCAGCATGCGGAAGCCGTCGGCCCAGTCGACCGAGCTCGCCTCGTCGGTGCCGCCGCGCCTGGACGCCGGGCCGTCGAGAATGAAGTTGGCCCACTGCCGCTCAACGAGAGTCACGTGCTTGATCAGGCCGCCCAGGCAAAGCTCGCTGACGGTAGTGCGCTGTGCTGCCTGCGCATCGGTGAGATCACGGACGGTGTAGCGCAGGAAGTAACGCTGCTTGCCCAGCGCCTGCAGCAGGTCAGCGCGCTCTGCGTCCAGCGATGATCCAGGCTCGCCCATGGCCCCAGCCCTTCCTCGGCGATCGCACTGCGAACGTTACGGCCAGGGTCTGACGTTGAGCCGCTGCTCGCGCCGGTGCGGGACCGCCGGCTAGCGGCTCCGCCGCCGGCCCGTGTACTGGATGCGGTTGGCCTGGATCTGCCCGCGGTCGATCGCGGCCTGCTCGTCTGCCTCGGCGGTGCCGTCCAGCTCGGCGAAGAAGTACGGCCCGTAGCTGACCGGCCCGGAATCGAACCGGGCGCCGAGCTCGCGCAGGATGTCCTGGCCGCCATGCAGGCCCTCGGCCTGCACCCAGGACGCCAGCCAGGCGTCCCAGGACTGGCCGGAATCGCGCCAGCCCGCCTGCATCTGGTGCAGCCAGCCGTGCTCGCCGCCTGGCCCGGGCAGCCGGCCGAAGCACCACCGGGCAGTCGCCTCGTCAAACTGCTCCCGCGCCCACTCCACGACGACCAGCACGCCGCCGGGAACCAGGCCGGCCTCGACCCGGTCGAGAACCCGGCCAAGGTCGCCGACATGGTGCAGCGACGTGCACGCCACGATGGCGTCCGCCGGCGCAGGCAGGTCGTAGCGCTCGAACTCGACCTGGGCATACTCCGGCCCCGGCGGTGCCTCGGGATCGATGCCGGCCGCCTGGTAGCCGCAGGATCGCAGCATGGGCACGAAGCCGCCCAGCGGCCCGCACCCGATCTCCACCACGCGGGCCGGCGTGGCCGGCAGCCGGGCATGAGCCAGCGGCCAGACCGCGGCGAGCCAGCGCTCATCGGGCGTCACGCTGCCCGAGCTTATGCCAGGCTGACCAGCCCGCGCGGCGGCGAGCTGGGCGGCCGCGCCCGTTCAGCGGCGACTACCAGGGCATCAGGCAAGCCCCGAACTGGCTTGGCCGTACTTTCCCGGCATCGGGCGGGACGACCTGTATGCCTCCGATGACTTCTGGTCAGGGAAGCACCGGGCCGGCTCGCTCGCCTGCGGCATGGCCGCTCACTAGCGGGAGCCAGGGACGTATCTGCAGCGTGCCCCGCCCCTCTAAGTAATGAGCACGGATCGGGAACCGGCCGACCCGGATCGGGGGTGCGAGATGATGACGCTGACGCAGGAGCCGGCTTGCTCCGTGCCCGAGCAGCGCAAGCCCGGCCCCGTCGCGCAGGAGCCCGCCGGATGGGATGACAAGATCACCGGATGGGCTGGCAAGATCATTAGCTACCTGCGGGGCGACCGTGCCCGGGCATGGCTGAAGCGCAAGGCGGTTACGGCATGGATGAACATCCTGATCGCCGCGGCCGCGGCGGTGACCGCCGTCACCGCCGGGTTCCTGGCCCAGCCGCAGATCTGGGACGTCGGCGCGCTCAAGTTGTTCGCGCTGTGGTGCCTGTCATTCCTGCCCGGCTGGCTCTACGTGCGCTTCCTGGGGATGCGGGCGAGGGCGCTGTGGAACGAATACGTCCTCAACTTGCACCGGCTGGGCTGGGACCGGCCATGGCACCTGCCGAAGCCGCCAGAGAACTCGGAGTTTTTCGCCCAGTGGGCCCAGCCGAACACCAGCACGGGTGCGCGGCGGAGGCAGGACGACAACATCTACCAGCAGAAATTCGAGGCTTACTACGGACGCCAGGTCTCCGGCGCCGGGATGAACGGGCGCCAGGCCTGGGCGGCTGAGGGCAAGGACCGCTCACCGGACAAGAAGGGCCGCTCACCGGATAAGGATTACGTGGTCAGCAGCGAGTCCCTGTTCCCTGTGTTCCTCACCACGACCGTACTCGCCGTCGGCTGGGCAGCGGTGCTCTGGATGCTTGTGCTGCTGACCGTCACCGTCTTGCACCAGGTGATCGGCGGCGCCCGGCTGGCCGGCAGCCATGCGGAGCTGGCAGCCGCCTTCGTCATCGGGTTCTTCCCGCTCGTCGGCCTGCAGGCACTGCAGCGGGTGACATCGAAGCTGCTGCGCCGGTTCGTCCCGCCGATCACCTCGGAGTACCCCCTCGACCAGCTCGACGGCTTCAACCTCTGGTACGAGGCGCGGCTGACCGAGGAAGGCGTCGAGGACATGCAGAACCTCACCACCATGAACCTGGTGGATGTCATCCTGCACACCCGGGTCCCGGCCGGGCGCCTGGTGGACTGGATCGACCAGGCATTCCTGCTGATCCACCTGGAGCGGACCGACCGGAACGAGCTGGCCAGGATACGGGAGCAGGAACAGTGCCCAGCGCGGGCCCGGGCGAGGCCGGCCGGCGCCGCGCGAGCCGCCGAGCCGGGAGCGGTGGCGAGGCTGAGCCTGCGCCGGGTCGGCATCCGCACCGCCACCGATCTGCTCAAGGCGTTCTCGGAGGAGGTCGATCAGCCGTGCGGGGCGCTCCCCCGGCGCCGGTTCGTGCGGCCGCCAGACGTGCGGCGACTGCCGCTCCCGGAGGATCAGCTCCGGCTGCTGGTCAAGGTGCTCGGCTCCGAGCCGGGCCTGGTGCCGGTCTGGAACTGGCAGCGAAACGGCGTCCCCGCCTGCCAGGCCTGGTACCGGCGCGATGCCTCCCCGCCCGCCCCGGCCAGCCTCCCGGATCTGGCGGACTTCGGCGGCAATGCCCTGTCCTAGCCGCGGTGGGTAACTCTGTTGCGATCTAGTGAGTTAGAGAATGTTTGCCAGGTAATTACCGGGATGCTACGAACCGGTAGCATTGCCCCGCCCGGCTGAACGCAGCCGGGGGAAGGCAGGCCCCGGATGGCGAAGCTCAGCGTCGTAGTGCCCGTCTACAATGTCGAGGCTTACCTGCAGGAGGCGCTTGAATCGGTCTGCCGGCAGACGCTGCACGATCTTGAAGTGATCATCGTCAACGACGGGTCCACCGACGGCAGCGCACTGATCGCGGAGTCATTCGCCGCCCGCGACCCGCGATTCCGGCTGCTGCGCCAGGACAACCAGGGCCAGGGCCCGGCGCGCAACCTGGGCGTGCGGCACGCGACCGGCGATTACCTCGCCTTCCTCGACGCCGACGACGTGCTGCCGGGGAACGCATACAACCTGCTCGTCGGCTCGCTGGAAGCGACCGGCTCGGACATCGCGGCCGGCAACGTCCGCCGCTTCAGCACCGGCTGGATGTCCCAGACCGTGGTCCATGCGGACGCGTACCGCGCGACCGTCCTGCGCACCAGCGCCGCGCGGCATCCGGAGCTGCTGCGCGATTGCACGATATGGAACAAGGTGTACCGGCGGTCGTTCTGGGATAAGGCCCGGCTGGAATATTCCGCTGCCCGGTATGAGGACATCCCGGTTGCGATCCGCAGCTATGTACTGGCCCGATCGATAGATATCCGCCAGGAGATCGTCTATTACTGGCGGGCACGGGAAACCGGCGAGCTCTCCAGGAATCAGCGGTCCCGGGAGCTGGAAAATGTCGAGGGCCGGATGGCGGCAGTACTCGACGCGGGCACCTTCCTGGCCGGGCACGCGCCCTCGCTCAAGCAGGCTTTTGACCGCCGCGTCCTGGACAATGACCTCGCGGTGCTCTTGCGCGCCGCCGAATTCGCCAGCGAGGCTGACCGGAAGCGGATGCTCGAGCTGGCGGCCAGCTACCTCGGCTCGGTGGACGACTCGGTGTTCCGCGACGCTAAGGCGCTGCAGCGGCTGCGGTATTACCTCATCCGCCACGGCATGCATGACGAGCTGGTCGAGCTGCTGCGTTACTCGCGCCGCGGGGACGGCGGGAAGACACCGCTGGTGCGGCTCGGGCTGCCGCGGAAGTGGTACATCAGCTACCCGTACCTGGACGACCGGGCCCGCGGCGTGCCGCGGCACGTCTACGATGCCAGCCGCGAGATGCCGCTCAACGTGCGGCTCGACTCGGTCACCTGGCACGACGGGAAGCTGCGGATCGAGGGCCACGCCTATATCCGCCGGCTGCACGCTCTCCGCCAGCAGGACACCCGCATCCGGGTGCTGCTGCGAAACACCGTGATCAGGCGGGCCATCCGGCTTAAGGTCACCCGCATCAGGCGGCCCGAAATCACGGCCCGCTCCGGCCAGGCAGCCGCCTGCTACGACTGGTCCGGCTTCATGGTCGAGGTCAGGCCGGAGCGGCTGTCCAACCTCGGCACCTGGCGGGCGGCGAGCTGGGAGCTCAGGGTCAGCGTCCGCGGCCGCGGCGTCCGGCGCGAGGGGCCGGTCCGCAGCATCGCGCCCGGGTCCGCCGCCCTGCCGGACGGCCGCTGGGTGGCCGCCGGGGTGTGGCTGCAGCCCGCCCCGTTGCACGACGGCCGGTTCCTGATTCGGGCCGCGCGGCCTGCCGCGCTGGTGACCGCATGCCGCGCCGACGGCCGCGACCTTCAGGTCGAGGGCTGGTCGGCGCTGCCGCTCGGGCCGAAGGCAGCGGTGGTCGTCTCGCTCCAGCAGGGCGGCGGCAAGCCGGCCCGCGTCCCGGCGACCGCCACCGGCGCGGCCGCCGGCCGGCACGGTTTCCGCGCCGCCGTCCCCCTCCGGCGGCTGTTGCGCGCCGCGGATGCGGCTGACCGGGAAGCTCAGGCCTCCGGTGTCCCCGGCGTCCCCGGCGGCACCGGTGTCCCCGGCGTCCCCAGCGGCACCGGCGCCCCCGGCGGCACCGACGAGCCGGTCCAGTCCGTCGGCGACGAGGTCCACTGGGATCTCGCCCTCGATCCCGGCACCGGCAGCGCCGTCCGGCTGGCCAGCGAGGCCGACGCCGCGGGAATCCGGCTCGCCGCCGGCGGGCAGGAGATCACGACCTACCTGACGCCGTACGGCAACCTGTCCGTCATCCAGCGGAGCTGCTGCCTGGTCGTCCGGCAGATCCACTGGACAGAGGCTGACCAGCTGGTTCTCCGCGGTGACTACGCCGGCGCCGACGCGGTGCCCGAGTCGATCCTGCTGCGCAGCACCGGATCCAGCTACCAGCACACGGTGCCGCTGCAGTGGCAGGACCGGGCGTTCAGCGCCTGCCTGTCGCCGGCTGCCATGCCGGGAATGGCCGGCGACCTGCCGCTGTCCAGCGGGAGGTGGGAGCTGCTGACCCGGACTCCGGCGGGCGAGACCCACGTGGTTGCCGAGCGCGGGCTGCTGACCCGGCTGCCGTCGCCGCACCAGGCCGGCCTGCACATGGTGACGGTGGAAACCTACCGCGGCGATGCCCTCCGGCTCACCGTCCGGCTCGCGTTGGCGGAAAGCGGCCCGTACGCCCAGCGGCAGCTGCGGGAGTGGTACGACTCGCAGGCAGCCCGCGGCCGAATCGATGACCTCGCGATTTTCGACAGCCACGGCGGCAAGCAGTACTCCTGCAACCCGCGCGCCATCTACGAGGAGCTGCGGCGCCGCGACACCGGGCTGGAGTGCGTATGGGTGACCCGAGACGGCCAGGTCGCGGTGCCGGACGGCGGCCGCGTGGTGGTGCTCGGCAGCCGCGAGCACTACGAGCTCGCCGCCCGGGCGCGCTTCATCGTGAGCAACATGCTGCAAAAGGACTGGTACCGCAAGTCCGCCGGACAGCTATACCTGCAGACCTGGCATGGCACGCCGCTTAAGCGGATCTGCCTCGATGTGGAGAATCCGCAGTTCCCCAGCGCGATGGCTTATCATGACCGAATTCGCGCTGACGTAGCCAACTGGGATGCGCTGCTCTCGGAAAACGCGTTCAGCACGCCGATCTTCCGCAAGGCGTTCGGCTTCGACGGCGATATCCTGGAATTCGGCTACCCGCGCAACGACGTACTGCGCAGCCCGGACAGCTCCGGGCGGGCGGCGGGCATCTGCCGCCGGCTTGGCCTGCCGGCCGGAACGCGAGCCGTGCTGTACGCCCCGACCTGGCGGGACGACGCTGCCACCCGGGCAGGCGGCTACGGCTTCCCGCAGCACCTGGACCTGGACGCCGCCGCGCAGGCTCTCGGCACCGAGCACGTCATGCTCGTGCGCGGGCACCACAAGATGCGGGAGACCATGGTCAACGGCCCCGGGAGCAGCCGGGTCATCGACGTCACGAGTTACCCGGACATCGCCGATCTCTTCCTGATCGCCGACGTGCTGATCACCGATTACTCCTCGGCAATGTTTGACTTCGCCGTGACCGGCCGGCCGATGCTTTTCTTCACCTACGATCTCGAGCGCTACCGCGACAAGCTGCGCGGATTCTATTTCGACTTCGAGGCCGAGGCTCCCGGGCCGCTGCTGCGCACCAGCGATGATGTCATCGACGCGCTGCGCAGCCTGGACGACCTCAGCCGCAGCTACCGCGCTGCCTACGACGCGTTCGCGGCGAGGTTCTGCAGCCTCGACGACGGCCACAGCGCGGCGCGGGCTGTTGACTGGCTGCTCGGCCAGCCCGCCTGACGACCGCGCCTGAAGACCGCGCTGCCTGACCTGGGCTGACTGGCCCGGGCCGTGCTCAGGCGATGGCCGGGACGACCGCCTCGATCAGCTGCGGGCCGGGCCCGGCATAGGCCCGGGCCAGCGCGTCCTGCAGTTCCTCCGCGGTGGTCACCCGGGTGGCCGGCACGCCGAGACCGCGGCTGATCGTCGCGAAATCCGGCGTCGGGTCGGCCAGGGAGAGCATCCGGGCCGCCTGGTCCCCGGCCAGGCCGGCGCCGACCCTAGCCAGCTCCATCCGCAAGATGGCGTAGCTGCCGTTGTTGAGCACGACGGTCGTGACGTCGAGCTGCTCACGTGCCTGAGTCCACAATGCCTGGATCGTGTACAGGGCGCTGCCGTCCGCCTCGAGGCACACCACGCGCCGGTCCGGGGCGGCGACGGCGGCGCCGGTGGCCACCGGCATGCCCTGCCCGATCGCGCCGCCGGTCAGCGTCAGCAGGCTGTGCCTCGCCGCCCCGGCCAGGGCGGCGGGCAGGGCAAAGCCGGACGTGTTGGCCTCATCTACGACGATCGCGCGCTCCGGCAGCGTCGCGGCGACCACTGCCGCCAGGCTCTGCGCCGTCAGCGGCCCGGCCGCGGCAGGCTCGGCGGTGGCCTGCGCGAGCACCGGCTCTGCCTGCGGCGCGACCAGCGAGGCAAGCTGCTCCAGCGCCGCCTCTGCATCCTGCGCCTTGTCCGCGAGCTGGGTGACCGTGCAGCCATCCGGCACCAGGTCGCTGCTCCGGCCGGGGTAGGCGAAGAACGACACCGGGGACCGGGCGCCGGCCAGCACCAGGTCCTCGGTGCCGGCCAGCTGCGCGTCAGCCAGCTCGGCCAGGTAGGCCAGGCGGGGAACCGAGGGAAGGCCGGCGCCGCATTCCATCCGGGCCGCAAAGGTCTCGGCCAGCAGCCGGGCCCCGGTCGCGACCGCGATCCGGCTGGCCGCCCGCAGGCCCCGCTCGCTCAGCGCACGGCCGCCGAGCAGCAGCACCGAGCGGGACGCGCCGCGCAGGATCCCGGCCGCCGACCTGACCTCGTGCTCACCGACCGGTCCCGGCGGCAGCAGCGCCCGGGGCCCGGCGACCGCGCCGCCCTCGCCCCAGGACACGTCGGCGGGCAGCACCATGGTCGCGACCTGGCCGCCGTCACCGGCGCTGGCCTCCACCGCGCGCATGGCGTCGCGCGCGGCCTCGCGGGTCGTACCGGAGGTGCGGACCCAGCCGGATACCGCGCGGGCGATGGACTCGATGTCGGACTGCAGCGGCGCGTCGTAGCGCACGTGCCCGGTCGCATGAGCCCCGACGATGCACACCACCGGGCTGTGCGCGCGGCGGGCGTTGTGCAGGTTGGCCAGGCCATTGCCCAGGCCGGGGCCGAGATGC
>WNGG01003075.1_pt1 | contig 18851 bp, 17 predicted proteins | sample 5400661 | NCBI WGS metagenome assembly WNGG01 (sample SAMN13153372, study PRJNA577476) | soil metagenome | isolation source: 100 cm soil or saprolite under Garry oak tree replicate 1 | place: USA:California | collected 2016-06-15
AGCGAGGCGGACGTTGCCGCGCTCGTGGCCAAAACGCTATCGACTTACGGGCGGCTCGACGCCGCCTTCAACAACGCGGGAGTCGAGGGCAAGCCCGGCCCCATTCACGAACAGACCGTGGAGAACTACCATCACACGATGAACGCCAACGTGCTCGGCGTCGTGCTTTCCTTGAAGCACGAAATCGCGGCCATGTTGAAGCATGGCGGCGGCGCGATCGTGAACAATTCGTCGGTGGCCGGCCTGATCGGATTTCCCGGCGTCGCCATTTACGCGGCCAGCAAGCACGCCGTGCTCGGTCTCACCAAGTCCACCGCCCTCGAATACGCCACGCAAGGCATCCGCATCAACGCCGTCTCCCCGGGCGGCGTTGAGACGCCGATGTTCGACCGGTTCACGGGCGGAGCGGGGTCCGAGGCGCACGGCCAGATTGCCGCCATGCACCCGATTGGCCGCGCCGGTCAGCCCGAGGAAATCGCCGAAGCGGTCCTCTGGTTGTGCTCGGACAAAGCCTCCTTCGTCACCGGCCAGTCGCTGGCGGTCGATGGCGGCTGGACGGCCAAATGAGCTGCCATTGATCATGAATCTCCAACTCGAAAATCGAGATGACCAGCCACGTTCCAACTTCCGGCGAAAAGGCCAGGCCCATCAATGAACGGTTGCTGCTGTTGGTCCTGGCGGCCATTCAGTTCACGACCATTCTCGATTTCCTCATCATCATGCCGCTGGGACCGCAATACATGCGGGTGTTCGGCGTCACCCCCGGCCAATTCGGCCTTATCGTTTCGGCGTACGCGATCAGCGCGGGAATCGCCGGCATTGCGGCCGGGTTTTTCCTGGATCGGTTCGATCGCAAGCGGGCCTTGCTGGCGCTCTATGCCGGATTTACGGGTGGGACGCTCTTTTGCGCCCTGGCTCCGAGTTACCCGCTGTTGGTCGCGGCGCGGGTGGTGGCGGGCGCCTTTGCCGGCGTGGCCGGCGGATTAATCATGGCGATCATCGGCGACGTGGTGCCTGAAGCAAGGCGCGGGGCGGCGATGGGGTTGGTGATGTCCTCGTTTGCCGTGGCGTCGATTTGCGGGGTGCCGAGCGGACTGTTTCTGGCGTCACGCCTGGACTGGCACGCGCCCTTCTTCGTCCTGGCCGTTTTGAGCGCGATCATTCTTGGCGCGGCGGCGCGCGTCATGCCTTCCCTGCGCGGCCATTTGCATCCCGCCGCCAGCCAGCACCCCGCGGCGCGAATGTTGGCCGTCTTGATGCGCGCGGACCATCAGCGGGCCTTGCTATTCATGGCGGTGCTGACCTGCACCGGCTTTTTAGTTTTTCCGTACATCGCCAATTACATGGTCGCCAACGTCGGATTGACGGAACCGCAATTGCCGCTCATCTATTTGGCGGGCGGGGTCTGCACCATTTTCAGCATGAATTGGATCGGGCGCTGGGCGGACCGCGCCGGCAAACTGCACGTCTTCACCCTGGCGTCACTCTCCGCTACCCTCCCGATCGTGGCGTTGACCAACCTGCCGCGGGCGCCGTTGCTCGCGGCGATCGCCACCTCAACTCTCCTGATGGTCTGCATGTCCGGACGCATGGTGCCGGCCATGGCGCTGATCACGGCCAGCATCGAGTCCCGTTATCGCGGCGGATTCATGAGCATCAATTCCTCCGTGCAACAATTTGCGTCCGGCCTGGCGGCGTATTTAAGCGGACAAATCATGGGCCAGTCGGCCAGCGGCGAAATCACTCATTTCCCGATCATTGGATGGTTGTCGGTGGCTTGCGCTTTCACCTGCATCTACCTGGCGAAATCCTTGAAAGCGCCTGAAGCCAAACTGGTGGTGGATGCGCCGCTGCTCATGGAGGGGTGAGGGCATTTCCCAAAGGGCAGTTTCGCATGAATGTCCTGCTTGAACGAAAACCCGCGACGGCACCCGCATCTGCCGACAAAAGCAAAACAAACATTGTCTTGTGCGACCGAGGGGATTCGGGGTATGATGCGTTCACGCTCGAAGGACGACTAGTGTTGTGTAACCGTCACGGCTTTGCAATTACGCGAGAAGACCAGGAAAGGCCCACCCCGGCGCTGCGCGCTGCCACTACCTCGCCATCCGATGGGGCGAGGGTGAGCGCCCGAAGACAACGAGCGAACGCTCCCATTGTAATGCTGCTGCTGGCGCTGAGCGCCGGCTGGTTCGTTGGCCAAGTTGGGGCGGGCGAGTCAACCAATCCGGTTGCGGTTCCTTTCAAATTTCAGCGCGGACGAGTGATGATCCCGGCGCGAGTCAATGGCTCGGAACCGTTTTCGTTCATGCTGGACACCGGATTCTCGATCACGACCGTGCATCCGGCGCTGGCCGAGCAACTGAACCTGCGCCAGGCTGGCCGCGTGACGATCGTCGGCATCGCGGGCGAAGAGGAGGCGCCGATGTATGGCGGGGTGGTGTTTGACTTCGGCGGCGCCAGCTATGCGCCGCGGCGCGTGGCGTCGCTGCCTTCGGAGCGAGATCGCTGGCGGCGGCAGGATGGCGTGCTCGGTTCGGGCTTGTTGCGCCGTTTCGTCATGGAAATCGACGGCGAGGCCAAGTTGGTCCGGCTGTACGAGCCGACGAATTTTGTTTATTCCGGCCACGGCGAAATCCTGCCGCTCCGCTTCCGAAAAGATACTCCGGCGGTGGAAGCGACGATTGGCGTGCCGGATCGGCCCGCGATCAAGGGCGAGTTCGAAATTGATACGGGCTGCGACAGCGGACTTTGCCTCGGCCACCCGTTTGTCGAGAAAAACCAGTTGCTCGCGGCGACCGAGACTCGCGACAGCGCGAAGTTCGGCGTGGGCGGCGGCGCCAGCACCCGCAGCGGCCACGTCGCTGAACTCCGGCTTGGCCGGTTCACCGTCGATCGGCCGCAGACCGATTTCTTCGTCGAAGGCTCGCCCGTGTCCGACCCGTTCGCGGGGCACATCGGGATGGGCGTGCTGCGGGAGTTCAAAGTCATTTTTGATTTTTCCCGCAAACAACTCATTCTGGAACGGTGACTCATGCACGGGCATTCCTCAATTCGATGGATAAGGTCCGAGCGACCCGGACAAACCCATGGCCCGGCAATAGCCGCCGAAGGAGAAACGCGATGAAAAACAAAACGCTAACCGAAATCGACACCGCAACCGTTTTGACAGCCGAGGGTCACCTGCGGCTGCAGGAGCAAATTGAACGACGCGCGAACGAGCTTTGGCGCGCGGGCGGCTGCCGCGAGGGCACCGCCCAGAGTGATTGGCTCCAGGCCGAACGTGAAGTGTTGGAACAACGCGCGCGGGCCTATCAACTACGAGTTTCAACGGCCGCTGCGGCAGGCCGAACGCAAAGCATCCGCGCCAGCCGGGGCGCGCACGCCGATCCCCTGGCCGCCCCCGAACGCTACAGCGCCTGAGCCAGTGCCGGAACTGCAATGAAAATTTTCGCGCATTCGTTTGAAAGGAGTTCGCCATGAATGAGACTCTCGAATTTCTGGCCCGTTACGGGACGCTGGCCTTGTTCGGAATTGTCTTTATCGAGCAATTGGGCGCGCCGCTGCCGGCGCCGCCGTTCCTGCTGGCGGCGGGCGTGCTGGCCGGCAGCGGCCGGATCAATGGCCCGGTGGCCGTCGCCGGGGCGGCGCTCGGATCGTTGCTGGCGGACGTCATCTGGTTTTTCCTGGCGCGGGCCTACGGCCATCGCATGCTCAGTTTCCTCTGCCGCATTTCGCTGGAGCCAGACTCGTGCGTCCGCCGGACGACGGACATGTTTTCCCGTTACGGCATGCGCGTGGTGATGATGGGCAAATTCGTTCCCGGCCTGAGCACCGTGATGCCGCCCCTGGCGGGAATCTTTGGGGTGAGCCTGCACCGCTTTGTGGCCTTCGACGGTTTGGGGTCGTTTCTGTACGTGGGTTGTTACCTGGGGCTGGGTTTTGTGTTCAGCCACCAACTGGAGCCGGCGCTCGAAGCGCTGGGGCAATTGGGACACGGCGCGCTGTTCCTGGTGATGGGGCTGCTCGCGGCGTACATCGGCTACAAATACGTGCAGCGCCAGCGCGTGCTGCGCCAACTGCGGCTCGCGCGCATGACGGTCGAGGAGCTGCGCCAGCGGCTGGACGCCGGCGAGGAAGTTTTCATCATCGACCTGCGCTCGGAGCTGGACGTGAAGAGCGATCCATATCGCATTCCCGGGGCGCGGCACTGGCGCGCGCAGGAAATGGAAAAGCGGCACCAGGAAATCCCGCGCGATCGGGAAGTGGTCCTCTATTGCTCGTGCCCGAACGAGGCCAGCGCCGCGCGCGCCGGGATGACGCTTTACCGGCGCGGGATCACGCGCGTCCACCCGCTGCAAGGCGGCATCGATGCCTGGCGCAAACGCGACTACCCGCTGGAGTCTCATTCCATCGAGGCGTTGGAAAAGATAGGGAGCGCGATGTGAGTTGGAGGGGCAGCCGTGCGCGCCAAGGGAGGCTACGTTGCGTGCCGCGAATGTGAGGTACTGAGCCTTCAGGACCTCCAGCCCAGACCCTCATATTCGGGGCTTTCAGCCCCGCCGGGCGAAGGGCCGCAGGCCCGGAATGTAAACGCCTGGGCTGAAGCAAAGTGTAGGCCCAGGAAACGCCGGCCCCAAAGTTACTCTTCCGGCCTGTAGGGCCGGGACGAGTTCGTTTTGTGACGCAATCAATCCTACGCTTAACGTTCGTCCAATGGTTTGCCGTTCTTCTCACAAAACCGCTGGCATCCTACTTTGTTAATATCCTCCTAAATTGAGAGGCCAAAACGTTATTCTGACTGCTGAGGGTCCGGAATTGTCGGGGCTTTGCTGAGCGCAAACCCGACAGCCATTTGCAGCTGAAGGTCCCTTGGAGCAAAGCTGCAAGCGACACAGCTTTTGCCCAAGCCTTGTTTTTTTCCAAGGTGCAATACGACTGCGGAGGAACAAGAGGCTCTTTCAACAACAGAGACGCGTCGGAACGAGAAACGGAAACGCGGAAACCCGTGACCTCATCCAGTTCCAAAGCGTAAATCTCCCCAGCAGATGCCGTGTATCGGTCAAATTCTTTCCGAGCGCAGCCGATCTGATCCTTGAATTCCAGCCAGATTAATTCCGGCGTTTTCACAACGATCCTGCTCACTCTCGCCTGTCCAACAAGTCGCATGACCGGACCAGATGCATACAGGTTGATCACATGGCCAAGCCATTTCGTGGAGAATTTTCGGCGGAGTTCGATGCGTTTCTTCCCTTGGAGGATCGGATTTACATACTCTGGCCGAACACTGAACAGCAAATCATCAGCCGGGCTGGTTTCGCTCGGAGAATAAAGCTCCAAGATCTTCGGGAGTTTTTCGGCTACGCGCTGCCACACGTCTCGGAAAGAGGCGCGGCACTGCAGTTCCTCGTCAAAAAGGCGGTACTGGTTCGCTGCTTTGGTACGCTCCAAGAAATGGAACGATCGGAAGAACTCTTTTTTGGATTCCCACAAACTCTCCGGTAAAGTGAAGTAAATCGATTTCGCAAGATCACGGACCTCGTTTGCCATTAGCGCAAAAAACACGTCTCCCAAATGTGCGTTTTGTAATTCCTCATGGATTCGCAGATGACAGAATTTGCCGGTGCTACCCCGCTTCACGACGGCTGAAACTACTGGTTTTTCATCGAGGTAGCCGACGAAGGCGACTCGTTCGGAGGAGCGCAAACCGGGGAACACCTTGTCGCCCACCCAACGCTCGATTCCAGGGTACATCGGCTCGTTCTCCAAAATCAGATTCTTTAAGGTACGAAGATGGTCCGTTCTGTGTTTGACATCGGCTTCTCCCAAGCGTGCGACGTGGAAATCCTTTTGGATCGTGGATGTCGTCATTTTCACAATATTGGAGGCGGCTTATGCCTCCTGAGCCTGTGGAAAATCACCAAAAAAATTGGAGAGTTTTAGGATTTGGCCTGTATAACGTGATAACTCCTCAGGTCTGGGATCTCTACAATCCTCGGACATGCGGTAAAAGGTCAACGTGGCCAATTTTTCATTGTCATTTAACGTCACGTTCACATCATGCCCACGCACTTCAAATATGAGCGGACTCCCGCGCTCTGCACCGGTTTCTCCCCTGCGACCAAAATAGGGATGAACGAATCCCGCGTAATGAATCCTCATCTCTCCGATCGTTTCATCAATTGCCCTGCAGTAGACACAGACTCCGCGTGGCAAAAGAATCTTTTCCTTGGATCGCAAAATGTAAAAGTTCGTCTCGGTGATCCTCAGCCGGTGCTTTTCGTCCGCTACGTCGAAATCCCAAAAGAGTAGCGGATTCGGCTTTTCCAGCTTCCCTTTTTCCCAGAGATCGATCGGGGTCTCGATGCACCGCTTTGCGCGAAAGGCGGACGCTGATTCGCCATGAACCCTAGTGGGGCTCAAGTCCACTGACAGACAGTTGTCACTTTTTGGAGGGTCACTGATCAAAACAGATTGATAGAGCTCTTTACCTCTGATTTCGCAGTTTTCCGGTTCGCCGTAAAAAAGCCGCAATTGTGATAGTGAAATTCCTGATTTGACCCGGACCCTGAATGTTATGGACGTGACCTCCAAGTACATCGTGCCACTGCTGTCCTCCATGCCCTTTTGGGTAAATCCCTCATAACTATCCATTCCATCCACGATGAGCCGCGCTAAAACATCGACCCGTCCGACTGAACTTTTTGCCGTGGCTTGGCCGTAGATATTGGACCTCCGCAGACCAATTCCAAGTTTTTCCTTAAGTTTGAAGAGGTACGTCTTCTTGGGCGTGAGTACCAAGGTTCCATCGCCTTCCCATTCCAGCGGTTTAACAAACTTCGTCTCCGTATTCACAAAATGCTCAAAGCTCTTCCCGAACGGCTTAACCGAGCCCAGGAGCATCTCGTAAACATCACCACCCAAAGTTAAATCAAAGGAGGAAAAATCGATTTTGCCGGAAGAATTCTGAATATATCCCTCTGGTTTTAGACGCCCGACCTGCTCGTCTGACAGAACGCCCGGGATCCATTCCTGCCACGGTTTGGCGCTCATTTTGAAAACATTCAGGTTGAAACTTTAGTCAGATTACGCGGGCAGGCGGCTGACGCAACCGAAATTTGCGGCTGCGCTTACCCCGAGCATTCCCCTCAGCACTGGTCCGGAAATCTGCCACGCTCCAGGTGACGAGCCTGCTTTGTCCCACGACATCTGCGATTTTGGATCGCCAAAACCGGTGGTCAGGTGCAGGATTCACACAATGGGGGGCGAGGGACCGCCCGCAATTTCGCAGTACGTCTGCCGCTGTGGTCTTCGGCTTTGATGAAATCCAGCAACAGTTGTTGCGCTTGGGTCAATTCGATCATATACTATCCACATGGATAGTATATGCGAATCGCGTTGTCAACCCCCGCACGGAGTTGGACTGGCTTTGTGGCTGTGCGGCTGATAATGGTGGTCACGAGAGATGGCATCAGATTTTCATAAGGCACCGAAAGCTTGGACCCAGGTTAAGCACAGCATTTTGGGGAATTATCTATCGCTTTTCCTGGGCAAACTCGGCGCCAGCGGGAAACCAGTCTATTACGTAGATGGGTTCGCTGGGCCTGGCCGGCTTGAGGACGGCAGCAAGGGTTCACCCCTCATTGCGGCGGAACTGGCAGTTTCTCCTCGGCAGAAGAGTCGTCAGGGCATTCTCCAGTGCATCAACGTTGAGGGAATAAAGGAGACCTTTGCGAACCTTGAAAGAGCAACCGCCGAGTACGTCAAAATGAAGCGCGTGAAGAACTTTCAAGGCAGCTACCAGGAACGGCTGCCGGAGATTCTGGCAGAAATTGGCGACCACACAGCGTTCTTTTTCATCGACCCATTCGGCACAGAAGGCGTGGAGGTAGATACGGTCAGGACCATCGCTTCTCGGCGTGGAAAGACGGAAATCCTGGTTCGCTACGACGACACACGAGTAAAACGACTTTTGAGTTGGGCGGCTAACAACGCGGATAACCTCGAAGAAGGCCATCAGAAGACGGCGCACGCCTTCAAAAATCGTGTGGATCGACTCACCGATGAACAGGCCGCTGATTTGCTCAGCGTGCCGGAGAGCCGAGTCTTGATTGAAGGGTATGTTCGGAAGGTCAAATCCGTGGCCCCATTGCGCTTCAGCCTGACGTATCCGATTCGCAACCCGATGACTAAGGGTCATCGATATTTTCTCATTCACTTCTGCAATTTCCCAGACGGCTACATTTATATGGCCAACTTTATGGCGAAGGTCGACAGGTCGGTTGAAGGAATCGGCGACAACGATCTTTTCGCAAAGCCTCAGATGGAATTCATGGCGGTGAACGAGCATATTGCGGGGCAAAAGCGCACCGAGATGGTGAACACGATTCGAGACAGTGTAGGGACACTGTGGATCGAACGGGGCTGGAGTCGCGTACAGAATCGTGACCTGTTTGCGGGGATCGTCGATGAGTTCCAGTGGAAAGTCTTGCGGAGGGAATACATTCAGGCTTTACGTAATCTGGAGGCCGAAGGCTTCATCTCGATGGAAGGTGCCGACGACAATAATTTTACAACATTTCACTGAATGAATCCCGGTTTGATAGAGGCAGTGCTAGTCGCGCAGACACGGACCATTTCCCCTTCACGGCACACCGCTCGTGAACCGTTTAAGAAAACATCAGTCGGCCTCTGGCACGCCCCCGCGGTCATCGCGCCGAACAACTTCGTCTATAAGAGCCTGTCGAACTGGGCGTTCAACGTCGCGGTTGGCTGCTCGCACGCCTGCCGGTTCTGTTACGTGCCGAGCGCGGCCACCATTAAGCAGGGGCCGAAATTGGTGGAATACGGCGTGAAAGACCCGGACGCGGAGTGGGGAGATTACGTGCTGCTCCGTCCTTGGGACGAAGCCAGGTTCCTCGCCTCGTTGCGCGCCGCCGAGAATACGCCGCGCGAGCAGCTCAAGCCGGACGGCAATCGCGCGGTGATTTATTGCAGCACCACGGATCCGTACCAGGTCATCCGCCATCCCGATCCGACGCGGCAGCGGGAGTTGGCCGAGCATGCCCGTTTTCTGGTGCGGCGTTCGCTCCAACTCATTCGCGAGCAATCCACGCTCAACGTCCGCATCCTCACGCGCAGCCCGCTGGCACGGGCCGATTTCGATTTGTTCCGCAGCTTTGGCAAGCGACTGGTCTTTGGCATGAGTCTGCCCACGCTGCGCAATGATTTGGCCAAAGTGTACGAGCCGAAAGCTCCCGCGCCGTCGCAACGGCTGGCCGCGTTGCGTGCCGCCAAGGAGGCCGGCCTGCACGTCTATGTTGCGATCGCGCCTACTTACCCCGAATGCGATGCGGCCGACTTGCGCGCGACGCTCCAAGCCGTGGCCGAATTGGAACCGATTACCATTTTCCACGAACCGATAAACATCCGGGCCGAAAACATTGCGCGTATCGAGGGGCAGGCCGAATTGGCGGGCGTCCGATTAAAGACACAAGTCTTTGCGACGCGCGAAAGCTGGCAGGATTACGCGGTCGATGCGCTGCGCACGGTTCACGAGCTGGCCAAGGAGCTTGGCATCGAGAAGCGCCTCCATCTTTGGCCCGACAAGTCTCTCGGAAACGGGGCTTTGGCCAACCGAATGCGAAACTCCCCCAAATATCTGAAGCGGCTTGACCACTGGTGGCATCGGATCAGCGAGTGGCCGAAATGACACATCCCTTCATGCCGATGTAGATCGAGTTCCTGGGCGTGGCGTTAGCTTCGGCCCACTCACTTGCCGCGGGGGAGCCAGCAAAAGGAAACATCGCCCTTCATGCTGTCCGGGCGCGCCGGTCTCCTTTCTTTCGCTTACTGACCACAGACTCCGGGCCGCCGTTTACTGATTCCGGTTCCTGAACAGCCGCTCCTTGCGGTCGTCGGGCAGGGTGGTGGCCGTCACCCAGGCCTCGGCGGCTTTGGGATCGACCTCCAGCCATTGGCGGGCGACGCTTTCGATGCTGGAATTGCGCTGGTTGGGATCGCTGATCTTCAGCGCCCAGGGCGCGGCCAGCTCGGGAAATTGCCACGACGTTGCGCTGATAAAAGACTGAATGGCGCGCTCCTGCGCCGGCCCCGCCGGCCACGAAGCCAGCCATTCGCCCGCCCGGCCAGGATCGCTGTTGGCCCAGGAGGAGAGCAGATTCTGAATGGCATTGTCCCGGGCGCTGCCTTCCGGAAACCCAGCCACCCACGACGCGGCGGCTTTCGGATCGGACTGCGCCCACGCGGAAACCACGGAGCTGGCCGCCTGGTTCTGCCCCTGGCCCGCGGGCAGGCTGGCGACAAATTTGGCCGCCTCTTCCGGAGAGTTTTGCGCCAGGCTGGAAGCAAGGCCCGACATAAACGAATTGCGCCCTTCACCTTCGGGCAAACGGCCGCCCCATTCGAGCGCAACCTTTGAATCGCTCGCCACCAACGAACTGGCAATGCTGCCGAGAAACTGGTTCTGCTGGTTGCCTGCCGGGAGCGTTTGGGCAAAGGCTATCGCGCCTTGCGGATCGGCTTCCGCCCACTGCGGGCCAAGGCTGCTCAAGGCGTTTTGCTTCGCCCGGCCCTCCGGCAACTGACTGGCCCAGGCCACCGCGCCGTTCAGGTCCGTCTGCGCCCATTGGCTGGCGAGGGTGCTGACAAAATTATCCCGCTCGCGGCTGGCCGGCAGGGTCTGGACGAACTCCGCCGTCGCTTTCGGATCGTTTTGCGCCAATTGCCAGCAAATGCTCTGGAGCGCATTGCGTTTGGCGGAGCCGTCGGGCAGCGTTTGGATCCATTCCATGGCCGCTTTGGGGTCGGCGTTGGCATAAGCATTGGCGATCTGGCTGATGGCGCTCCCTTGGGCGCTGCCCGGCAGCAGTGTCGAAACGAGGGCCGCCGCGCTCTTCGGATCCTGCTGGGAAAGCGCGGAAACCACGCTCTGGATAACCCGATCGCGTTCGGCTCCGGCAGGAAGCGCCTGCGCATAGGCGAGCGCCGCCTCGGAATCCTGCTGCGCCCATTGGCCGGCGATATTGCCGACCAAATTGTTTTTGGTGTTGCCTCCGGGAAGATTTTGTGCGAACGCCATCGCCGCCTTCGGGTCCGATTGCGCCCACTGGTTGCCGACGCTGCTCATTGCGCTTTGTTTGGTGAGTCCCTCCGGCAATTGCTGCACCCAGGCCAGCGCGCCGGTCAAATCATTGCCGGCCCATTGTGAGACAACCGTGCCAATCGTGTTGCGCTTGTCGTTTCCGCTCGGCCAGCCGTTGACCCAGGCGAGGGCCGCTTGCGGATCCTTGGAACCCCAGGTTGAGGCGATGGATTGAAACGCCTGCGAACGCTGTTGTCCGCCTGGCAATGCCTCTGCCTTGGCGGCGGCGGCGGCCGGGTCCTGTGCCGCCCAGGCATTGAAAACGGAATAGACGTATCCCCATTGCGCCGTCTTGACGCCGGAGCTTTGCATCAGATCGAGCGCGGCCTCGGGATTCGCCGCCGCCAGCATGCCGATGACGGCGCCGATCGCCTGGTTGCGAAGCTGTCCGGGCGGGAGTTGCCGCGCCCACGCGACCGCTCCCTCCGGGTCTGTTTCCCCCCAGCCACGCAGCACTGCCAGGATGGCCTGCTCGCGCTCATATTTGCCGCCGACAGTGTTGGCGTACGCCATCGCGGCGGTGGCATCGCTTTCCGCCCAACGCCCGAGCAGACTCATGCGCCAAACCTCTCGGCTGACCGCGGTGGGATTCTTCTCCAAAAACACCAGCAAGGCCGGGATGTCAGCCGGGGCCACGGCATCCATGATTTGCTGCCAGTCTTTCCACCAGCGCGGATCTCCCGCTTTCATCCCTTGGAGCTTCGCTTCGATTTCGGCGAGCGAAGGTTTTCCCTCCGCATCACCGGGCTTGGCGGCAAGGCGCGGGTTCCTGACCGGCGGCAGCGATGCTTGCCGTTGCGCGGTTCCACCAGCCGATTGGGCCGCCAAGCTCGCGGGCGACCGAGCGGATCGCGCGGAGTGCTGCCGACCGATCCAATACCCTGCGCCCAAAGCCGTTGCCCCAACCAGTACGAAGCTGACGAAGCTATTGTTGCTCATGACGATCCGACAAATTCCAAGCGGCCCTAAAATTCTGGTATCAATGTTCGCGCTTCAGGGTTCAGGGTTCGAGGTTTTTCGGTAGCCGAACAGTTCGAGTCAAGCCTCTTTGTCGGATCCCACCGGGGCTGAAACCTCATGAATTATCTGTGTCGCGACAAATGCTGCTGACCCTAAAAGGATGGCCAATATCCACTTTAGAATTTCTCCTCTTAAATGTTCTGAAGTTTTCATGTGGTTGGTAGCGTGCCGATTCGATGAGTCCTCGGATTCAGTTCAAACTGTCCCATTACCGCTTTTTTGCATCTTGGGACGAATTTTACGTCCGGAGCCAGCCGGGGTCCATTGTAAATTCTCGCCCCCGCTCGAACGGGTCCCGGTCGAATGGACGCGCTCGGAAAGTTCGGTCCCGTGTGAGCGGATTGTTGTTAATCAGGGAGTGGCCGCACGTTTTGGCCTATAATCCCGTGGATCTATACAGGAATCGTAAAGAGCGCGATCAATCGGTATCCACTCGGCGCCATTAATCCCTCGCGTGTTGCTATAGGTTGGGCTTGTAGGGAAGGCGCAGGCGGTTTTAATCCAGCGGATTTGCTGTTTTGTGAGTTGACGTATTTCGTCCGCAACTTCTGATAGGTCTTGGTCCTGGCTAAAAATCAGCGCCACATCAAGTGATCTGCGGTGAACGCACCCCACAACATCCAAAGCGAGGCGAACGTCGATGCCTTTTTCCTGCCCAACTAAAGTAGTTGTAACGCTTCCGTTGGGCAACGTTACGCGTGCGTTTCTATATCGCAGTGGGCGGCTGAAAACTTTTACGCCTTGGCGGCCCATTTGGGCAAGCTTAGCTGTCCAAAAGTGGTTCCAGGTGGCATTATCCGCCACATCTGGTATGCCGGTGTAGAATCGGATTTCCGTGAGGTTCCAGTTCTGAGTTTTGCAGATGGTTTCAGCAAGGGCGGAAGCGTCATAGTTGGGGTATAAGTAGCCGAACGCATTCTTTGCTGCATAAAAAAGGTTCTGGCCGTCTATGAACGCAACCGCACGCTTAATTGCAGGCTCGGTGAGCATTGGCTAAAAAATAACCCCGCCCGAGGCTGTTTCCAGCGTGTCGAGCGGGGAGCAAATAAATCGTTGGCGCGTATCACGCCTCGTCGCACCCTCACTATCGCCAGCCTTGGCGTTGACGGCAAGGGGAAAAACCATAGATTCAAGCTGTTTTATTGGTTTGAAAAACATAGAAAAACATTGACATCTTTCTATGGACGTTCTAAATTCATACCGCATGAACGAGAACGCTGAAAACAATGGAGTTGAATCCAAACGCGAAGCGAGCGTTTATCCTTACACGTCGCTTGGGCCGTCGCTGAAAATTGCGGACGCCGTAAAGGAGCTTGGCGGTGCCCGAACTTCGGTCTCAAAGAGCAGCTTGGCCGCACTCCTGAAGGAAAGTGATAAATCAGCAGCGTTTCTGCAACGCGTGTCGTCTGCCAAGGCTTTTGGGCTAATTGCCGGAAGGAGTGAGTACATTTTAACTGAGGCTTCAAAACGGTATTATTTTCCGACCAGCGAGAATGAGAAGTCAACCGCGTTGTTAGTGTGCTTGGATACGCCAACCGGTTTCCGTGAATTGATACGGCGTTATGATGGCGACAAGCTTCCAAGCCGAGAAATCCTAGCGAACATTTTACAAAGGGAATTCGGCGTGCCCGAAAGTTGGAAGGAGCGTGCTGCTGCATTTTTTGAAAATTCGGCGCAGTTGATCGGGGTTATTGATGCGGATAGATTTTTGAGGTTCAAAGCCACTCAACATTCGGCAGCGTTGAAATCAACGCCGGTTCAGACCATTGCGCCGCGCACGGAAGCGCCAGAAAGCTCAAGATTCCGAGCCGACAAGGCGCCAAAGGAATTCAGCGATCAAGAGGAGCACTCATTGTTTTTGGATAAACAAAAGACGAGAAAATTTACCATTAGCAGCCCACTGTTTATTTCTCGGGCGGAATACAACCGCATCTGCAAATGGCTTGCAGTTGCCCTGATCGTCGAAGATGAGGGAAAGGGGAAAAAAGATTGAAGGATTTACTGGTAGCGAGCGGGACAGCCTCGGAAGCGTTTGGGGCGGCCACCATGACAAAGGCGAAACCCATTACCGCTCGGCCTGTGAACGACTCCATGGCCGGCTGGTGCGGAACGCCCAGACCGGAGCCATCCAGGAGGACGAACAGTGGAGCCGGTTTGAACGTGTGAATCTGAGTGTGAGGCACTTTACAAGCCGGTTTGGCGGTCTCGGCTTAGCTTGGTCCCGCAAGCTGGACAATCACCGGGCTGCAGTCAGTCTGTTCGTGGCCGCGCACAACTTCCGTAAAGTCCATTCGACTTTGGCTTGCTCGCCAGCCGTAGGCGCTAAACTGGCGACGGAAACATGGACAATTGAAGGATTGACTGAGGAAGCAACAAGGCAGTCACACACGATCGAAATTTCCTTTTGGCGATCCCCCCTCGCCACCGAGCGGACCGTGCCTACCCTTGGTCGGCGGTGACCACCCGAAGAATTTCTTCCAGCGTGGTTTGGCCGCCCTGCACCCGGCGCAGGCCGCTCTGCCAGAGCGTTTGCATGCCCTGCTGGATGGCGACTTCCTGGAGCGCGCGCGTCGGCATTTTTTGGAGCACCGCGCTGCGGAATACTTCGTCGGAGACGAGCAGCTCGGTCAACGCCGTGCGTCCCTTGAAGCCGGTGTGCAGGCATTCCGGACAGCCGGCGCCGCGCCGGAAATCGGTCGTGGCCGCCATGTCGTCGGGGATCAGCCGGAGCAATCCCGCATCGGGCCGATAGGATTGCCCGCAGAAGGTGCAGTTCTTGCGGATGAGCCGCACGCCAAGGACGGCAATGATGCTCGAAGCGAGCAAAAACGGTTCGATCTCCATGTTGATCAACCGGGCATAAACGCCGGCCGCAATCCCGCTATGAATCGTGCTGATGACCAGATGGCCGGTAAGCCCGGCCTGGACGGCAATGCCCGCGGTCTCGGCGTCGCGGATTTCGCCCACCATGATCACCTGCGGGTCCTGGCGCATGAGCGAGCGGAGCGCCTTGGGATAAGTAAAGTCCTGCGCGGGATTGATTTGCGCCTGGCTGATCATCGGCAGGTTGAACTCGACGGGGTCCTCCACGGTGCTGATGCTTACCGCCGGTCCGTTGCGTTGCACAATGTGATAGAGCGCCGAGTAGATCGCCGTCGTTTTGCCCGAACCGGTCGGGCCGGTGAGTAACATCAATCCGCTCGGCCGGACTAAAAGCTGGGTGAACCGCTGCAACGTCTCCTCGTCGAAGCCCAGACTGCTCAACTCGAAACTGCGATTGCTGGGGTCGAAAAGGCGGATCACAATCTTTTCGCCACGCACGGTGGGAAAGACGGAAATGCGCAACTCGACTCCGCCCAATTCCGGTCCGGCGGAGGCGTGGCCTTCCTGGGGCAAGCCGGTTTGATAGCTGACGAGGTCGGCCATGACCTTAACGCGGCCGGAAATCTTTTCCATCAATTCGAGCGGCAGATGGACCAATTCCGTCAGCACGCCGCTCAAGCGGATGCGCACCGCCAGCGTGCTCTCCCACGGTTCGATGTGGATATCGCTGGCGCCGGCGCTGATCGCATCCAGGAGCAGGCAATTGACTAGCACGCCGATTTCAATTTCGCGCTCAGCAGCTTCGGACTGCAGATATTGAATGGTTTGGTTCAAAGAATTGAATTGCCTTGAGCCTGATTTAAGGCATTGGGGGGATGCCTTCCAGCAATTTCTTCGCCCAAAATTGGCTCGCAAATTGCCGCACCCAAGGCGCCAGGTTTCGAGCAACGCCACTGACAATCAAAGGGGAGGATAGTTGGTTAACTGGTTCCAATATATTGAAAATCAATGACTTACGTAAAAACCGGCCTATCTGATCCGTCTCCGAAGCGAGGGCAATCCTGCAAATGCGTCTGGCGAGCCGATTTCAGGATTGCCAAACGGCCTCGGACAGGCTATAAGCTGTAGCCAGAGCCATTTTCAACGGATGTACGTGAGCCGGAAAATTACTAGCAATCCATTATGGCAGACAAGCTTCGCTGCGCCGTCATCGGCGCCGGCGCGATCGGGTTAGAGCACTTACAGAGTCTAACCTCCTGCCCGCGCGCGGCCGCGGTGGCAATCGCGGAGAATCATCCGCTCCGCGCCCGCGAAGCCAGCGAACGTTTCAAAATCCCCCGCAGTTACGCGGATTACCGCGAACTGCTCGAGCAGCCCGACATCGACGCCGTCACCATCGCGCTGCCCAATCATCTGCACGCGCCGGTGGCCGTGGCGGCCCTGGAAGCACGCAAGCACGTGTTGCTGGAGAAGCCGATGGCGACGAACGTCAAGGAGGCCGCCAAAATTCTCAATGCCGCCAAAAAGATGAAGCGAATGGTGATGGTGGCGCAAAATTTCCGATTCAACCGTCACACACAGATGGCCAAGATGCTGATCGAGCGGGGCGACCTGGGCGAAATTTATCACGCCCGTTGCTTCTGGCTCCGGCGCGGGGGCATTCCGCGGATCGGATCGTGGTTCACCCAAAAACGATTCGCCGGCGGCGGCTGCACCTACGACATCGGCGTTCACCTGCTGGATGCCTGCCTGCATTTGCTGAAGGATTTCGAGGCGGCCTCGGTCTCCGCGCAGACGCACGCGAAGTTCGGGCCGCGCGGCCTGGGCGAAATTGATTGGGGCAAAAGCGAAATCGATCCCCGCAAGCCGTTTGACGTGGACGATTACAGCGTGGCCTTGCTCAAAATGAAAAGCGGCCGCAGCGTGGCCCTCGAAGCGGGCTGGGCGGCCTTCGTCGCGCCGGACGCGCGCGAGTACGGCATCGACCTGCTCGGCGCCAACGCCGGCCTGAGCCTCTATCCGGCGCGGCTTATTCGTAACAGCCCGGACGGCTTTGAGACCATCCAGCTCAACGGGGTGAAGGTCCCGCACAGTGAGGATCGCGTTCACCACTTTGTGAGTTGCGTGCTCGACGGCAAAAAGCCGCTCGTGCCGCCCGAGGAATCGCTCAAGATACAGGCGCTGCTCGACGCGATCTACCTTTCTTCCTCCACCGGCAAGGAAGTGAGGCTGAAGTAACCGCGCTTGATCGGGCGAGGGCTGGGTTTTGCGCGGCCAGGGCGGCTGGCCGGTGCAAACCTCAGGCAGACAAATTCGCCGGCCGCGCGCGTCCTCTTTAGAAACGCATGCCGTCATCGCTCGAACTGGCTCGCCTTTACGATGACCATGCCCAAGCCCTCTTTGGCTTCCTGTTGAACCTCACTCGCAATGAGGCCGACACGCGCGATGTGTTGCAGGAGGTTTTCCTCAAGCTCGCCCGCCAGCCGGAACGGTTGAACGGGGTCCGCGACGAGCGGGCCTTCCTGCTCCGCCTCGCCCATAACGCCGCCATCGACCGGTTGCGCCGCGCCGTGACCCGGGAGAAGAATTACGAAGAACTGGCCGCCGAATCCGCGTCTGCGTTTGCGCGCGCCCACGATCCGGATGAACAGGGCTTTCGCCTCGCCCTCGCCGCCGCGTTGGGAGAATTGCCCGCCGACCAGCGCGCGGTCGTCCATCTCAAGCTCTGGGAAGGACTCACCTTCGAATCCATCGCTGAAACCCTTTGCCTTTCGCCGAACACCGCGGCCAGCCGCTACCGGTATGGCCTAGACAAACTGCGCGCGCGGCTGCGTCCACTCTATGACGAGATAAAATGAAACCGGACGAATTTGAACAACAACTGCAACGCCAGCCGCTCCGATCGCCGCCGGAGGAATGGCGCCGGGAAATCCTGGAGGCCGCGAACGCCGCCGCTCGCGCTCGATCTCCGGCCTTCAGCCCTCCGGGCGAGCCTTGGTGGCGCGAGTGGCTCTGGCCCAGCCCGCAAGCGTGGTCCGGCCTGGCCGCCGCCTGGGTGATCATCCTGGCCTTGAATACCGCCCGGCCCGGGACGCCGGCCGAGATCGCGAATGGTTCACCGCCACCGAGCCGTGAAATGATTATGGCTCTGTACGAACAGCGCCGCGAATTAAGCGAGCTGTTAGATAATGCTCAGGAAACGGCACCGGCGAGGAAGCCCGCGCCGCCGCGCCCGCGCAGTGAACGCCAGACCCTGAAGACTTCCGTTTAGGCGCAGCCTGGCTAAAAAGCCGCGCGGATACCGAGACGTTGACGCTCCTTTTTTAAAACGAAAGCCAACCGAGTAACGAAATTACACCGCTTATGAATGATTCCAGCGATCCCGATCAACCTCGGCCATCACCATCATCTTTTCGCCAGTTGTTCCAGCGTCGAGTTCTGGCCCGGGTTCTGTTCGCGTGCGTCTGCCTGGCTACCCTCGCCGGGTTGTTCCTGACGGTTCAGAATCTGCGGAGCGCGCGGGCGCTGGAAAAAGCCGCGGGCGGAACGCTCGCGGAGAACGCCGAAGTTGCCGCCATCATTCCTCCGCCCATTCCGGACGAAGAAAACTTCGCCGCGATCCCTTTCTTCGAAACCTTGTTTGGAACCAACTCGAGCCATAAACCGGACCCGCGCCAATGGCCCGAAGATTACGACCAGGCCGCTCGGATTGCCGGCGACTACGAAACCGACGCCAACCGGAACAACCCGGATCGCAAAATGACGGATCTCGCGGCGTGGCAATTCGCTTTTCAGACCGTCGGCGATGACGGGACCAATCCGCCAAACAACGCGTCCGAACCCG
>WNGG01003076.1_pt1 | contig 18848 bp, 12 predicted proteins | sample 5400661 | NCBI WGS metagenome assembly WNGG01 (sample SAMN13153372, study PRJNA577476) | soil metagenome | isolation source: 100 cm soil or saprolite under Garry oak tree replicate 1 | place: USA:California | collected 2016-06-15
CGAGGCCGATCTCCACGCGCGTCGAGCGCAGCCGATAGCTGTTGGGGTTGTACACGTCGAAGACGAGGTCGAGCGTGCCGCCCGTCAGCCCCAGGCCGGTGACGTTGATCTGCTTCAGGGTGACATCGGGCTCGCTGAACGAGAGACGCCCGATCGTGGCGCACGCCGACACCACCACCCACAGTCCCACCCACATCCGCTCCTTCAACCTTCTCCAGAATCCCATTCGCTCGCCGATGGTTTTCTCGTAGCCGGAGTCCGTTGGCTCGTACCAGCTCGCTCCCCGCAGCGCCTCCGGAAGATACTCTAGTGTGGCAGGAGTGTTACACGACGGCGGTGAGATCCGTGCGCCCGTCAGCTCGCTTCGAAGCGCCGGATACGCACGCCGCGCTCCTTGGTGCGCGCGACCTGGAGCGCCGCAGCCGCCCGCGCCAGGAGATCCTCCGGCTCCACGCGGGTGGCGTGGATGTCGGCCACCGCCTCGTAGCCGGCGCGCATGGCGAGCGCTGGAACTTGAGCCCCGGGCTGAGACGGCGCCGTCTCGATCGCGTGGACCAGCCGCGCGGCGAGCTGCGCCGCGCCATCCGCGTCGGTGGCCGGGGCGAGGATCGCGAAGTCGGAGCCGTTCCACCAGCCAATGGCGTCGGAGAGTCGCCCGTGGATCCGCAGCACCGACCCGATGCGCTCCCGGACGCCCGGAAGCCCCTGGGCCCCCGGTGTCGTGCGCGGTGCTACCGGTAGCGGGTCGAAACCGAACACCACGCACGCGACCGCCGTGCGCAGGCGCGTCGCTTCCGCCACCAGCTCGCGGGCCCGGCGCTTGAGCCCGCTCCCGTTGTACAGTCCGGTCACTCGATCCACGAGGAGCCATTCCCGCGTCCGCGCGGCTTCACGCAGGTAGCTGCCGAGCTTCAGGACCAGCTCCTCGGCGTCGAGCGGGGACGCGAAGACGTCCCACGCCCCCGCCCGCAGCCAGCTCAGGCGGAGGTTCCGGACGACCGGCCCCGGCGTGATCCCGATGATCGGCAGGCCCGGCGGGATCAACGGATCCTGTCGCAGCGCCCGACACACCTCGACGCCGTTTGCATCCGGCAGGGGCGTGCCAAGCAGGATGCAGTCGGGCTCCGCGCTGCGCGCCCGCTCCTGCACCTCGCCGCCGGTCGCGACCCGCACGACACGATATCCCGCCGGCTCAAGCACGCTTTCCAGCGCCCGAGCCGACCATTCATCGCTGCCGGCAATGAGCGCCACAGCGAGGCGGGACGACGTGGCAAAGCTGCTCAGGGGCGCTCCTCGAGCCATGGGACGGTGATGGACATCACAGGTGCAGAGCACGCCCTGTGCCGACAGTCTCGGTGAGAGTGCTCTCATTAAGGGTGTTGCGGCGGCGCGGCAGATGATACTGGTGAGATACCCTGGGGCAGCCCTAGGGTAATCCCGGGTACGTAGCAGGTTACGGAATGATCAGGCCTTCGCGGATCGCATAGCGCACGAGCCCCGCGGTTTCGTGGATGTGCAACTTCTCCATCAGCCGTGCGCGGTGAAACTCGGCCGTCTTCACGCTGATCTTCAGCAGCTCGGCGATCTGCTTGGTGGACTTGCCTTCGGCGATCAGGCGTACGACCTGCCGCTCCCGCGGACTGAGCGCAGCGACGGTGTCGACGGCCTGCACGGCGTCGAGCACGGCTTGGGAGACTCCCGGGCTGGCGTACAACCGCCCCTCGGCAACCTGCCGAATCGCCTGGACCAGGTCCTCGATGTCCTGGCCCTTCGTGACGAACCCGCGCACCCCTGCCCGCAGCGCCCCCGCGACGAATTGCACGTCATTGAGCGCGGTCAGCAGGATCACCCGAGTGGCTGGCTGACAGTGCGTGATTTCGCTCGCCGCGTCGACACCGTTCAGCATCGGCATCGCGACGTCGAGCACCGCCACGTCGGGTCGCAGCGCCGTCGTCTGATCCACCGCCGTGCGACCGTCCGAAGCCTCGGCCACGACGTCCAAGCCATGGTGCTCGAGCAACGCCCGCAGGCCCTGTCGCACCACGTCGTGGTCGTCGGCCAGCAGCACCCGGAGCGGCTTCATCGGGTGAGCTTCCGCAACGGAGCGCCTCTCATTCCGTCGCCTTTCCATCCATCGCCGAACCATCCGTCGCCTCTTGCTTCAGTCTCTCCCACCACTCCATCCGCTCCTTGACGGTCTTCTCGTATCCCATCTCACTCGGCCGGTACCAGTGCTGCCCCCGTAACGCCTCCGGCAGGTATTCCTGCGGGACGAACGCGTCCGGGTACACATGGGCGTACTTATACTCCGCCCCGTAGCCCAGCTCCTCCATTAGCTTGGTCGGGGCGTTACGGATGTGCAGCGGCACCGGCGCCGCCGGGTGCTGCTGCGCCGCCTCGCTGGCGCGGCCGAACGCCGCGTAGACCCGGTTCGACTTGGGCGCCGTCGCGAGATACACCACCGCCTGGGCCAGGGCCAGCTCACCCTCCGGCGTGCCCAGGAAGTGGTACGCGTCCTTCGCGGCAACGGTGAGCCCCAGGGCGCGCGGATCGGCGAGCCCGATGTCTTCCGACGCGATCCGGACCAGCCGGCGGGCAATGTACAGCGGATCCTCGCCCCCCGCGAGCATGCGCGCGAGCCAGTAGAGGGAGCCCTCGACGTCCGAGCCGCGCATCGCCTTGTGCAGGGCGGAGATGAGGTTGTAGTGCTGCTCGCCGGACTTGTCGTAGACGGGGAGCGGCTTTTCGAGAACCGCTTGCACGATCTCGCGCGAGATGGGAGAGGGGAGAGGCGAGAGGTTCGTGACGTGCCGGAAGAGAGCTTCCAGTGTGTTCAGCGCGCGCCGCGCATCTCCCTGCGCGTGTCGGACGAGCAAGTCAATGGCTTCCTCATCGACCCGTACCTCTCCCCTCTCCCTTCTCCCCTTTGTTTCAGCGTCGATCGCCCTGCGCACGATGGCCCCGATGTGCTCGTCCGTCAGCGGCTTCAGCACGAACACGCGGCACCGCGACAAGAGCGGCGCGGTCAGCTCGAAGCTCGGGTTCTCGGTCGTAGCGCCGATCAGGGTGATGACCCCGTTCTCGACCCAGGGCAGAAACGCGTCCTGCTGCGCCCGGTTGAAGCGATGGATCTCGTCGCAAAAAAGGATCGTGCCCCGGCCTTCGTACTTGAGCCGCTCCTCCGCTTCCTTGATGATCTCGCGCACCCGCCCCACGCCCTCGGTCACCGCCGAGAACGGCTCGAAGTGGCGATCGGTGTAGTTCGCGATGATGCGGGCGAGGGTGGTTTTCCCCGACCCGGGCGGACCCCAGAAGATGCACGATGCCACATCGCCGCGGCGGATCAGCTCGCCCAGCGCCTTGCCGGGCGCGAGGAGGTGCTCCTGGCCGAGGAACTCCTCGAGCGTCCGGGGGCGCATCCGGGCCGCGAGCGGCTCGGCCGAGCGCTGAAACAGCGTGGGATCGGTCACCAGAGAAAACTATCCAACCCCGCGCGGCGTGTCATGCCGCGTTGACAACCGCGCGGCGGCGCATTGGCCGCAGGACCTTCCTCGGCGCGGCCGGAGCCTCTTGTGCGCCGCCGGGCTCGCCGTCCACCTGCACCACGGCGTGGGGCGGGCGGCGCGGGCGGCGCGGGCGGCTCTCGCACGACTCGTATGGGAGCGCCCCGGAACGCGGCTCCGGGGCCCGCCGCGATTCCCGCCGGGCACACCCACGGCGGCCAGATTCGCCTGCCCTTCTACACGCCGTACGTGGCCCCGGGCAGCGGGCGGTTCGTCGCCGGGTGGTACCGCGACACGGTGGCGCCGCCCACAACTCGAGCGCGGCCAGTGCGATACCGCGGGCCCTCCACCCCCGCATTGTCGCAAGGGTATCCGCCGCAGCTACATAGGCCCGCCCCGCTCGGGCGGCCCGGGCCCGCGGTGAGAGTTGTAACGAACCTGCCACAAGCTGTGAGTCGTTCCACTCGCTAGCGCGCCCTTGACAAGGACGCATGTGACGCGTCACTTGTGTGACGCAGGTCACACCCTTACCTCGCCGTGGTATGGCTGGTCAACGACCGGGCGAGTGACCAGCTCCTTCGACGGAGTGCCCGGTGCGTGCGCCCGCTTCGGATCATGAGATTGCTGTGACTTCACGTTCCGGCCGGCCGGCCGGCGCGTCGTGCTCGACCGCACTGATCACCGTCGGGCCCGCCGCGCGTCAGAGCATCCGCATTCTGGTGATCGACGACGAGCGGGCCCTCCGCGAGAGCTGCGCGAGCGTGCTCGGCGCCGAAGGCTATCACGTCACCACCTCAGGCCGCGGGGGCGAAGCGCTCGAGACGCTGAAGCGCCGCACGTTCGACATCGTCCTCATCGATCTCTACATGGCGGACGTGCCGGGGATGGAGCTGCTCAAGACCGCGCTCGCGACGCACCGCGACGCGCTCGCCATCGTGATCACCGGCAAGCCGAGCGTCGAATCGAGCCTCGAGGTGCTGCGAGCGGGCGCGTGGGACTATCTCCCCAAGCCCTTCACCGGCACGCAGCTGCAGATTATGGTCGGCCGCGCCGCGCATACGGTTGTGGTCGCGCGCGAGACGCGCGCGCAGGAGCCGTGCGGCCACTCCGGCGCGAACAGCGACCGCCTCACCGTGCTCGGCACGGCGCCCCTGTTCCGCCAAGCGATCGACCTGGCGCGCAGAGTGGCGGTGACCGACGCGTCGGTGTTCATCACCGGCGAGAGCGGCGCCGGCAAGGAGCTGATCGCGCAATTCATCCACGCGCACAGCCGGCGTCACGCGCGGCCGCTCGTCGCGGTGAACTGCGCCGCGCTTCCCGAGCCGCTGCTCGAGTCGGAGATGTTCGGGCACGTGCGGGGTGCCTTCACTGGAGCGGTGCGGGACAAGCCCGGGCTGCTCGAGATGGCCAACGGCGGGGCGCTGTTCCTGGACGAAATCATCGAGATGGCCACGCCAATCCAGGCCAAGCTGCTGCGCGTGCTGCAAGACGGCATCGTGCGGCGTGTGGGAAGCGAAACGACGGACGCGGTCGTGAACGTGCGGTTCATCGCCGCCACGAATCGGGAGCCCGAGGCGGCGGTGCGCGCCGGGACGCTGCGCAAGGACCTGTACTACCGCCTGTGCGTGGTGCCGATTCACGTTCCGCCGCTGCGTGAGCGCCCCGAGGACATTCCGCTGCTCGCGGATCACTTTCTCGAGTGCTTCTGGAGGGCGCACCGCGGCTCGAACCTGCGGCTGCCCAAGCTCACCAAGTCGGCGGTCTGGGCGCTCCGGGCCCACCCGTGGCCGGGCAACGTGCGGGAGCTGCAGAACATCATCGAGCACGCAGCGGTGCTGCTCGAGCCGGGCGCCACCGTCCGGGCCGAGGACCTCCCCTTCATGAGCGCCTGCGGTGTGGAGCCGGCACCGGAGGCGGCCGCCGACAGCGTGCTCTCTGACGACGGTTACTATGTCGCGCGTGAGTCTCTCCTCGCCAAGTTTGACCGCCGCTTTCTCACCAGGATTGTGATCCGCGCCGGCGGCAACCTCTCCAAGGCAGCCCGCATGGCGCGTCTGGACCGGACGACGTTCTACCGGCTGATGGAGCGGTACGGGTTGCGCCGCGACTCGCTGGCAAACGCGACTGACCAATGAGCCGACTGCTCCGCCCCCGAGAATCGAGTAGCGGGCCGCGGACCGCCCAGAGTGACCGGACCTCGGGCGGCGTCACGGAGCCGGTCGCGGGCGAGCACCCCCACCTCGTCACGGTCGCCACCCGGCGAGGCGCGCACCGGCACCGCGACGGAGCGCTCAACGTCGGCGAATCCGAGGCCACCGCCTCGCTGCTCACCGCCATCGTCGAGATGCTGCGAACCGAGCTGCTCGAAAGCTGGGCCGAGGGCCGGTTCGACGCGCCGGCGTCCATGATCTTGGACGCTATCACCCGCCTCGAGCGACTCCCCCGCGACCTTGCGCACAGCCGTGCGGAGCCGCGCCGTGACGGATGCGCGGTGCCGGAGGTGCTCCAGCTGCTGGTCGAGGTCGCGCACGATCTGCGCAGCCCCCTCACCTCCATCCTCTTCCTTGCGGAGACGCTGCAGCGCGGGCGCAGCGGCGAGGTCAACAAGTTGCAGGAGCGTCAACTCGGGCTCATCTACAGCGCCGCACTGGGCCTGAGTGGCACCGTGAACGATGCCCTCGAGTTGGGCTGCGACGGCGACGCGTTGCGCGACAGCGAGCGGTCCCCGCTGTCGCTGTGCGAGATGCTGAACTCCGTGGCGGACATTGTCCGCCCGATGGCCGAGGAAAAAGGAATCCGCATCGACCTCACCTCAGGCGAGCCCGACCGCCGGATGGGGCACCCGGTCGCGGTGAGCCGCGTGCTCCTGAACCTCACGACGAACGCCCTCAAGTTCACCGAACAGGGCCGCGTGGAGATCGCCTGCGGGCCCCGGGGGCCGGCGCGTGTCGAGTTCTCCGTGCGCGATACCGGACCGGGCATTAGCGCGGCCGCGCTGGCGAACCTGTACGACCCATTCCGTTGCGCCCGGGGGCGCAGCGGCTACAGCTTCTCCGGTACGGGGCTCGGGCTCGCCATCAGCCGCAAGCTCGTCGCCGCGATGGCCTCCGAACTGCAGCTCACGACGGGCAGCTCGGGCACGCGGTTCTATTTCGAGCTCGACCTCCCGGTCCTATCGCGCCCGTAACGCGTCGTGCGGCGCGCGTCGGCCACTCAGAAGATTCTCGTGAGCGTGTAAACGGCAATCGGGACGCCGAGGACGGCACCCAGCAAACGGAACGCCGGATACGGATCGGCACCACGCCGCGCAGGCACCACAAACTGGTCCCCATCTCGCAGATTCATGTCGTCGACCGTGCGACCCTGAGCCAAAGCCTGACGCAAGCGATCGCCGCGCCAGATCGGCTTCCCGGCGCGGTCAATACGCATGGCGGGAAGCTTAGCGTCTCTTGTCGGGCCCCCCGCGGCCATCAGGGCGTCTGACAGGACGGCGTCGGCAGGCACTGCATAATAGCCGGGTTTGCCAACCTCCCCCTCCACCGCGAGGCGAACCAGGGCCCGGGCGTGCACGACCGGCTCTCTGAGGAATTCCTCGATCCGGCGGGTCAGGGAGACCTCCAGCTCTGCGCGGAGCACACCCTGCAGCGACACGGCGCCGATATCAGGCAGCACGACAGCTCGCTCCGGCCCCACCGCAAACGTGTCGGACAGCGCCTTTTCTCCCTCGACGGTCAAGAGGATCCGGTCGCCGAGCTGAAAATCACCATCCGTGAGCCGCGCGCGGATCAGCGCCACCTCGCTGCGCGCCTGCTCGCTCGTGCGGCCCAGGGCCGCTGCCGCGCCCGGCTGGAACGCCGCCTTCTCCAGACGGTCGAGCGACGCCTCCAGCATCGATCGAGGCGCAAGCAGGCGATACGCCTGGTCGTCGCCGATCTGCTGAGCCCGCCCGGACCCGGCAACACCTGACAGGCCCAGGGCAGCGGCGAACGCGGTCCACCACGTGCTCTGCACACGAACCAACGTCATGTCGCACTCCCCATGGTGCTACTCAACCGTGACGCTCTTCGCGAGGTTGCGGGGGCGATCAACGTCGCACCCGTGCCCGACCGCGATGTGATAGGCGAGCAGCTGGAGTGGAATCGTCGTTATCACCGGAGACAAGAGCGGGGACGACGACGGTACGCACAGCGCGTGATCCGCCAGGCCGCGGAGATCGCCATTCCCTTCGCTGGTTGCCGCAATAATGCGTCCTCCCCGCGCTCGCACCTCTTGCATATTGGACACGACCTTAGGATAGGCGTCATCCTTCGGCGCCACGAACACGACGGGCATGTTCGCGTCGATCAGCGCGATCGGCCCGTGCTTCATCTCGGCAGCCGGGTATCCCTCGGCGTGGACATAGCTGATCTCCTTGAGCTTCAGTGCTCCCTCCAGCGCGACCGGAAAATTGACGCCCCGTCCCAAGTAGAGGAAGTTCCGCTGCGTCGCGTAGCGGTGCGCGAGCGCCTTCACCTGGGCCTCAAGCGCGAGCGCGCGCGCCACCAGCTGCGGCAACCCCGCCAGCTGGCACACCAGCTCGCGGCCCGCTGCGAGGGAAAGGGTTCGCCGCCGGCCGAGGTAGAGGGCCAAGAGCAGCAGCGCGACGATCTGGGACGTGAACGCCTTCGTCGAGGCGACGCCGATCTCCGGACCCGCATGCAGGTAGATCCCGCCGTCCGATTCACGCGCGATCGTACTGCCGACCACGTTGACGACCCCGAGCACGCGGCACCCGGCCGCCCGGGCGACGCGCATGGCTTCGAGCGTATCGGCTGTCTCGCCGGACTGTGAGATCGCGATCGTGAGCGTGCCCGGCAACGGAAGGCGCGGCCGATAGCGATACTCGGAGGCATACTCGACCTCGACCGGAATGCGAGCGAGCTCTTCAATCGCGTAGCGCCCGACGAGGCCTGCATGCCAAGAGCTGCCGCAAGCGACGATCACGACGCGACGGATCTCGGCACAGGTCGCCGCATCCAAGTTCAAGCCGTCGAGCCGCGCGTCGCCGGCGTCGAGCATCAGCCGCCCGCGCAACGTGCTCCGCACGGTCTCGGGCTGCTCGCAGATCTCCTTCAGCATGAAATGCGGATAACCGCCGAGCTCGATGGCTGCGAGATCCCACTCGATGTTGTCGACGGCACGCAGCTGCACGTGGCACGCGCGATCGATCACGTGGTATCCCAGCGGCGTGAGCACGGCGATGTCGCCATCATCGAGGTAGACCACGGACCGGGTGTGCTGCAGGATCGCCGACGCATCTGAGGCGACAAACAACTCGTTGTCGCCGATCCCCAATATCACAGGCGCTCCGCGCCGAGCCACGACGATCTTCCCCGGATCATCGGCCGAAACGACCGCGAGTCCGTAGGTTCCGTGCACAGGCTCCAGCGCCGCGATGACCCGTTCCTCCAGGGTCGCACCCCTGGCTTCCTCAATGAGATGCGCCAGCGTCTCCGTATCTGTGTCGGTGGTGAATCGATGCCCCGCCCGTGCGAGGGCGGCTCGCAGCGTGTCGGCGTTCTCGATGATGCCATTATGAACCAAAGCCAGGTGCCCAGTACAGTCGACATGCGGGTGCGCGTTCCGCGCTGTTGGAGCGCCGTGCGTTGCCCAGCGCGTATGGGCGACACCGCTGGTTCCATGGACGGCGTCCCGAGCCAGGAGCTCGCGCAACGCCTGCACCCGCCCGGCCAACTTGCGGATCGCCACGCCGTCCCCATTCTGAACCGCGAGCCCGGCAGAGTCATACCCACGGTATTCCAGCCGACCGAGAGCGTCGATGAGAATCGGCACCGCATCCCGGGTCCCCGTGTAGCCGACGATGCCGCACATGCTACACGTCCGGGAGGCGCGAGGAGGACGCAGGCCGGAGCACGAGCTTGGGGAATGGGGAGCGGAGTCCCAGCCGACCGACAATGTCGGAGCACCAGCCGCAGAGCACGCCCGCATTCCTTTCAAGTTTGAGGCCGGGACCAACCGGGCCGGGGGGCGGGCAGCATCTACTTGTGCGACAATGGGCTATCGAGACGTGGGTCGCCCGCTAGCAACTCGAACACTCGGCCGGCCACCGGGAGAACGCGGCAGAATAGGTACAGCTTGTGTGTGAGTGACGGCGGTTTCACGCGGGGCCCTGCAGGATATGCCTGCGGGCGTCCTCCTTCTGCTCCTCCTGCACCTCGTAGCCGTCCACGTGATACGAGTAGTAGCGGTACGCACCGCCCAACCGCACGTCGTTCAAGACTGCGCCCAGCACGCGGATCGACAGACGATCGAGGATGTCGAGCGTGGCCTCCGCCACGTCGCGGTCGGAAACCCCGGCGCGCAATACGAGAAGCAGCCCGCCGGTTAGGGCACCGAGCACGTACGCATCGACGCCGGCGCTCAGGGGGGGGCTGTCGACGAGAATGACGCCGTAGCTCGAACGAAGCTCGCCCATGAGCGAAGGCATGGCAGCCGTGCTGAGCAGCCCCGGCCCGCTGGTCATCCGGGAGCCGCATCCCAGGAACGACAGCGAGGGATAGCGGGTCCCCTGCACAGCATGCTCGTGGGGACTCTGCCCGGCGAGCACGTCGGTGAGCCCGGGTTTGCGCGCCGCGTTCAGCACCCGGTGCAACCCCCCGCGGCGGACGTCCCCGTCAATGAGCAAGGTGCGGCAGCCGACCTCTGCAAACGCGAGCGCGAGGTTAGACGCGACGAAGGATTTTCCGTCGCTCCTCCCGGGACTCGTGACGGTCACCAACACGGGGCCAGTCGGTCCCCGCGCGTGCGCCACGTTGAGGCGAACGCCGCGCACCGCTTCGATCACGGTGGCGATGCCGTCGCTGTTCGCCGCTCGACTCACATGCGGCACGGCGCCCAGGATGGGAAGCCCCATCGCCCCCGTCACCTGGGCTGGGTAGCGGATCTTGGAATCAGCGCGATCCACGATGACCGCGCCCAAGACCGCCAAACCCAGACTGCCGAGGAACGAGGCGAGCACGAGGAAGGGCCCCGTGTTCAGCACGGGCAGGTCGGGCTGCACCGCAGGATCGAGTATGCGAACGTCTGGGATGCTGGTGGCCTCGGCCAGTCGCGCCTCGTCGTAGCGCTGCTGGACACTGGTGAACAGGCGCTCCGCGTTGGCCACCTCCCGTTGCAGCCGCTCATCCTCGATGGCGAGCGGCGGAATCTCGCGCAGATCGGCCGACGCCGCCTCGACGCGGTGCGACAGCTCAGCCTCCCGCGCCGCCAGGTCGGCCGCCACGGCCCCGGCGAGGGCCGGAATGGTCCGGCGTTCGAGAGCCTGCGCCTCCCCGGCCAGCCGCTGTACCGGGAGATGCGCATCGGTATAGCGGGACTGGAGCGCGCGCAGTTCCGCTCGTTTGGTGGTCAGATCTTTTAGCGCGGCGACCAGCTCCGTGGACCGGTCGACCGCTCCGATGGCTGAGAGCGCGTCCACCGAGAGGCCGGAAGCGGCCACCTGCGCCACCACGCGCTCGATCGCCACCCGATCTCGGCGGATTTGCTCGAGGCTGACCTTCATCTCCAAGTAACGTGACAGGGCCGGGTCATGCGCGAACTGGAGACCAGGGGTCACCGGCGCGGAGCGCCGGGTCACGAAGTTCACGGTTTTCCCAAGGAAGCTCTGAAGTGCGGCCTCCGCACCCGCCAGATTGTCCTGGGCCCGCTGGAGCTGCTCACTCAGGATTCGGACCAGCTCGGTGAGCTGCTGGCGCTTGAGCTCGCCGGCGACCGCGATGATTCGCTGTGCGGCGGCGTTGACGGTCGCGGTGATCGCAGCTGGATCCGCGCCCCGCAGCTCGAGCCGCAGGAAGTTGCCATCGAGGTCGGTCTTCACGCGCAGTTTCTCCGCCAGCCGCACCGTAGTCTCAGTCGGCGGCGCGAGTGCGAACTCGATGCGCCGCCGCGGCTTGAACTCGGCGGCCGGCGGCACCCACGACAACCCCAGCCCCACGCCGACCGAGTCGCCCACGCTGCCGCGCTGCAGCACTAAGCCGCGTTGGGTGACCAGTGAGAAGGTCCGACCCGCAGTGTCCACCTGCAGGCGGTAGGCGCCTGGGTGGAAGAGCCGTTCCACGCGCAAGGACGCGAGCATCGCCGAATCGCTCCGGAGCCTCCAGCTGAGGTACAAGCGGAGGTCACGCACCACCGATTCCAGCACGACGTACGAGTGGGCCAAGTCTACCCAGCCCGTGGTGCCGAGAAGGTCGCCTGACCAGGCCGCTCCCTGCTGAGGCGGGGCCTTCTGGTTTGCCCCCTCGATCCAGATCGAGGCACGCGCTGCGTAAATCGGCTTCACGATGCGCGTGGCCCCGATGCCGCCGAGCGTACCAAGCAAGGTCACCACGATCACCGGCCACCTGAAGCGCCGGATCGCGAGCAGGTAGCGTCCCCAGTCGACATCCGGCGGCACATCCTTGGTCATCAGAGAGGGCCGCGACACCGTGGCCTTTGGGAGGGTCAACCGTTCAGGCTTCATCACCAGCGATCGTGGTTGACCGGCGAGATCGTCCGACGTCGTCAGAGGAGAGGTCCTCCGTGGTGGGTCGAGGCTAACAAACCGTCGCTTCGGCACGCTGCAAGCCGGGTACCGCGGACCCCGCCCGAGGGGCAGGACGCATCGCGCAGCGCCGTCGCCACATACAACGCGGTCGGGCGCCGTGGCGACGCAGGGCCGTGCCGCATGTGGCAAAACAGTTACAACTCCGCTTCACTTCAATCGGCGCGGTCGACGACCAGGCTCTTGACAACCGGTGCCGCGAGAGCGTAGAAGCATTCTGACGGAATCCCGAGCCCTTACGTACGGACGGCGAGACGTGGGACGTTCGCGCTCAACGCCCTTATCGATCCAGCCCGCTGCCAAACCGAGCGTCACCATCTTGGTGGTCGACGACGAGCGCACGCTGCGCGAGAGTTGCGCCAGCGTGCTCGGCGTCGAAGGCTACAAGGTCACCGTCGCCGGCTGCGGCGAGGACGCGCTCCAACTCATCAAGCGGCGGGCGTTCGACATCGCCCTGATCGACTGGTACATGAACCAGGTGTCGGGGTTGGACCTGCTTCGGGCCATCCTCGACACGCACTCCAACACCATCGTCATCGCCATGACGGGCCGGCCGAGCCTGGAATCGAGCCTCGAGGCGCTGAGGGCGGGAGTCCGGGACTATCTTCCCAAGCCATTCTCCGGCACGCACCTCCAGATCATAGTCGCGCGAGCAGCTCACGCCATTCTCGCAGCCCGCGAGTCGCGCGCCGAGCAGAGCGACAAGCTGACCGTCTTGGGCGCTGCGCCGCTGTTTTGCCAGGCGGTCGACCTCGCGCGTCGTGTCGCCACGACCAATGCCTCAGTCTTCATCACGGGCGAAAGCGGCGCCGGGAAGGAGCTCTTCGCGCAATTCATCCACTATCACAGCCGGCGGGCTAGCCGACCTCTCATCGCGGTCAACTGTGCGGCGCTCCCTGAGCCGTTACTCGAATCGGAGATGTTCGGCCACGTGAAGGGCGCGTTCACCGGAGCCGTCCGCGACAAGCCGGGTCTCCTCGAAGCGGCGAACGGCGGGACGCTGTTCCTAGACGAGTTGATCGAGATGTCGACTCCGATCCAGGCCAAACTCTTGCGCGTCATCCAGGACGGCGTCGTGCGTCGCGTGGGAAGTGAGACCACGGACGCCGTTGTAAGCGTGCGCATCATCGCCGCGACCAACCGAGAGCCCGAAGCGGCCGTTAAAGCCGGCATCCTGCGCCCGGACCTCTATTATCGGCTGCGCGTGGTGCCGATCCACGTTCCCGCGCTGCGCGAGCGTCCTGAGGACATCCCCCTCCTGGCGAACCACTTTCTGGAATACTACTGGAGGCGCCACCGGGATGGCGGGCATCCGTTGCCGAAGTTCACGAAGGAGGCGCTCGCTGCACTTCGCGCCCACGCATGGCCGGGGAATGTTCGCGAGCTCCAGAATGTCATTGAGCACACGGTAGTCCTGCTCAAGCCCGGCGCCGACGTGCAGGCACAGGACATCCCCTTCCTCACCGATGACAGCACTTTGCCGGAGCTGTCGTCCACCACAGGCAAGTTGAGTGAGGACGGGTATTACCCGGCGCGGGACCATCTCCTCGAGGTGTTCGATCGGCGGTACTTGGCGCGTCTCGTGGTCCTGGCGGGGGGCAACCTCTCGCGGGCTGCGCGCATCGCCCGCGTGGATCGCACCACACTGTACCGACTGATGGAACGCTACGGTCTGCACCGGACTTCGCTCGTGCCGTGCGACCACGAGGCGTGACGCCGGATGCGCGCGAGCCGCTGTCGCAGTTCACTTACAGCGCAGCCGATAGCCTGCTACAATCCCGCCGCGCGCGTGCTTCTGACCTACGCTTCAACTCATTACAACATCACATCTTAACCGATTCGCCCCGATTCCGCTCCCGTGCACGCCCTTTGCCAAGGAACATGGCAGAGCGATGAACCTCGAAGCACGCGACACTGCCGAGTCAGCGCAGCAGGCCACGGTCTCCACGGTAACGGACGAGCCACGGCAGCCGGCCAGACGCGCCGGTGCGGAACGCCCCCGGAACGTCCTGGCTGCAGCCATTAGGGTCCTCGCCGCACTCGACAAGGAGCACGTCCGTTACTGCCACTGGAAGAGCGTCTGGCGCATCGACCGATCCCTCCGCGGCGAGGCGGATCTTGACCTCTTGATCGATCGCAGGCAGTCGCGGTACGCACAGGAAGTCCTTGGGCGGTGCGGGTTCAAGCGGTTCGCCGCGACCGAAGCCACCGGCTACGCGGCAGTGGAAGACTATGTCGGGTTGGATGCTGACGCCGGACGCTTGATTCATTGCCACGTGCACTACCGTCTCATCCTCGGCGAGCCGAACCTGAAGAGCTATCGGCTGCCCTGGGAGAAGCTGCTGCTGGATACTCGTCGGCTCGACGCGGCCACGAACATCTACGTAGCGGAGTCTAACCTCGAGATGCTCGTGCTGCTCATCCGATACGCGACGAAGCTGCGCTACCGCAACATTGCTGGCTACCTGCTGGGACGTGACTGGTTCAGAGAGCTGGTGGCCGAGTACGACTGGATTCGAGCGCGCGTCGACCCCGCCACCTGCGTTGGTCTGTGCCACCGGCTGCTCGGCGAAGAGGCCGGGCTGGCATTCGCCGAGCTGCTGCGTAACCCCCTAACGCTCGGAAGGCTGCTTCGCTTTCGCCGAGCGGCCGACGTGCGGCTCCGCTTGTTCAGGCGATACGGGCTGATCGCCAGGAGCCTCCTGCGTTGGCGCAGAGGCGCAGCGTCGCTCGTCGGCGGCGTCAACCAGCGTTACCTGTCGAGCCGCCGTCCGCGGCGAAGAAGCGTACCCACGGGAGGCGTGGTGATCGCACTGATCGGGCCCGACGGGTGCGGCAAGTCGACGCTGGCGCGCGACACCGCGACCCTGTTAGCGCAGAAGCTCGATGTGTTGCTCATCTATTTCGGAAGCGGTGCCGGTCCGGGCTCCTTACTCAGATGGCCGCTGGATGTGCTCCGGGCCTTAGCAGCGCGGCTCAGTGTGCTCCCCAGGGGGCGCGGCCTGCCCGCCAGCCTCGATCAGCCAGAGGGCGGACACGCTCAGCGGCGCAGCCCGATCTGGTCGCTGGCGTTGATCGTGTGGGCGCTCGTACTGGCGCGCGAGAAGCGCCGGAAGCTTAGGACCGCGTGGAAAGCACGCGACTCGGGGGTCATCGTGCTGACCGATCGCTACCCCCAGGCCCAAGTCCTCGGCTTCAATGATGGCCCACTCCTGGGACATCTCGCTAACCATCGCAGCCGCGTGCTCCGGTGGATCGCAAGCCGCGAGGCCGCGCCGTATCAGTGGGCGGAACTATACCCGCCTGACCTCGTGATCAAGCTGAACGTGTCCCCCGAAACGGCTCTTCGGCGCAAGCCCGATACCGGCTTGAGGGAGGCGAAGCGTCGGATCGAAGCGGTCAGGAAGTTGACCTATCCGGCCCCGACGGCGGTGGCGGACGTCGACGCGAATCGCCCGCTCCCCGCCGTCCGCAGCCACGTATACAAGATCGTGTGGGAGCATATCTAGTGAGCGCCGCGGGAGCCGGAGTCTACGCCGAGTTCGTCGGGCTCCCGGGAGCCGGTAAGTCGGTGGTGTCGCGCGCCGTCGCAGGCCTAATGCGAAGTCAGAACGTCCCCGTCACCGAGCCCACCTATGAGGTGGATCACGTCGTCAGCTCTCCGAGGCGACGGATACTGAAGTTCTGGTATGCAGTTCGTGGCGCGCTGCGGCGACCGTGGGAGGGCGGGTTCTGGGTCCGGCTGATTCTCAAGTCCGGTCAGCCAACCATCCTCCGCAGCTTTACTGAAATCGTCGGCTGGCTTTACCTGCTGGAGGTGGCAGCGAGGAAAGACCGGCAACCCGGCGTGCACCTGTTCGACCACGGAATGTGTCAGGCGCTGTGGTCTATAGCCTACGAAGCGACTCAGACGGATATCACCTCGCCTCAGGTGCTGGACCAGCTGAGGAGGTGCTTGCCCCGCCGGGCCGTCGTCGTCCTCGTCGAGGCAAGTGTCTCGACCATCGGCACCCGACTGGATGTCCGCCCTGGGCGCACGAGTCGGGTGCAGCGAGACGTCGCCGCCGGCAGGCAGGCGAGCGCCTTCGCCGGGGCATCCACGGCGCTGCAACGCACGGAGGCGGCCGTCGCTCAGCTGGCTGAGGAGCGCCTTATCACCTTGCTGCGGGTGAACAATGACGGCGGCCAATCACTGCGCGCAAGCGCAGCCATAGTCGCGGATTTGTTGGGTCGGCTGCTGTCCGCTGATAACGCTGGGCGGTCGATGAACCTTGCCACGACGGCGTTGGGTTAGCGGAGCCCCCTCGCCACAAGTGCGCTCGGAGGGCCCACTCGGCTGGTCCGAAGGTAGGCTATCAGGGCGGCGACCATCCCGAATACGATCCAGAGGGACCGCTCTTGCTGCACGTTGTTGAATAAGCCTTGTGTGGACGCGGCGACCACGAAGCCGCAACACGCGTGAGCGACGCCGACGAACGCCCTGTCCTTGACGCGCCAGCTGTCGAGAATGACCGACAGCAGCAGCCACAACAAGGCCAACAAGCCCGGAGCTCCCAGCTCCGCCGCAGTAGCCAGATAAGTCTGGTGAGTCACCGTCGCGCGCAGATAGGGCTGGTGCCCCGCGTAGTTCGGAAACTGAGCGTACCCAATCCCTAAGACCGGGTGCTCCGAGAAGGCTTGCAGGGCCCCTTCCCACAGGGCGAAGCGCTCTTCCACGTTCGGTCCTTGCCCTGCGGCTGTTTGCGACCACCGCGTGACGACGTACGGATTCCGGCCGAGGTACCAACTCAGCGCCAATGCAAGCACCAAGGCGCCAACCGCGAACGCGACCGTTCCCCGCAGGCTCAACCGCTTGACAGCTCCCCACGGCACCGCCAGCAGCAAGCCGATCCCGAAGCCGACCATCGCCCCGCGTGATCCCGTTGCCAACAGGCCCAGGATCAAGATCGTGACCGCGCCGAACCGTATGGCAAGACGAAGCGCACGCCGCACCGCGGGCCGCACAGCAACGCGCCCAGCAGGTTGGCCGAGGAGGCGATCGATGCCGATCGCCAGGAACACGTTGAGCATAAGGTAATTGCCATAGATGTTCGCGTTCTGAAACGGGCCAAAGGGCCGCTCAATGCCCAAGAACACATTCTCGATGACCGACGCGACCGCGAAGCCGGTCGCTGCCAGCACTGAGCTACCCCCAAGGAGTAGAAACCGCTGCGGGAACGAATCCTCCAACAGCCAGAACACCGCGATCATCCACGTCGCAGCCGCGAGAATCTTCACGAGCCCCACCTCAGAGTCATGGAGCTCAAAGAAAAATGCCGGCGACAGCGCGCTCACCGTGACCGACACGGCAGCGACTGTGAACCACACGAAGGTCTGCAGCGCATAGCGAGGCAGCCGGACTCGCCCACCAGCCAACTGCAAGAGCAAAACGACCCCGATCAGAGCGATCATGCTGTCGCCCAAGCTGAGGTTCAGTCCTCCATGGGGGATGGTGGGATTCTTGCCGGTGTAGCTCGTCGCCCATACCGCGAAGTGCCACGGATAGAGCAGCGCCAGGAGCACGATCAAGACTGGTCTCGCCCGGCCCCCTCCCTTGGTCCGAACCTCCGCCAGGGGGGAATACGCTTGGTCGGCCGTCGTCAGCCTCTCGGCCGGTATCCTCACATGACCCCCCGAACGGGCGGAGTCGGCCGACGCACGCGCCGCAGCACAAAGCTCGCTCCCTGCCGCATCAGCCACTGACCATCGGGGCCAAGCACCCAGGCCGGATGCGCCATGAGCAACGGAGTGACGGTCAGAGCGGCACCGATGAGCGTCAGCACGAGAACCCCCGGCGAAGGAAGCTCCAGCGCCGTCCGAGCCAGCGTCGCGATGCCAAACGCGGGCACTGCGACGGCTGCTGCCGCGCGCACCCCGGCGGCGTGCGCTCGGAAATAGTCCGTCCAACTCAAAGCCACGAGGCGTGTGGCGAGGTGCGCGGTAAGCAGGAAGTTCACGAGCAGGGCGAAGAGCACGGCCGCGGCGACCCCCGGCAACCCCCACCGCTGCCCAACAATGCCGCCGCCAATGACAAGACCGGCGTAGGCCCACTGGCGCCACGCGCGCCGATACACAGCGCCGAGGGCGCGCGTGACCGAGTCGCTGATCTTGTAACTCGTGCGAAATAGTGTGCCCACGGCGAGAATGCGGAACGGGGGCACGACCTGGCCCCATTTCGGGCCCAACAGCACAAACACGATGTCAGGCGCGAGAATCAGCACCAGGACGGTGATGGGCAGCGCAAACAGCGCTACTGCCGCCACGGATCGGCGGTACGCCTTGGCTACGTCCTCGTGCTCGGTCTGAATCTGCGCCACTGCGGGGAACAACACGTCGTCGAGCACCTGCCCCACGAGAATCGCAGGCATCGCCATTAGCTGGTAGGCTCGCTCATACAGGCCTAACGCGCTCACGCCCAGCCACTTCACTGTTACAAGGTAGTCACCCTCGGTGGCCGCATAGTTTCCAACCTTCCCTAAACAGAAGCCGCCAGAGAACCGCACCAGTTCGCCCAGTTCGGGCCCGTACACCCGGACCAGCTTGCTGTGCGGCCTGTGCGTCAGTAACAAGACCGTACTCAGCGACACCTGCGACAGGTTCGCCGCCACGAGTGCCCACAGCCCGCCTCCCAAAGCAGCCACGCCGATACCCACCGCCCCGTAACCGATCGCATATGAGATCATGCGGATCCTCGCGATCGCGCCGTA
>WNGG01018341.1_pt1 | contig 18848 bp, 25 predicted proteins | sample 5400661 | NCBI WGS metagenome assembly WNGG01 (sample SAMN13153372, study PRJNA577476) | soil metagenome | isolation source: 100 cm soil or saprolite under Garry oak tree replicate 1 | place: USA:California | collected 2016-06-15
GGCCGACCTGCCGGATCTCGAAGAGAAGGACATTGACGTACGCCTCGAAAACAATTCGTTGACCATCCGCGGAGAGCGGAAGTTCGAGAAGGACGTCAACGAGGACAATTACCTCCGAGTTGAACGCGCCTATGGTCCGTTCACGCGGAGTTTCTCCCTACCGAACACGGTCAGCTCCGAGAGCGTTCGGGCCGAGTATCGCAATGGGGTCTTGAGCCTGCATATGGCGAAGCGTGAGGAGTCTAAGCCGAAGCAGATAAAGATCAGCGTCTCTGCGAACGGCAAGTAATCCACATCTCACATACGGAGGTCGGTCGGCGCTCCGGCCCCCTCCTGACAAGCAAGGAGGTTGCAATGGTTGGACTCAGAGAACCATCGGAAGAAGAAATCGCTCGCCCCGGGCTGATGAGCTGTATCTTCAACGCGGCGGCGAACACGGAAAAGATGTCGAGGACTGGGTTAGAGCCGAAAAAGAGCTGAGCGACGAACCTGTCGCTGAACCAGCGAAAACGAGGGCCGCTCAAGCCGTTCGTAACGCGTCTAATTGACGCCACGCCTGTGAGTAAGCATCTTGTCTCGTGAATGACGCGAGCGAGACAACAGACCGCACGGCTTGACAGCCGGCTTGAGAAGCCGACAACGGACAGATCGTTTGTTTGGAGGGGGCGGGTCAGTCTGCCCCTTCACTTGTCCAGCGAAGGAGAAACTGGGCGGAAAAACGAGGTTGCCAATGGTCAGGAAAATCATCCAGTGGGTCCCCATCGACGGAACTCGATGGAGAAACGAGTTTGTCAATGGTCACGAAAATCACTTTGTCAATGGTCACGAAAATCATGGAGTGGGTGTCCATTACGGCGTTGCTCCTGGTGGTGTCATGGCGCCCCACCGCGAGTTACCAAATACCGCTCGACGTTATGGTTTGTGCGGGCTCCGTCATGGGGGTCCTGGCTTTATTCTTCATCAAACGCGAAATAGAGACTCACTATGACGTCGATGACGGATCCAACCCCGGGTCCAGGCGAGTCACCGTAAAACTGCGCCCGTGGCGGTCCTCAGCGTTACTGTAAACGCAGTCGAGACGCTAATGCCAGACACAATCAATACGGGAACCAGGCTGATCGAGGAAGGCGCTCTTTTGCCGGAATCCGTGCGATCCGAAACCGAGCCCTGGACCTCTTTCTACATGGCTGGTGAAATTATTCGAGAGTTGCGGAAGGCGCATGAAAACAAACAGGTCAGTGTGCCTGCAACGAAAGATGACATGAGGAAGGCGGCCTGAAGGACGAACATTTACAAAGATTGAGTCCAACGGAAACCTAACCGCCGGCGCCAGCTGGTGCCGAAAAATGTGCCACTGTAGACGCCGAGAGGAACCCAAGTGCCAGACACCATCAAGACAGGGACCATCCTGATCAAGGAAGGCACACTCTTGCCGGAAGTCCTGCGATTCGAAAGCGAGCCCTGTGCACTTGGCTGGAGATTAGTCAAGAATCTCGATGGGTATGGATTGGGTCGAAAAATCCGCGAAGCGGGCTGGACTTTCTCCCGGCGGGCTGGTGAAATCGGAGCGACCGTCTTCGGTCTTGACGAACAAAAGACGCTCCGCAGGGCAGTCGAGCAAATCCTGGCGAACCTGGAGGCGGCGGAGTTTAACTCCCTGGAAATCATGCGAGTGGCCTCGGAGGCTTCGAAACGTTTCCTGGGAGTGCGCTGTGTGACTGTCTCCGCTCAGTCACGAGATATCCACGAAAGCGCGCCTCTTTTCCGGGCCAAAGACCTTCCGGTGAGGGACCGCGCACGATCAGCTGCCGCTTGAACCAAAGCACAGGGGTCGCAAGGGGCAACGAACAGGGTCGGGAAGAAACGATCGCACCGATTAAAGTGGAGACGATTTAGAATCACTTGAGCTTTCGTAGGGGACGTTCAAATGAAAATGATGCGAAGTGCGGGCATTTCCCTCGTTATGATCCTGTTTTCAGCTCCTTTAGTTCGCGGGCAGGATCTTTCCAAGTATCGAAACTTTTCGCTGGGAATGAGTTTGCCCGAACTATCAAACCAGGTTGACTTAAGACCGCTCCGGACAAAGCTGATCCAAAAGCACCCAGCGGTAGTTCAAGAGTTGGCCTATTGGCCGGGCGGCTCTTCTGACCATTCGCGCCAAGCAGACTCGGTTTGGCAGATTTTCTTCAGCTTCTACAATGGCGAGCTCTTCAGGATTTTGGTGACTTATGATCAGGACGCAACGCATGGGCTAACTGCCGAGGACATGGTACAAGCCATCTCGACAAAGTACGGAACTGCAACGAGGCCTGCTGGCGAGATCAGCTTCCCAACCAACGAACTGTATAGGACGACAGAAAAGGTCATCGCCCGCTGGGAAGATTCGCAGTACTCGATAAACCTAGTCCGTTCTAGATTCCTGAACTCTTTTGCGCTTTCCATGTTTTCGAAACGGCTGAATGCACAAGCTGAGGCTGCGATTGCCAGATCCATAAAGCTGGAGGGGCAAGAGGATCCACAGAAAGAAATTGACCGCCAGAAAAAAAAGACCGATGACCTCGAAGCGGCGCGACAGAAGAACCGGAAGATGTTTCGCCCGTAGTGCTGGTCCAGAGTCACACTCATGAATGCCCGCGCTGCGGGACAAACTGGAAATGTGGGGAGGCGAACCACCAGGATGAATGTCCGTATCCAACCAGAACTTTTTGCACAAAATGCTGGGCACAAGAAGTGCCAAGAGACGGCGCCCCTACCTGAAGAAAAGGAATGAGCATAGACTCGGAGAGGGGAGATCCTACCCGCGGGAGTTGGGCCGATGGCATACATCATCGCTGAACCTTGCATCGGAACCAAGGACACCGCCTGTGTGGATGTGTGCCCGGTGGATTGTATTCATCCGGCGAAAGGCCGCACCTATGACGATGGCCGCCCAACGTTCGATGAAGTGCCTCAACTGTACATCGATCCCACTGAGTGCATTGACTGCGGCGCCTGTGTTCCGGTCTGTCCGGTGACAGCAATTTTCCCGCTGGATGATCTGCCGGAGAAATGGCAAGCGTACGTCGAGACCAACAGGAATTATGTTGACGGCGGTAGATTTCAGCCCGACAAGTATCAGAAGGCAAGTAGCTGACGGTCGCCTCGGCACGACACTTGGCACGTATGAATACGCTGCGCGAAATCATTCATGAAAACGTTCGAGAGGGCGAACTCTACGAAAAGCTCGACCGCAACTGGGTGCGGTGTTTTGCCTGCGGACACTGTTGCAAGATCCCTGACGGGCAACCCGGCGTTTGCAAGGTTCGCTACAACCGGGGCGGGACACTCTATGTGCCCTGGGGCTATGTCGGCGGCGTTCAATGCGACCCCATCGAGAAAAAACCCTTCTTCCATGCTCATCCAGGGGCACTGGCTTACAGCTTCGGCATGCTCGGCTGTGATTTGCACTGCTCCTACTGCCAGAATTGGGTGACCTCACAAGCCCTACGCGACCTCGCCGCCGTTGTCGGCCCGATGCGCGTCACGCCCACAGACCTTGTTCTCGACGCCATCCACCAGGGAGGCAGGGTCATCGTCAGCACGTATAACGAACCGCTGATCACGAGCGAATGGGCCCTGGCGGTTTTCAAAGAAGCGCGCGCGGCTGGATTGGTGACCGGCTTCGTTTCCAACGGAAACGGCACCCCACAGGTTCTCGCATACGTTCGGCCGTGGGTGGATCTTTACAAGGTGGACCTGAAAAGTTTTGATGACCGCCACTATCGACAGCTCGGCGGGCGCTTACAGCCTATCTTGGACACCATTAAACGCTTACACGAGACAGGCTTCTGGCTGGAGATCGTTACGCTGGTGATTCCGGGGTTTAACGACTCCGATGACGAACTGACTCGCCTGGCCGAGTTTCTGGCGGGCGTGTCCTCGGATATTCCTTGGCATGTAACGGCCTTTCACAAAGATTACAAAATGACCGATCCAGAGAACACCAGCGCCGAGACGCTGATGCGGGCAGCAGAGATCGGCAAGAGGGCAGGCTTGCGTTACGTCTATGCCGGGAACTTGCCTGGCATGGTCGGCGACTGGGAGAACACGCGTTGCCCGAAGTGCAAGCAGCTTCTGATTGAACGCCACGGTTATCTGATTACAGGCTACTTCCTCACGCCTCAGGGTTGCTGCCCTTCTTGCGGCGCCAGCATCCCCGGGCGGTGGGATCCCGCGTTTCGACGACAGATTACCGACCGTCCATTTGTGCCGGGCATGCGCCCCCAATCAGATTTGCTTGTGCTGAACTCCTAAGAAAGCCACGCCATTTCTTGGCTCTCGTGCCGAGGACGCGTATGGCACCCACGGAGGAATCAGGAAGACCGCCCACGGGAAGGCGTCTCCAGAAATGCCGACCGGTTGACAGTCCATACTAATCTAGGGAGACGCCGAGCTTATCACGGGTCACAGCCTTTACGCGCTTGAGGTCTCCTTGAGAAACTTGAATTCTTCTTCGAAGTCGGTGAAACGCTTCAAGAATTTGTCGAGGGTTGTGGTGAGTTGATTGAATTTCTCAAGCTAGCGCTTCTCGAGCTTTCCCATCGATCGACCCCATCAGCTTCGACGTCGTACGCGGAAAACTGAAAGATTCCTACAGCGAGACCGGCAGACCTTCAATCGATCCGGAACTCCTCCTGCGCATCCTGCTGATCGGCTAGCTGTACGGCATCACGAGTGAACGAAAGCTGGTCGAGGAGTTGCGTATGCATCTGGCTTGGCGCTGGTTTACTGGGCTCAGCTTCGATCAGGAAATTCCGCATCACTCCACGTTTTCCAAGAACCGTCATGGTCAGTTTCACGAGCCGAACTTATTTCAACGAACCGTTAAGGTCGCTGAATCTGCTATTTGCCAGTCCACCGGCTGAAAATGAGCGCGGCGTTTGTACCGCCAAACCCAAACGAATTCGATAAAGCGTAGTCCACCGACGCCTTGCGCGCCGCATTCGGAACGTAGTCCAGGTCGCACTCCGGATCGGGCGCTTCTTGATTGATCGTCGGGGGCAAGATCTGATCGCGTAGCGCCAGCACGCTGATGCCTGCTTCGAGTCCACCTGCTCCACCGAGCAAATGCCCGGTCATCGACTTCGTCGAACTCACCGGAACTTGCTTCACCCGCTCCTCAAACAACCTCTTGAGCGCCCGCGTCTCGATGACGTCCCCGATCGGCGTCGACGTCCCATGCGCGTTCACATACCCGATATCTTCCGGCACGAGCTTGGCATCCTTCAACGCCGCCTTCATCACCCGATACGCCCCGTCGCCGTTTTCGGCCGGTTGCGTGATGTGATAGGCATCGCCCGACATGCCGTATCCAACAATCTCCGCCAAAATCGGCGCATTTCGCCTCTGAGCGTGCTCCAGCAATTCCAAGATCAAAATTCCCGCGCCTTCGCCCACCACAAATCCATCACGTTGCGCGTCAAACGGTCGGCTCGCGTGCGGCGGATCATCATTTCGCGTCGAAAGCGCCTTCATCGAAGAAAATCCCCCAATCCCCATCGGCGTGATAGCCGCTTCCGTACCGCCGCAGATCATCATCTCTGCCGCGCCGCGCTCGATAATCTTGAACGAATCGCCTATCGAATGTGCGGAAGCCGAGCACGCCGTCGCCGTCGCCGAATTCGGCCCGCGCGCCCCATATCGAATCGAAATGTGTCCGGAAGCAAGATTGATAATTGCGGAAGGAATGAAAAATGGTGAGATCTTCCCTGGCCCGCCCTGCATCAGCTTGATGTGCTCACGCTCTATGATGTCGAAGCCGCCGATGCCCGAGGAGACGTAAACACCCACTTCATCCAGATCAGACTGCTCCGGCTTCCACTCCGCCATCTTCACCGCAAAATCCGCGCCAGCCAGGGCCAGCTGGATGAACCGGCCCATCTTCTTTAATTCTTTTTTTTCAATCCAGTGGAAAGGGTCGAAGTTCTTCACTTCGCCCGCAATGCGGCAGTCGAACCCCGCGGTGTCGAAGCTTGCGATTGTGGCAATGCCGCTCTGCCCGGCCAGAAGGTTTTTCCAGCTTTCCTCCGTGCCGACTCCGGCAGCGCAGACGAGTCCAACGCCTGTCACGACTACCCGGCGAGTCAACTGTGCTTGCTCCTTGGTGAGGTGGTGCTTGGAATAGCAACCGTAAAACCGCAGACACCGAAATGCGAATCGTAATTCCTTCGAGCATTACTTCGCTGTTGCCCTCAGTTCGATGACGGCGTTCCTTCCGAACGTCAGTGACAGGTGCAGAAAGACCCGGTGTTGGTATTCGGAAGAATGACAGTCTACGTTGCGCTTCGCTACTGAGAGTTGCAGCAAGTTATCACCTTTCTATGACACTGGCCCGATTGTCGGAAGTTGAACGGACAATGATCCTAGTCTTTGCGAGCGCGGTGACGAGGTGCCGCCAAGCTTTCGCACTTTGGGCCACTCTCACATTGCCGTCGGAGCTGCAGTGTATCGGATCAGTTCGTTCAGTCATTCCGAAGATTCCATCAGTCCGTTAACCATACTGGGTTAATTAACTTGCTTTGTCAAGGGGAATCTGAGATTATTCTCCGTAGTTAAGTTGTTGAGTTAAGCACCGTGGAGGGGCATTGTGGACGTTTGCTTGGTGATTAAACGGAGATTGGATGAATTGGGGCTTGCGCAGAAAGATCTAGCGACTGCCGCCGAAGTCACGGAGTCCTATATTTCACAGTTGTTGGCTCGCAAGAAACTGCCCCCGGCGCCTGACCGAACAGACATCTACGAGAAAATGGCGAAGTTTTTGAAGCTTCCGAGCGACAGGCTTTCGAAGCTGGCCGAACTCCAGCGTAGGGAAGAATTGAAGAGAGACTTGGCGGGCCCGCCCACACCCATGTTTGGAGAAATTCGAGAATTGATTGTCCGTAAGTGCGTACCCGGCAAGACAAACCAGGTACGCGCGATCTTTGAGAAACAGCCCTTCGGAGAACTCGAATGCCTCGTCACACAAAAGCTTTTGGACGTGGTCAAGAAGGTCGTCAAAGAAGAATTGAACAGCGAAAATTGGCTCCACTTGGTGGCTCGACTTGCCGGCCGAAGCTACGAACAAATGCGTGTTACCCTCCTTGACTTCCTGGACACCGATGTTTTCAGCTTGTCGCCTGAAAATTGTGTTTCCTTCTTGGATCCACTGATTGAATCCTGGGACGTCGATCTAACGACCTTTGGTATGGAAATTGTGTTAAATCGGAGAATTGCTTCGGGGGATCCTAGGAGATTTGCCTTTGTTGAAACGGGACCTGACCAACCGGAGGTAGAGCCGGGGTTTAAAGAATTCCTTAATGATAGGTCCCGCAGCGGGACTGCCACCAAGGAAGAAAAGGAGCTGCTAAGGAATCTAAGGTTCAACGGAAAACGCCCTACTTCACTTTATTATTACCGGGAATTGCAAAGCCTCAGAGACCCGCTCCATTTTCGTGCGGAAAATCGATCGTCGCTGCAGAACTCGGGGCGAAATGAGTGATAACAACACCTCAATAAATCCTCGCCAGCAGATTTTACATTCAGAGGATTCTGAGCCGACGGGGAGGACCGTTGAAATGCCGCAAGGAATCGATGATTTTACGATCGTTCTCCCTGAATTGACCGACATGGCCGCCTGCGAATTAAAGGTGTACGACGGACTTGATCGGCTGTGGCGGATGGTCGAAAGATACAAGATGACAGCTCCCATCGCAATCAGAGTACTTGACAGCAAGGCGAGATGCGTTCGGGCAATTCGCGGCACTCGCTATCAAGCAGCCGGTTGGCAATTAGAGGACGAAACAACCGCGGTGGCGCAACCTCTCGGAGGCGAAGTCGAGTTCCCGCTAACAATAAACTCGCAAGATGCCAAGGGAAACATTTTGAAAATGAGACTACAGCTCGGAGTACCAAAGCCCGAACTCCCTTCAAATCATTCTCACGATTGATCAAACGGCCCAGTGGCTGTATATGTCCACGGAACCGCCCAGCTTTCGATTGCATCGCGTCCAAATCGGGCTTCAGACCATCCACATTCTTTCATGACACAGGTTAAGGGGAGAGCCTTGGTTTGGGCTTTCTCTAACGAGAAACCGCCGTGCCTTGGGGACAGCATCCAAGAAATGATCGGCCTATTGCACTTCTCGCATCGGAAAAGGAACACATATACAGTCTCTTCAACAATGCCTTTACTCATACCGGCATTTTCTTCATTCGCTGCCGGTGAGTCAACGGACTAATTTCTGACAGAAAAACCTGTGTACAAGTAAGGATTTCGGAAGAGGCGATTTGGGAGCTTCTCAAGAAATGTCCGAAGCGCAAGGAACTTGGCGCTGTTGAAATAGAGAAACTGAAACCGCGGGCCGCCCGTCCCATGAGCCACCGCTACCTACTCACGGAGTATGGGCCGTCCGCCGCCGGACGATAGTCCGAGTAAGTCAGGATCCTCTCGATATTGGAACAGACCGGCGAACCCCGACCTTAGTAAACTTATTTCGTTAGCAGCAATCTAGTTCCTCTCAGGGCGAAGTCCGGCCTCTCATTCTCAGGCGATAGCGAAGCGGACTCGGAGGCGCGCGGAGTCCGTTCCTTCGCTTCAGTGGTGAAGAGCAAGAATTAGATAGATAAAAGAGAAATCTTGTGAGGTACAAACGGCTCATTTTGGTGCTCGGAATGTTTCTGGGTAGCCACGTGCCGGTGGCAGGACAAATACCCGCGCCACAGCTCGTTCTAGCGCAAGAGCAGCATGGTGCGCAGATCATGACGATGCACCAACCGGTATCAACCCCTTTGCCAGCCGCTTCCTTCCTGCTATCCCAGGACCCCGGGAAATCCCCTGCCCTTTTCAGTCTCCTGTTCGCTGGAGTCTACGAGCGTAAGCACAGCCAAGAACATCTTTCGCCAATGGACGAGGTTAAGACCCTGACTCTCACCCAGTCGAGCCTGCCGCTCGCCCAACTCTGGGGCGGACGGCTGCAACTGGACGCCTTTCAAAGCACGCTACACAGTCAGAACCTGCAGCTCGGACCTTTAGGCTATGGTGGTATGGAGGGCTTTCGTCCCCCGCGATTAAGTTATCCGGGCGGCCCGCGTTCGGTCCATCTCTCCGGCCTCAGCCTGAGCTTTCACTTTGGCGGGGAGGCCCGGACAGGACGTCCGACCCAGGTATGGCGGCGTATAACGCGGTTCGTTGGCACCGTTCTGAATTGAACTGTATTGCTTCGGTCTCGATGTCATCATGGATGTACGATGAAGGAGAAAGCTAAGAAAGAATTTGGCGAAGTGACACTTGCGAGCATCATGAAAGAAATGGCGAAGCCGCGCATGGCCAAATCCGCACGCGAAGAGGAAGCGAATCGAGCCGCTGCGCGAATCATGCCGGTTAAGCGAGGAAAGGCCAAGCTGCAGTCGCATCCGCATCCGCTTCCTCTTCTGCGGCGTGCAAGGTAGTCTGGGTATTGCTCCGGCGATGAAGGCGGCATTGAGAGACCATTTTTGGAACATGGCGGAGACTGCTAGAAAACACGGACCTCGCCTGATGAGCTACGAACATGCCAGACGAAGAGTGGATCAGGAAACTTGAAGACGGCAGGAGAGTGAAATTCATCTACCAAGAACTGCCCAACGACGGGGCGTTTATCACCGCGCAGCTTGAAGGTAATGAGGTCGTCTATTCGGTCGTATTGACCAAAGCAAGAAACCCGCTTAGTCGTGAAGATGTTGAAAGCCATTTCAAGGGCGAGCTTTCAAGAGAAATAGTACCACTCATTTGGAACACTATCCGCGGAGCCTCCGATTCAAACCGCGCCACCACGCGCCAATCACTAATCCTTCTTTGAGCCTCATGATTATGATAGCCTTCCTATGAAGCGGTAGGGTTATGCAAGTAATCGCGAACCCAAGCAACATTAAATCCAAAAGAAAATCCACGCAGAAACGCGCTTTCGATGCCCAAGCTTTTCTCGATTCGGCCGGTGCAGCCAGAAGAGTTGTGGAATATCGAAGATCACAGAAGATTTACTCTCAAGGTGAACCCGCCACGAGTGTGATGTACATTCAAAATGGCGGTGTAAAGCTCTCCGTTGTTAATGCGGTCGGCAAAGAAGCAGTCCTGGCGATTCTGAGACCGGGTGACTTTTTTGGTGAGGGGGGCATGGCAGGTCAGTCTGTTCGAATGGGGACAGCGACCGCGATTATGTCCACAACTTTACTCGTTATTGAAAAAAACGAGATGATTCGCGTGCTCCACGCTGAACATGCGTTCTCTGACCGCTTCGTGTCTTATATGCTTTCACGGAACATCCGAATCGAGGAGGATTTGATCGATCAGCTTTTCAATTCGAGCGAGAAACGGCTGGCTCGGACTCTTTTGCTGCTCGCTCGCTACGGCAAGGAACCCCAACCGCAAAAGATGCTTCCCAAAGTATCGCAGGAGATGCTGGCGGAAATGATTGGCACAACGCGGTCACGCGTGAATTTTTTCATGAACAAATTCAGGAAACTGGGCTTCATTCATTACAATGGCGGGCTCCAGGTCCACAATTCCCTCCTAAGTGTTGTCCTGCACGATTAAGCACCAACTGTCGCGCTTTATCGGAAAAGCGCATACTTCCGGATCACAGTTGGCAAGAGGGCTTACCACCGCATATAGCGGATTGTTGGTCGGAAGGGAATTTATCGACGTCCAGGACCACGAGGACCTTTTTTTCGTCTCAATCGCCTCAGCTGCGGAAAGCTTCCGGTCTACGTGTGGTTCTGAGCGCGGGGCACCTGGAATGCAGCAAACAGCGCTCCCCAGGAGCAACACCGCATGTAGGACAGGGGACAGAGAACAACTGTTTTGCCGTCAGGTCGCTCAACCTCATTTGGATACCCATACTGAAGAGCCCACACAAACCATCCGTAAAGGCCGATTAGCAAAATCACGGCCTCCGCTTCTGACCCAAAAAGGGCCAGCGATATCGCCAGCCCTTTGTTACTCGCCTCTTGGGTCCGGGCTTCTTCACCGAGCCCCTGCCGCGGCCGCCATGGCTGGCGTTGCGACATTCACCTTGATCTGCTTTGGCTTTGCTTCTTCGCGCTTCGGGATGCTTAGCGTCAGCACTCCATTCTGATAGTCGGCTTTGATCGCGTCCGATTTGACGGAGTTCGCCAGTGAGAAACTCCGGCTGAACGAGCCATAAGCGCGTTCGACGCGCAGATAGTTTTCCACGTTCACCTCATTCTCAAACTTGCGTTCGCCGCGAATAGTGAGGATGTTGTTCTCGACGCGGATGTCCAGATCCTGGGGATTTACATCCGGCAGGTCCGCCTTCACGACCAGCTGATGCTCGGTCTCGAAGATGTCAACGGCTGGTGCCCAAGGGGTCAGATTGGATTCGTCGCCCGCACGCTCCAGCATATCGCCAAGCACGCGGTTGAGTTGTTCCTGCAACGTCGTAGCCCCGCGCGAGGGTTCCCAGCGATTCATTGTTCTCATTTTAGCTACCTCTCAAGCTTCTCTGTCTTGGCCAGGCAATTTCAGATAACTCATGTCACCTCAGATTGCAGCTTGGCCAGGCAATTTCAGATAACTCATGTCACCTCAGATTGCAGTCTGGTCTATTGATTCTGAATGAGCATGAGATACTTAACTTAAGTTAAATCCTCTCGTTAATTTTAGGCTTCACCTTATTTAGTTAAGTAGCAGAGTCTTGCAATCTTGGACGGTGTTTGGACGGTACTGGATTCAATTGGACGGTGACCCGTTCTTCGAGCGGAGCCGCTCGACGCATTTTCGATGGCACGTCGCCGTTTCATACTTCGCGAGGAGGTCTTGGTCGACCGTTGAATCAGGCGATTCGGATCCTTCATTTCCTTGAGAAAGTCGCTGACCGTATCGAGCGCGATGATCTGCAAACCCGGGATGCTCTTAAACGCTATGGAGCCGCCAATGTGATCTTTGTGCAGATGCGAGTAAATCAGCATCTTGATCGGCTGCTTCGTCACTTTCGCAACTGCTTCGGGGATATGTTTGCCGTAGCTCGCCGGCGCGTCGAAAACGATGACGCCCGCGTCGGTCACCGGGAACGCGGATTGCCAACCGTTGTCAGAAAGCGCGTAAAGACCGTTTCCGAAATCCTTCATCCCGTATCCGACTGTAGGATCGATGTTCCAGTATTTCGCCCTCACCGCAGGTAGCACAGGAACGTGTTTGCGCAACGCTTCAGGTGAATCGGTTCCAGTCAATGCTGAAGGCTCTTTCGGGGCAGGCTGCGGCTCTTGTGCGCTTGACTACTCAGCGCAACAGCGACCATGAACAGAATTGCCAACTTTCTCATTTCTGGTTCTCCCTTGTGTGACGCCGAGCACACACTATGGGAACAGCCGAGCTCGCACTAGACGGCAAACCCGGAAATTAGATTTCCATATTTGGAATAAATTTCGATAACAGAGGCGAAGCGAGGGTTAGCGGATGCAGAACTATAAAATCCTGAACCACATTGTTCTTTGGAACGTCTTCTTCGCCATCATTTGCATTCCCACTGCTGGCAAGCTGATTGACGTCATGGGAATTCTCCTCTCGATTTCCATCTACTACTTTCCCTTTGTCTATATTGTTGCCGATATGTTGACCGAAGTTTATAGTTACGCAATCGCCCGGCGGGTCTTGTGGTACTGCATCTCCGCGCAGCTTTTGGCGATCGCCATTTTTGATCAGCCGCGTGAAGACTCGCTTCGAACGCGGTCGCTGAAGAACGCGTAAGATTCCGGGGTTCCTGGACCGCCCGAGTGCAATTTCTTTGCGCGAATCAAGCCGTTGAGCAGGCGACCGAAGCGTAGAGCGACCACTTGCGACTGCCGCGAGGTGCTTTGCTACTATCGCCGCGACGAACTTCCTGGGAATAAGGCAGCGCCGTTTGGTGTCTTACGGATATGGCAGAATCTTATTCCGAGCCCACGGTCCGGAGGCGGTTATGAGCTGGAAACGTGTCACAGCTTTCTTCTGTCTCTTTCCTTCGATGGCCGGTGTTTCCGCCTGGGGCAGGCAATCCCATGCCACTATCATCTACGACGACCGAGCAAGCGAGATCCGTTCTGTCAACGAAGAAGCAGGGCGGCTTTGGATCACCACGCTCAAGCGTGCCACCGGCTTTGAGTTGAAACCGCAAGGTATCTGCCGGGATGAGCTCTGCTTTCCCGTGCCCAAATCCCGACAACAGGAGTTCAGGCACGAGAGCGCTGGGAAGATCTGGTTGAACCTCGTCGCCTTCGCCAACCTGGTGCAGCAGCCAATCGCTCACGACGAGTCTCTCTCCATCTGGTACTTCGGGCTGCGTGCTGATCAGAGACAGGTTTTGTCTTCCTTAAAGGCTCCGGATTTCACCCTTCCGGACATGAGCGGCAAGACCCACTCTCTCTCGGATTTTCGAGGCAGGAAGGTCTTGCTCGTCACTTGGGCTTCGTGGTGAGGGTGCCGGTTGGACTTGCCAGGTTGGCAAGCAATTTATGAGCGGCTCAAGGATAAGAATTTCGAGATCGTTTCTGTGGCGCAGGATACAAATGGGGTAAAGGATGCAGGGCCGTGGATTACCGCCGCCCGTCCTACGTATACCGCTCTGATTGACGAGAAGCATCTCGTCTCCAAGCTCTACAACATGGTCAACGTTCCTACCGGAGCGTGGATTGACGAGCACGGAAAAATAGTTCGGCCCAACGAGGTCGCTTTCGTCGACGACCGCTTCAAGAATTTTAGCGGCCTCGATTCTGCCCCCTACCTCAACGCCCTGACAGATTGGGTGGAAAAAGGCGATAAGAGCAGCTACGTAATGAGCGAAGAGCGGCTCCGCGAAAAACTGACCGTGAATAATTCCGATATTGCTTTGGCGGCAGCTGAGTTTGGGCTTGGCGAGCATCTTTACAAATCTGGACATTTGACCGAGGCGATCCCTCATTTCAAAGAAGCCCAGCGCCTGAATCCGAAGAGCTGGAATTACAAGCGTCAAGCCTACGCGCTCTCCGATGCCAAGCGCGACTACGGAACAACCTTCATGGACGAAGTCCAGAAGGCCGGCGGAAGCAGAGTGTATTACTCACCTCCCGATCTGAGGCCCGAGGTCACGCAAAAAGACAAAAAGCCATGAGAAGAAAGAAGTGAAGTCGGGACTGGGAAAGAGAGCAACGATAAAACTTTCTACAGCTAAGTTCCCAGACCCCGTTTGTGGACCGTGAAGGCCACATGTCCGGTCAACCGACCTCAACCCCAATCTGGGAGGCGCTAGTTACCGCAGCTTTGCGTACTCGGCTTTTGCGGTGCGGAGGATGGAAATGTCGGGGTCGGCGCCTTTCCAAAGCGTGAGGAAATCCTGATACGCGGCGCGGCTGTCAGCGCGTGCGGGCGTGCGGGCGAGCTGAGCTTGACACGAGAGGGCGGCAGGCGTAGCCTCCTGCGGAAAGACGGGGTTGAAATTGGAAATCCCTGCTAATTCGAGCTTCGTCCTCGAGAGGAGCGTGAACCATGAACCGCCACTTGCGCACGTACCGGCTCGTCTTCGCGACGGCGATCTTCGCGACGGCGATCGCTTTGACAGGAATCGGTCGCGCCGACAGCTCAGAGCAGTTTGAGCTGCGTGAGGCCACTATCGCTGACATCCAGGCTGCATACCGGGACGGCATCCTCAGTCCCCAACATCTGGTGAGCATGTACCTCGCGCGCATCGCGGTGTTAGATCGGTCGAACCTGCCGCAGCCGCTCAAGGGCGGCGTGGGCAATCAGCCGCTCAACAGCTTCATGCACGTGAACGAGAATGCCCTGGCCGACGCCGGCCGCATGGATCCTGACGATCGCATGGACGGCGACGACGACGGCGCACGCCCGCTCTTCGGGATCCCCGTGATCCTCAAAGACAACATCGCGACCAAGGACATGCCGACCACCGCCGGCTCCGTTGCCCTCGGCGGCTCGAGGCCGGAGAAGGATGCCTTCATCGCCAGCAAGCTGCGGCATGCGGGGGCGATCATCCTCGGCAAGGGCACGCTGACGGAGTTCGCAAATTTCATCGCGCTCGGCATGCCCACCGGGTTCAGCTCGCAGCTTCGCTTCCAGCTCTTCCAGGTCCCAGGCGCCGACCTGACGAAGGTGGGCTACGGCTTCAACCCGTACGACCCCCGCATCGATCCGAGGACGAATGCCCCGTTCAACGACGGCCGCCCGGTGCTCGCGACCGGCGGCTCCAGCTCTGGGCCGGGAATCGCGGTGAGCGCGAACCTCGCCACCGTGGGTGTGGGGACCGAGACGTCCGGGTCGATCCTGAGTCCTTCCGGGCAGAACATGGATGTTGGCATCAAACCGACGCTTGGACTCGTCAGCCGTAACGGGATCGTGCCGATCACTGCGGACCAGGACACCGCCGGCCCGATTGCGCGCACCGTCACCGATGCGGCCAGGCTGCTCGGCGTGCTCGCGGGATTCGACAAAAAGGACCCGGCGACGCGCGCGTGCCTGACTGAAGGGAACTGCTTCCGCGACTACACGCAATTCCTGGACGCGAACGCGCTCCAGGGGGCGCACATCGCGGTGCCGATGCATCCCTACTGGATCGAATTCGGCCTGGGCGCGGCGCGGACCAAGCTGATGAACGACGCGATCGCCGCCATGCAATCGCTCGGTGCGACGGTGGAGACCTTCGAGATCCCCTCGCAGAACGTGCTCAACAATTACGGGACTTGCGTCACCGCGGCGGACGTCGCCACCCGCAGGGCGACTCCCGTGGGGACCGTCCCGCCCTGCTCGACCGTGCTGCTCTTCGGCTTCAAGCGCGATCTCAACGCGTACCTCGCGAGCAAAGAGTTCGGGCCCGGCACCAGTGCGTCGAGCGCGACGATTCCCGGGCAGACGGTGAAGACGCTTTCCGACGTGATCTCCTTCAACAACCTGCACCCGGAAGTGGCCCTCAAGTATGGCCAGGCCATCGCGGAGGCCGCCGACATGCTCGACACCGGTCCCGGACAGGACCTCGACGACTACCTTGCGGATCGTGCGCTGGACCTGAAGCTCACAAGGACGTGCGGCCTCGACGTGCTCTACACCGGAATGGTTCCGGCGGAGTGCACCGACGTCGTTGCCATTCCGGTAGGCCCCACGGGCAAGAAGTTCGACGCCGCCCTTTTCCCAGCGAACTTCGGCGCCAACCCGCCGGCGCGCGCGGGGTACCCTAGCGTGATCGTGCCGGCCGGCTTCTTCCCCAATCCGGCGGCCGTGCCACCGAGCTTCGGCGCGCTGCCGTCGCCCTTTGGCGCGACGTTTTCCGGGCCCGCATTCAGCGAGCCCAAGCTGATCGGCTTCGCCTACGCGTTCGAGCAGGCCACCCATCACCGGGTGCCGCAGTGAGCCGCTGCCGCAACTGCGGCGTGCGTGGCGTTCGGCGATCAAGCCCTGACGCCAGCCACGACTCTGACTTCACCTCGGCGGCCTAGCGCCCCATAAGTCCGGATGGGGGAAGTGTGGGCTTGTCGAAGTACGCGTGCGTTCTCACTTCATCGAACCCCGTTTGTGGCCAGTGACCCTGGAAGCATTTGCATCACGACGCCGCTTAACTAGAAGGTTTTTTTATGGATGTCCGCTATGGCGTCCGCGTACTGCGGAAGAATCGCGGATTCAGAACTGATTGATTTAAAGATGCTCTAGCATTGACCTGCCGTTTTGACAGTTATCTTTTGGGCGTGCAGAAACAGAGGTTATTGCCGTCTGGATCAGTCACGGCAAACTCGCGCAGGCCCAAAGTTTGATCAACTGGAGCGGTGTGAATTGGAGACTCACGCTGTGTCGTATTCAGACCCCGGGCGCGAAAGGTCAGATAGCGGTCATCAACGTCATCCACAAACACGCGATTGACGGAGCCGAAAACACCATCTCCAAACCGTAAGTTGAGAACTTCACTCACAGGAGTCTCAGCTTCAGAGTGGCCGACAATTCAGACGAAAGACGAGTTGCCCTTAGCCGCGTTCTGTTGGCTATTTTGACGCCGTGAGAAAGGCGCGTGTGGCTTGAGAAGATCGCTCTTCTAGAATGGTCGTAGGATTGGTCGCGCTTTCACTGCTCAAACGCAATTTCACATAGGCAGGTTACCCGGCAGGAATCAGATGAGCCGCAAGGGGCCACTCTTGACCATCGCTGGAATCGCTTTGGTAGCCGTGTGCGCCGGGGTGTTCGGACTCAGGGCGAGAAAACCGCAGCAGCCGTCCGCCCGAGCGGCTGACGTAGCTCCGGCACAAGCGGAACGGAAGCCATTTCGAAGCGCTGTGGTGGAACTCACTTTCCGGAGCAGGTCGGTTCAAGACGGCGAGGAGTTTCTCAGTGCGATAGGACACAGGATTGAATACATAGACGTTGCCAGCGGCCGCCGTCGCGAAGACTATGACCGTACGATCACAGCTATGAGGGATCTCATGCTGCAAGGGACCGTCAGCAAGCTGGTCTCGGAGAAGGAAATCTCACTGGACGGCAATCCAGGAATCGAGATGGAGATCGAAAACACTAACTTTCACTTGCGAGCGCGCTATTACATGGTGAACGGCAAGGTTTTTGCCCTGCAGTCGTCTGCTCCCTCGGACCTGCCGTTCGCCACCGACACGGACCGGATTTTTGATTCGCTGCGTTTGCTGCGATAGCACAACATAATTCTGACGTTCGAGCTAATTAATTTAGCAACGCGCCGCCCGGAATTGCGCGCGTATTACGGGCTTAACCGGAAGTGATCCAACTTGCTGGTGAGTCTTACCGGAACATCTTGGTACTGGTTTCTTGGGAGCTTTTTCCGGTAAGCGCTTGATTGCCACTAACGCTCACGATGGACGCATCGAAATACATAAGTCCATTCGTTCTTTCCGCAATGCCGAACGTTTAGTCTTTGGGCATCAGTACTATTTACGGTCAATTGATTTGGCTGAATGCTGGTCCAGTAGCAGCATTTCGCGACGCCTACCGTAAGTCTGCTGAGGGATTCGCAAGAATGTCGAACACGGGGTCCATATCGGTGAGCAACATTTCCGCCGCCGCGTGCCCCGCGTTCACTTGCCTGCAATCTGTTGGAGGAGCTTCACTATGCTTCCGACTGCCTGTGTCATGAAACTTTTGACAGATGAAGCGGAGACGTTGGAGGGAGACGCCCGCCGAGTCGAAGCTATGCTTCCGAAATTGCCTGACTCGGAGCGCGAAGAGTGGAAGGAAACCGCGAAGGAATATCGGGAGCGGGCTAGCGACTACAAATCCATCATCGAGGCGATAAAAGCGAATCGCGCAAAACACTGATTCCGTGAACGGGGACACATTTGACCTCGTCTCCTCCCTGAAGGGAGGGGATTCCTACTGGTTCCCCGCCTAAGCGGGAATAACCGGTTGCAGTACGTTCTGACCTGCGTGGTTGAACCTCCTGACGAGGCGCTGCCTGCGGCTCGCGCACGCGCGAAGGCAAGATACGCAAAGATTCTTCGCCTAGCCGGAGAGGAGGTGGCGACTCGAAACACCTGGAACAGGTGTTGTCTCACGGCTAACAACATTGAGGAAAGGTCGACTCGTTTCCCTGCGCAACCCTTGACCTTCCTTCTTCTCGTGCCCTGGCTTGGGCTTGCTACCGTTTGCTGTTTCTCCTCCGTCGAAAAAGCAAGAGAGTCGGCGTGTGTCCCAGTCCGATTTGCCATGACCTACCGCAGATTTGTGCCGGTATGGGTGTCTTTCCTGCTGTTGACTTTCCTCATTGCGCCTATAGTTGCCGGGACGCCGTCGGAATCCGCCTTCAAGAAGTTGCAATCCCTGGCCGGGAAATGGGAGGGGAAGGATGCTCACGGTAGAGCCG
>WNGG01003077.1_pt1 | contig 18845 bp, 10 predicted proteins | sample 5400661 | NCBI WGS metagenome assembly WNGG01 (sample SAMN13153372, study PRJNA577476) | soil metagenome | isolation source: 100 cm soil or saprolite under Garry oak tree replicate 1 | place: USA:California | collected 2016-06-15
AGGTCGTGAGTTCAAATCTCACCGCCCCGACCATGCTCTTGATATCTAGTTGTTTCTGCCCGTGACCAATGCTCGCAACTCGCCGGCAATCCTCATTGGCGCCGCCGCGTGGGGGTTGATCGTTTGGGGAGCGCTCCTTCCAACTGCCGGCAACGGGAACGACGGGGTCGCCGATGCCCAGCTCAAAGTTGCTCCGGGCGCCGAGTTGTTCGCCGGCGGAGGTGTGCGCCATCTCCGGCTCGAAGTTCCGCCGAGCGAACTCGCCGGGTTGCGCCGGGACAGCCGGAAATATGTCCGGGCCACGGTGCGGGAGGGGAAGGAAAGCTACGGGAACGTCGGCGTTCATTTGAAAGGCCGGACCGGCAGTTTTCGCGGAATCGACGACAAGCCCTCGTTCACTTTGAGCTTCGGCCGGTTCACGCCCGACCAGAGATTTCACGGCTTGCGCAAAATCCACTTGAACAATTCGGTCGAGGATCCGAGCTACCTCAACGAATACCTGGGCGGCGAAATTTTCCGCGCGGCGGGCGTGCCGGCGCCGCGGGTGGCTTTTGCCCTCGTCGAATTGAACGGGCGCAAGCTGGGGCTGTACACGCTGAAGGAAGGATTGACCGAGGATTTTTTGAAGCCCTACTTCCAGCGCACAGAGGGCAATCTTTACGAGACCGGCGCGGACCGCGAGAGCCACGACGTGAACGGCCCGATGAGGAGGAACCTGGGCGAAGGTCCGAATGATCGGGCCGACTTGCGGGCGCTCGCCGACGCCGCGCAGGAGCCGGACCTGGCGCGGCGCTGGCAACGGCTCGAACAAGTCCTCGACGCGGGCCGCTTTGTTTCGTTCATGGCCGCGGAGGTGCTGATCTGCCATCGCGACGGCTATTGCCTGGCCCGCAATAATTTCCGGATTTACCACGACGTGGACACGGACAAACTCATTTTTCTACCGCAGGGCATGGACAATTTGCTCGGGCGGCCGGACTTGACCTGGCAGCCGCGGATGGCCGGACTCGTGGCGAAGGCGGTATTGGAGATTCCGGAAGGCCGGCGTCGTTACCGTGAGCGGATCGGAGTCTTGTTGACCAACGTTTTCAAGGTCACCGAGCTGACCGATCGAGTGAATCAGTTGGTGGCACGAATCCGGCCGGCCCTGAACGGGCGGGCGGCCCGGGAGCTGGAGCGGCAGGCAACGGTCGTGAAGGAACGGATCGCACAGCGCGCTTTGGATCTTGGAAAGCAACTCAGCGAAGCCGAACTCAGGCCGATCCCCTTCGAGAACGGCATCGCCAAACCGACTGGCTGGCGGATCGTGGATAAACCGGCCGGGGGCAGATTGGAGCAGTGCCGGGCGCTTGATGGCCGGGCGGCGCTCCGCATCACGGCCGGTCCGGTCACCGCCGCCTCTTGGCGCGCCAAAGTGTTGCTGGCAACCGGCCGCTATCGCTTCGAAGGTCTGTCCGCCACCGCCGGCGTCATTCCGCTAAAATTTGGCAAGAGCAAAGGGGCCTGGCTGCGGGTCTCCGGCGTCGAGGCATTGCGTTCTCACGAACTGATCGGGGATTCGACCTGGCAGCGGCTGGCGGTTGAGTTTGCGGTGGGGGGGCCAGCAGCGGAAGTCGAGTTGATCTGTGAACTGAGGGCCAGCACAGGGGAGGCCTGGTTCGATTTGGAATCGCTGCGGCTGGTTCGACTCAAATGAGTCTTTTCCAGCCGCCCCGGGGTCGGTCGTTCGTAATCAGTTGAATACGACAATCTTGTAATAATTCAACATGACGATAATGTAATAAATCAATGTTTGACAACGCCCGGCGTTTGGCCTAGCAATAGGGTGTCGGAACAAAGTCGTTTTTGAAGTTGTTTTTTTATGAAAACAAAACAATGGCCGCGTGCCTTTACGCTCATCGAGTTGTTGGTGGTCATCGCGATCATCGCCATATTGGCCGGGTTGCTCCTGCCCGCGCTGGCCAAGGCCAAAGCGAAGGCCAATCGCCTGGATTGCATCGTCAAACTGAAGAATGGCGTCTTGGGCCTGCGCAACTGGGCCAACGACAACGGAGACAAGTTTCCGTGGTCGGTTTCCGTCACCAACGCCGGCAGCTTGGGGAGTCCCTTTTGGGTGGATGATTTCAGGGCGTGCTCCAATGAGTTCAGCACGCCGGTCATTTTGAAGTGCAAAAGCGACAAAGCGAAGGTCGCCGGCGATTCCTGGGTGTACCTGACTGGTGATCAGAACATCAGTTACTTTCATGGTGGAGTGGACGTGGATATTACCAAACCGCAGTGCATCGTGATGGGCGACGGCAATGTTTACGGGGGTGGCGGCGGCCTGGATCCATACTGGAACGTGTACCTCGGCACCTCGGTTGACGCCGCTTGGGATCCCACCGCCCCCGGCCAATTTCATCTCAACGGCGGTAATCTCGCGCTGGCCGACGGGAGCGCGATTCAAGTCACCTCGGCCATGTTCAAGGACCAAGTGTTCACCTCGCTGGCAAATTGCAGCACCAATGTGACCTTCTCGATGCCGCGAGGGACGGATTAAGGGCTCGCTGCGGCGGATGGGGACCGCCCGATTTTCCCCAAGCAGGGGCGCGGACAGACCGAAGATTTCCGGCAACGAAAACCAAAGCCCCCGAAAAGCGTCCTTTTCCGGGCACACTTGTTTCGGGTGCCGCGGCGCGTGCAAAGTTGATGATCGAACTGAAGAATACTCACTCCACGCGCCGGTAAAAGCGCCATGGCGAAAAAAACCGCTAAATCCGTCGTCGCCAGCTTGATCATCGTCGGAGCGTTGGCCTGCCTGTTTTTCTCGCTGCACGAATTCGGTCCGGACTTTGACTCCAAACCCCATGAAGCCCTCGGCCAAGTGATTGCGGAGGAGGCGGCCAAATTAGTTGAAAACGGGGGCCGGGTGATCGTGATCGCCAGAAGCACGGCCATCTTTAAAAATCCGGCGGCGGACGTTCAACTGCAAAGCTTTTATCGGGCCATTCAGAAGGCGAAGCTGAGCATTGCGGCGACGAATATCTTCAAGCTCAACCCGATCCTGCTGGTCCGCGTGCCGCCGGGGGACTTTGTCGAGATCCTCAGAAGGGCGTCGGAATCCGACGTGGTCGTTTCCTTTCTGGGTCCGCCAGTGCTCAATCCGGAGCAACAGGCCAGGCTGGGCGAGCCGCGGCCGAAAGTGCTGGCCCTTTGTGCCGGCAGCATGCCCAGCCAGATAAATCTCAAGCAACTATTCCAATTGAAACTGCTCCACGCTGCCATCATTAGCCGCAAGAACGCCACGCTGAGTTCGCCGCCGCCCACCACTCCGGCGGGCTGGTTTGACCAGTTATTTCAGGTGGTCACCCCTGCGAACCTAGCGGACTTGCCGCCCCCGGCCATCAACCGATCATAGGTTCGATTCCGCGAACCACCGCATCACCCCTTCCTCCAGCGCGCCGCCAGTATGTTTGAGCAAATGATACTCCGTGGCTCCATGCGACAGCGTCGGCCCCACGTCGCGGAGGGCCCGAGCCGGCGCGCCCGAACGGCGCCGGATCGCGCGGCGGGTTTCACGGTCACTGATCTTTTGGTGGTCACCGCCATCATTGCCCTGCTCACGGCCATTTTCGTTCCCACCGTGGTCAAGTTCCAAGCCCGCGCAAGACAAGCGCAGTGTACCAGCAACCTCGGACAAGTCGGCCGGGCGATCCTGCTGTACGCCGAGGAAAACAAAAAAACGCTTCCGCTCATGGTTTCCACCCAGACCACCGGGGTCTGGTGGTGGTACAAGGAACTGGTCAAGAGTTACGCTGGCTTGACCGGCCCGTCGTCTCCCCGCGACAAGGTGTTCGCCTGCCCGAAAGACCGGGGCTTTGCCGAAGATGGAACGATCCAGCCGTTTTGCCGGAGCGAAAAATTCGACTACGGCAGTTATGTTTTCAACGGAGTCAATCTTTCGGGCGTGCCCAACATCGCCGGCCAGGAGGTGGCCTCCGTAAAGGAGCCGGGCAAGACGCTTTTGGTCATGGAATGGACTGCCCATGCCCCGCTCTCCTGGCACAGGAGCAAGACCGGCAACGCCAACTCCCCCTTTTACAATGATGCGCAGAGCGTGGTGGCCTTCGTGGATGGTCACGTCAATTTCATCAAAATTTATTATGACGGCATTAACGCTTCTTATACGCGTGAGCCGATCGCCGGTTACGATTACAAGTTCGACGGGGATTAGTCGTTAAGGGTCGTGCCAACCCGTCCCCCGCGGGTCTGGGGCCGTCTCAGATTTTCAGCCATCCGCCGTCGGACCGCCCGCCGAAACCTCGACGGGCAACCTTCATCGCGGGGGTGGCGATTGTGGTGGCTAACGGTGGATTTCTGGGCGGCGGCGATTTTGAGTTTTCCAGAAATGGTGTAGAATATTGCGTACCATGCTCTAGCGAGTCGTACAGTCGTGATGAGAAGTATAAGTTGTGCCGTTTTATTGCTGCTCTCCGGAGCCGCTTCCAAGGCAATGATCATCACCAATTCGTGGGCGCCCATTTTTAAGGGCATCGACCACACGACGGGCCAGATGATTCCCGATGCCGTCGATCCCCGACTGCAGGCCGTCAATGCCCTGCGGATTGATTTGCGCGATCCGGATGTGCAGATGTTTACCGATCCTCCCTGCGCCAACTGCGCCCCGCCCAATGAAACGATCGGGTATTCGACCAGCAGCTTTCTCAATATCTACGGGGTGCAAGTGGCGGTGAATGCCAACTTTCAGCCCCTCTGTTGCTTTTACACCGACGGCATCCCGCTGGATGTGACTGGGCTGTCGATCTCGCGAGGCGTGGTGGTTTCCGCCCAGGAAAACGCGACTGATTCATCCGCCGTGATGTTCACCACGAACAAACAAGTGACCATGATTGGCACGAATTGGCCGTCGACCAATACGGCTGGCATTTACACGGCCGTAAGCGGCCATTATCCGCTGATCACCAACGGCGTGAATATCGGCTACACCTACACCAACTTGCCGGACACGATCCACCAAGTACAGCCACGAACAGCGGTGGGCGTGTCCCAGGATGGCCGTTATCTTTACCTCATCACGATTGACGGCCGGCAGCCGGGTTACAGCGATGGCGCGCTTGATCCGGAAACGGCCGACTGGCTAATTCGTTTCGGTTCCTACAACGGCATCAACCTCGACGGTGGCGGCTCCACGACGATGGTCATGGCCGATTGCCATGGCAATCCGATCCGACTCAACATACCCAGCGATGTTGCTGCGAGAGGCCAAGAACGAGTGATTGCAAATCACCTGGGCGTGTTCGCCAAGCCGCTGCCGGGCTTCATCAATGACCTCAACGTAATGCCGGCCAGCACCACCGCCACCATTGCCTGGACGACTGTTTCCAACGCCACAACCCAAGTCGCCTACGGCCTGGGGACCAACTTCGACACGCTCACGCCACTCGACTCCACTTTGGTGACCAATCATTCGGTGACGTTGAGCGGGTTGTCGCCCGGAGCCAATTATTCCTTTCAAGCGATCTCCACGGTCGATGCCGCGCAGTACACGGCGGAGTGCTATTTCGAAACCACGAACCACTTCGTGATGCTTTTCGATTTCACCCAGAGCTGGAAATACACCACCAACAACCTCAACGGCATCAAATGGCAGTTGCCCGCCTATACCGAGCCTGGCTGGCTTGGCCCCGGCCCCGGCCTCCTGTATCTCGAAACCAACGCCCTGGTGTCGCCCAGGAACACGCCGCTCCCCGGCGTTTCGGGCGCGTTGCCGCCGACCTACTATTTCCGCACCCACTTCACCTTTACCAACCGCACGGCGGGCGTGTCGCTGCTGTTCTCCAATTTCATTGACGATGGCGCGGTTTTTTATCTGAACGGCGTCGAGATTCAGCGCGTGCGCATGCCCGCGGCGCCCACTGTAATTACCTACACCACTCTCACCACCACCTTCCCCTGCACCGGCGATGCCACCTGCCCGGACGTGTTCACGATTTCCGGCGACCTCATCACCAATTTGGTCACCGGTGACAATGTGCTGGCGGCCGAAGTTCACCAGGTATCCACCACGAGTTCCGATATCGTGTTCGGCTCGGTGCTGTTCTCCACCTCGCCCAGCAGCATAACGGCGAGTAATAGTCCACCCACGCTGATCGTTCCCCCGACCCAGGTAATCAACGAGCTGGCGACTCTCACGGTGACCAACACCGCGACGGATCCCGACATCGCGACGGAGATGCTGACGTTTTCGCTGGTATCCGCGCCGGGCAACGCCACGCTCGATCCTGCGACGGGCGTCTTCACCTGGACCCCGACCGAAGCGCAGGGGCCGAGCACCAATGTCATCACCGTTCGGGTCACGGACAACGGCAGTCCGCCGCTGAGCGACACCAGGAGTTTCACGATCTTCGTCAACGAAGTGAACAGCGCGCCGATTTTGACCGTCCCGTCCACTCAAATGATCAACGAACTGGCGACCTTGACCGCGACCAATACCGCGACGGATCTGGATATTCCCGCGAACATCTTGACGTTTGCCCTGGTCGCGGCTCCGAGCGGCATGACTCTCGATTCAACCACCGGAGTCGTGACTTGGACGCCGGGCGAAGTACAGGGGCCGAGCACCAATGTCATCAGTGTGCGAGTGACTGACAATGGCACTCCGCCGCTGAGCGACACCAGGAGTTTCACCATCATCGTCAATGAAGTGAACAGCGCCCCGGTTTTGGTGCCGATCAGCGAAAAGACGGTAAATGAAGGGAGCCTGCTCGCCTTCACGGCCATTGCCACGGATGCGGACATCCCCGCCAACTCGTTGACGTTCACCCTGGATCCGGGCGCGCCGGCCGGGGCGACTATCAACGCCACCAATGGGGTCTTTTCCTGGACGCCGCCGAACGGCTTTTCCCCGGCCACCAACGCGGTGACAATTCGCGTGACCGACGATGGTTCGCCTCCTTTGAGCGATGCAAAAACCTTTACGATCGCAGTCGTTTCCGCCCCGCGCATTTTATCAATTACCCAGGCCGTTGATGGCATCATCACGCTTGTGTGGCAGGCATTTCCGGGCAGGACGTATCGTGTCGTATCCACCACGGATTTGGCTTCGGGCTCGTGGACCGCGTTGGGCGCCGATGTCACGGCGACGGGTACCACCGCAACCGCCACCGATGATACGAGCGGCAATACTCAACGCTTCTACCGCGTAATCCAGTTGAATTGAACGCCGCCTATGACACTTCCCCAGGACCATTGTTTCAACTCCAAATCAAATCGATTGAACTTTCTTGCGGATCGCGAAGGACTGCTTCCTCCGCCGCCTGTCAATCAAACGATTCCTTCAAGCATTATGAAAACAATAGTTTGCGCCATCTTGGTTCTTCTCTCACTCGCTGCTTCACCGGCGTCGGTCATCGTCAATCCGTGGGTGCCCATTTTTAAAGGCATTGATCACGCGACTGGCACGGAGACCAACGCCGTCAATATTTATTTGCTCGTCAACGCCCTGCGGATCGATCTGCACGATCCGGATGTGCAGATGTTTACGGATCCTCCATGTACCAACTGCACTTTCCCCAATGAAACGATCGGTTATTCGACCAGCAGCTTTCTCAAGACCTACGGCGTGCAGGTGGCGGTGAACGCCAATTTTTATAACCCGTGCTGTTTTTACAACGACGGCATCCAGATGGATGTGATCGGGCTCTCGATCTCCAAGGGGAGGGTGGTCTCGGCCCAGGAAGGCCCGAGCGATGCATCCAACGTGATGTTCACCACGAACAAACAAGTGATCATGATCAGCACGAATTGGCCGCCGACCAATACCACGGGAATCTACACCGCGGTCAGCGGCCACTATCCGCTGGTCACCAACGGCGTGAATTTTAGCTACAGCTATACCAACGATACGATCGATATCTACATCCACCAGCGCCAGCCACGAACCGCGGTGGGCGTATCGCAGGACGGTCGTTATCTCTACCTCGTCACGATTGACGGCCGGCAGTCAGGCAACAATCCTGGCGCCCTTGATGGGGAGACGGGCGACTGGCTGATTCGATTCGGAAGTTATAACGGCATCAATCTGGACGGCGGCGGGTCCACGACCATGGTCATGGCTGACTGCTATGGCAATCCCATCGAACTTAACGTCCCCAGCGACGTTCTTGCTCGCGGCTCCGAACGCGTCCTCGGCAATCATCTGGGGGTGTTCGCCAAACCGTTGCCGGGCTTCATCAACGATGTCGTGGTTGCTCCGGGGGACACTTTTGCCACCATCACCTGGATCACTACGTCGAACGCCACCACCGAAGTCCAATACGGCCCCTCCGCAAGTTATGGCAACTCGACCGGGCTGGATCCCACGCCAGTGACGAATCACACTGCCACCATCACCGGCCTGACTCCGGGAACCACCAATTATTTTCAGGCGATCTCCTTTGCCGGCACTGCCCAGTACACTGACTCTTGCTATCTCGTGACCAGCAACAACGTCGCGATGCTCTTCGACGTGACGAAGAGCTGGAAATGGACGACCAACAACCTGGATGGGATCAACTGGCAGGCGCCCTCCTACAATGATGGCCCCGGCTGGTTTGGCCCGGGTCCCGGCCTGCTGTACGTGGAGAGCAGTACGGCCGTCTCGCCACGGAACACACCTCTCCCTCCGAACAATGGAGTGCAGATTAGTGGCGTATGCGTTTATCCGACTTATTATTTCCGCACCCATTTCACTTTCACCAACAGCACCGCCGGAGTTTCTCTAATCTTCTCCAATTTTATCGACGACGGAGCGGTCTTTTATCTCAATGGCGTCGAAATCCAGCGCGTGCGCATGGCGCCTCCGCCGGCAGTGATTACTTACACCAGCGTTACCTTCAACAACGTTTTCCCCTGCACCGGGGATGCGACATGCCCTGACATTTTCACGATTTCGGGCGTTGTAGCCACCAATTTGGCGAGGGGCGACAATGTTCTGGCGGTGGAAGTCCATCAATATATTCCGTGCAGTTTTGACATCACTTTCGGTTCGGCCCTGAGCTACGCGCACCCCAGCGCCGGCCCTCCTCCCCCGAAGCTCAACATCACCCTCTCGGGAGACAACGCGATTATTTCGTGGACCGGCGGTGGCTTCACCTTGCAGCAATCCAGCGTTCCTGCCGGATCCTGGGCGGATATCCCCGGGCCCATAACGAACAGTATGTACGTGGTCACCCCATTACCCGGAGCGCCCCGATTCTACCGGCTCAGGAATTAAGGACCGGGCGGGCAATCGGAGTGGAAGGGCCATCGGCGGGAATCTGTTTGAAACTGCCAGTAATGATGTATGCTTGGATCAATCACCACAAAGGCTGGTTGAATGGTAATGAAAAGGTCATGCTTCACGATCGTGCTCTTCATCACCGTGGCGACCGCCAACGCTTTGATCGTCACGAATGCGTGGGTGCCCATTTTTAAAGGCATCGACCACACCACGGCCCAAATGATACCCGATGCGATCGATCCACGCCTCCAGGCCGTCAACGCCCTGCGAATCGACTTGCACGATCCGGACCTGCAGATGTTTTCGGACCCTCCCTGCACTAACTGCCCTTTTGGATATGAAACGCTTGGCCTGACGACCAGCGGCTTTTTGAAGGCCTACGGCGTTCGAGCGGCGGTGGATGCGAACTTTTATTCTCCCTGCTGCAGTGCGACGCCCGGCACCCCAATGGATGTGATCGGGCTGTCGATCTCCAAGGGGCGCGTGGTCTCGGCGCAAGAAGGCCCGCTCGATTCCTCCAACGTGATGTTCACCACGAACAAACAAGTGATCATGATCGGCACAAATTGGCCGCCGGCACAGACCAACGGAATCTACACTGCGGTGAGCGGCCACTATGCCCTGGTCACCAACGGCGTGAACATCGGCTACCTCTACCTCGGCTTGCCCGACCCCATCCACCAGGTGCAGCCGCGAGCGGCGGTGGGTGTGTCGCAGAATGGCCGTTATCTTTACCTCATCACGATCGACGGCCGACAGCCAGGCTATAGCGATGGCGCGAGCGATTCGGAAACGGCGGATTGGCTGATTCGCTTCGGCGCTTACAACGGCATCAACCTGGACGGCGGCGGTTCCACGACGATGGTCATGGCCGACTGCGGCGGGAACCCGATCCAGCTCAATGTCCCAATCGACCAGGGAATTCCCCACCACGAACGCGTCATCGCCAATCATCTGGGTGTTTACGCCAAACCACTGCCCGGCTTTATCAACGAGGTGACAAGTACGCCCGGGGACACTTTCGCTATCATCACCTGGACCACTGTTTCCAATGCCACGACGCAGGTTCAATATGGCACCGACACAACCTATGGCAGCAAAACCGTGCCGGACCCAACGCCCCGGACGAATCACAGCGCCACCATCACGGGCCTGACTCCGGGAACCACCAATTATTTTCGAGTGGTCTCCACCACCGATACCGCACAGTACACCGACGCTTGCTATTTCGTGACCACCAACAACTTGACGATGCTCTTCGACGTGACCAAGAGCTGGAAGTGGACGACGAACAATCTGGATGGCGTCAACTGGCAGGCGCCGGCCTACAATGATGGCGGCTCGAACTGGTTTGGGCCAAGTCCGGGTTTGCTGTCCGTGGAAAACAGTGCAGCCGTCTCACCTCGTAACACACCTCTGCCTCCGAACGATGGCGTGCAAATCAATGGCGTGTGCGTTTATCCGACGTATTATTTCCGCACCCATTTCACTTTTACCAACCGCACCACCGGGGTTTCTCTAGTCTTTTCCAATTTTATCGACGATGGCGCGGTCTTTTATCTCAATGGCGTCGAAATCCAGCGCGTGCGAATGGCGCCTCCGCCGGCGGTGATCGCTTACACCAGCGTTACCTTGAGCAACCGCTTCCCCTGCACCGGGGATGCGACATGCCCTGACATTTTCACGATTTCAGGGGATTTGCTTACGAGTTTGCTCAGAGGCGACAATGTTTTGGCGGTGGAGGTTCATCAATATATTCCGTGCAGTTTTGACATCACTTTCGGTTCGGCACTGAGCTACGCGCACCCTGGCGCCGGCCCCCTGCTGACCATCACGCTTTCGGGCGGCAACGCAATCATTTCGTGGACCGGCGGCGGCTTCACCTTGCAGCAATCCAACGTTCCCGCAGGATCATGGGCGGACGTGGAGGGCCCCGGCCCCGTAACATTCAGCCCATACCTGGCCACCCCATCACTCGAGGCGGCCCGATTTTACCGCCTCAGGAACTAAAGACTGGGCGCGCATTCGGAGCGGAAGGACTATCGGCGGGATTTTGTTTGAAAATCGCAGGAATGATGTATGGTTGGATCAATCACTACAAAACTGGTTGAATGGTAATGAAAAGGTCATGCTTCACGATCGCGCTCTTCATCACCGCGGCGACCGCCCACGCTTTGATCGTCACGAATGCGTGGGTGCCCATTTTTAAGGGCATCGACCACACGACCGGCCAAATGATACCCGATGGCATCGATCCACGGTTTCAAGCCGTCAACGCCCTGCGCATCGACTTGAGCGACCCGGACGTGCAGATGTTTTCGGATCCTCACTGCACCAACTGCTCGCCTCCCTATGAAACGATCGGGTATACGACCAGCAGCTTTCTCCGGGTGTACGGGGTCCAAGTCGCGGTGAACGCCAATTTTTATGTCCAGTGCTGCCTTTATACGGACGGCGTGCCGATCGATATCACCGGGCTGTCGATCTCCAACGGGCGCGTGGTTTCGCCGCAGGAATCCGCGATCGATTCCTCCAACGTGATGTTCACCACGAACAAACAAGTCATCATGATCGCCACCAATTGGCCGACCACCATGACCAATGGCATCTACACCGCGGTCAGCGGCCACTATCCCCTGGTCACCAACGGCGTGAATATCGGCTACAGCTACCTCGGCTTGCCCGATACCGTCCACCAGGTGCAGCCACGAACGGCGGTAGGCGTCTCGCAGGATGGCCGTTATCTCTACCTCATCACGATTGACGGCCGGCAGGCAGCCAGCGATGGCGCCCTTGATGGGGAGACGGGCGACTGGCTACTTCGTTTCGGATCTTACAACGCCATCAATCTGGACGGCGGCGGGTCCACGACCATGGTGATGGCCGATTGCCATGGCAATCCGATCGAGCTCAACATACCCAGCGATGTTCTTGCGAGAGGCACCGAACGGGTCCTCGGCAATCATCTGGGGGTTTTCGCCAAACCGCTGCCCAGCTTCATCACCCAGCTCGCCGCCGCTCCTCTGGACACCATCGCCACCATCAGTTGGACGACCGCCTCGAACGCGACCACACAGGTGGAATACGGCCTCACCCCAAATTATGGGAGCTTTTCCTCGTTCGACCCGACCCTCGCGACCAATCATGTGGTGCTGTTGAATGGGTTGATGATCGGAACGAATTACTTTTTTCGGGCCATTTCCACCGTGGGCGGAGCGCAATATACCGGGGATTGCTATTTTTCGACCGCCAACTTTCGCCGCGTGCTTTTCGGCGTCACCAAGAGCTGGAAATGGACGACCAACAACCTGGCTGGCATAAACTGGAAGGCGCCCGATTACGATGATTCTGCATGGGCGGGGCCGGACCCGGGTCTGCTCTACGTGGAGGACAATCCGGCCGTTTCGCCCCGGAACACACCCCTCCCTCCGAATAACGGAGTTCCGGTGATAGGCGTCTCCGTCTATCCAACCTATTATTTTCGGACGCATTTTACGATCAGCAACGCGGTCGGGATTCTTTTCATGACCTTCACCAACTTCATCGACGATGGGGCGGTGTTTTACCTCAACGGCAACGAAATCAAGCGCCTGCGCATGCCGCCGGCGCCGGCCGTCATCACTTACACCAATCTCGCGACCCTCTCTCCCTGCCTCGGTGATGCCACATGCCCGGACGTCTTCTCGCTTACCGGAAATCAACTGACCAATGTGATATCGGGCGACAACGTCTTGGCGGCGGAAGTTCACCAGTATGTTACGGGCGCCAGCGACATCGTCTTCGGCTCGGCGCTCACTTACGTCCGTCCGACTACGTTCACCCCCACCCTGCATATTATGCTTTCCGGGAGCGGGGCCACCAATACCGCAAAGATCTCGTGGGACGGGACCGGATTCACCTTGCAGCAAGCCAGCGTTCCCGCCGCTGCTTGGGTTGACGTTCCGGGACCGGTCACGAACAGCCCGTACGCGACTCCGATCTCGGCGCTCGCCCGGTTTTATCGCCTGAGAAATTGAAGCGGCGCAGGACCGGTTGAAGCGGAAGCAGCCCCAGACCACCGGCGGCGAGAGCGGTGTCCGCTGAAGTCGCTTCTACGGAATTGTGTTCAAAGTGTAGTAGGCCGCGTCGTGCAGCAGCGGCCGGCCGCTTCGTGAGCGCACGCCGGACAGGTGCAGCTCGTGGATGTGGCCTTCCTGCAACCCCTCCACCACCAGCCGGGCGCTGATGCCATCGGGCGATACCGCCGCGCTTTTGATGGTTGGAATCGTTTTATCGACTTCCGGGCTGCCATAACTGGCTTGGTAGATATAAGTGTAAGTCTCCATCCGGTACGAGGCGGGAGAGGCGGCGGTCGCCGGATCGACCGGCTCGGTGAAGCTCAGTTCAAAACCATCCGGCTGGGCGCGCATTTCGCGGACTTCGAACGGCGTTTGGCCGGTCCAAATCAGCCGCTGCAAGGCGAATGGCTTGCCACCGCGGGCGCCCCATCCGCGGTCGGTGCCTTGCACGAAGAGCGATCCATCGGGCGCCATCTCCAGCGCCAGGTTTCCCGAATCGAAGCCCTGCCGCAGCATGAAGCAAGCGCCCTGGTAACGGCCGCGCACTTTTTCGAGAAACACCCGCATCACGGTGCTGTGGGTCTGGTCGCCGACCAACAGTTGGGTTTTGAACGGGCCAAATTTTCCATCCGTGTAGTCGCACGCGATGCCGCTGGCGGATTGGCCCATTTGCGGATACGGAAAGTAAACGGCGGGCGGTTTGAGCTGCGGGATTCGCTTTGCCTCGAGGTGCAGCCGGCCCCCGCTCCGGGGCGTTTCCGGTTTCGGGCCGAGCGCATCGGTGAGCGCATACCATTTGTTGCCCTCGGGGTGGCCTTCAAAATCGCCCGGCGCAAGGTGTTTGAGCGTGCAGGCGCCGTTCCACGGTCCCTGATTGTCGGTGAAAAACATGTCGCCGGCGCAATTGGTGCCGACGCCCCCGGGCGAGCGCAAGCCGCTGCAGGTGGGAATCGTTGTGCCATTTGGCGAAACCCGCAGGCACCAGCCGCGGTATTCACTGTCGGAGGTAAACGAGCCCGTCAGGCAAAGGACAACCCAGATGTATCCGTTTTTGTCGATGTGGGAGCCAAACGCATACTCGTGATAGTCGCCGCTGATGCCCCAGTCATCGCTGACGGTCTCAAACAAATCAGCGCGGCCGTCGCCGTCGAGGTCCTTCATGCGCGTGACCTCGCCCCGCTGCGTACAGTAGAGCCAGCCGTCGCGATACGCCAGCCCGAGCACTTCGTGGAGCCCGCTCGCGAACTGGTGGAATTGGACGCGGGCAGGGGGATCGTCGAACGCGCCGGTGATCAAATAGATCTCTCCCAACCGCGTGGCGGAGGCCAGCCGGTGGTCTGGCATAAGCTGCAGCGCGCCCGCCTCCAGAATGATTCCTTTGGGAATCGGGATGGTAATGATCTTGTAATACTCATCTTCCGGGTTCGATTTAGGCGCGGCGTGAAGGCCGGGAACCGCGCCGGTCAAGAGGAGGGCCAAGGCAATGAAGGTCCGCCTGATCTGACTGAGGCGTGGTCGATTTGAGCGGGGTGTCATCGCAGCCTCACCAATTGATGTCCTCCACGATGCTGGCTTCCTTGCCGCTGAAAGTGACGGGCACCAGCAATTCGGAGTGATCGCCGCTTTGGCGGAGCAAGGGTTTGGCGCCGCCAGTTAAGGTGAACTGCAGTTTGACTTTTCCATCCGCCAGGTAGCCGCCGCGTTGCGGCTCGATTCTCGCGCTCGCCCAGGCGCGGAACCAGAGCGTTTCGACGGGCTGATCCGCGTGCAGGGTCAGGGTGCGGCGCAAGCCGGGATCCAGTTCACCCGGCACGGCCACGGGCTGGTCCTCAATCTGAACGCGCTGATACGAATAAAGAAACGTTGGCCGCCGTTTCGCATCGAGGCGGTAGCCGCGCAGCTGGTATCCGGCTTTTTTCCCGCCGGCCTGGGGCCATGCGGCGCCGGGATTATCGAGCATCGCGAACGGGGCGCCCGCAGGCATTTGGATTACGTTGTAGCCTAGCGGCGGGACAAAGCCGGCGCCACGGCCATCGCGATGCTTGGCCGCGTCGATGAACGGACCCTGCCAAATCAACGCGAGCCGAAGATCGTTTGCATCAAAGGACAGGTTCGCCTTCTCCGGATAGCCGACGCCAATCGCCCGCGGACCAGAGCCTTCGATGAAGTTCCGATAAATGACGGCCTCATTGGAGGCGACCAGTTCGATGCGGCCTTGGATCAGCCCTTCCGGAAGACCTCCCTCCGTCCCTTTGGATAGGTAAGCCCAGATGGCGTTGATCTGGCGGTCGGTGTCGCCGCCTAGGATGTCCTGTCGCGCGCTCTTGCCTTCGGGCCAGAAACCGGGCATCCGTGTGCCGGGCCGGAGCGACGCAGGCTCGAGCAAATAACGATGGAACCAGTCCCTTTTCAAGCGCCTGGTCATCACGGTGAGGTCCATAGCAGGGATGCCGAGGGACTTGTGTCCTGCAAACGTATGGCAAGTAATGCACCCCATCCCGCTGGTGCCGACCAGCTTGCGCCCGTAACTCGCCTCACTACTCTCGGGAGCAGCCGCGCGTTCGACGCGAGAGGAGTCAGCCTTTTCGAAGGCGGCGGCCAACCGGCCAACATTGGCCTGGCCGAACTGCGGCATGCGCGTTGCCATGTAGGGCCGGACCGACCCTTTCGATAGCAAAACGGTCCGCAGCCAATCGGGCCGCAGTTTGTCGCCCACCCGCGTCAGGTCGGGCGCAAGACGTCCCTCGTCGCCGAGATCGGCTTCGCCGACTATTGAGAAGTGTTCCGCCCGGCCCGCAACGGGACCGCCGAAGCCGTCGCGCGAATGACAGGCAAAACAATTCAAGGCCGCCATCGTCCGCGCCACCTCGGCCTTGGCGTCCAGAGGCTGTGCCAGGCCGGCGCGCGCGGCCAGAGTGGCGCGCAACGCGTCGCGTTGGGGGCCGCTTAGATGAAAACGCGGCACGCCCCTTTTGACGGTTGAGCCGAGGCAGCCGTTGGAGGCTTCTGCATCCAGGTCCGCGAGGGGCTTGGCGGCGAGAGCTGAGGCGGGCGGGCTTTGCTGGCCGATTCCGTGGCACGCCGCGCAGCCCAGCGGACCGAAAAGCTCTCTTCCGCGTTTGGCCTTGGCGGGATCGACTACCACTTTTTCGTCCCCCAACGGAACCATCGGCAGGCCTTGATCAGTGGAAAGAGCGCTGGCAGGGATTTCCTGTTTCTTCAATCCCGGTCCCGCGTAGGAAACTTTCAAAAACATTTCGCCACCGCCATTGAACCAAAGGACCTTGATGGGATGCTGACCGGCTTTGAGTCGGATCGATCCCTTTTTCTCGGTGGTCGCATGCGTGCCGTCGTTGTCTGCCACAAGGGTGTCCGCGATGTAGAGTTGGGAACCATCGTCCGAAGCGGTGTAGAACGTGTAGTCGCCGTCGGCCGGCGCGGTCACGAACCCGATGAAACGAAAGCCGATGTTGTCCGTTCGTTTCCGCGCGCTGAGCGCGAAATGGTCGATCAAACCTGAGGCCTTGGGCTTGCTGCTCTCGATACTTTTCGCGTCGCTGAAATCGCCTTCGAAATACTGGTAGCTCAATCCTCTGATCGGTTGTGGTATTCCGCCCGCACTGCGGCCGAGTGCCTGCTCGCGGAGAAGGTACATGGCAAGAGCGGTCGCTTCACCTTCGTCGAGATTGAGCGAAGGCATGCGGCCGGAAGGCCGGACCCTCAGCGGGTCCATCAGAAACTTTGCTAACGGCTCCACGGTGGTCTTTTTCGCGAGGTTGCCTAGCGGCACGGAAGCCAGCTTCAGCCCAGCCAGCTCGTCGGTCTCCAAATTGGTGGTTTGGGCGTGGTCCGGATCGGCAGGCGAACGGAGCGCCGCCGCGGATTCCTGCGGGGCGTGACACGCCACACAACCGACTTGATGATAAATCAGACGGCCTTGCTGGATCTTAAACGCGTCGGCGCCGACGGCGGAAGGCGCGGACGCCTCGCTCAAGGAGAGGAGGAAATGAACGAGCGCCTCCACTGTTTCGGCCTTCTCCTCTGGTCTCATACCGTGTAGCAGTTCGGGCATTGTCGTGCCCGGTTTCTCGCTTTGCGGATCCGTCAGAAACGCGCGCAAGTACTGGGGAGTGATCCGCCAGCCGGCGTCCGCAAGCAGCGGCGGTTGCCGGGAAGTCAGCCGCGCCCTTACCCCGGCGTCAGCTTGATGGCAGGCAACGCAGTTCAACTCTCCGAGCAACAACTGGCCGGTGTCGAGCGCGAGTGCAGCGGCTGCTTGCGGCCCGAGGATGACCTCCGGCGCCTGGGCATGACTGGAATTCACAAACAGACCCGATGCCGTCGCGAGTACCGCCAGGCAAGTACATGACCAAGTCAACCCGTGATGAGCGAACCGATCGGTTCCAACAGGTCGCGGCTTCATTGGGAATGAAAATTCAACCATCCTTCTCGCATGCAGGATTGTCGATTCATGGACGGCCGCTGGCCAACGGTATTCACTTGAAGGCCCGGTGGCCGTCTCGCCCTGAATCCGCGCGAAGGAAAACCCGGGAAATTTTGCAAAATGATGCTTGAAAATCTTCGACTTCCTCTATAGATACTTGTTTACCGCGCTTAATGATCGACTGTTGTGACCCGGGGTCGCGCCCCAGTACCTGCGGCCCTTTTCTGGCGATCAAATTGGGCGGATACAATCACTATTTGCCGCGGAGCTTTTGACCTGGCCGGAGCCTATTCGACGCCCGCCGGCATGGCAAAGCCCTTGCACCGCTGGTCCCTATGAAAGTTGCGTCTGCGTCGGTCAGAAAAAATTTGATAATTTCCTGACATGCTCGAAATTACTGCACTCTGAAGCCATTAGAAGACAACCCTTAAGCTGTTTTTTGCCTTGAACGTCAAGCCTTTGTTCTTTCCAGTGGCAGCGGACCGCCTCGCTGGGTCTGGGCGTAACCCCAAGCCGGAACGCGGCAGCATTTTGGTCGGAAACCTCTTCGGGCGCGCTCGGCTCGCCTCCCTTTTGCGCGATGAAGCAAACCCCGTTTAAGTAGCAGCTTTCCTCGACGAATGAGAACCGGGCGTGCTTTGGGCGATGGGGGCGGGGTGGGTGTTTGGTGCGGGCGGTTGTTGCGGGCGGGGCTGTGGGCGGTGGGGTTGGTGGTGGTGACAGGGGAGGCTGGGGCGTGGGACTTTGTGATTGAGGCGGAGGACTTCAACTACAATTCAGGGCAGACGCAGAGCGGGGCCAGCACGATGCCGTATTACGGAGGGGCGTACAACGGGCTGGGGGCGGTGGCCAATGTCGATTACGCCAACAACGACGGGACGGAATCGGACCTGTACCGGGTGGGGGAGAGTCCGAACGTGGACATGACGCCCAACGCGGACTACGACCGGAACGGGTGGACGGTGACGACGAACTACCGGATCGGCTGGATCGACCCGGCGGACTGGTTCAACTACACGCGGACATTCCCGGCCGGCTACTACAACGTCTATGCGGCGCTGTCGCACGCGAGCACGGCGGCGCA